>Ga0335071_10003683_pt1 | contig 16107 bp, 13 predicted proteins | sample Lox_Sample_15_FD_206724 | JGI IMG/M metagenome (GOLD analysis project Ga0335071, IMG submission 206724) | Soil microbial communities from Loxahatchee National Wildlife Refuge, Florida, United States - Lox_Sample_1.5 | ecosystem: Environmental > Terrestrial > Soil > Wetlands | place: USA... | reverse complement strand
GCTCGCGCACTTCGACTGCGGCACCGCGATGACGAACCGCGACGAGCTCGAGGTCGCCGGGAGCGAGGGCTCGCTCTTCGTCGACGACCCGTGGCACTGCAACGTGCCGGTGATCGAGCTGCGCCGCGACGACGGCGTCGAGCGGATCGAGCTCGAGCGCGAGGACTCGTACCGGCTCGAGCTCGAGAACGTGAGCGACGCGATCCGCGGCGAGGGCGAGCTGCTGCTCGGCCGCGACGACGCGATGGGCCAGGTGCGCGCGATCGAGGCGCTGCACCGGTCCGCGACGACGAACGAGCCCGTTCGGTGGTGACGGCGGCCGAGCGCGAGTCCGCCCGCGAGCGGACGGTCGCCGCGCTCGCCGACGCCGGCATCGTCCTCACCGCGGCCGAGCGCGACGCGATCGAGATCGCCGACTTCGGCCTCGGCCGGCTCGAGGACTACGGGCTCGAGGTCGTCGTCTACGTCAACACGCCGCGCGTCTGCGCGAAGGAGCTCGTGCTCTTCCCGCGGCAGCTCTGTCCCGAGCACCGGCATCCGCCGTTCGACGGCACGCCGGGCAAGGAGGAGACGTTCCGCTGCCGCGCCGGCACCGTCTACCTCACCACGGAGGGCGACCCGACGCCGGAGCCCGCCGCGCGCCCGCCCGCCGACGGCGTCTTCACCGTCCGGCACGAGATCGTCCTCCGCCCGGGCGAGCAGCACACGATCCCGCCCGACACGCTCCACTGGTTCCAGGCCGGCGACGAGGGCGCCGTCGTCTCGGAGTTCTCGACCGAGAGCCGGGACGACCTCGACGTCTTCACCGACCCGCGCGTCGTCCGCTAGCGGCTCGAGAGACCCGCAGCCTCGAGCGCGGCGCGGGCGAGCGCCTCGTCGTCGGCGCCGGGCAGCCCGCTGACGCCGACCGCGCCCACGCGCGTCTCGCCGTCGAACGCGGCGACGCCGCCGAGGAAGAACGTGAAGAACGGGTCGAAGCTCGCCCGCTCGACCGGGTCGTCGGCGACCTTCTCCGCGAGTGCCCGGGTCGACACGGCGTCGCTCCGCGCGGCGGTGTAGGCCTTCCGCTGCGCGTTCAGCCGCGTGTCGGGCGCCGCGCCGTCCATCGTCGCCGCCGCGACGACCTCGCCGTGGCCGTCGGCGACGAAGACCGACACGGGGCCGGGAGCCTCCGCGACGACGTGCGAGACGACGGCGAGTGCCTGTTCGAGACGCATTCGGGCCATTCTCGCGCAATCGGATTCGGCTCGGAACCGTCTACGATTCCGTGGCGATGACGGCTCAGGCCGAATCTGGACGGGGCGGCCGCGCGCTCGTCATCCGGGGCCGGTCCTACCCGGTTCTCCTGCCGAAGCTGAGCGACCCGCGGCTGCAGCTGGCCGCGACGATCACCTCGCTCCAGGTGCTCGGCCAGGTCGCCTTCGACTTCAAGCTCTCGATCGCGCAGATCCTCGTGTCGCTCGGCACCTGCGCGATCCTCGAGGTCGGGATCGCGTTCTTCCGGCAGCACGTCGTGATGTGGCCGGCGAGCGCGCTCCTCACCGGCAACGGCGTCGCCTTCGTCCTCCGCGTGCCGGGGACGGAGCACGGCGACTGGTGGAGCATGAACGGCTGGTGGATCTTCGCCGGGACGGCCGCGGTCTCGCTCCTCTCGAAGTACCTGATCCAGTGGCGGGGGCGGCACATCTTCAACCCGTCGAACTTCGGGCTGGTTCTGTGCTTCTTGATTCTGGGCAAGGACAAGGCCGACCCGCTCGAGTTCTGGTGGGGGCCGATGTCGCCGTGGATGGCGGCCGCGCTCCTGATCATCGTCGGCGGCGGGATCCTGATCCTGCGGCGCGTGCGGCTGCTCGCGGTCGCCGTCGCCTTCTGGATCGCGTTCGGGCTCGGGATCGGGCTCCTGTCGCTCCGTGGTCACGCGATGACGGCGTCGTGGCACCTCGGGCCGATCACCGGGCTCAGCTTCTGGCTCGTGCTGATCACCTCGCCGGAGGTCCTCGTCTTCACGTTCTTCATGATCACCGACCCGCGGACCGTGCCTCTCGGGCGCGCCGCCCGGCTGATCTACGCGGTGTCGCTCGGGCTGCTCGCAACGCTCCTCATCGCGCCGCAGACGACCGAGTTCGGCGCGAAGGTCGCGCTGCTCGGCTCGCTGACGCTGCTCTGCGCGGCGCGGCCGCTGCTCGAGTGGCTCGTCCCGGAGGGCGCAGTCTCCCGGCGGCGGATCGGGCTCGCGGGAGCCGGCGGCGCGGGGCTCGCCGGCGCGGTCGCGTTCGCCGGGCTGCTCGTCCTCGCCGGGCTGCCGGCGCGGCCGTCCGCGGCGTCCGCGGCGCAGCTCTCCGACGCCGGAGCAATGCCGCGCGTGACGGTGCTCCACTCCGACGGCGTCTCGACGCAGCTCGACGAGCGCACCGCGTCCGTGATCGCCGGCGATCTCGTCGCCGATCTCCGCACGCGCGCCGACGCGCTGCGGCTCCGCGACGCGGCGCACGCGTCGACGGGCATCGCAGGGTCGATGCTCGCCGACGTGCGGGAGCAGATCGCCTCGGCGCAGGGGCACGCCATCGTCGTCCCGAGCTACAGCCTCCAGCACGTCACGCTCCGGCTCCGGCCCGGCACCGACCAGGGGCCGCCGACGATCGTCGCCCAGGCCGGCGGGCTCGTGCAGCAGACGACGTACAGCGGCGCCGCGGTCGTCCGGCGCGAGAGCCCGTCGCCGTTCGCCGCGACCTTCGAGCTCGGCCAGGGCGGCTCCGGCTGGGTGATCGTCGGCGCCCAGGGCGCGGGTGCGGGCGCGTCGTCCGGCTCGAGCTCCGTCCTCACGGTGAAGGTCGGCGGCCTCCGCCTGCGCGACGTCGCGAAGCAGGTCGGCCTCGACTTCCGCCAGGGCTCGTTCCGCTACGGGATGTCGAACGACGTCGGCGCGATGATGGGCGGCGGGCTCTGCTGGCTCGACGTCAACGGCGACGGCTGGCAGGACCTCTTCGTCGTCAACTCGTACTCCGACGACAACGTCGACGCGTGGGCCGCGCACGGCGGGCTGCCGACGAGCCAGCTCTTCGAGAACGAGCACGGGCACTTCGTCAACGTGACGCGGCGCGCGCACGCGGGGCTCGCGGTGAAGGGGAACGGGTGCGTCGCGGCCGACCTCAACGGCGACGGCCGGCCCGATCTCGTCGTCACGACGACCGACGGGATCAAGCTCCTCTGGAACAACGGCAACGGCACGTTCACCGAGGGCGCGCGGGCGGCGGGGATGACGGCGTCGGGCTGGTACACGGGCGTCGCGGTCGCGGACGTGAACGGCGACGGCCGGCCGGACGTGTTCGTCGCCGGCTACACCGACCTCAACGACCCGGTCGAGGGCTCGACCGCCGGGTTCCCGACGCGCGACGCCGGCGTCCGCGACCTGCTCTACCTGAACGAGGGCGGCGGCCGCTTCCGCGAGGTCGGCGTGGCTGCCGGGCTCGAGTCGGCCGTCTTCTCGCACGGGCTCGGCGCGGAGTTCATCGACTACAACGGCGACGGCCGGCCCGATCTCTACGTCGCGAACGACGAGGACCCGAACCAGCTCTACGAGAACGTCCCGTGGCCCGGCGGCGCGAAGGCCGATCCGGCGGGGCTCGGCTTCCGGTTCGAGGAGCGCGGCGCCGCGGAGGGCGTCGCCGACCCGTACGCCGGGATGGGGATCGCGGACACGGGCTCGAGCCTCTTCGTCTCGAACTCGCGCCGCGAGCCGTCGGCGGCGTACGCGAAGACGGGCGGCTTGGGCCCGCCCGCCTTCCGGAGCGTGCGCTCGGCCTTCGTCCCGGCGCTCGGCACCGACTTCGCCGGGTGGGGCGCGTCCTGGGTCGACCTCGCGAACAGCGGGACGCCGTCGCTCGCGCTCGCGGCGGGCGCGATCCCCGTCACGCAGCTCTCGGCGGACGCGGAGCCGGTGCGGATCCTCGCCGCGGAGCCGGGCGCGACCGGCTACGGCACCGCGGTCGGCCTCTTCACGAGCGGCGGCGTGAAGGTCAACGGACGCGGGCTCGCGGCGGCGGACGTCGACAACAACGGCCGCATGGAGATCGCGATCAACACGATCGGCGGCAACCTGGTGCTGCTCCGGCCGACGGGGAAGATCGGGCACTGGCTCGACGTGAAGCTCGACGCGTTCTCGCCGGGCGCGACGGTCACCGCCGTTCTCCCGTCCGGGAAGACGCTCGTCCGCACGGTTCAGGCGGGCAGCAGCTACCTCTCGTCCGAGGATCCGCGCGTGCACTTCGGGCTCGGCGGCGCGACGAGCGTGCGGAGCATCACGGTCCGCTACCCGGGCGGCGCGGTGACGCGGCTCGCGAACGTCCGCGGCGACCGCGTCGTCTCCGTCGCGCGGCCCGTGGCGCGCACGACCGCCGCCGTCGCCGCGCAGACGTCGTACGCTCTTCCGCGCTGCACGCCGTCCGTGCCGGCGGGGTCGGTCGCGCACGTCTGGGACCAGGCCGCCATCTCGGTGCTTCGCATCGGGCTCGAGTCGGAGCCGGTGCAGGCGCGCGACCTCTTCCATCTCTCCGCCGCGATGTGGGATGCGTGGGCGGCGTACGACCCCGCTGCCGCCGGCTATGTCGTCAACGAGAAGGCGCGCGCGGCGAACGTCCCCGCCGCGCGCAACGCCGCGATCAGCTACGCCGCGTACCGGCTCCTCCTCTGGCGCGCGTCGTACGGCTCGAATCTCGACTCGACGTTCGCCAACCTCACCTCGACGATGACGGCGCTCTGCTACTCGACGGCGTACACGACGACGAAGGGCGACTCGCCGGCCGCGCTCGGCAACCGCATCGCCGCGGCGTTCGTCGCGTACGGGCAGCGCGACGGCTCGCTCGAGCGCCAGCACTACGTCGACCCGAGCTACGTCGCGCAGAACGCGCCGCTCGTCGTGAGCCAGCCGGGCTCGGCGATCCACGACCCGACGCTCTGGCAGCCGCTCGCGCTCGGCCAGACGGCGGTGCAGGGCCTCGCGCCGATTCCGGCGAAGGTGCAGAGCTTCGACGGCGCGCAGTGGGGGCACGTGCGTCCGTTCGCGAGCCGCACGCCGAAGGCCGGCGCGCCGCCGCTCGGTGACGCGACGACGAAGACGTACAAGCGCGCCGCCGTCGCGGTCATCCGCGCGGTCAGCACCGTTCCCCCGGCTCCGATCTTCGCTCCGTCGCCGATCGAGTGGAACCTCGTCGCGAACGGGGTGGCGCATTCGTCGCTCGAGCACGACGTGAAGCTCTACTTCGCGCTGAACGCCGCGCTCCACGACGCCGCGATCGCAGCGTGGGGCGCGAAGCGCGCCTACCAGGCGCCGCGGCCGATCTCGATGATCCGCTACGCGGCGTTCCAGGGCCAGTCGAGCGACCCGAAGCAGCCGTCGTACAACGCCGAGGGGCTGCCGCTCGTCCCCGGCCTCGTCGAGCTGATCACGTCGAAGACGAAGGGCCCGCTCGCCGCCGATCTCGGCCAGGTCGCCGTCAAGACGCGGACCGGCTGGGTGCTCGGGACGCGGTGGACGCCGCTGCGCCAGACGCCCGCGTCACCGGGCTGGGTCTCGGGCGACAGCGCCTTCGCGTACGCCGCCGTCGCCGTGCTCGGTCACGTGACCGGCGCCGCCTCGTTCGTGGCCGCGGCACAGAACGCGAGCGCCTCCGGGCTCGAGGCCGGCATCGACATCCCGGCGGACGACGAGGCGGGGGCGAGGCTCGGCACCGCGGCCGGCAAGAGCGCGTGGTCGCTCGCGCAGCGCTACTTCAGCGGCGCCGCAGGGCGCTAGCGGCCGCTGCGGACCTGCAGCCTGCGCGCGATCGTGTCGATCGTGACCGCGAGGAGCAGGATGACGCCCGTGACGATGTAGATCGTGCCGGTCGCGTAGCCGGCCGTGTTGAGCCCGTTCGAGACGGTTGCGATCAGGAGCGCGCCGAGGAACGCGCCGCGCACCTCGCCGCGGCCGCCGAAGAGGCTGACGCCGCCGATGACCGCCGCGGCGATCGAGTTCAGGAGCAGCGTGCCGCCGCCGAAGTTGAGGTCGACCGAGTTCACGTTCGCAGCGAGGATGATGCCGCCGCAGGCCGCCATCGCGGCCGAGATCATGAACACGATGATGCGGATCCGCGGGACGCTGATACCGGCGCGGCGCGCGGCCTCGGCGTTGCCGCCGACCGCGTAGACGTGGCGGCCGAACGTCGTCCGCTTCGCGAGGAAGGTCAGCACGATCAGGAAGATGACGACGATCACGCCGGCGAGCGGCAGCCCGAGTGGGTTGCCCTGCACGTACGAGTGGTTGCAGATCGCGACGACGCCGAAGCTCGCGGCCGCGACGCCGAGCAGCTTGGCGATCGTCAGGCCGACGTTCTTGTTCACGATCTTCGCCCGTCGGTGGGAGACCCAGGTCGCGACCACGGATAACAGGTAGAGCCCTGTGACCAGGGCGGCGATCAGCCACCCGGCGGTGTGCGAGAAGAAGTAGCTCGCCGTGTAGTTGATCCAGCGGTCCTGGATGATGATCGACCCCGGTTGCTCGAGTCGTTGCAGGATCACCCCCTGCCACACGAGGTATCCCGCGAGCGTCACGACGAACGACGGCACCCCGACGTACGCGACGATCGACCCCTGTCCGAGGCCGATCGCGGCGCACACGATCACGGCCGCGAGCATGGCGAGCAGCCCGTTGATCTGGTGCCCGCTGCCCGGCAGCTGGAGCTCGGCGACGGTCAGCGCGCCGATGCCGGCGACGTAGCTGATCGAGAGGTCGATCTCGCCGAGCAGGAGGACGAAGACGACGCCGTAGGCGAGCATCGCCGTCCCGGCCATCTGGATGATGATGTTGACGAAGTTCGTCGCGGTGAAGAAGTTCGTCGCCTTGAAGCTGAAGAAGACGACGATGAAGATCAGGCCGATCACGATCGGCAGCACGCCGAGGTTGCCCGACTTCAGGTTGTCGAGCGTCTTGCGCCAGACGCCGGCCAGGCCGGTCGGCTCCGGCTTCGTGGTCGCGGCGACGTCGGCAGTGCTCACGAGGCCGGCTCCGTCGTCGCCCTACCGGTGATCCCGGAGACCTTCGTCGGCTGGCCGGCGGTGATCGCCTCGACGACCTCCTGCGGCGTCGTCTTCTCGCGCTCGAAGAGCCCGACGTTCCGGCCGAGCCGAAGCACCGTGATCCGCGTCGCGGTCTCGAAGACGTCGTGGAGGTTGTGGGAGATGATCACGACGCCGAGCCCCTGCTCGCCGAGGCGGCGCACGAGCTCGAGCACCTGCTCGGTCTGCGCGACGCCGAGGGCGGCGGTCGGCTCGTCGAGGATCACGAGCTTCGAGTTCCACATCACGGCGCGCGCGACCGCGACCGACTGGCGCTGGCCGCCGGAGAGCGTCGCGACCGTCTGACGCACGGAGTTGATCGTCGTCACGCGCAGCGAGCTGAGGGTCTCGGCCGTGTGCTGCTCCATCGTCGGCTCGTTGAGGACCTCGAGGCGGTTCGCCTCGCGGCCGAGGTACATGTTCTGCACGACGTCGAGGTTGTCGCAGAGGGCGAGGTCCTGGTACACGACCTCGATCCCGAGCTTCGACGCGTCCTTCGGGCCGTGGATGTGCACCTCGCGGCCCTCGAAGACGATCGCGCCGTCGTCGGGGGCGTGCGTGCCGGCGATGCACTTCACGAGCGTCGACTTCCCGGCGCCGTTGTCGCCGACGAGCGCCATCACCTCGCCCGGGCGAACCTCGAAGTCGACGTCCGTCAGCGCCTGCACCGACCCGAACGACTTCGAGATGCCGTTCAGCTGGAGGAGGGGGGTGGGCGTCGCGGCCACGTGGCGCGTTTCCTACCACATAAACGGCGGAGGCGCCCGATCGGGCGCCTCCGCACGGACTCGCTGGGCGAGCTTCGGCCTACTTGCAGTACTGCGCGTACTGGCCGATGCACACGTCGCTCTTCTTCAGGAACTTGTCCGTGAAGAGGCGCGTGTAGTTCGCCTTCGTGATCCAGACGACCGGAAGCGCGAGGGTCGGCTCCTTCTTCGAGCCGTTCGCGCGGGTCGTGTTGGACTTCGGCGTCTTTCCGTTCAGCAGCGCGACGGCGGCCGCGGCTGCGGCGTTCGCCTCGTCCGGCACGTACTTGTAGACCGTGCCCGTCTGCCAGCCCGCCAGGATGTACTGGACGCCCTGCGGCGTCGCGTCCTGCCCGCTGAGCGGGATCGGCTTGAGATGCCGGGCCTTCTCGTCGGCGATCACGGCGCCGGCGATGTTGTCGTTCGCCGCGATGGCCGCCTGGATGTTGTTGTTCGTCTTGACGAGCATCTGGGCGTAGATCGGGCCGGCGTTCGTGGCGAGCCAGTCCGGCACGAACTGCTGCGGGCCCTTCGTCAGCTTCTTCGACGCGAAGAGCGGGTTGAGGATGTCGTCGTTACCGCTCTTGAACCAGAACGCGTTCTGGTCGGTCGGGCCGCCCCAGAGCTCGGCGACGACCGAGCTCGGCTTGTAGGTCCCGTTCGCCTTCATGCCGGCGATGATCCCGGTCGCCTGCGCCCGCCCGACGGCGTTGCCGTCGAACGTGACGTAGACGGACGCGGTGCCGCCCGTGACCTGGCGGTCGTAGTCGATGGCCTTGCCGCCCTTCGACGTGAAGAGCTTCTCGATCGAGGAAGCCGAGCCGTTGTCGAGCGCGGTCTCGACGACCACCTTCGCGCCGGCAGCGAGGCAGGCCTGCGCCTGCGCCTTCTGCTTCTGCGGGTCGTTGAGCGCGTTGTTGATCATGTACGTCACGCCTGCGGCCTTGAGTGCCTTGGCGAAGTCGGGAGCGTCGAACTGCACCCAGCGGACGGACGACTTCGTGTCCGGCAGCAGAACGCAGACCTGTGCGCTCGCCTTCTTGGAACTGACGCCTGCGCTCGCCCCTGCGGCGATCAGCGCGGTGGCGCCGAGCACGATGACGGCGGCGATCACCGTCGACTTGCGAAAGACCTTCCTCACGCCCACTCCTTTGGTTGTACGGCCTACCGACATAGGTTCGACGCCTGCCGCGTAAATAGGTTGGACGGTCGTCGAGCGGGTTGACCCGACGCAAAACCTTCCATGAACGGGAAGCCGGGTCAAGTTCCTCAATGTTGTGGATCCGTTCACTCGCGCGCCTGACCCAGTAGGGTCAGTCCCATGAAGACCTCACTCGGGATCTGGGCCTTCGGGTCGATGGCGACGCGCTTCGTCCCCGGCGGCTACCAGCCACAGCACGCGAACGAGACCACGACGGAGAAAGTCTCCCGCGCGGTCGCCGGCCTCGGCGACCTGATGGACGACTACGAGTTCCACTACCCCCAGGAGCTGTCGCCGGCGAACCTCGACGAGGTCCGCGGCGCACTCGACGGGCACGGCATCTACTGCATCGCGACCGGGCTCCACTTGGATCCGAGATTCGGGAAGGGCGGGCTCTCGTCGCCGGACGACTCCGTGCGCGACGAGGCCGTGAGGCGCACGCTCGAGGCGGCCGACTTCGCCGGCGAGGTGGGCGCGAACTTCATCATCTGGCCCGGGATCGAGGGCTACAACTACCCGTTCCAGACGCCGTACGCGGAGAGCTGGTCGCGGTTCATCGACGGCGTCGGCCAGGCGGCGGAGCGCTGCCGCGACCACGGGATCCAGCTCTTCCTCGAGCACAAGAACTCCGAGCCGGCGATGAAGATCTTCATGCGCAACATCGGGATGACGCTGCACGTCATCCACTCGCTGCGCGGCCAGGGCATCGACAACGTCAAGGTCAACATGGACTGGCAGCACCTGCTGATGAACGGCGAGAACCTCGCGGAGTACGCGGGCATGCTCGCCGCCCAGGGGCTGCTCGGCCACCAGCACGCGAACTCGGGCTGGGGCACCTTCGACGACGACAACATGGTCGGGACGACGGCCTTCATGGAGACGCTCGAGCTCGCGGTCGAGCTCCGCCGCGCCGGGTACGGCGAGAACGGCGAGCGGCTCGGCTTCGACCTCTACCCGTACACCGAGGACGCGGTCGCGGCCGTGAAGCGGAGCGTCCTCCAGTGGCGGTTCATCGACGGGGTCGCGGGGCGGATCGACGAGGCGAAGCTCCGCGCCGCCCAGCAGGAGAAGGACGCCGTGGCCGCGTACGAGCTCGTGTACGCCGCGCTCGGGGCGTGACCGAGGCCCTCGTCGGCCTCGACGTCGGGACGTCCGGCGTCAAGGCGGTCGCCGTCTCCGGGGCCGGCGAGGTCGTCGCGCGCGCCGAGCGCGCCTACCCGCTCTCGACGCCGCGGCCCGGCTGGAGCGAGCAGGACCCCGAGGACTGGTGGGCGGCGTCGCAGGCGGCGCTCGCCGAGCTCGGGGTCCGGCCGGCGGCGGTCGGGCTCTCCGGCCAGATGCACGGGCTCGTCGCGCTCGACGGCGCCGACCGCGTGCTCCGCCCGGCGATCCTCTGGAACGACCAGCGGACCGGCGCCGAGTGCGCCGAGATCGAGGAGCGCGTCGGGCTCGAGCGGCTGATCGAGCTGACCGGGAACCGCGCGCTGACCGGTTTCACCGCGCCGAAGCTCCTCTGGCTCCGCCGCCACGAGCCGGAGGTCTTCGCCCGGATCGAGCGGATCCTCCTGCCGAAGGACTACGTGCGCCTGCGGCTGACCGGCGAGCACGCGATCGACGTCGCCGACGCGTCGGGGACGCTCCTCTTCGACGTCCGCCGCCGGGCGTGGAGCGACGAGGTGCTCGACCTGCTCGAGCTGCCGGCGTCGTGGCTCCCGCCGGCGTACGAGTCGACGGAGATCGCCGGCGCGGGCGACCAGGCGGCGGGCGCGATCGGGATGGGGATCGTCCGGCCCGGCCCGCTGTCCGTCGTGCTCGGGACGTCCGGCGTCGTCTTCGCGGCGCTGCCCGAGTACCGGCCCGAGCCGGAGGCGCGGCTCCACGTCTTCTGCCACGCGGTGCCTGGCACCTGGCACGCGATGGGCGTCATGCTCTCCGCCGCCGGCTCGCTCCAGTGGCTCCACGACAACGTCGTCGGCGGCGGCTACGACGAGCTGAACGCCGAGGCCGCGGAGTGGGAGCCGGGCGCCGAGGGCCTGCTCTTCCAGCCGTACCTCGCCGGCGAGCGGACGCCGCACGCCGACCCGGACGCCCGCGGCGCGTTCGTCGGGCTCTCGCTCCGCCACGACCGCGGCGCGGTCACGCGCGCCGTGCTCGAGGGCGTCGCGTTCGGGCTCCGCGACTCGCTCGAGCTGCTGTGCGAGCTCGGCGTCGACGCGGAGGTCGGGCGGATCTCCGGCGGGGGCGCGCGGAGCGCGCTCTGGCTCGAGATCGTCGCCTCGGTGCTCGGCGTCCCGCTCGAGCGCACGGCCGCGTCCGAGGAGGGCGCCGCGTTCGGCGCCGCGCTCCTCGCGGGCGTCGCGTCCGGCGCGTTCGCCGACGCGGCGGAGGCGGCGGCCGCCTGCGTCCACGTCACCGGCCGGATCGAGCCCCGCGCCGACTGGGTCGCGCGGTACGACGAGCTGTACGGCCGCTACCGCGAGCTCTATCCGGCGCTGCGCCCGCTCGAGGCGACCTAGGTCCGGAGCACGACCTCGAGCGCGGTCCCGCGCCCCGGGATGGAGCGGAGCGAGAACCCGCCCTGGATCGACTCGGCCCGCGCCCGCATGTTCTTCAGGCCCTGGCCGGCGGCGGTCTCCTCGCCGTCGAAGCCCTCGCCGTCGTCGTGGATCGTGACGAACCGCTCGCCGAACGACCGCTGTCCGATCACGACCTCGGCGCGGGTCGCCCGCGCGTGCTTGCGGACGTTCCCGAGCCCTTCCTGGACGATGCGGAAGATCTCGATCTGCTCGTCCGGCGCGAGCCGGACCGAGCGGTCGATGTCGAGCTCGACGTCGAGCGCGCCGTCCGCGGTGAGGAACTCGACGTATCGCGTCAGCGCCGCGTCGAACGGCGCGGTGCCGCCCGCGGCCGACAGCGCGAGGATCGCGAAGCGCGCCTCCTGCTGCGCGAGCGCGGCGGCCTCCTTCAGCCGCGGCAGGATCTCCTCGAGCGGCGCGCCCGACTCGAGCATCGACGCGTGCGTCGAGAGCGCGAAGAGGTACTGCGCGAGGCCGTCGTGGATCTCGCTCGCCACGCGCGCCCGCTCCTCGGCGACGGCGCGGCCGAACTCCGCCGAGCGGATCGCGCGCCACGCACCGACCAGCATCAGCCCGTACGCCAGCATCCGGAGGAAGTCGCCGTACGAGACGAACGAGCTCGCGAGCAGCGGCTGGAACACGAAGTGCAGCGACGCGAAGAGCATCAGCGTGAAGCCGAGCGCGAGCCAGCTCGCGAGGTCGTCGCCGCGGACGCGGAAGCGCTCGCTCCACCCGACGACGGACACGAGATAGAAGAACGCGAGGAGCGCGAGCGTCGCCGTGAGGTAGAAGGGCTGCGGCCCGAGGCTCGGCGAGTTCAGCGGCGGCAGCGAGCGCCCCACCGCCTGGAGCAGCGACCACGCGACGAAGAGCGCGAGCCCCGCGGCGGCGACCGCATTCGCGATCGCCCAGTCCCGGTACTTCGTCCGGCCCTTCACGAACGGCGCCGCGGCGATCAGGCCCTGGCCGAGGACGGCGCCGAGGAGTGCGGCCCACGCCTCCGCCGGCCGGACGTGGCCGCGCCCGAGCTGCGGCCCGATCGCGAAGACGGCCGAGGAGAGCGAGGTGACGAAGAAGCCGCTCGCGAGGAGCAGGTCGAGCCGCCGGCCCTCGACCGAGAACCGGACCGCCGCGAGGAGGGCCAGCAGCAGCCCCGCCAGCGCCATCGTCGTCTGGAGCACGAGCCGGAGCTGCGGGAGGTCGTACCGGGTGCGGAGGGCCGGATAGGACAGGAAGAGGGCGAGGAGCGCGCCGAGCAGCGCGGCGAGGAGGATCTCGCCCCAGAGCCAGTTCTCGTACTCGTTGCGCGGCTGTTTCACAAAACCCTTGTCGGCAGATCGATTCCTGCCGATAAGGGCTACGTGGCAGCAACGATCCTCATCGTCGACGACCACCCCCTGACCCGCGAGGCCCTCTCCTCGCTGCTCCGGGCGCACGGCTTCGACGTCGTCGGCGCCGCCTCGGACGGGGTCTCCGCGATCGAGTCCGCCGGCGAGCTGCGGCCCGACCTCGTGCTCCTCGACCTCTCGATGCCCGGGATGGACGGGCTCGAGGCCCTCCCGAAGCTCCGCGAGGCGGCCCCCGAGTGCGAGGTCGTCGTCCTCACCGCCTCCGGCACCGAGGCGAACCTCCTCTCCGCGATCCGCGGCGGGGCGGCCGGCTACCTCATGAAGTCGGAGCCGCCGGAGCGGATCGCCTCCTTCCTCGACGGCGTCGCGAACGGCGAGGCCGCCCTCTCCGGCTCCGTCGCCCGGCGGCTGCTCGACCAGGTCCGGAGCGGCAACGGCCGCGGCTCCGGCGTCCCCGACTCGATCGCCGCCGCACTCTCGGCGCGCGAGGTCGAGGTGCTGCTCCTGCTCGACGAGAACCTCACGACCGAGGAGATCGCCAAGCGCCTCTACATCTCGGAGCACACCGTCCGCACGCACGTGAAGAGCCTGCTCCGCAAGCTCGGCGTCTCCTCGCGCCGCGAGGCGCTGCGCCGGCTCGCCGTTGCCCGCGGGTAGCGGCCGAATACCCCAGAGCGGGGTATGCGGTTCCTCCAGGCCGGGGCACGAGTCGCCGTGCCGCCCGGTCGATGAGACGTACAGACAATGAGGCCCCTTCTCCACGCGGGGGGCGATGGCGGATCAAGCTGACTGCGGCAGCGAATGGCCCCTCACGAGGGGCCATTCGCTTTCCGGGAGAAGCCGTCGAGCGCGGCCTGGACGAGGCCCGGGAGGGTGTCGAGCTCGTAGCCGCCCTCGAGGACGGCCGCGACGCGCGGCGCCATCGCCGCGCAGCGCTGCGCCAGCTCGCGGAACCCTTCCTCGCTGACGCGCATCTCCGCGAGCGGGTCGGCGACGTGCGCGTCGAAGCCCGCCGAGACGACGACGAGCTCGGGGTCGAACCGCGCCACTGCCGGCTCGACGGTGTGCTCGAACGCGTGGAGGTACTCCTCGTCACCCGACCCCGCGGACATCGGGACGTTCAGCGTCGTCTCGAGCTGGTCGTCCGGCCCGCCGCTGCCGGGGTAGAACGGCCACTGGTGGAGCGAGCAGAAGAAGACGGAGTCGTCGTCCCGGAAGATCGCCTCGGTGCCGTTCCCGTGGTGGACGTCGAAGTCGACGATCGCGACGCGCTCGAGGCCGAGTGCGCGCTGCGCGGCGCGTGCCGCGACCGCGACGTTGTTGAAGATGCAGAAGCCCATCGCGCGCTCCGCGAGCGCGTGGTGCCCGGGCGGACGGACGAGCGCGAACCCGCCGCGCACCGCGGCCTCGATCGCGGTGCCCGCCGCGAGCGACGCGGCTTCGAAGCTCGTCGCGGTCGCGATCGTGTCGTAGTCGAGCCACGTCGGCTCCTCGACCGCGCGCACGCGCTCGACGTGCGCCGCGGTGTGGCAGAGGAGCAGCTCGTCCTCGGTCGCGGCCCGGCCCTCGCTCCAGACGGGCTGGTGGTCGAGCAGCACCTGGAGCCGCTCGGGCCGCTCGGGGTGGTGTCCCGTCGGGTGGAGTCGCGCGAGCGCCGGATGCGTGAGGACGTCGATCGGCGTCACCCCAGCGCCGCGAGCCGCTCGGCGACCCCGTCGAGGCCCAGGCCCTTCGCAAAGGCGGACGCCTCCGCCCATGTGGGTGTCTGGGCTTCGAGGGGAGGAAGAGGGGCGGAGGCGTCCATCGTCGCGATTCGCCGGAAGAGCCGTAAGTCCTCCGCCTCGGCCGCGAACCGCCCGTCCGCGAGCACCGCCTCGAGCGTCCCGTATTCCCGCAGCAGGTCGGCCGCCTTCTTCGGCCCGATCCCCCGCGCGCCCGGCAGCTTGTCGGACGGGTCGCCGCGGAGCGCGATCAGGTCGGGCACCTGCTCCGGCTCGACGCCGTAGATCTCGCGCACCTCCGCGGGGCCGATCCGGTCGATCTCGCTCACGCCCTTCGTCGGCCGGAGGATCGTGACGCGGTCGCTCACGAGCTGGAACGCGTCGCGGTCCGACGTCGCGACGAGCACGTCGCCCGGCCAGGCCCTCGCGCCGGCGGCGAGGAAGTCGTCGGCCTCGAAGCCGTCCGCCTTCGCCGCGGCGAAGCCCATCGCGGAGACGAGCCCCGGGAGGATCTCGAGCTGCTCGAGGATCGAGTCCTCGAACACGCGCCCGGACTGGTACGGCTCGTATGCCTCGTGCCGGTACGTCGGCACGGTGAGCGTGTCCCAGCCGACGAGCACCGCGGCCGGCCGTTCGCGCTGCCAGAGCGTCGTGACCATGTTCGAGAAGCCGACGACCGCGTTCAGCCGCACCGACTTCGGGAGCCCGTGGTACGCGCGGTGCGCGAAGGAGTCGCCGTCGACCGCGAGCAGCGTGCTCAGAGCGACGCCTCGAGCTCGTAGATCCGCTCCATCAGCCGCTCGGTCGCCGTCTGCGCCGCCTCGCGCGCGTCGCCGCCGGCGCGCAGGTCGTCGATGTCGACCGGCTTCCCGTACGCGACCTCGAGCTTCCCGAGCCGGAGGAGACGGTCGGTCCCCTTCACCGCCGCGGGCACGAGCGGGACGCCCGCGTCGAGCGCGATCCGCGCCGCGCCGCTCCGGGGCCGCGCCTCGAACTTCTTCGTCAGCCCCTTCGTGCGCCGCGTCCCCTCGGGGAACATCGTGACGATGTTGCCGTCGCGGGCCAGCGTCACCGCGGTCGCCATCGCGGCGGCGTCGGCCTGGCCGCGCCGCACCGGGAACGCGCCGGCGCCGTCGATCACGAGCTTCAGCGGCCACCAGTAGAGCTCCGACTTCGCCATGAACCGGAGCCACCGCTTCGGCCAGAGCGGCATCCCGAGCGGCCACGGGTCGAAGCTCGAGACGTGGTTGCACGCGAGGACGAAGCCCCCGTCCGGGAGGTTCTCGATCCCGCGCGCCTCGAGCCGGTACAGCAGGTGGAGAATCGGCCAGCTGAGCCCGGCGATCACGTTGTAGAGGGGGGACGGCCGCATCAGGGGGAGTATTCACCCTGCGGGCGGCTCGCTATCGTGCGGATCCGTGC
>Ga0335071_10003681_pt1 | contig 16113 bp, 8 predicted proteins | sample Lox_Sample_15_FD_206724 | JGI IMG/M metagenome (GOLD analysis project Ga0335071, IMG submission 206724) | Soil microbial communities from Loxahatchee National Wildlife Refuge, Florida, United States - Lox_Sample_1.5 | ecosystem: Environmental > Terrestrial > Soil > Wetlands | place: USA: Florida... | reverse complement strand
GGCCTTCTCGTAAGCCTGTGCCAGCAAGACTAGATTGAACGGGTCGTGCTGCTCGGCCTTCTGCAAGTCCGCAATGGCCGTCTTGTAATCGCCTGCATAGAAGGCCACATAGCCTGTCAGATAGGGGTAAAAGCGCATCTGGTCGGGATTGTTGGCCTTGTCGAGCGCGGCTTTGGCGGCGGCTACATGGTGTTTCGCTTCATCCGCATTACCGCGGCGGGCGGCGACTCGTGCCTGCGCGCTCTCCCACCGGAACAGCCACAGATTCTTGTCGGCTTCGGATAGGTCCGGTTTGCGAGCCACCGTTTCGTAACCCATCTTGTACCACTTGAACGCGTGGTCGGCGTCGCCCGACTCCAGATAGATTCGCGCCAGTTCGTTGCAAGTTTCAGCCGCACCCACCGCGTCGCCCTTGGCGAGGCGCGCATTAAAAACCTGCATCTCGGGCTCCGATGCTTTAAAGGCGTCCGATTGAAACGCGTACGAGAATGCCATGGCGCGCAGAGCCTGTGCTTTCGCATCAGCCGGTGCCAGGTCGATCGCCTTTGTGAGATGCTCGCGGGCAGCCGCATAATCGCCTTTCAAATCGAGCGCTTCGCCTGCCGCCAGATGCGCTTCATAGGAATTCGCGTCTTTGTCGAGAACTCGAGCGTAGAACGCGAGCGCGTCATCCTGTTTGCCTTCGTGACTCAGCTTCTCGCCTTGCTGCACCAAATCGGCTGCGCTGCCCGGAGCGGGAGCAGGTTTCGCGGCGGGTTGTTGGGCAAACGAAACAGCAGCAAGCAATAGAAAGCTACCGATAGTACGGAACATGATTCCTCCAAGATGAGCCCAGAGATTATGCCACGGGTAGGACCGCAGAGTCAGGGAACGTCACTTCCGAAGAAGCAGGTCGCCGGCCACGAACACGAAGAACAGCACTGAGATCACGCCATTCATGGTGAAGAATGCGGCGTTCAGCTGGCTGAGATCGTCTTGCGAGACGAGAGAGTGCTCGTAGGCCAGAAGCAGCGCGACCACTACGACCCCAGCTACAGCGAACTTGCCCAGGCCGAACGACCACAACAATCCAACCAACAGCGCCAGCATGATCATGTGAAACGCACGCGCGACCCAGAGTGCCCGGCGAATTCCGAGATAGCGAGGAATGGAATGCAATCCGGTATTGCGGTCGAAGTCGAAATCCTGGCAGGCGTAGAGCACATCGAATCCGCCAACCCAGAAAGTCACCGCCGCAGTGAGCAATAGAATTCGTGGGTCGAGCGATCCGCGAACCGCGATCCACGCAGCGGCGGGCGCGATGCCGAGCGCGAAGCCCAACACTAGATGCGACCAGCGCGTAAAGCGCTTGGTGTAGGAGTACAGCAGCAGAACAGCCAGCGCGACGGGAGAAAGCCACAGAGCCAGTCGATTCAGTTGCGCAGCTGCGACGACGAAAATCGCGCTGCTGACCACGACGAAAGTCGTCACAAAAGCGGGACTCAGATGGCCGGAGGGCAATGCGCGAGTGCGCGTTCGTGGATTTGCAGCGTCAATGGTAGCGTCCGCGAGTCGATTAAAAGCCATCGCAGCCGAACGTGCCGCCACCATCGCAACCACAATCCAGATCAATTGATGCCCGCTAGGAAATCCACCCGCAGCAAGCATCGCGCCACACAGCGCAAACGGGAGCGCGAAGATGGAATGCTCCCACTTGATCATCTCCAGCGTGACGCGAAGGTTGTGAAGAATCCCCACGGTTTGATTGTAATGGAGGCGTTGGGAAAGGTCCTTGCGTGTTAGGAAATGGGTCTTGGGTGTTAGGTCTTAGGCCTTGGGTCACCCACAGTGGGATCACTTCCGAGGAATATTAGTCGGCTGACGGAGAGGCCAAAGGCCCAACACCGAAGACCTAAGACCGATTTTCGGCAATGAGTGGCACAAAGCGGCATAGCTCGCGCAATTGAATTCGCGGTGCGCCGTTCTCGATATGAATCAATTGCAATTGCTGTGCATCCTCCGGGCCGACCGGAATAATCATCCGGCCTCCCTCATTGAGTTGAGCCACTAGAAGGGACGGCACTTCCACGGCCGCGGCAGAAACGAGAATTGCATCGTAAGGCGCAGCCTCGGGAAATCCGCGACTCCCATCGCTGTTGATCACCTGAATGTGCGCATATCCCAAGGCACCTAACAACTGGCGCGCCCGCTCGGCCAAAAGGTGGTGCCGTTCGATCGACACGACAGAAGCCGCCATTTCCGCCAGCAGAGCAGTTGCGTAGCCGGACCCCGTACCTACTTCCAATACGTGATCTTGCGGCTTGATCGCGAGAGCCTCGAGCATTAAAGCGACGATGTACGGTTGCGAAATCGTCTGCTGCTCGCCAATCGGCAATGGATGGTCTTCGTAAGCCTGCTCGCGATACTTTTCCGGAATGAATTCGTGCCGGGGAACTCGCCCCATTGCGTCGAGAACTCGCTGGTCGGTGATGCCGCGGGCCCGCAGTTGCTCATCCACCATGCGTTTCCGCAGATCGGAGAAACGAGCGGATTCTATGAAGTGATCCATCCGAAACCTAGGGCTTTCGAATGCAGGTATTTTATTTCCTGCGGCGGCGGATGCGCACATCGAAGCTGATCACGCCGTTCTGATCGCGCGTTCCGATCACCGAGATATTGCGCGTGAAGTAATATTCGCCCTGGATAATTTGCTGCGTGCTCTGTGAAACGTTGGTGCTGTAGGTCAAAGAAATATTGTTGGCGAACTGCTGCTCAATGGTGACCTGCGGTCCGCGCGCCGTAGGGTTGGTCTCGGTGGTCAGGCCCTGCGGATCAATTTTGATCCGGCTCACGCCAAACAGCTTCTGCATCCGGCTGCTGACAGTCTGGTTGATTGCCTGATTGATGATCAGGCTGGTCGCTTCGTCGCTAAACAGAGTCTGCCCGGATTGTTGCTGCAGTTGCTCCGACTCCTGGCTGGTGCGGCCAAGGGCGAGCAGCGCAATGATGTCCGACTTGGGCAGCGGCGGCTCCGAGCGGTAGTTCACATTGAGCCGGTCCGGAGTTCCCGTCACAGTCACATCCAGATCGTAGTTGCGAACGTGGGTCGTGGCCTGCAAGTTCACTTGCGGCTCGATCGCCACCGGATTCGCGAACGTGATATCGCCGCGCTCCAGGCGGAACTTGATTCCGTTAAAAGTAGCGTCGCCTTCAAGGATGTCGGCCCGCCCCAACACGCTGGGCCGCGCCACTGAACCGCGCACGCGTAAATCAGCATCCCCGGAGAGCCGAGCCACAGCCGTCTTCATCTGTAACTCCGGAGCAGTCCGGACCGCAACGTCGAGTTTCACGTTATAGAACGGAGAATTCGCCGGCGTAATGGCCGACGTTTGACGGCTGCGCTCCAGATACGAACCGAAGTCGAACCCCGGGGTGACGGCTAGTTTCGTGACCAGCACGTCTCCGCTCACTGTCGAAGCACTCCGATTCCCGACCCAATGCAAATCCGCAGTTGCGGTGGAACTCACCCCCGGCGGATACCGCAACCGGACATCTTTCCCGATCGCCGTGAGATTGAAGTTAAGCTGGCCGTTGTAGCGCGTGGCATTGCCCTTCAGGTCGAGCGTGCCGCCGCCGGTGCGTCCCGCAAGCTGGTTGATGTGCATCTGATCACGCGTGAAGGTGAGGGTTCCATTGAGGTCGCTCAACCCGCTGGGCAGTCCGGCGTAGTTCACCGAGCCGTTCTTGATCTCGACCGTACCTTGCGGAAGCGGCTGATCCACGGTGCCGCCCACGTTCATGTGAACCAACATCGCACCCTTGGCAGTAATTTCTGAATCAAAACTGCTCAGCAGCGTCAGATCAATCTGGCCATCTGCTTTCAGATCAAGGGGCCGGGTCCCTGTGAACCCGATTGTGCCTTCACCCGTAAGATCCGTTCCTTCGCCAACCATGTTCGTAGAGTCAACGTGCGCCACCCCATTCGCATATTTGAAGCGCACCGGCCCCTGGTTGTGAAGTTTGGCGTATTCCAGTTCAATGGCGATCTCCTTGCCTTCGCCAGTCAGAGTCCATCGATTCGGATATCGAAGCGGCCCCTCCAAAGTCACCGTGCCGCTCACCGAAGAGTGATCGGTCAATTGCTGTCCCAGGTAGGCTCGCCAAAGCGGGTCCAAGTCCATGTGATCGGTGTGAGCCGTAATGATCGCAGGGAAGTCCCCGTGCATGCCGACCTTGCCATCGAGCGTGAGGTTTCCCTTCAGCAATTCGCTGCGGCCGGTGAGTTCGAGTTCGCCATTCCGGGTGGTCGCGTCAAAGAAAAATCCGCCTTCAAGTTCATGGTCGGCAGCCAGATTGCGCACATGCAGACTGGCGTTCAGGAGGGGTGCATCCAGTGTTCCCGAACCCTGCAAGGTAAAGTCGGCGCGGCCTTCGAAGGGAAGTTCGTCGAGGTGAATCTGGCGGATGCGCGATACGTCGAAGTTTTCGCCCTTCAGATCCAGCCGGAAACTGCGCGTGTCGGGATTGTAGGCCGCGGCTCCGTCGACAGTAGCGTCCTGATGCGTGAGATGAATGCCCGTAAGAGAAGTATCGGCATCGATGATGTGAAGATCGGCGTCGAATCGATCAATGGCCTCGCCATACACAGACGCATTCTGGGCGCGAATATGTCCCTGCACCTGCGGGGACGCCCGCGTGCCACTGATTTGCAAGGCGACATCGGCAATGCCGGAAACTGGGTGATCGAATCCCGCAAGGGCCGCCGTAGAAGCAACGTCAACATGATGCAGGTTTACGCGCGCGGTGTAAGGACTATCTTCCGTGAACTTCCCCTTATTCAGGGTGGCATGCACATCGAAATCGGCGCTGGTCTCATCCCGATGCAGGCTGCCCCCGCGTAGCGAGAGCTCGTGAGAAGAGAATTGTATGGTTGCCGCGAGGGAATCCCAATGAACCCCCTGCGCCGGAGTGCGCGAAGTTGCGGGCACCCTGAATTCAAAGTCCTGCGCTGCCAAGGTTCCCAACAGTGTCGGCGAGCTAAAGGATCCGCCGGCTGTGCCATTAAATGTGGCGTTCCCATCCACGCGAAACGGCAAGTCGGTCGGCCCACCGAGCGCGGTGACCAGAGGACGCCATTCTTCCAGGTTGGAAGTGCTGATCGAGAAATGCAGCGTCGAGGTGGCCGCCAGATTTCCTGAAGCCTGTACGCGCGACGCCGGTGTTGCCAGGTTGAACTGGGCCACATCAAGTTCGTCGTCAGACAGGCGATACTTCCCTTGCATGTTCGCCGTAACGGGCAACTCTCCCGCCGCAGGCCGTGCCGGTGGCGTTACATCCAGGGCAAAAGCAATCTCGGCATCGCTTGGCGAACCCCGCCAGCTCGCATCAATCGTGCCCGAGGTCAATCCGCCGGGATGGAACTTTCCGAGGGGATGCGAAGGCAAGTCCAGAGCTGATGCTGTTTCGCTGGCGGAGACGTCTTTCAACCGCAGGCGCACGCTGCCCACCTGCACGCCGGGTAGTTTCGCGCCCTTCTTCGGTGCGGGATGCGACGCCGAGATCACGGCTATGTCGTCGCGGAGTTTCTTTCCCTTGCTGACCGTCGGGGGCGGAATGCTATGCAGCCAATTGTCGACCTGAGCGTCACCCGTAAAGCTGCCGCTGAACAGTTTTCCCTGCAGCTTGGAGAGTTTGATCTGTTGGTCGCTGAGGTAAAAATCGGAATTCGCGCTGGCCTTCTTGATCACGATCTGATCGTCCTGCCAGGTCAGGTCGCGCATCGCAAGCGATCCAGAGGTCGCAAACTCCTCCAGCGACCAATGTCCGGATCCCTTAAAATCCGCCGATCCCTCGCGAAGCTGCTTGTGACGCAGGATGGCTGAAGCGTCCGCCAGGTCGATGTGGGCGTCGTAACTCCCGTCCAGGCGCGGATTGCGAAAGTCACTGATTCGCCCGCTGACTTCTACTCGATTACGCCCAGCAGTCCACTTCACCGACTTCACATCCGCGAATGTCGATCCCAGGCTCACTTCCGCCGTGGTCGCCCACGACACGGGACGAAGATTCAGTAGTGCGGTATCGACTTTGCCGACGGTCAAACGGCTTTCATAGCGGCCGCGCAAAAAGGAATAGTCCATCTGCACACCCGCATTGTTGACCGTGACATCCACAGGAATCTTTTGATCAGCCCAGATCAATGTTCCGTTCTTCATTGACAGGTGATCGATCGAAAGATCAAACAACTGTTCGACGGGTGTCTTGCTGGAGACAGGCAGAAAGCCTTTCAGAGCTGGAACATTCGTGCTTCCATCCGAATTGAACGCGATATGAACAACTGGATGATCGAGCGTGAGTGAATAAAATCCAATCTCAGTTCGCAGAAAGGAAATCACCTTCATTTGCGCGATGAGATGATCGGCGTGCGCCAACGGAACGTCTTCGGGACCTTCGCTGCCATGAACGGTAATATTGCGGACTTCAACCTGAAGATGGAACGGGACCACATGGAAGCTGCCAATCTCGGCCCGGCCGCCCGTAATGCGCTCCAGTTCCGCAACCATGCGGCGGCGAACATACGATTGAAACGAAGCTGTTGTGGTGTACCAGAGGGCGGCGAGGAGAAGCAGGACTAACGATCCCGCGGTGATCAGTGAGAATTTCCACCACCGCGGCGGCTTGCGAGCCGGATCGCTCACTGCGACTGCACCCCGTTGGATGGGGCAGTCGTCCCGGGAATATCCACTTTGCTTTCGGAGCGGAGGCTTTGCAGCCAGGACACCATCAACTCGCTGACTTTCTGCTCGGTCAGTAGTTCGCGGATTTTTGCGGAAACGTCTTCCAGTGGAACGTCGCCTGCACCCGATTCCTTCAACTGAGGAACGAATTTGTCGCGGTAATAGGCTTCAATCGTCTTCGAATCGATCTGCACTGCAGGCCGTAAGTGGGCATCGACGAGCCGCATCAAATCGATCTGTTGTTGCACGTGCGTAATTACGTCCTTTTCCGTCAACCGAAAGCGGGCCAGTACATCTTGCCAGCCTTGATCCGTAGCGCCATTCTCGTACTGCTTCCGCGCGTCAGCTACCCGGGCGGTCGCTTCCGCCTCGGTCGCATGCTGGAAGGCCGCAGATTTCATCTGCTCGCCGAGCAATTCCTGGTCAATCAGGCGGTCCAGCACCGCGCGGCGATCATCGTCGGTAAACAGGCTCAGCGGGCGGCCGCTCAACAGTGCCTCGTAACGCAGGGCATCATCCCAATCGCTCTGCAGAATGATGTGTCCATTCACCGTGACAACGATGCGGTCAATTATTTCGGGGCTAGCGGGTACTTCGGAGCGAACCGGTGAAACGAAAGTAATCGCGGCTAGCAGGAGGCCGAGTGCGCTCCATAAGGTCGTATGTAGGCGGGCTTTCTTCATTAGAACGGCTGGCCAATACTGAAAAAGATGTTGAAATGCCGCAGTCGCTGCGTCTCTTGAATGCTCGACTGCTGCTGCGTCATCGGATCCGTCACTGTAAATACTTGAAAATAGCGGGTCGGATTCAGGTTGTACCCGAAGTCGAAGCGCAGGGGTCCGATGGGTGTCTTATACCGTAATCCTAAACCAACTGCATGGGATGTGTAATCATACCCCGAGTTGTTGAAATCGATAACACACTGAGTGTTCGTTGTACCTCCGGACAAGCACTGTTGGGGATTGGGCTGGTGCCACCGCATGAGCCCCTTGATCATGTCGTGCTGCGCCGTGAACACGTTGCCCATATCGTGAAAAATCGCGAAGCCGAAGCCTTCGCCCAGGAACGGCAGGGAGACGGGCGGGAAACGGAGTTCAAGATTGTTCACAAACTCCGCAGTACCACCGACCGGGAAGCCTGACGACGGATCGCGGGGACCTGCCTGATTTAACCCAAATCCGCGATGGGAGTTGCCGCCGCCGGCAAAGAATTGTTCGGGCAGGGGAATCAACGGAAATCCCACGCAAAACGACTCATTCGTATTCGGGTCGGTGGTGCAGGCGCCCGGAGGCCGCACTTTGGTTCCGCGGAAGGGCTGCTCCAGGCCAATTGAAGTCGAGCGCGCAAACACGAATTGATGGCCGGGCTTACGCTTGCGCCCGAAGGCTTGATAGGTCGAGTTCTGCGCCAGCACGCGCCCATAATCGGCTTCGGACCCAAGGAAGGACGCTGCGGCAAATCCGTCCAACGTGAAATAGTTTCCCTTCGTGCTCTCCAGCGGGTTATCCCGTTTATCGCGGATGAAGGTGAATCCGGGGCCGCCCACACGCGCCGGCAGCGACAGCACACCGATTTCTGCCGCGGAGAATCCCGACGCGAAGTTGGTTGCCTTGACCTGCCGGAAGTCAAAGCGATAAGTAATCGAACTCGGCCCCGGACGCGTCCCCGGTTCCGCGCCGGAGTTTCCAATTTGTTGCCGCAGATCGATTTTCCCTTCCAGCCTCTGCGAGGTAAACGTGGATACGTCGAGACTGTTGTCGTAAAAAATGGTGTAGATCAGCTTCCACTTGTCGCTGTCGAAAAGTTTGGGAACGGTGTAGCTGATCAGGCCCCGCTGCTGCAGGCGGCCCACGTGAGACTGGAAGGTTAACGTCTGGTTCTTTCCGCCCATGTTCAATCGAGTTACGTCGAATCCCACCCTGGGGCTGACTCCCGTCTCCCCCGCCGGAGCAGTGGTTCCCGCCGGCTGCCCTGTCTGAAATTCAAGGCCTACGCCGTAGGTAAACGTGTAACGTTTTGCTTCCGTCAGCTGCACCAGGACGTTTTTCTGCGGATCCGTGCCTTCCGGGTTTTGAACCGCGGTATCGACCTGGCTGAAGATGCCGAGATCGTACAGGCGGGTTTGCGTATCCAGCAGCCCCTGTTGGCTAAGCGGCTGTCCGGACTGGACTTCGACTTCGCGCTGCACCACGAAGTCGCGGGTGTGTTCGGTCCCCGCGATCATCACACGATTCACCGTGAACCGCTCGCCTTCATGGATGGTGAAGGTCACGTCTTCCCGATTGGGTAGGGTCTGCGACGGTGCGGTGGTCAGGTCGAGCGCAGCATTGGGATATCCATTGTTGAAGTAATAGCTCAGGATGCGCTCGCGGTCGTCGGCGAGGTTCTGGTCGGAGTAGGGCTGGTTGGGTTGCGTGCTGAATTCCGGCAGATCCTTCGTCTCTACGGCGTGATTGCCGACAATATGCAGTTCGCCAACCTGGGTCCGTGGCCCTTCGTTGATGATGATTCGTACCCCGAGGTGGTTATCCACTCCTTCATAGTTATCGTCCACCTTGGTTTCGATTTTGACCTGCCGGAAGCCGTTGGATCGGTAGAGACCCTCGAGCGTGGCCACATCGCTTTTCAGCAGGCTGGCGCTGTAGCGGCCATGCGTGATGAAACGCGTCGCCTGCTGAATCTGCAGGTAGGACTTCAGCTTGGTCGTGTCCAGAAATTCTTTATTGCCCGTGATCTGGACCATCACGAGTTTGTGAATCGGTCCGGGATCAATCTGATAGATGACTCGGAGAGTCTTGGCATCGCCTTCCTTCACGATGTCAACCTTGGCGTCGAAGTGCCCCCGCGTCTGCAGGTAATCCATCAGGTTGCGTTTGCCTTCATTCAACAAATCGTCGTCGACGGCATTTTCCTCGTAAACCGGAATTTCTTTTTTGAGGACGCCCCGGCTGATGTGGTATCCGCGGGCATAGATCACCACCACCGGGCCGGGATCGATATTGAAACTGAAGTCAACCGAATTGGTGTCGGGTTTGTATTCCTGCTTGGCGATCTCCACCTGCGCCAGTGCCCGATTCTGCTTCTGGAACCGCTTCCTCAACCGCTGCAACGATCCACTCACGCGCGCCGCCGTGACCCGGTCACCCCGCGAGAGGTGGGCAATATCCTGCACGTTTCCGGATGAGAGCCCTGAGGATCCCGTGACAATGACCTCGCCTACATGCGCCTGCGCGCCTGGGGTGAGGTGAAACAGAATATTGACCTGCTGGGTGTCGGTGTTCGACGTGCTTTCCGCTGTCACGCGGGCGCGGTAGTAACCGTCTTCCTGGAGAAGCTCGCGAATATTTTCGATAGCGCGGTCGAGTTTGTCCTTGGTGTAGCGCTCGCCGAGCTGAAACTTCGACGCATTGATGATCTGGTTTTTGTTCGGCCGGTTGGGGGCGCCGTCAACGTCTACCGCGCCAATGAAGAAGTTCGCCGACGTGGCGAACGTAACAATCACTCCATCTCCCGAAGGCACAACCTCTGCCTCGATGTCGGCAAACCTGCCCGTCGAGTACAGCGTCCGAATGCTGTCGCGGATCTTATTGCGGTCCAGAGGTTCCCCGGCCTTTTGCGCCAGCAATTGCAGGATGTGCTCTCGATCGTGATCTCCAACTCCCGGAAGGTTGATGGTTTGAACGGTCTTCCCCTCATATTTCGCGGCTTGGTCATCCTGCCATCCAGCCGCCCGCCCGAGCAGGGGTCCGGACCACAACGCGGCGACTGCGGTCAGGATGAGGGCGTACGGTCTCAGCAAACAGTGTCCTTGTGTCGTTTCTTGTCTGAGGGCGATAGTGGTTTTGATGGAATTCCGCTCGGCTGCCGTTGTACATACCGCACGCACCCGCAGTTCATTTCTCGATTCGCTCGGCACACTGAAACTGCGGAAACGCCAGCCACTTATAATAAAGGTTTTACGGCTGAGAACTGGTGATCTCTTTGGCACGCGAGACGGTGAACGAACGACAATCCGCTTCTGATGAAGAACGCTACTCGCGGCAAATCTTGTTCCGCGGCATTGGAACCGAAGGCCAGAAGCGCCTGGCAGCGGCACGGGTGGCCATTGTTGGTTGCGGCGCAACCGGTTCGGCTCTCGCCGGACTACTCGCTCGCGCCGGGATCGGCACCTTGCGCATCATCGATCGGGATTACGTCGAGCCCAGCAATTTGCAGCGCCAGTCGCTTTTCGATGAGCAGGATGCCGCCGAATCTCTACCCAAGGCAATCGCCGCTGCGCGCAAAATCGCAGCCTTCAATTCCCAGATCGTGGTTGAGCCGAAGGTCGAAGACTTGGTCCCGTCGAATGTGGCAACGCTACTTGAAGAAATGCACCTCATCCTCGACGGGACCGACAACTTTGAGACGCGTTACCTGATCAACGACTACGCGGTCGAGCGTTCACTTCCCTGGATTTATTCTGCAGCGGTTGGCAGTTATGCCGTAACGCTGAACGTACTGCCTGGTCAAACCGCCTGTCTGGCCTGCATTTTCCCGGATTCTCCTCGCGGCATGGTCGAGACCTGTGAGACTTCCGGAATCCTGAACTCCGCCGTCAATCTTGTCGCATCGATTGCAGCCACCGAGGCGTTGAAATTCTTAGTCGGCGGCGAGCAGGCTGCGAAGCTGCGCAAGACGCTTCTTTCCTTCGACCTCTGGACAAACGAGCATGCCGAAATTTCAGCCGCCAAGCCGCGTCCGGGTTGCCGCGCCTGCGACGAGCGTGACTTCGTTCATCTTGCGGGAGAAGGACGCCCGCACATCACTCTCTGCGGCAGAAATTCGGTACAGATTCACGAGCGCCAGCGCCCTATCGATTTCGCCGAAATGGACCGCCGCCTGCAGCCGCATGGCATGGTCCGCCACAACGACTTCGTGCTGAAGTTCTGGCACGACCCGTACGAGATGACCCTGTTCCCGGATGGCCGCGCAATCATCAAAGGAACGACGGACACGGCGCTGGCGAGAAGCTTGTACGCAAGGTATGTGGGAAGCTGAATCCTCCCCGTACGCAACAAGAACCGTCAGCAAGAAAGAACTGTCATGCTGAGCGGAGCGGTGAGGACGCGAAGCGGGCCTGACCGCGCAGTCGAAGCATCCCTACCTTGTCCCGACTCCATCCATGGGCACTGCTCCGCAGCCAGATATCAGCATCGGTGTCACGGAGTTACCTTGAAGATTGTTCCGAAATTGTAAGTGCCACCCTGGTACGTCGGGCCGTAAAGGTTTCCTTTCGTATCCATCACCATTCCCGCCGACGGAGAAGCCCCATCGGTTCCCGAGCAGAACGAATGAAGAGGGCTCTCAACCCAGCCGCCTCCAGAGCTAGGGGACAGCTCGAATGCAGTCCCGTAATTGCACGGAGCTTGCCCGGCCCCTTCGGTGACGCCGAAAAGGTGTCCCGCGCGGTTGACGACCAGGCTCCCGATAGGAGTCGCACCATCGCCGCTAGCGGCGAACTCGTAAATCATGCTTTTCGTCCAAGTCCCGTCAGAACTTGGCGACAATTCAAACACGGCGCCACACCCGGAACTGCAACGCGAAAAGTCTCCACCACTTTGGACGACGCCGTACAGATTGCCTCCGACCATGACAACTGATCCTCCTGGAGCCTCGCCGTCAGATGCGCCCGTAAAAGAGTACAGCACCGTGAAATTCCATCCGCTGGAACTTGGTGTCAACTCGAACACCGTCCCGCAACCCATGTAGCAGTTGCCAACACCGCCAAACGGCGATGCTCCATAGAGGTTGCCATGCTGATCCAGAATTAGCGGCGCCAGCGAGGGCTCAGATCCATCGGAAAACTGAAAAGCGTGAAGTACAGTCTCCGACCATCCTCCACCGGACGTCGGCGACAGTTCGAAAACCGTGCCTTCACCGCTTCCGCCCTGGTAAGTCGTCCCGTAGAAATTTCCACGAGCATCAAGCACAAGTCCAGAGAACGGAGAACTCCCGTCACTTCCGCCCTTGAACGAATAAAGCGTTGTCTCTTTCCACGGCCCGCTCGCTGTGGGTGTGAGTTCGAAGACGGTCCCGCAAGAGCACCCGCTAAAGCCACCCCCCGTTGCGGTAGTTCCATAAAGATTGCCGAGAGAGTCGAAAATCAAATTCCCGTTTGGGTTTCCCCCATCGCCTGCATTTCTGAAGTTGTAGAGGACGGTCGTGCTCCACCGACCGCTAGTCCCCTTCGCTAGCCTGTAAATCGATCCGTACGGATTGGTACGTCCAGGCAGGCTGGCCTCGTACAAATTACCGGCCGTATCGAGACCTAACGCGTAATACGGCTGGGTGGCAGTCAGACCGTTGTAGCTGTACAGCACGCGCTCTTGGTAGACGCCCTGCGCGGCGGCAGTGAGCAGCAGCCATGTAATCGCGATACAGATCGAGAGAATCTTGTTTCGCACGGAACTCTCCTGTGGGTCTAGATGGTGATGCTCCAGATGGGCCGCTCGCAAGCGACTGCGGGTGGGGGAGTACGTCGGCCTTGCGGATGCTATCACGGAATGCCGCTCCCGGTCTGGAGTTTGGCGGAAGACTCGCCGCGAGATTTCGAGTCCGGCAGGGATGCTTCGACTCCGCAGGAGGATCGCTTCGCGCTTCTCCGACTCCGCTCAGCATGACAGTGGTAGCGACTGGTTCGAGCTTGCTACTTTCGCCCGCGTCGCGACTTGCGACTCGCGACTCCATCCTCGCTTCACCATCACAAGGATCAGCAGTTCCGAGGTAATGGGAACTGTTTTCAGTTTCGGTTCATGGAATGATCTTGAAAATTACACCTTGATTGGAAGCGCCGCCTGAATACGTTGCACCGTAAAGGCTGCCTTGCTTGTCCAGAACCAATCCGTCGTACGGATTCGCTCCATCGTCGGCACCTGAAAACGCATACAGGACATTCTCTTGCCAACCGCCGCCTGAAACCGGTGAAAGGGCAAATACTGTGCCGCAGTTGCACGCCTGTCCTCCCCCTTCGGTCACTCCGAACAGGCGGCCTGTCCAGCTAACGGTCAATCTTCCCTCCGGAAGTTGGCCATCGGTGCCGCCCAGGAATGCGTAAGCAATGCTCTCCGACCAGACGCCGCCCGACCCCGGTGACAGCTCAAATACCGCACCGCAGCCGTGACCACCACAAGCCGACAGATCGCCGCCTCCAGCGGCTAACCCATAGAGATTTCCCGCTCTATCTATAAACAAAGATCCTTCGGGAAACCCTCCATCACTCCCGTTACCGAAGGCATAGAGCACCTTCTCCGTCCAGGTTCCAGAGTTCGGTGTCAATTCGAAAACCGTCCCGCATCCATCGTAGGTGCAAACCGTAGTGTTCTTGCCGCCTCCGTCCCACGTGGTCCCGTAGAGATTGCCCTTTTGATCGAAGACCAAAGGTACTGCCGGAAGAGCGCCGTCATTGCCGCATTGGAACTGGTGGAGCGTTGTTTCTGTCCACGTGCCACCAGAACTTGGGGACAACTCGAACACTGTTCCGCAATCACTGGTCGATCCACCCACTGAGGCTGTGCCATACAGGTTTCCCACCGCGTCGAAAATAACGCCCGCATATGGATATCTTCCGGCGCTCGGGTCAGTAAAGGAGTAGATTGGTTTTTCTTTCCATGGGCCGCTCGCTGTCGGCGTTAACTCGAATACGGTCCCGCAACACCCGCTGCCACTGCTAAGGCCTCCGTAGATTGTGGTTCCGTAAAGGTTCCCCGACGAATCGAAAACAAGATCGCCATTCGGCCCGTCTCCGTCCTTGCCACCTCTGAACTCATAAAGCACCGACATGTTCCAATGTCCGGTGGGGCCCTTAGCAAGTCGGAAGATCGATCCGTAAGGATGCGTTGAGGTCCCACCGGCGGCCCCGTAGAGATTGCCGGAGGCGTCGGCGCCCAGCCCGTAGGGCGTGGTGACGTTAACGCCGTCGGCCGAATACAGTACCCGCTCCGTGTCGGCGGCGTGGACTCCGGCGACGGCTAGTAGCAGACATGTAGCCGCAATACCGATCGAGAGAATCTTGGTTCGCATAGAAGTCTCCTCGGACCTAGACGTGATGCTCGAGATGGGCCGTTCGCAAGCGACTGCGGGTGGGGGAGTACGTCGGCCTTGCGGATGCTATCACGGAATGCCGCTCCCGGTCTGGAGTTTGGCGGAAGACTCCCCGCGAGATTTCGCGTCCGGCAGGGATGCTTCGACTCCGCAGGAGAATCGCTTCGCGCTCCTCCGACTCCGCTCAGCATGACAGTCGTAACGGGCGGATCGCAGCAGGCACGGTTTCAGTATCCGGGACCGCAACTCGCTCCTCGCCAGTCAATCTGCTACTCTTCTCCGTCCGAATGAACCGTTAGAGCTCACACCCAGGAAAAGAACCGAGATGCCGGAGCCCACACGTCCCGAACCCAGCCGTCCATTTCGCTGGTTGGTACTGATCTTCGCCAGCCTGACGATGTTCGGCAATTATTATGTCTACGACTGCATTGCCCCCATCGCCGACCTGCTGACCAAGCAACTCGGGTTCTCAGACTCGAACATCGGCCTTCTGCAGGCCATCTACAGCATCCCCAACGTCATCATGGTGCTGATCGGCGGGTACATTGTCGACCGCATCGGCACCCGGAAGGCCATCTTCATCTTCGGGACGCTCTGCTTCATCGGTTCCGTCGTCACCTGCCTTTCGAGCATGCTCTCCGTTATGGCCGCAGGACGGCTCATCTTCGGCCTTGGTGCCGAGTCGTTGATCGTTGCCGTTACCACAGCCGTCGCCAAGTGGTTCCGCGGAAAAGAACTCAGTTTCGCTTTCGGAATCAACTTGATGATCTCTCGCGCCGGCACTCTGCTGGCGCAGCAATCTCCGTCATGGGCCGGGTTTGCCTACAACTACTGGCGCAATCCTCTTCTCATTTCAGTAGGCTTCGGCTTTCTCTGTATCGTAGGCGCGATTGTCTACTGGGCACTCGAAGTCTATGCCGAGAAGCGTTACCAGGTCGGGCCCGCCGGCGCTACCGACAAAGTGGTATTCCGCGACATCAAGGGCTTCGGCCTTTCCTACTGGTACATTGTGGCGCTGTGCGTCACGTTTTATTCCGGCATCTTTCCGTTCGAGACCTTCGCCTACAAGTTTTTTATGGACGCCCACCGCGTCAGCCGTGAAGCCGGCGGCGACCTGGTCGGCATGCTGACGCTTTTCACCATGTTCGGCACGCCCATTTTTGGACTGTTCGTCGACAAACTAGGCAAACGCGCATTGCTCATGATGCTGGGCTCGCTGCTGCTCATCCCTGTCTACCTGCTGATGGCCTATGTGCATTCGGCAAACTACATCACGGTCTACTTACCCTCGACAGCCGATAACCACTTCTCGCTAATCGCC
>Ga0335071_10003679_pt1 | contig 16114 bp, 16 predicted proteins | sample Lox_Sample_15_FD_206724 | JGI IMG/M metagenome (GOLD analysis project Ga0335071, IMG submission 206724) | Soil microbial communities from Loxahatchee National Wildlife Refuge, Florida, United States - Lox_Sample_1.5 | ecosystem: Environmental > Terrestrial > Soil > Wetlands | place: USA... | reverse complement strand
TCCGGGCAATCTGCCAGAGACACTCAAAGTCATTTTGCACAATGACCGCCTTATTAGGAAATATTTTAGGCCGATCGATTATTTTTAAACCGGCATCCAGTGCCTTTCTAACGATTTCATCAAAACTCTTTTTTGATGTATGAAATGGTGGTTCTATGATGAGTATACGCCCGTTTGGTTTTAGCAGTGATTTTATCTCATTGAGAAAGCCTTGTTGGTCAGGAACCTCGTGAACCATATAAAACGCTAAAACAAAATCCACCTTCTCTAACAACCCCAACTTATTCGTTTCGCATTTATGGAGCCTTATACGTTCTTCGAGTTCTGTCCCCTGAATTTTAACTCTGATTTTGTGAAGCATTCCTTCCTGTAAATCTGCAGCAATCACCTTGCCGGATTTACCCACCATCCGAGCCAGCTCAATCGAGAAAAAGCCTGGCCCACAACCTATATCCAGGACGGTCATTCCTTCTTCGATATAGGGATTGAGTATTTTGCGGGGATTTTGCAGAAACCTGCGTATTTTGTTGTCAAGACCACCAGCCAATGAAACCGGGCATACCCGGTTCTTTTGCTTACCCACTGCAAATCTCCTCCTTCAACGGCTAACGTTCTAGCTCAGCGGTGGCGAGCCTTTTGCGCCGCCCGCCGGAGCGAATAGCCAGACGACCTATCTTTTATTAGCTCAGTCTGTCGCTGTCCAAGTCATTGCGACACGATGGAAACAACCAAGGTATTCAGGGACACACCTTCAATTTTTGCTCGGGCGATGAGTTGGGCATGGAGGGAGCGAGGAACACGCTGAACGAATCGTCCGCTCACATTCGAAAAGGGCTTTGCTGGCGCATCACCGAACTCGCGCGACACTGCAAGCCATGACTCAAGTGCGTCGCGACCGCTGATGATGGCTTCCTCGGGCGTGGCGCCGTCAGAACAACAACCCGGAAGATCCGGAAATGTGATGGAATATCCACCTCCTTCCTCTTTGGAAAGAGGGCGTATCTCAAACGGATAATCAATTCGAGACGTTTTCATTCTGAAACTCCATATTCGACCAAGCGGACGAATTTCTTTATATAAACGGGCTTGATTGGGCGATGTGCCGGCACACTCAACATTGCACCGTTGGAGTGGCGAAAAATGACATGGCTTCCGCCGGGCTGGCGGAATGCTATAGGGATTCGCTTGAGTTTGCTTCCGTAAAGCCAGAGCTTCTTGACCGCTTTAAGCTTCGAGATGGTTTCTGGGAGTGTATGGATCTGCGCGAATAGTTCCGCGCCGAGATTCTGCAACGGGGAGAACTCGTCTCGTCCGTCTGCGGCGACAGCTTCCACGTATGCGCAGAGGTGATCCCATGCCTCGGAGCTTCTGTCCTGGTCGTCGTTTGGTATTGCGAAGATTCGGTTGCCCATGGTGTTCTCCGGTGTCTAACGCTTGAGCTCCGCGGCAGGCGCCGACGACGACCGGCCGTTGTGGCGAATAGTTAGCTGCGCCGATAGACATCCTTCCGATGTCCAACCTTTACGACTACCACGACGACCTCTTTGTCACTGATTTCGTAAATAATCCGATAGTTGCCTTGCCGTATTCGATACCTATCTTGTCCTGAAAGCTTTTCGATTCCTGAAGGTCGAGGTTCTTCTGACAATGATTCAATGACAGCCAAAATTTTTCGAAGGTCTCGATTCGGAATTGGACGCAAATCCAGGGCAACCGATTTGCGGAAAGCGATTCTATATTTTCCCATGCTTCTTGAGGTCCTTCAGGAGTTCTTCATAACTGATCAAAGGTTCTTTCATTCGGTCATCAAATGCTTCGAAGTCCTCCTGGTCCTCCTGAAGAGCTTGCCGGACTGCGTTATTTACGAGATGGGAAATAGAACGTTGCGTATGTGCAGCCTTTACCCGCAGGGCACGGTGCAGGTCAGGCTCAAAGTAGATCGTTGAACGCGTCGCAGCGTTTTTCATGAAAGACATCCTCCAAACTGCAGTTTAACGCTATAACGCTATGACATCAAGACGCTACAATGGCGCTCATTGTAAAAGCTAACGCTTGAGTTCAGCGGCCGGTCGCTTGGCTCCAGGATACAGGCGCACCAGGCGGATGCGCCATCCGGAATCTGTTTGAATTCCCAGGCCCAACCCATCGTAGTGGAAGAGAGTTTGCGCCGCGCGCGTTTTAGGGTCGATGGACTGGATGTCGACTTGAATGTCGACCGCCAGAATCCCGGGACGGATCACGTCTATATCCCCTGTCGTTGTGACGTGCCGCAAGGGCGGATGGGTCGCGAACTGCCTGGCAAAATGCTGCCTGATCTCATTGCGTCCGCGCAACATGATTCCCTCAATTGGAAACTGGAAGTTGCTATCTTCCGCGAAAACGGCGCTAAAGCGAGCGGCATCCTGCGCGTTATATGCCGCGTCCAGCTCTTGCACGACCGCTGCAAGCGCCTCTCGATCCGCCGAGGTCGTGCTCTGACCGTTCAGTCCGCTAGCGCTGAGAGTCGCCACAAGCATGGCGAGGCCGAGAAGAGCCGGATAATACATACGTATTCGCATGACTGCCTCCTCCGTGATTCCACATCGCCAGAGATGTGGTTTAACGCTTGATTGCACATTATAAAAATTTACTTTATTGATCGACCAGTTCTTTCCATATGGGCCTTACCTCTATGGTTGCCACCTTGGCCATTGGATGCAGTGAGGCAATTTCAATTGCTTCTGTGTCGCCTGAACACTCAATCAACTCGTATGCACACATCTTTTCCTTTGAGTTGGCGAATGGTCCCTTTTTCAGCACTACCTTGCCTTCCCGCACTCTAACGGTTGTTGCCTCATTAGGCGGCCGCAAGGGGTTGCCAGAAACTCGGACGCCGCGATTCTTCATTTTTGCTATCCAAGTCCCAATGTCCTGCAATAAGTTTTCATTCGGAGCAAAACGGTTATCGTGACTAATGATGAGCAGGTATTTCATCCATTTATTCCTTATAGGCATAGCGTTCGAACTAAGGGGTGGGGCGCGCTGCGCATGGTCCGCTGAAGCGAGTAGTTAGCTGGTGTTTCGCTTCCGTCGAATATTTCTTGCATCAATTGCCCATGCAAAGCGTATTGCCAGTCTCATAGCCGCCGAAATCAAAATATCTCTGTTCTGTTCCTCAGCTTTGTTAATTTTGGCATCTTCCCTTTCAAGAGAATCGGGGGCCCAATACTTGCGCACTTCTCCAACGGGCAAAAAATCTGTTTCCCGGGCAATTGAAATGAATATCTTCAAATCCTCATCGCTTTGCAGACGAGTCCATGACGCCAAGAGATCCAATGCGCGCGCAGTTTCGATAACTCCCGATCTTCCGTCGATAAGATCCATTGCTCGAGCATGAATCTTGCGGCAGTTGTTTTCCCAAAAATCAATATTTAGAATATCGCTCGGAGGTTTCATTCGTTTCTCGTGACCAGCTAACGCCTGAGCTCAGCTGCGGCGCGCTGTTTGCGCCGGCTTCTGCAGCACAAAGTTAGGCGGCCTTGTTTTCTTTGGATTTCCAAATGATATGATTCTCTCCGTCGAAACGCCTCTTTAACTAAACCCATTCAACACGACCATGCACGATATTTGGAATCTCAATGTTGCATATCGGACACCTTGGCTGAGCAGCGAAAGTGAAATGGCCACCGAATGGACAATCTATCAGATTCCTTTCGATAATGGATTGCTCTTGTGCGTTGAGCATCCAGGGATGTTTATGATCGACCAGACTCATATAGGTTTCGTCATACGAATCCTAAGTCACCAGATCACCGTTTTCATCGCAATAACAAAAGCCAGAATTGTTAAAGCCCGCATGGATAATCTGCGGATGATTCAGTTCGATCAAATATTGACGAGCCTTATCGCAGGTTCTTTTTAGCTTTATCGCCCAGTTTATGCTTGATGCCTCGTTCCAGCTTATGTCTTAATCGGCTATTGGGAATCTGTACTGCGGACAGGTCAGGAAATATTTGACGCCATCAAAAAGCTCCCGGCGACACCGTCTAAAGAAAAAAAGATGGTGGGCTTTTTAAAAGCAAACTTTCTGACTACAGCTTCGCGGCTGAATACGTGGATTATCAGAGTTAAAACATCAACAAGGATGCTCTTGAAAGCAACGCAATGAAAAGAACCATCAAAGAATACAAGGTATTCGATAAGACGGCGGATGACTCCATCGCCAAGCTTGCCAGTCTATGCTCTCTCGACAACACCGAGTCCCTCATGCAGGAAATACTGACTACCTGCGTCAAGCTGGGCATGGAGTCCGGCGACATCGGCGATCTGAAACTGATTAATAATTGCCTGAAAGAATTGCGCTATTCTTTCAAGATATTCTCTCCATATCGAGACGCAAAAAAGGCCGTCATCTTCGGGTCGGCAAGGTCCGGGAAGGATTCGGCAGAATATAAAATGGCAGAGGAATTCGCGGAGAAGATGACTAATAAGGGTTACATGGTGGTCACTGGCGGCGGGTCTGGAGTTATGGAGGCCGGCAACAAGGGAGCCGGACCGGGGAAGGATTTTGCCCTGAACATCCGCCTTCCTTTCGAACAAAAACCTAATCCCTACCTTGACGAAAAAGAGCGGTTGATCAACTTCAAATATTTTTTCACCCGCAAGCTTATTTTCATCAAGGAGACGGATGCAACGGCGCTTTTTCCCGGCGGTTTCGGCACAAATGACGAAGGGTTTGAGGCGCTTACCCTGCTACAGACCGGGAAATCGCGTCCTCGCCCGGTGATCTTAATGGAACCGAAGGGTTCAACCTATTGGGCCGGCTGGATTCGTTTTGTACAGGAACAATTAGTCAAAAGCCGATTCATCGACAGGCACGACCTCAGTCTTTTTCAAGTCGCTCGCAGCTCCGATGAGGCGGTCGAGCAAATCGATGCTTTTTATAACGTGTACCACTCGCTGCGATATGTGGAAGGTCTGACCGTGTTGCGCCTGAACAAGCCGCTTTCCCAAAGGGTCTTACAATCGATCAACCATGACTTCAAGGATATCCTGACCGAAGGCGGGATCGAACCTTCTCCCGCGCTGAGAGAGGAACTGGAAAAAGGAGAATACCCAAACCTGTCTCGCCTGGTAATGAAATTCAATCTTCGTGATTATGGTCGCCTCTTTGAGCTGATCCGCATCATTAACAAGGAAGATTGAGACATGGGTTCAATCGTCTGCCGGCGACGACCTTCGACAATGCGTCAGGAACCGTTGACGATCAGTATGTCGAACTGCTTGGGCAAAGACCAGAAAAGCAGTTGGGCATCATCCTCCGCAAGCCAGATCTCAAGCGATTCGCTATAGGCGGAGTCCCTTCTGCTAAATACATTGCGGGCCCAGTCCCGTGACTGGCGAAACCCGCTTATGATCCACCGGGTGAAGAAGCTGCTCGATTGCGCGGACGCTAATGACCGGATTCCTACGAGGCGATTTTCTTTACAGAGCAAATCATAGTCCAACGGCATCCTTTTTGGCCCCCAGGGATTTTGGGTAGCGACGGAGGAAGTTGTCTCTTCTCCCGATCCCGGGACCATCTTGGCCCGTTCGGGTATCTGCAGCGGCCTGGCTTCGGTTTCTTCCCATGTCCGGGCTACGAATGGAGCGCCGCCGGTCCTGCTGAACTTTCTGATGGATACACTACGCAAACTTTTGCCTTGAGCCCTCAATTCAATTTTCCCGGTCAGGAAATCGACAAACAGATAAGGAGTCGGGCTCTTCGCCACAGCGATTTCCGCAGATAGAATCTGCTCTTGACGGGTCAATATCGCGATCCGCTCTTGCACGTTCTGCATTTCGGATGAGCCTTGGGAAGACTGCTCCGAGCGCGAACGGCAGGAGATCGCCAGCGAACCCCCAAGAAGCGCGATAAGAGAAAGCGCGCGTATCCGCGTGAAAGATATTTTTTGTAGTCCCGCTTTCCCTTTATCCCGCATTTCAGTAGATCCAGATTGGTGTCCCGGGCTGAGCGGTTGCATAGACCTTCTTCAGAAGGTCGTCGTCGATTCGAATGCACCCATGGGTCACGTTGGCGCCCAACAATCGGGTATAAAGAGTGCCGTGTATAAAGAAACCGTTGCCGAAGGCGAGGGCATAGTCCCCCAGCGTATTTGCCTCGGCGCGGCTGGCACGGTTCTTGGGAATCGGCTCGCCTTCTTCAATATAGGACCAGTCGGGCCGATACCATACCGGGTCCGTCACCTTGCTGAGAACACGGAAATATCCTCTCGGGGTGTCAAAGGTCCATGAGCGCTTGCCTGAGCCGTCGTTCAATTCCATGCCGTTGCCCGTGGAGCACGTTCCCTCGGCAATGACTCGGGATCCCGCCACGAGGCTGAGGTGGCTTCGAGCCGTATCGACCAGGATAATCGGCCCGCTGGGGTATAAGTGGTCCCTGCTGGCTTCCAGCCTGCGCACTTTGTTTTCAAGGGCGCGTGCCTTGGCTTGCAGCGAATCGGCGCCCCTGGGGGTTCGAGCTTTTGCGCTCTTGCCGGCCGGCGCAGGTGTTGTTTCGTCCGATTTTTTCGAAGTTGCGCACGCTTGCAGCAGGGCTATCCCCAACAGACATACGAAGCATGTCCAGCTTAATCTCTTCAAATCTCGTGCCGCTTGATGCGTCATACCCTACTTCTTCGCCGAGGCTCCAATACTGCAAGTGCCCACGATCGTGACCGGCATGCCGATATATGCGCTCTTATACAAGTCGCCCATTTCGGCATTTTCCAGCGATACGCAGCCATCGGTCCAATCTGAATTGTGCCGCCCGCCTCCGTGAATTTCAATGCCGCCCCCGATCCGTGCACTCCCCGAGATCGTCCCCGCTTTTTTAAGCTCGATAAAACGCGCCCGGTCTGTCGCATTGGGGTAATCAAGAAGCAAAGCCCTTCCGAAACCGCTGGATGGGAGCTTGCTCTTCACCTTGTATTCCCCTTCCGGCGTGGAAGCATCTTGCTCCTGAGACTTCAGTCGATACCAATTCCTGCCGAGGTTGACGACATAAACCTTCTCCACGCGTCCCGCGGCCAGCAACAGGCAGCGATGCTCCAGCTTGTCCACAAGAATTGCCGTGCGTGCGGTCCGCCTGGTCCAGCGCAACAAATCCTGCGCGGCTTTTTCCCACTGCGCCCGATTCGCGGCATCATCAAAACGCGCCAGTTCTTCCGAGATGGAGCTTTCGCTCTGGTCCCATGCGGTGCGGGCGCGCATTATTGCAATGAGGGCGGACTCAGTTTGCCCGAGTTCGATCAGATGACGAGCTGTCTCAAATTGAGTCCTGGCCCGTGACTGAGCGAGGTTTCGTATCTCAAACTTAGTTCCTGCCTTCCTGGCCCAGGCATCACCATCCAGTTCCGACTGAAGAGCTTTCAGCGTGATGATCAGGCGGGCTTTCTGTTCTTGCGCCCGCTGCTCCTGGTTTTGGCGGATTTGTAGAGCAGTCAACGCGGAACGTTCCAGCTTCTCATAGCAGGGGGTGTAATCGCGGCGCACCGCCCATGCCTTGTCCTCACTGCTCAGACAACTTTTCGCATCTTCGACTTGACTCGCCAGAGCCTGCAATTTCTCGGCAAATGCATAGGCTCCCGCACTTGTCGCACCGCGAGCCAACAGGTTGTCTACATACGATTCAAGCTGCCAGGGGCGGTCGCGCAGCGCTGTGCGAAGCCACAGCTCATACGCCGCCACCCCTAAAATCGGGATCATCAGGACGATGCACGCTCCGATGATCCCCCGTTTCTTCTTTGACGCCATCTACCTTCCCGGAACCGCGAAGAGACTATTTGTGACCCTTGATCTTCGCTTTGGCAGCTGTAACCTGGGCGATAACGCCATCGGCCTTCTCTTTCGCCGCTTTAGCCTGGCCGAGAGCATCCATGAACTTCCCCTGTGCCATTGCGGTGGAAGACGCCGCAGCAGCCTCGTCCGCGCTCTTCAGATCGTTCTGAAGCGCTTCCAACTCTGCCTTGGTATCTTTCCCCTTCGGGGCTGTGGCAAGTGCTTTCTTGGCATCGGCAAGCTGCGCCGCCAATCCCGCAATCAAAGCCTCGGCATCCGCCTTGGTCTTGGCTTTGTTGGCCACGGCATCGGCTTGGGCCTTCGTTGCCGCATCTTTGGCCTGCTTCAGCAGATCCGTAGCAGCCTTGTAGTCGCGCGAAAAACCGCTCTTGCTATCCTGAGTCTGCACTTCGGCGGTCGCCTTTGCAAGGTTGTCTTCGGCAGTCTTCAGGCTATCGGCGGCATAGATCTGAACATCCTCGGTCTGTGCTGCGGTGATGGCCGCTTTGGTTGCATTGATTTCCGCTGTAGGTGCGGATGCGCATCCGGTAAAGAACAGGGATGCCGCAATACAAATGGCTATCATTAAACTCAATCCCATCAGTGTTTTTTTCATAACTACTCCTAAAGGGTTAATTTGGCGATCTGCAAAATTTGCTCCATTAACATTGTTTTGCATTTACATTGAGTAATAGAGCAAATTGCAGGCCAAACGGAAAACCTGTGACATTTGTTTCGGAATGCATTCTGGGGATGGCATGCCAATATATTGTTAAAAAAAGGCTTAAGGGTTCACACAAATTCCCGGTGTTAACAAAAACTCATTTTTGATTCCATCACATCCCCCGCACATAATTATAAATGATGCATTTTTTGCACATCCGATTTGAATTCATGCTATGCTTTTTCTCCTCGATTCTGACTTCGGAGAATTGAATGCCGGCACAATTCAGTCAACAAAAAAGCGAAAATCGACCGCTTTCCAGGATTTTCCTTTGGACTTTGCTTGGAGTTTTTAACGCGTTCCTGTGGCTTCTGCTGCTTGCCTTTCACTGGGAGATAACGCTGCGTTCCAGGGAAATTCACTATTTCGGCACGCAGCTGTTTCCATTGCACACCCAATGGGTTCCGTTACCTGTGATCTATACGGCATGTGCTCTTCTGACGATTGCGAGTGCAGGGGCAATCCTGCGAGACCGCAGCAACCTGGCGGCTCGTGAGCGCACTCGAACACTGCTTTATCAGATCCTGGACAGCCTCGAGATCGGGGTCATCGTGCTGGATGGCAAATGCCGGCTGACCATGTCCAATAGCAGCGCTCACGGCCTCCTGCCGGAGATCTCTGCCGAAAATGCCGGCCTGGACATCCTGGAAATTCTGAAGACTCGAACGGAGTTGCACCGGATGGTTGACGCGGCGATTCATAGCGGAACCTATGTTAAAGAGGTGGAGCTTGAGCTAGGCGCCCCGGCGGATTCCCGGCCGGCCCGAATCACCACGCTCCCGCTCAAGGATTCTCAGAAACGCACAATCGGAACCGTTCTCCTGGTGCATGACATTCGGGAAGTGGCGGCCATGGAGCGGCAAATGCGGACGGCCGAGCGTTTGTCCTCACTTGGGACACTGGCGGCCGCCATGGCTCACGAGATCCGAAATCCGCTGGAGGCGCTGGACCTGAATCTCGCCCTTCTCGATACCAGCCTTGCGGCAATCGAGCCCTCCGGACAGGATGCCCAGAAACCCGCCAAATACTTAAGGATATTGGAGGAAGAGATTTCGCGGCTCGCGGCTATCGTAGATAATTTCCTCTCCTTCGCGCGTCCCAGCAGCTCCCCAATGGAAGAGATTCGACTCGATGATCTGATGCGCCAGATTGTGGAGCTGCTGGCAAACCAGGCTTTGTCCAGGAAAGTCACTCTCGAGCTGAACACGCAGGGAGATCCGAAAGTTTTGGGAACGGAAGATCAGCTCAAGCAGGCTTTTCTCAACCTCGTGATCAACAGCCTTGAGGCAATGCCGCAGGGCGGCTTGCTTCGCATTCGCACCGAGGCGCTGTATAGCAAGCAAAATATGGCGGTCGTGCATATTGAAGACACGGGAGTGGGGATTTCCCCCCATCAGATTCCGAAGCTCTTTGATCCCTTTTTCAGCACTCGGCCCAAGGGAACGGGGCTCGGGCTGACGATCGTTTATCGCATTATCCGGGAGCATCACGGGAACATTCGCGTCACCAGCGCCCCTGGAGAGGGCTCTACTTTTACGATTGAACTGCCTTTGTTTGTCCCGGAGGGCAGGAAGGAGACTGCTGCCCATGTCTAAAGCGCAGGCAAAAATCCTGGTTGTGGATGATGAAATCAATATCCGCGAGGCTTTGGCGACGATTCTGCAAGCTGAAGGGTATGAAGTGCACGCAGCGGCCTCTGCCGAAGAAGGCATATCCAAACTCGGCGAGGACTTTTTTCAGGTCGTTATTTCGGACATGCGCATGGGTGGGGCATCCGGCATGGATCTGCTTCGCTGGATCCGGACGAACTGCCCGGATACAGAAATGATCTTGCTCACCGCCTATGGGAGCGTCGAGGGCGCCGTTGAAGCGATGAAGCTGGGCGCCTATGACTACTTGTCCAAACCCGTGGATCGCCGGCGTCTTTCCCTCCTGATTGGCAAGGCTCTTGAAAAGCAACGGCTGGCCGAGGAAAACCGCAGCCTGCGCCGCCGCCTGAGCGTCAAGGAGGAATTTTCAAATATCATCGGAAACAGCAGCCGGATACGCCAGATCTTCAAAATCATCTCAGAGGTAGCGCCTACCAGCGCGACCGTCCTGATCACGGGCGAAAGCGGAACCGGCAAGGAACTCGTCGCCCGGGCAATCCACAACCGCAGCAATCGGCGGGACGGAGATTTCGTTACTCTTAATTGCGGCGCGCTGCCGGACACCCTGCTTGAGAGCGAGTTGTTCGGGTATGAGAAGGGTGCTTTTACCGGCGCGGCGGCTATGAAGATGGGACGGATCGAAATGGCGTCGGGCGGCACACTCTTCCTGGATGAAGTCGGAGATATGACGCCCAAAACCCAGGTTGACGTGCTGCGCGCCCTTCAGGACCGCGAGATCAGGAGACTGGGAGGCGACAGGGTGATCAAGGTGGACGTGCGCTTCATCGCTGCGACCAACAAGGACTTGGCCGGGGAAATTGCGGACAAGCACTTCCGGGAAGATCTCTATTACCGGCTGAATGTGGTCCCCATCGTTCTGCCGGCGCTGCGCGAACGGAAGGAGGACATACCGGTCCTGGTCAACGCCTTCCTGGAGGAATTCTGCAAGCTTCATAAAAAGGAATCGAAAAAGATTTCAGATCGAGCCCTGGACCTGATGATCCAATATCCCTGGCCGGGGAACGTGCGCGAGCTGCGCAATGTTGCGGAACGCATGGTGCTTTTATCGCCCAATGAAACGCTCGAACCGCGGGACCTGCCGGCATCGATAGGACATAGCCAGGACAGCCGCCCGGAGATCAATATTGCATTGAACCAATCGCTCGAGGATATGGAAAAAGCCGTAATCAGCAATGTTTTCTCACGGATCACGCGCAATCGGCGGAAAGCTGCCGATATCCTGGGAATCAGCCTGCGCACTCTGCACTATAAAATTCATAAATTCCACTTGGATTAGGGCAAGCTTGTGCAAATCGGGATCAATCAAACGAGCTCTATAGGATTATGCTTTAATTCGGATATCTGAATAAGCGCTGTATCCAACGATGAACTCAACTGGAAAAGCGTTCATCAACACGCTTGTTTCTAATCGAAAATAATCCCAACTACACGTCGCCGCGCCGCCGGAACCAGTTCCGCATTCAGCGCTGACTCATAGAAACAGGAACCATGGAGCGCGCATGTGCAACCACCCGCAGTCAGTTGAAAAAGGCGCGGGCGCAAGTTTCAAGTCGCAGGGCAGCCTGAAATTTCTGTCTTTTCCAGCGTTAGCATGTTGGGCATCGCTACTTTTAGGCGAGTATCTCGTCCAGCCAGTTTAAGATCGTGAAATCACGTATGCCGGGAGCGGCAGCCTCGCAGTGCTGATCGGCCCCTTGTTGACGTGTAAATGCGGCAAATGTTTTGGAGCAGGAGAGCGCGTCGTAGAGCTTGCGCGCCTGGCCTGGCGTGAACTGTTCTCCTTCGGAATCAGTAACCAGCATGGGCGTACGGATGCTGCCCACGACATCCGCCAAACAATAGGACTGAATGGCATGAAATGCCTCAAAAAATGACTCCGTCCCAAAGGGCCGCATTCGGAAGCGCAGAGTTCCCCGGGCACGCGCATTGGCGTCTGTGCCCATATGCATCATTTGGTCGAATTGTTCCCTCTTTCCCGCCTTCAGCACATCAAGAATTACTTGTGGCAGGTGCGTCATCCAGGGCTCGGCGCAATCCCAGATGCCCGGATCGACAACAGCGGCGGCAATGCGATGCTCGAAGGCCAAAGATCGCGCAACCCAAAAGCCGCCAAAACTAATGCCGATGACGGCAATGCGATTGGCGTCGACCTCCGGATGGTGGATCATCGTCTCAACCACTGGAGTAAGCACTTTTTCCCAATCGGGGCGGAAGCAAAGCTTCCTCGTCCACAGCGAATCACCCTGCCCCGGGCCATTGAAGATCATGCAGTTGTATCCGCGCGCCAAAGCGCCTGCAGCACCTTTTACATAGCTGCTCACCTCCAAGCCATCGGCTCCATTGTTGAGAATCAACAATGGACGGCGGCGTTTTGAAGTGTCCGCGCGCAAGAACCATCCGGTCAGGTGCGTGCCTTCATAGGGAATCTCAATTTTCTCTAAGGGAGGATCGAAGTGCGCTGCGGCCTTTGCCCAACAACCAGCATAAGCCTGCCAACAGCCCAACATAAGCTCTGGATTTGCGGTGCAATCCAAAAATCGTAAGGCGGCGCTAAAATAGCTAGCTGCCCAAAGATACGCCTCACGGGCGCTGACCTGGTGATGCTTTGAAGCCGCGGAATCGGCCATAGTGCGCGCATCTACACCAGCCTGATAGTAAACCCGGTAACCCGCTTCAAAATCTCCGGATGGGATATTGGTGGCGATCCAAAGCACTTTTCCAGGATCGCTGGCATGGTGATAGCTGTTGCCCAGAGTTATTTTCGCAGTAAAAGCAAAATCCGGATCAGCGGAGAGTGCCTCTGGTACTGCAGCGGAAGCTTGCGCGAGAGAAGCCGGTACGGAAGCCGCTGTGGAAGCAACGGCGGCCGCTGCCGTATGCAAAAACGTGCGTCGGTTTATCACAGATAGTCCTCCTGTCCCCTGTTACGGGGAAAGCCGCTGTTAAGTTCCGTGATAAGCAGCATAATTTGTCGTTAACCCAAGGGAAACGCGCCTGCAATAAGGTAAACGTGTATCAAAAAGCCATTTTCTGCAGCAGGATTCCGCTGCAAAATACCTCTGCAATCAAATCGAGAGATAGGACGTTCAAGCTGTGCGTTTTTTGCGTAATCCTCGCCGAGGTGCCGAGTTCCCATTCCGATATGATGTTCGCTGCAAATGGATACCGGGATGGCCCAGACAACTCCAAAAGCTATGAGAATAGAAGAACAGGAAGTATTCGAAGATGGAATTTCTTTTTGCTTGCGATTGAATGAACGAAAAGATAGAAGGGAGCCATGCAAGGATATTTCCTGCAGCTGATGCTGGCGGGGTACATCGCGGCGTTCGCATATTCTCAGGTAACCACAATCCGGGTTTCCTCCAATCTGGTCCTGACTCCTGTCCGAGTCACGGATGCCGACGGTAAAGCAGTTCGTGATCTAAAACCCGAGGACTTTGATATCAAAGAAAACGGGGTCCGCGTTGTAGCGGCGCGTCTCGGCGATCCCGGAGAGGCGCCTCTTGAACTCGCCATGCTGTTCGACACTTCGGGCAGCGTCTTTACCCGGTTCGAACTCGAGCGCTCGGCGGCGGCCCGCTTCCTGAAGAGAATCATGCGGCCAATCGATTCCGTGTTCATCATTTCGGTCGCCAATCAGCCCAAGATACTGTTGGAACGCACGTCTTCGCTGGATGCGGCGCTTCAAACGGTCGCCCGAATTGAACCTACCACCGAGGCCACGGCGTTCTACAGCTCCGTCGCCAAAGCGGTGCGTATGTTCGAAGCAACCGAAAGGCAGGATGCCCGCCGTGTGATCATCGCTATCTCCGACGGCGAAGACAACCGTAGTCTCGACACCACTCAGGAAGATCTTTTGCGGGATCTGCAACTCACCAATTGTCTCTTCTACTCCATCAATCCCAGCGGTCAAACCTACGACAGGAATTTCATCAGCCGCCGCGCTCAGCAGGGCATGGAGTCCTTGGCCCAGCAGACGGGCGGCTTTGCGCTTGTCGCAGACGGCCTTGGCGAACTGGCAGGTTTTCTGGATCGTATTGCCGATGAACTGCAGGGACAGTACCTGCTCGGATATTACTCCCCTGCAACCACCAGTGCCGGAATCTACCGCACGATCGTCATCCAAGTGAATGGAAGACCGGACCTCCAGATAAAAGCCCGCCCCGGCTACTACCCCAAATAGCACGGCATTGATAGCCGCGTTCAACGCCGCAGCGGCTCTGATTATTTACTGAGCCTGTCGCAGTGCGCGGTAGGGACCGCGAGCCCGCATGAACAGCCAGAACATCAGCGGCCCCGGCAGCAGCATGACAACGGACAGCGAATAACGGATCGCCAGCGGATCGTGGAACACATAGTCGTTGAGCAGCCCCACCAGCATCGGGCCCAGACCCATGCCTACCAGAGAAGAAATGGTGATGTAGAGCGCCGAGACCTGCGCACGCGCGCGGCTTGGCACGATCAGCTGGATCGACGTACCCGCACAGGGGATCGGCATGGTACCCATCAGCACCGTCGGCACCAGGAACAGCAGCGCCAGTTCAACGGTCGGCATCAGCATGGCCAGTGTGCCGGCAACCCCGCAGCCGACGAAGCTGAAGGCGGCTACCTTCAGCGGCGCATCCAGTGTGCCGCGCTGCGCAAGGTGGTCGTTGAGCCAGCCGGCGAAGAAGGCGCCACCGGTGCCGCATACGAGCAGCAGTGAACCAAAGGCGAGGCCCTGTTGCGCCTTGTTCAGGCCATGCGTACGCTCGAGGAAGGTGGGCGTCCAGAAAGCCAGCGCGTTAGCGACCAGGATGACCATTGCGAAACCGGCGAAGATGGGCAGCAGGGCGGCACGGCGCTGCAGCACCACGTCCATTACCTCGCGGACCGACAGGTGCTGCTCGCCGCCGGGTCCGCGCCGCGCCGGTTCGCGCAGCATCAGCAGGGCCGGGAAAAGCAGCAGACCCGGGAAGCCCACGATGATGAAGGCCACCTGCCACGGGGCCATGCCGTTGAACAGGCCCGAATGCAGGAAGGTGGAAGTCGTCAGCCACTGCATGAGGCTGCCGCCGGCAATCAGGGTCAGGCCCTGGCCGAACGGCGCGCTCATCAGGAATACGCTGATCGGCCGGCCCAGCCGCTCGGGCGGGAAATGGTCGCTCAGCAGCGAGAACGACGCCGGCGTGACGCTCGTTTCACCAATCCCGACGCCGATCCGCACCAGGAACAGTTCCAGGTAACTCCGCGCAAGGCCCGATGCCATAGCAAACAGGCTGAACAGGCCCATGCAGAGTCCCAGCACCACGCGCCTCGGGAAGCGGTCCGCGAGGCGGCCAATGGGGATGCAGGCCAGCACGTAGAACACATTGAAAGCGATACTCTGCAGTATGCTGAAGGCCGTGTCGCTGAGTCCAAACTGCGCTTTGATTGGCCCGGCCATGAGGGTGACCACGGTTCGGTCGGCCTGCGAAGCGATCGATGCGAGGGCGAGTAATCCGGCCGCCATCCATCCGCGGCTGGCGCTGGGCCAGGGTTCGGAGGCAGCAGACGCAGGGAGAGGCATGTGCATCATTAGAGCCTGACGTGTATCCCGGTCTGGTTTCCTGAGCGCGCGTGCCGGGTTCAACGTTGGCGGTCACTGTATCATCGCCTTGCTTCCTGCCACAATGTGACCCGCGCGGACTGCAGCCTTAAAATTGCCGGGAGGGGCATTTTAAACGGGAAAGAACGGAAAGAACATGAAAAAAGGAGGTCTACCGCGCCGGCCGCGGCATCCGGGCCGTCTGGGAGGAAATCAACATGCTCAGGGCAACCTGAACCTGTCCTTTATTGGAGCGCGTCCCTCATGCGATTCATGGGAATGTCTACGTTGAAATATACGGTGATGTCCCGGCTGTTCGCCGTGTCGGTACACTCCATCACGTCAAAGCTATGCCCG
>Ga0335071_10003677_pt1 | contig 16115 bp, 24 predicted proteins | sample Lox_Sample_15_FD_206724 | JGI IMG/M metagenome (GOLD analysis project Ga0335071, IMG submission 206724) | Soil microbial communities from Loxahatchee National Wildlife Refuge, Florida, United States - Lox_Sample_1.5 | ecosystem: Environmental > Terrestrial > Soil > Wetlands | place: USA... | reverse complement strand
TCAGCGAATCTCCCACTGGCACCGTGATGGCGGCGTCTCCGTAATAGCCATCGAAAACCACGCCGCAATCGATCGAAACAATGTCACCCGTCTTGAGCACCCGCTTTTCCGACGGGATGCCGTGCACGATCTCCTCGTTCACCGAGGTGCAGAGCACGCAGGGATAACCGTAGTATCCCTTGAAAGCCGGCGTCGCTCCCAGTTCCTCAATCAGCTTGGCGGCGGCGTTCTCCAAGTCCATGGTAGTAGCGCCCGGCGCAACCACGCCCTTTACATGATTCAGTACCTGGCGAACCATCTGGCCGCTGCGCCGCATCTTCTCGATTTCAGCCGGCGATTTGCGGATGATCCTGTCTTCTCCAGAGCCCATTTTGTTCTGTTCGCCAGCCCGCCTACGAAGGCGCGCACTGTCCACGGCGGCTTTCAATTACATTGAAAATGCTGGCCGTAACCTGGTCGACCGGCTGATCGGCATTCACCCCGATCACCTTCCCTTGCTGCCGGAAATAATCCACCACCGGCTTCGTCTGTCTTTCGTAAACACTCAGACGTTCACGCACGACCTCTTCGCGGTCGTCATCACGAATGATTAACGGGGTGCCATCCACATCGCACAGCCCATCTACTTTAGGTGGCTGAAAGTGGATGTTATAGAGCCGTCCATCGGTGGGACACGAACGCCGTCCGGTAAGCCGCAGCAGTAATTGATTATAGTCAACAACCAATTGGATCACAACCGGATCCGAACCCTGCGCCCCTGAAGACCCATTGTCAAAGAACTCTTTTCGGAGGAAGGTATCGAGCCAACCTGCCTGGGCGGCCGTCCTGGGAAAGCCGTCCAATACAAATCCGCGCTGCGCATCTCTCTGGCGCAATCTCCCTGCGACGATGCCGTACATCAGCTCATCCGGAACCAGTTCGCCCCGATCGATGATCGCCTTGGCCTGGCGCCCGAGATCGGTCTGGCGCGCGACGTGATCCCGTAACAGCTCGCCGGTCGAGATCTGCGGAATCCCGTAGCGCTCGACGATGATCCTGGCCTGCGTTCCCTTGCCCGCCCCCGGGGGGCCGAGCAGAATCACGGGCCCAATGTGCGATGTTTCGCCCATCGTGAGCTTTTAGCTCCTGGCCTCTGGCAACCGGCCGATCACTCGCAGCTCGCGGCTCGAAGCTCGCACCTTCCCTACCACCGGCGTCCGCGGATGCGTCCGCTCTTCGGCGTAAAGCCGTCATAGTGGCGCATGATGAGCTGCGCTTCAATCTGCGTGACCGTATCCATTGCGACGCCAACTACGATCAGGAGCGACGTCCCGCCAAAATAGAAGTTCACGCCCAATCCGTTCGTAACCCAGGTCGGCAAGTTCTCAAACAAACGTCCGATCAGCGGCAGGTGGTTGAGCTTGATGCCCGCGATCATCCATTCGGGAATGAGCGAGATCAAAATCAGGTATCCCGCGCCGACCAGCGTGATGCGGGTCAGCACATCGTTGATGAAATCTGAAGTGCGCTTGCCCGGACGGATGCCGGGAATAAACCCGCCCCACTTCCGCATGTTGTCGGCTACTTCGTTCGGGTTGAACACGATCGAGATATAGAAGTAGGCGAAGAAAATAATGCCGAGGCAATAGAGCAATGTGTAAAGCGGCTCGCCCCAACGCAATGCATCGAGCATGGGGCCGATGACTTTGTTGTTCTTGAAAGCCGCGCCCATCATCTGCGGCAGCGCCAGGATGGACGAAGCGAAGATGACCGGCATGACGCCGCCGGCATTGACGCGTAACGGCAGGTGCGTCGACTGTCCGCCCATGACTTTGCGCCCGACAACGCGCTTGGCATACTGCACGGGAATGCGGCGTTCGGATCGCTCAACATAGACGATGAAGGCAACCACCGCGATCATCAGCGCGATAAGAATAAGGAGTGCGGGGAAAGTAAACGGTCCCCACGCGGCCGATTTCGCTTTCTCAAGAAGGTCAGCAATGCCGCGCGGCAGGCCGACGACGATGCCGGCGAAAATCAGCAGCGACATGCCGTTGCCGATACCGCGCTCGGTGATTTGCTCTCCCAGCCACATGATGAAAGCCGAGCCCGTCGTCAGAGTCAGCATGGTCATCAGCAGGAAGCCCGGGCCGGGATTGTTGACGAAGTCACCGGCTTTTTCAAGGCTGATGGCGATACCGAACGACTGCACCGCGCTGAGGATGACGGTCAGGTAGCGCGTCCACTGGGTAATTTTCTTCCGGCCGAGTTCGCCTTCCTTCTGCAGCTTCGCCAGCGGTTCATAGACCACCGTGAGCAACTGAAGGATGATCGACGCCGTAATGTACGGCATGATGCCGAGGGCGAAGATCGTCAAGCGGCGCAGGTTTCCACCGCTGAACAGGTCGACAAAGCCGAGCACCGAACCGCGATTCTGTTCGAAGAACTGCGCCAGCTTGTCGCCGTTAATGCCTGGCGTAGGAATGTGCCCGCCGATGCGGTACACCGCCAGCAAGCCAAGCGTAAAGAGCACACGCTTACGGAGATCGGGAACCCGGAAGATGTTTGCCAGCTTTTCCAGCATTACTTATGCCCTCGAACCCATTCCTTGGAACCTACGCCTTCGAACCTGCGTTTTTCGAGCCTGCCTCTTTCGAGCCCGCGTCTTTCGAGCCCAAGACCTCGAACTTGCCGCCCGCCTTGGTGATTTTTTCCTGAGCCGACTTGGAAAACTTGTGCGCGTGCACGGTGATGGCGGACTTGAGTTCGCCGTTACCGAGAATTTTGACCGGAGCCTTGCCGCCGACGAGGCGAGCCTTCTTGAGCACGTCGGGGTTGACTTCGGTCTGGCCGAGCGTGGCCAGGCTGCTGAGGTTCACGATGTCATATTCCTCGCGGAAGATGTTGGTGAAGCCGCGTTTGGGCAGACGGCGATGCAGCGGCATCTGGCCACCTTCAAAACCCCGGATGAGGCGTGCACCGGAGCGCGACCACTGTCCTTTGTGTCCGCGAGTGGAGGTCTTGCCCATGCCCGAACCCATGCCGCGTCCGACGCGCTTGCGGTTCGTGTTGGCCTTGCGGGGCGCTTTGATTGTCGAAAGATTCATATATAAATTCCAGGTCTTAGGTCTCAGTTGTTAGGCCTTAGGGAAAGCATGCTCAGTCTCGGGTTTTCCTAACACCCAAGACCTAACGCCTAACACCTAATCCACAATCTCCACCAGGTGCGGCACCTTCTTGATCATGCCGCGGATGGCGGACGTGTTCGGCCGCTCGATGACCTGGTTCAGCCGGGTGAAGCCCAGCCCTTTAATAACCCTCTTGTATTTTTCGGGCGTGCAGATCGCAGAACGGACCTGCTTGATGTGGATCGTGCCCGCCGATTTTGATGTCTGTGCCGTCATTTTGATTCCTAGCTGCTGGCTCTTAGCTACTAGCTAGAAGCTAGGAGCAAGAAGCTTGTTTTTATAGTTCTTCTACCGCTTTGCCCCTCAGCGCCGCTACCGATTCCCTGTTCTTCAACTTCTTCAACGCATCGAACGTGGCTTTGATCACATTGTGTGGATTCGTCGTGCCGATCGACTTGGTCAGTACATTTTGCACGCCCGCCGAAGTCATGACCGCGCGAACCGCTCCGCCTGCAATGACGCCGGTTCCTTCGGGCGCCGGCTTCAGTAGCACCTTACCCGAACCATAACGGCCGAGCACGGTGTGCGGCACAGTCGTTTGAGTCAGGTTGATCTTCATGAGGTTTTTCTTGGCCGACTCGATCCCTTTACGAATGGCCTGGGGAACTTCCTTGGCCTTGCCGGAACCGTAGCCGACGACTGCCGCAGTCGGATCACCGACCACGACCAGCGCCGCGAACGAGAGGTTCTTGCCGCCCTTGACGACCTTGGTCACGCGGTTGATCGAGACCACCTGGTCCTTCAGCTGAAATGCACCAGCATCGAGTTTCTTAGCAACTCTTGGCATTCTTAAGTCTCATTTCTCGATTTGTAATTGGCAATTTGTAATTTGCAATTCAAAAAGGCTTCCGCAATTACAAATTTGAAATTGCCAATTACAAATTCTTAGAACTGCAATCCCGCTTCTCGAGCCGCATCGGCAATCGCCTTGATGCGCCCGTGATAAATGTATCCGCCGCGATCGAATACTACCTTGGTGATGCCCTTCTGCTTGGCGAGTTCGGCGATCTTCTTGCCAATAGTCTTGGCCGCGGCGACGTTTCCGCCAGTGACGCGCTCGCCCTTCTTGCCGGTCGCCGTCGAAACCGACGCCAGTGTCTTGCCCTCGAGATCGTCGATCACCTGGGCGTAAATATGATTCAGCGAACGGTAAACGTTCAGCCGCGGACGCTCCGCCGTGCCCATCACTTTTTTCCGTATGCGGCTGTGTACCACCTGCCGCGTCTGGTTCTTTGAAGCTTTATTCAGCATCTCTTAAGCCCTCAGCTATCAGCTATCAGCCGTCAGCTAAACCACATCAGCTTGGTCTCAACAACTGAGAGCTGATGGCTGACGACTGAGAGCCTATTTCGCTCCCGTCTTGCCAACCTTCTTCTTCAGGCGCTCCCCGGCATAGCGCACACCTTTGTTCTTGTACGGATCGGGCGGACGCAGCGCGCGCATTTCGGCGGCGACTTGTCCGACCTTCTGCCGGTCAATCCCGGTCAACGAGATCTTTGTCTGCTTCGGATCGACCACCGCATCCACGCCGGTGGGCAACGGATACTCAATCGGGTGCGAATATCCGAGGTTGAATACCACGATCGTCTTGCCCTTCATCTCGGCGCGGTAGCCGATGCCGACGATTTCAAGCTCGCGCGTCCAGCCCTTGGTGACGCCTTCCACGGCGTTGTTGACAAGCGCCCGGGCGAGCCCGTGTACGGCCGCCTGCGAGTCGTTTTCGCGGATTGCAACCAGGTTCCCGTCCTGCTGCTCCATCTTGATTCCAGACGGAAGCGGCGTGTCCAGTTTGCCCTTTGGCCCCTGCACCAGCACGAGGTTGCCTTCAAATTTGACCGTGACGCCCTTGGGAATCGCGATCGGCTTTTTTCCTATTCGTGACATAAATCGGTTCTCAGTTCTCAGTTCTCGGTTGTCAGTTAAGTCTCAGCGTTGTTACTGAAAACTGAGAACTGACAACTGAAAACGCTTTTACCACACTTCGCACAACAACTCGCCGCCGAGGCCTTGCTTACGAGCCTGGCGACCCGTCATCACGCCCTTGGGCGTGGTCAGGATGTTAATGCCGAGACCGCCCAAAACGCGCGGTATCTCGGTGCGGCGCACATACACGCGGCAGCCCGGACGCGACACCCGCGCCAGGTTCGAAATCACGGCTTCATTGTTGTTGCCGTATTTCAAATAGACGCGCAGAACCTTGTGCCCTTCTTCTTCCGTCGGCTTGAAGTTCGCGATATAGCCCTCTTCCTTCAGAATGCGGGCAATTTCGGTCTTCAGCTTGGAAGCCGGAATATCGACCTTTTGATGGCGGGCGCGGATCGCATTGCGAATGCGCGCCAGCATGTCTGCGACCGGATCGGTCAACCTCATCGTTTGCTTCTCCTCAAGCCGCCCGTTCGCTCCGCGTTATGCGGAGAACCTGGCAGCGGCTGTTGCTTGCTCGTCGTCAGTCGCTGGTCGTTAGTCGTTTGCGACCAACTGACCACCGATAACTGACGACTGACAACTCTTACCAGGACGACTTCGAAACGCCTGGAATTTCTCCGCGCAGCGCCAGTCCCCGGAAACAAAGCCGGCAAATGCCGAACTTTCGGAGATAAGCGCGAGGACGTCCGCAAATCTTGCAGCGGTTATGCTTGCGCGATGAAAACTTCGGCAATTTCCTGTTGCGCGGTTTGGTCTTGATTTCCGCGCCATCCTTGACTCGTTTCGCTGTTGTCGCCACTTAGCCTCTAGCTCCTGGCTGCTAACTTCTAGCAACCTCTTCCGTTGCAAAATCCTGGTATTACCTCTACGTCTTGCTACTGCAATCGAACTATGCTCTGAACGGCATCCCCAAGTGCTTCAGCAGGCTGCGCGCCTGATTGTCGCTGCGCGCGGTCGTCACGATGGTCACGTTCATGCCCTTCAGCTTGTCGACCTTCGCGTAATCGATCTCCGGAAAGATCAACTGGTCGTGCAGGCCGAGCGTGTAGTTGCCGCGGCCGTCGAATGACTTCGTCGAGACCCCGCGAAAGTCGCGCACGCGGGGCAGAACAATCGTGACCAGGCGATCGAAAAATTCGTACATGCGGTCGCCGCGTAGCGTGACCATCGCGCCGATCGGCATGCCCTCGCGAACTTTGAAAGCCGCAATCGATTTCTTCGCCTTGGTCACAACGGGCTTCTGCCCGGTGATCTGGCCAAGTTCGTTCACGGCCGGATCCATAATCTTCGCGTTCTGCGTCGCTTCGCCAACACCCATGTTGACGACGATCTTGTTGAGCCGTGGTACCGCCATCGGGTTCTTCAGCTCAAGTTCCTTGGCGAGCGCGGCAGCCACTTCTTTTTCGAAGCGCACGCGCAGCCGCGGACGCTCCTTCGCCGAATGCCGCGGCGCCTCCGGACCAGCCTTCTCTTCAGCCGCGGCGTGCTTTTCCGGTTTCCCCGGCTTGCCGCCCTTGGCCTTCTGCTGATCGCCTTTTTGCTGTTTCTGTTGTTCGTCCTTCGCCATTTTCTATTACCTTCTCCATCACGGTTTCGGAGTGATTACCGGTTCGTGAGGAATTTCTAATTTCCGATTTGTAATTTGTAATTGAGAATCTCACCGCATCAGGTTTTCAATTACCAATCACAAATTACCAATTACAAATTACTTGTCCAAAGTCGCGCCGCACTTCTTGCAAACGCGCACCTTACGCTCGCCCTGCACTTCGTGTCCGATGCGCACCGGCCCGCAGGTTCCGCACACCAGCGCCACGTTCGACAGCGGAATCGGGCGCTCCTGCTCGGCAATGCCGCCCTTGATGTTGCGCTGCGCATTCGGCCGTACGTGCTTCTTCACCGTCATCACGTGCTCCACCAGCACGCGTCCCTCGTCGGGAAACACGCGCAGTACCCGGCCTTCCTTGCCGGCATCGCGCCCAGTCATCACCTTCACGGTGTCGTTCCGCCGGATATCCACTCGCTTATGAACTTTTGTCGTTGCTGTTCCCATCTCAAATCCTTCCAAGCTTTGTTATCCCGAGCGAGCGGTGCGGTTTTCCTAACACCTAACACCCAAGACCTAACACCCGTCCTACAGAACTTCCGGCGCCAGCGACACAATCTTCAAAAACTTCTTCTCGCGCAACTCGCGAGCCACCGGGCCAAAGACGCGCGTGCCTACCGGTTCGCCCGCCTCATTGATCAGCACTGCCGCATTCTGGTCGAAGCGGATATAAGTTCCGTCCCGCCGCCGATGCTCCTTGCGCGTGCGCACGATCACTGCCTTGACCACTTTGCCCTTCTGCACCTGCCCATCGGGCGCGGCTTCCTTCACGCTCGCCGTGATTACATCGCCGAGCTTCGCGCGCAATCCCGTTCCGCCACCGAGCGGCAGAATCATCTGCAGCTTGCGGGCGCCGGAGTTGTCGGCGACCTCGAGCATGGTTCTCATCATTACGGCCATGTTCGTTTCTCCCTATGAACCCTTAGCGCTGCGCGCCGGCTTCGGCGTCGATGATGGTCTCCGGCACCAGTGCCGTCTTGCGAACGATCTCTTTCAGCGTCCAGCGCTTCAGGCGCGAGAGCGGACGCGACTCTTCGATCTTCACAAAATCGCCGATATGCGCTTCGTTCTTCTCGTCGTGCGCGTAAAACTTCTTGCGGATCGAGATGACGCGCGCGTAGAGCGGATGCGCCTTCTGCCGGGTCACTTCGACAACGATCGTCTTCTTCATCTTGTTCGACGTGACCTTGCCGATCAGGATCTTGTGGTTCGCCTTCTTTGCGTTCTGGGCCTGTGCTTCCGCCATTATTTCTTCTCCGTCGCCGCCGCGTTGGCCTTCTCTCGGGCAGCGCCCAGTTCCTGCTCGCGCAGGATGGTCTTGACGCGCGCGATGTCGCGGCGCAGCCCGCGAATCTTCTTCAGGCTCTCGGTCTGTCCCATGTTCATCTGGAACTTCAGCTTGAAGAGCTGGTCGGCCAGATCGCGCTCCTGATGCTTGAGCTCCACGTCGGTTAAGTTGCGAATCTTCTCTACCTTCATAACTAGTTCTCAGTTCTCAGTGAAACCACTTTCGCTTGGGAACCAACCTGTACTTCTCAACTTGCTCACTCGCGACTCGAAACTCGCGGGTCGCGACTCCTACAGCGTTTCCCTTTTCACGAACGTCGTGCGCAGCGGCATTTTATGCGACGCCAGGCGCATCGCTTCCTGCGCCTCCGTGACCGTCACGCCTTCCATCTCGAACAGGATCCGGCCCGGCTTGACTACCGCGACCCAATGATCCGGCGCTCCCTTGCCTTTGCCCATACGGGTTTCGGCAGGCTTCTTCGTGACCGGCTTATCCGGGAACACTCGAATCCAGATCTTGCCGCCGCGCTTCACAAAGCGTGTCATGGCAACACGGCTCGCCTCGATCTGGCGGTCTGTAATCCATCCCGGCTCGAGCACCTTCAGTCCGAATTGCCCAAAAGCAAGCCCCGATCCCTTCCAGGCCTTCCCGGTCATACGTCCGCGCTGCTGCTTGCGGTACTTAACTTTCTTCGGCATCAACATAAAATCAGCTCTCAGCTCTCAGTTGTCAGCTCTCAGCAAGAGCCCGAAACCCTGAGGTTTTGATTTTCACCTCTTAACCTCTTACCTCTGACCTCAGAACGCTCCGGTGGTCTGCACTTCACGCGCCGGGGTCGCTTCGCGCTTCTTCGTCGGCAGAATCTCGCCTTTATAGACCCAGCACTTCACGCCGATTACGCCGTAAGTGGTGCGCGCCTCGGTAAATCCATAGTCGATGTCCGCGCGCAGCGTGTGCAGCGGCAGACGGCCCTGTAGATACCACTCGGAACGCGCGATTTCGTTGCCGTTCAGGCGTCCGCTGACGCGAACCTTGATGCCCTTGCAGCCGAAGCGCAGCGCCGAGTCTACCGACTTGCGCATCGCCCGACGGAAGCCGACGCGCTTTTCAAGCTGCAGTGCAATCGACTCGCTTACCAGCTGCGCGTCGAGTTCAGGCTTGTGTACTTCCTGGATATCGACGTGAACTTCGCGGTTGGTGCGCTTCTGCAGCTCCTGCTTCAGCTTGTCGATCTCCGCGCCCTTGCGCCCGATGATGATGCCCGGCCGCGCCGTCTTGATAATGATGCGCAGCTTGTTGCCGGGACGCTCGATCTCAACCGAACTGACGCCCGCCGACTTGAGCTTGTCTTTCAGCTCAGCCTTAAGCTTGACGTCTTCGAGCAGCAGCTTGTCGTAGTCGCGCTCGACAAACCAACGCGACTTCCACGGCTTCGTGTACCCCAGCCGGAATCCGTATGGATGTACTTTCTGTCCCATCGTTGCTCCTAAACTTCCCGTCCTTCGTCCGTGGTCCTTAGTCCATCGTTCTTCGCTGTCGTCCATTCGCTTTTGCGAAGGACCAAGGACGAATAACGAATGACGCCTCTACTTCTTCGCCGTTGCTTTCTTCCCGGCTGCCTTTTTCTTTGCCGGCGCTTTCGCCTTAGCCTTGGCTTTCGGCCTCGGCGCTGGCGCGGCTTTCTTCTCTTCGCCGACCGTGTGCGCAACATCGGCACTCGCGCCGTTCCGGTTGCGCTCCGCCAGCACCAACTCAATGTGCGCAATGCGGCGAACATACCGATACGCGCGGCCCATCGGCGCCGGACGAATGCGCTTCATGCGCGGCCCGTCATTTGCGGCCGCGTGCTTCACATAAAGGTTGTCGACGTCGACATCGAGTCCTTTTTCGGTGCTCAGGAAATTCGCGTTGTCGATGGCCGACTGCAAGAGCTTCGCGACCGTCGCCGCCACGCGCTTCTTGGTGAAAGCGAGCGTGTTGCGCGCCTCTTCGACGCGCCGCCCGCGAATCAGATCCAGCACCAGCCGCGCCTTCTGCGGCGAGACTCGCATAAACCGTGCTTCAGCTCGAAATTCCATAAATCTCTTTGCCTCTAGTTCGGCCGGTTGGCTGGCCCTTTAGCTCGTAGCTCGAGGTCGTAGCTCGCAGCTGTTCTACGCCTTCGGCGCCGGCGCTCCTGCCGGTGCCGATGGAGCAATCGCTCCCGGTCCGCCGGGCACGCCCGCCGGTCTCGCGGCCGCTTCGGTCGCCGCTTTCATCGAGTGTCCCTTGAACTGGCGCGTGAAGCTGAACTCGCCCAGCTTGTGCCCGACCATGTTCTCGGTGACGTACACCGGAATGAATTTCTTTCCGTTGTGCACCGCAATGGTGTGTCCCACCATCTCGGGAATAATCGTCGAGCGCCGCGACCACGTGCGCAGCACCTTCTTTTCGTTGCGCGAGTTCATGGCTTCGATCTTCGTCGCCAGATGCGCGTCTACGAACGGTCCTTTTTTTGTCGAACGTGCCATAAATTCTGCTCTCAGCTTTCAGCTCTCAGCTCTCAGAACCGAGATCGCGTTACTCGCGGCTCGCAACTCGCGGCTCGCGACTTACCTATCCCTTCTTGCGGCGGCTCACGATAAACGCATCGGTCCGCTTGTTGTTGCGCGTCTTGTAACCGCGCGTCGGCTGGCCCCACGGTGTTACCGGATGGCGTCCGCCGGAGGTCTTGCCTTCACCACCGCCGTGCGGATGGTCGACCGGGTTCATCGAAACGCCGCGGTTATGCGGACGCTTCCCAACCCAGCGCGTGCGTCCCGCCTTGCCCCAAGTGACGTTCTCGTGATCGGTGTTGCCAACCTGCCCGATCGTCGCTAGACAGTCGAGCATCACCTTGCGCGTCTCGCCCGAAGGCAGCTTCACGAGCCCGTAGTCGCCTTCTTTTGCGACGAGCTGCGCTGCGCCGCCCGCCGAGCGCACCATCTGTGCTCCCTTGCCGGGCTTCAGTTCGAGATTGTGGATCGTCGTGCCGGGCGGAATGTTGCGCAGCGGCAAGGCGTTGCCAACAAGAATGTCGGCGTCGGGACCGCTGAGAATCTTCTGCCCAACCTTCAAGCCGTCCGGTTGAACGATGTAGCGCTTCTCACCATCGGCGTAGCTCAGGAGCGCAATGCGCGCGGAACGGTTCGGGTCGTATTCGATCGTCACCACCGTCGCCGGAATGCCGTGCTTGTCGCGCTTGAAATCGATCTCGCGCAACTTGCGCTTGTTGCCGCCGCCGCGGAAGCGCATCGTCATGTCGCCCGAGTTGCGGCGTCCGCCGCTGCGAATCTTGCCTTCCACAAGCGGCTTATGCGGCTTCGACGAGGTAATGTCGTCGGTCGTCAGATGCGTGCGGTAGCGCAGCGTCTGCGTCGTCGGTCTGTAAGTCTTGATTGCCATATCTAGCTCTCAGCTCTCAGCGTTCAGCTCTCAGTTTCCGCAGCCTTACCAATGGCTGACGGCCGACAGCAGACGGCTGTTTACAAATTCTGTGCGTACTCCGGCATCTTCTCGCCACTACGCAAACGCACGTACGCCTTCTTCCAATCCGGACGGTAGCCGGCAAACTTGCCCCGCCGCCGCTCTTTGCCCGGATAATTCGCCGTCCGCACCGACGCCACCTTCACCTTGAAGATTGTCTGCACGGCCTGCTTGATCTCGGTCTTCGTCGCCTTCGGCGCAACCTGGAACACCAGCGTGTTTTGAGTCTCTTTAATTCCGAGACCTTTTTCGGTGATGACCGGCTTGCGGATGATCTGGTATGCGGATTTCATTACGCCACCTCCGCCTTACGCGAACGCCGCGCCGGTTTCTTTTTTTCCGGAGCAGGCTCCGCATGATCGCGGCGCGAAGCCGTCTTGCGCAGCGAGTCCTGCAACTTCTCGAGCGCAGGCTGAGCGAAGATGACATGTTTATGGCGCATCAGATGATACGGATGCACCTCGTTGCCGCGAACCAGTTCCAGCCCGTCGATGTTGCGCGAACTGAGCTGCAAATTCTTATTCTCCGCATTCGAGGAATCGACCAGCAGCGTCGTTCCATCGACTTTCAGCTTGCCGAGCGATGCGGCAAACGCCTTGGTCTTCGTTTCTTTCACGTCGAAGGCATTCACGACGACTATCTTGCCGTCTGCAAACTTCGCGGCCAGCGCCGAACGCAGTGCGCCCAGAAGTTTCTTCTTCGGAAAGGTGTAGTCGTAGGAGCGTGGAACCGGCCCATGTACGGTGCCGCCATGACGCCACAGCGGAGAGCGCACCGAACCGATACGCGCGCGGCCCGTGCCCTTCTGCTTCCAGAGCTTCTTGCCGGAGCCGGCCACTTCCCAGCGTGCCTTCGTCTTGTGCGTTCCGGCGCGTTGCCCAGCACGGTAGTGCTTCACCGCTTCCCAGAGCAGGTCTTCATTGACCGCGCCGAAAACCTCGTCGGCCAGATCGAGCGTTCCAACCTTCGCTCCGTTCAAATTGTGTACATCGATCGTTGCCATTGTCTTTGCTCTTCTTTAGCTTTTCTGACCACTGGCCACTAGCCACTAGCCACTGTAATTAACCCTTCTTCGCAGCTCTCTTCGCCGCCTTCAACGGATCGACCGTCGCCGAACCGGCAAATCCGCGGCGCTCTCTTGGCGGTTTCTTCGCCTTGTTGATGACCAGGTATCCACCGTTCGGACCGGGCACGCTGCCTTCAACCACCAACAGGTTCTCTTCTTTATCCACGCCCAGTACGCGCAGGTTGCGAGTAGTCACGCGGGCATTGCCCATGTGCCCCGACATCCGCATACCTTTAAACACGCGCGACGGAAACGCCGAGGAGCCGATCGAACCGGTGATCTGGAACATCGAACCGTGCGACTTCGCGCCGCCCGCAAAGTGATGGCGCTTCACAACGCCCTGAAAGCCGTGCCCCTTGCTCGTTCCGACGATGTCGACAAACTTTTCGCCTTCGAAAATGTCGACCATCACCCGATCTCCGACTTTCAGCGCGCCATTAGTGTCTTCCGTTGGCGCTTCGACCTCGATCGGAACCTCGCGCAAAAACTTCGACGGAGGAAGATTGTTCTTGGCAAAGTGTCCGCGCATCGCTTTAGTGAGCTTCTTCTCTTTCACGAACTCGACCAGGCCAAGCTGCGCCGCATCGTAGCCGTCGCGCGTCTGCGTCTTGTGCTGCGTGATGACGCACGGCCCCGCCTGCAATACCGTCGCCGGCCGCACTTCGCCCTTCGAATCGTAGAGCTGCGTCATGCCGACTTTCTTTCCCAGAATTCCAGCAACCTTCGCCATTTCCTTCTCCGTTCCCAGCTTGGCTCGCCGTTCAGTGAACGCCGTCTATTGGCTGGGGGCTCTTCAGCACTTCCGCTTCAGCGTCGCCCTTACTGATGGCTGACGGCTGATAGCTGAGAGCTACTTATGTTCTTTCCCGAACGCCTTGATCTCCACATCCACGCCCGCCGGCAGGTCGAGCTTCATCAGCGCGTCCACCGTCTGCTGCGTCGGCTCCAAAATATCGAGCAGACGCTTGTGCGTGCGGATCTCGAACGCCTCCCGCGACTTCTTGTCCACGTGCGGCGAACGCAGCACGCAATATTTGTTCTTCATCGTGGGCAGCGGAATTGGTCCCGCAACCTGCGCGCCCGTGCGTCGCGCCGTCTCCACAATCTCGCCCGTCGACTGATCCAGGATGCGGTAGTCGTAGGCTTTCAACCGAATTCGAATTCTCTCTTGTGCGCTCACTGTTTTCTCTCTAACCCCTCCCGGCCGTCTTCATTTCGAAGCCCGGAAGGAAAGATCATGCGGCAAGCTGCAAGCCGCGTTTGGGTTTTAACTGACCACTGGCCACTGACCACTAGCCACTGTTACTGAATAATCTCCGCGATCGTTCCTGCGCCTACCGTGTGGCCGCCTTCACGAATCGCGAACCGCAAGCCCTTCTCCATAGCAACCGGCGTGATCAGTTCAATCACCAGCGAGACGTTGTCGCCCGGCATCACCATCTCCGTTCCCGCCGGTAATTCCGCAACACCCGTCACGTCCGTCGTCCTCAGATAGAACTGCGGCCGGTATCCCTTGAAGAATGGCGTATGACGCCCGCCCTCTTCCTTCGTCAGGATGTAAACCTCAGCCTTGAACTTCGTGTGCGGCGTGATCGACCCCGGCTTCGACAGCACCATGCCGCGCTCCACATCCTCTTTCCCGATGCCGCGCAACAGAAGCCCAGCGTTGTCGCCCGCCATGCCTTCGTCCAGCTGCTTCTTGAACATTTCCACGCCCGTCACCACCGTCTTGCGCGTCTCGCGGAAGCCCACGATTTCCACTTCCTCGCCCACCTTCACCTTCCCGCGCTCAATTCGGCCCGTTACCACCGTGCCGCGGCCCGAAATCGAGAAGATGTCTTCGATCGGCATCAGGAACGGCTTATCCAGTTCACGCGCCGGCTGCGGTATGCTCTTGTCCACCGCTTCCATCAGCGCATCAACCTGCTTCTCCCACTTCTCTTCGCCGTTCAAGGCGCCCAGAGCCGACAGCCGAACCACCGGCACGTCGTCGCCCGGGAACTTGTACGACTTCAAAAGCTCACGCACTTCCAGTTCAACCAGATCCAGCAATTCAGGATCGTCCACCGCATCGCACTTGTTCAGCGCCACAACGATGTACGGCACACCCACCTGACGAGCCAAGAGCACGTGCTCGCGCGTCTGCGGCATCGGACCGTCCGTCGCCGCCACCACCAGAATCGCACCATCCATCTGTGCCGCGCCCGTGATCATGTTCTTGATGTAATCGGCGTGGCCCGGGCAATCGACGTGCGCGTAGTGCCGGTTCGCCGTCTCGTACTCGACGTGCGCCGTGGCAATGGTGATACCACGAGCTTTTTCTTCCGGAGCGTTGTCGATCGAATCGAACGAACGGAACTTGATGTTCGGGTTGTGCTTCCCTAAAACCTTCGTGATCGCCGCCGTCAACGTCGTCTTGCCATGATCAATGTGACCAATCGTCCCAACGTTGCAGTGCGGCTTTGTCCGATCAAATTTTTCCTTCGCCATTTCCTTTTTCCTCTGTAGCGCCGGCGTCTCGCCGGCTGTTGCAAATCAACTTATGAGTACTGATAAACCCGGTGAAACTTCGCCCGCAGCAGCGGATTCACTTCCTCGACTTTCGACAGGTAATACTCCCTAACCTGCGCCTGATCGGAAACCGCCATCGCCTGATACAACGACTGCGCCGTCCCTGCCGCGAACCCGGCAACTGCATCGATCACGTTTGCCGGCAAAATCCGTTCCCAATCTCGAGCCCGAATGACCGCGCTCTTCAGCGACTTCAAAAACTTCTCAACCTGCCCGCTGGCGAAAACGAGATCGATAGCCTTCTTCAGCTCTCCGAACTCGCGCTCGCTGACGACCTTGATTGTCGCTTGCTCGAAAGTCATCGTTCTCAGATCCTTCGCAAAAAACGCTCAGGATTTCGGCTGCGGGCTCCCGCTTCTCTCACGCCCGCAAACCGCCTCAATTCTGGAGCGGGAGACGGGAATCGAACCCGCGACCAACAGCTTGGAAGGCTGTGACTCTACCACTGAGTTACTCCCGCCCTCTAAACCAGCTGTCAGCTTTCAGCTGTCAGCTCTCACCTTAACTTCACTGATTGAATTGGATCGCCGGAATGATCCTTGATTCCTGTCGACCCAAACCGTGGCTGCCTACGCAACATCCTGATTAAGACTCCACTTCGAACAAGAGCGTAGACAACAACAAACAAACCCACAAGTACGTGCGCAAGTCGATTTTCAAAAGCATTGCGAGCAAAACTCTGTGCTGTCATCAGCGCGACAAGGACCAACAAAAAGCCCATCGACTGCTTTCTGGCACCCGAATCCAAACGTCTAACTGCAACGCCCTCCACGGCAAGCCAAACAAACAAAACTGCCGGCCCAATCCACCAGCTAAACGCGTGCCAGGCGCTTTCCATGCGCAACCTCAATTCCATGGAGCCGATGACCAGGATTGAACTGGTGACCTCTCCCTTACCAAGGGAGTGCTCTACCAACTGAGCTACATCGGCCCTGCCACACTCTCAGCAATCACTCCGCTGCCTTCGATTCCGCCTGTTCTTCTTCAATC
>Ga0335071_10003676_pt1 | contig 16115 bp, 17 predicted proteins | sample Lox_Sample_15_FD_206724 | JGI IMG/M metagenome (GOLD analysis project Ga0335071, IMG submission 206724) | Soil microbial communities from Loxahatchee National Wildlife Refuge, Florida, United States - Lox_Sample_1.5 | ecosystem: Environmental > Terrestrial > Soil > Wetlands | place: USA... | reverse complement strand
CAGCCGCCCGACCGAACGGAGCGCCGGGTCGATCGGGACCGACGCTCCCGGCAGCCGGCCGATCAGCAGGTCGTGGCCGCCGCGGAAACCACCCGTCAGCTCGACGTCCATGCGGGCGCCCACGAAGCTCGACGACGGCAGCGCGACGAGAACCGGGACCCGGCGGCCGCGTCCGTCGTCCGAATCGACGAGAACCCCGCGGTCCACGCCAAGCCAGAGCCCGCCAGGTCGGATCCCGGTGACATGGATACCGCGGTCCAGATCGTGGGCGTAGTCGAGACCGGGCCCGAGGGCCTCCTCGATCTCGACCGAGAACCTGCGCGCTGAGCCCGACTCCAAGGGCTGCCTCCGAACGAGCCTGCCGACAACAAAAAGGCCTCCGGACTCTCGTCCAGAAGCCATCACCCACCGAGATGGGAACTAGCGCGAGCCTCATCGCGCGTTCAGTTGGTTGGATGGTAACCCAGGAACTCTCGGTACGCCGAACCCGGCGTCGAGCTAGTCCTCGTCGTCGAGCGTCGCCGTTGTCGAGAGCTCCATCAGGGACGCATGCGTCGCCGTCAGCAGGTCGGCGCGATCGATGGCGCCGAGCAGCCGCCCGGCGGCGTCCACGACGGGCACGACCTTGCGCCGGTGCTCGGTCATGATTTTGGCCACCTCCGACAGCGGGGCATCCGGGCCGACGGCCAGACTCGTCGCGACCATGACGTCGCGCGCACGCCGGGCCGGCGTGTCCACCCCACCGAGCCGACCCATCAGTGCCGGGAGCACGCCCGCGCCGGCGCCTCCCGGCGCCGCAAGCAGCGCCGCGTCGCTCACGACCCCGATCGCCGCCCCGTCGGCGTCGACCAGATCGCGCGATTGAGTGTCGTGGAGCAGACGGCATCGAGCACGGCGGGCAGCTCCCCGGCGCGAACTCGCGATGGCGCGTGTATAGTGCGGCCACGCGATGAAGCTCGCGTGAATTCCCGCCCCGCGGGTGATGGCTTCTAGAGCTTGCTCTGGAGGCCTTTTTGTTTGACGCGGTAGCGACCACGATGTCCAGCAGGCAGTCCTTCCACAGCATTCTCTTCGCGGGCGAGCCGCCGACCGGACCGGAGCCTTTGGAAGCGAGCACGAGCGCGCAGGTCCTCGTTGACCTGAACCTGCGCCAGGTCTTCCGGGCCGCCCTTCGAGGCACGGACGAGCCCGAGCTCGCCGAGCTGTTCCACCGTCCCGCGCCCGACGTCGAGACGGTTCGATACCGCCAGCAGGTCTGCGCGGATCTCGACACGCCCGGCCTCCGCGCCCAGCTGGCGACGTCCCGCGAGCGCATGGCGCGCGTGACCCGTCTGGCCAACCCGAAGTCCACCGTCCATCGGTACCAGCGCCTTCGCTGGCTGCTCGACGCGGCGGAGGCGTATGGCGAGGCCCTCGTGGAACTGGCCGCGGCGCTCGATGGTGCGCAACTGCAGTCGCCCGGCATGCTCGGCTTCCGAGACTACCTGGCCGCGTACTCAGGCTCGCCTGGATTTGCCCGCCTCCTCGCCGACGCGCGGCGCGTGCGAGCGTCGCTGGAGCGCGTCCGGTACAACGTGGCCATCGAGGATCTTCGGGTACGGGTCCTGCCCTACCGGGACGAGCCCGACTACGGCGCCGAGATCGAGACCGTCTTCGAGCGGTTCTCCCAGGGTAGCGTCCAGGACAGAACGTTCCGTTTCCCCGCGGCGCACATGACCCGCGTGGACGCGGAGATCGTGGAGCGTGTCGGGCGGCTGTTCCCGGAGGTATTCGGCGAGCTCGAACGATTTGGCGAACGCCATCGGGGGTTCGTAGATCCCACCATCGCCCGATTCGGCCGCGAGACCGGTTTCTACCTCGCATACCTGGACCTGATCGAGCCGCTCCGCAGCCGCGGGCTGTCGTTCTGCCTGCCAGAGGTTGCCGAGGATGGCGAGGTCTGCGCGACCCAGGCGTTCGATCTGGCGCTGGCGATCAAACTCGACGAGAACGCGCGAATCCCGGTCGCGAACGATTTCGCGCTGTCCGGACCCGAGCGAGTACTCGTCGTGACGGGGCCGAACCAGGGCGGCAAGACGACCTTCGCGCGTATGTTCGGCCAGCTCCACCACATCGCGAACCTGGGTCTGCCGGTGCCCGGGAGCCACGCACGGCTGCGGCTGTTCGACCGACTCTTCACGCACTTCGACCGTCGAGAGCGGCTCGAAGACATGACCGGGAAGCTCGAAGATGACCTTCTCCGCCTGCGCGTCATCGTCGATGCCGCCACATCGCGGAGCATCGCCATTCTCAACGAGAGCCTGAGCTCGACGACCGCGGAGGATTCCCTCTTCATCAGCGAGCGCATCCTGCGCCGGCTGATCGAGCGAGACGCACTCTGCGTCTTCGTGACGTTCCTCGACGAGCTGTCAAGGCTGGGATCCGCGACCGTGAGCATGGTCGCCGTCGCCGACGCCGAGGACCCGACGATCCGGACACATCGTGTCGTCCGCAGACCGGCGGACGGACTCGCCCACGCCCTCGCCCTGTCGGAGCGGTACTCGCTCGGGTACGCCGACGTTCGGGAGCGTCTGGCCAGATGAAGGCGCATCTGCTGTTCGAGAACGGCGACTTCGACCGGAGCTGGGTCGCCCCCATCGGCGCGGCGGAGCTGGAGTCGGACCTCGGCATTCCGCAGGTCTACTCGGCGATGGCCCACGGCGACCGATTCCTGCAAGACACCGCGCGACGGCTGCTGCTCTCGCCAGTGCTCGATCCGGCCACGATCCGATACCGCCAGGCGATCCTTGCCGACTGCGTCGGAAACGCGGAAACCGTGCGCGCGTTCTACGACATCGCGGTCGAGGCGATCGAGCGCGACAAGCGGGAGTGGCTGTTCGGGATGGACAAACCCGACAGCGTCCTCGGACGTTCGGTCCGCGTGCTGGAGGTGTTCGTCGGACTGCTACGTCGGTTGCGAACGCTTGCCGAAGCGAGGGTCTCGGACTTCCCCTCGGCGGGGTTCCAGGGCCTCTTCCGCGCGCTCTCGACCGAAGTCGACGAAGCGTATCTCCACGAGGTCGAAGGCCATCTCCGACGCCTGGGCCGGCGGTCGATCCTCATGAGCGGCCGGCTCGGCGAGGGCAACGTGGGGACCGGGTATGTCCTTCGCCGGCCGCCACGACGCAACCTGCGGGACCGGCTCCTCGGCGACCGCGCCGGTTTCGAGTTCGAGATCGACGCCCGGGACGAGGGCGGGACGCATGCCGTCGGCGAGCTTCGGATGCGCGGTATCGCGCTCGCGGCGACCGCGCTCGCCCGGTCCTCCGATCACATCCTCAGCTTCTTCGAGGCGCTTCGATTCGAGCTTGGCTTCTACCTCGGCTGTCTGAACCTGCGCGATTACCTGGTTGGGCGCGGCCAGGCCGTCTGTTTCCCCGATCCGCAGCCGATCGGCCTGGCCCTGGAAGCCCGCGGGCTGTACGACCCGTCCCTGAGCATCGTCGGCGCGGCCTCGGTGGTCGGGAGCGACATCTCGCTCCGGGGCATGGATCTCGTCGTCATCACCGGCGCGAATAGGGGCGGCAAGTCGACCTTCCTGCGGTCCCTCGGCCTTGCCCAGTTGATGATGCAGTCGGGCATGTTCGTCGCCGCCGACTCGTTCCGATCCGAGGTCCGACGCGCCGTATTCACGCACTATCGGCGCGAGGAAGACGCGACGATGACGCGCGGCAAGCTCGAGGAAGAGCTCGCCCGAGCTCGCGACCTCGTGGGGTCGATCCGCCCGGGTGACCTCGTCCTGTTCAACGAGTCCTTCGCGTCGACGAACGAGCGCGAGGGCTCGGAGATCGCCCGCCAGCTCATTCACGCGCTCGTGGATTCGGGCGTGAAAGTGGCGATCGTGACGCACATGTACGACCTCGCCCACTCGCTCTGGGCGGAGGGGCGGTCCGCGAGCGCCTTCCTGCGCGCGGAACGGCTGCCCGACGGGCAACGAACCTTCCGCGTGGTCCCCGGCGAGCCAGCCTCGACCAGCCACGGTCCGGACCTCTACGACCAGATCTTCGAGACGCCGGGCCCCGCCAGCGCGGAACGCTCTGCGGCAGGCGTCCCGCCCACGGCTCAGTCGATCGGCGGGCAAGCTTCGTAAAGCCCGCGGGCATGAAGGCCGCCTGCCACCACCGCGTCAGGACCCGGCAGCGGCCGTCAACGGAACTGCCGCGGGCCGCCGCTCGCGGCCGGCCCGCCTCATCGCCGACTGGGCGGTAGCCGACCTCCTCGCTTCAGCCGCTGCGCCACGCCATCGCGGCCGCAAGACCAATCAGCACTGCGCCGCCGACGAGTCCGGCCAGGGTGAGCTCGACGCCGCCGACCCCGGCGGGGTTCCACCCGATCTCCGGCACGACCGACACGATCGCGCCCCCGAACACGACCGCGGCGGTCGCGCGGGCGCGACGGGCATGGATGTCCACGGCCTCGACGCCCTCGACGGAGAGATCCACCGACCAGTACGCGAGCTCGGCGACCGCGAGCAGCCAGCCGCCCGCGAAGGGCGCGAGCCACCGCCAGGGGTCGCCGCCGGGAAGGCCCACGAGGAACCCCACGCCGAGGGAAGCGACGGCAGGCCCGACCGGGCCGGGGTTCGCCAGCGCGAGCCCAGTGGCCAGCCCGGCGATGCCGAGGCAGGCGAATAGCGCGGGGACGAGCCAGCCCGACGGTCCGAGCGTCGCCGCCGGCGCGGCGTGGTTGGTCGCGGCGAGCGTCGACGCGAGGCCGATCGCCACCGCCCCGCCGAGCGCCAGGGTCATGGTCACCCCGCGCGGGCTCCGGTGCGGGCGCGGACCCGAGCGCAGCCGCGGACCCGAGCGCAGCCGGGGACGCGAGCGCAGGCGCGTCATGCTCGGAGCCATCGCGACTGCCTCCCGATCTCCCGCGCTTCTTCCATCGGACGGGCGAGCGACTCGCCGGGTTGCCATTGCACGATCGGGATGCCGAGGCTTCGGTATCGGAACCGCGTCGCGCGGCGATCCAGCTCCCAGAGCCGGTGGGCGAGTCGGGCCGCCTCGTGGTCGGCCGGGACGGCGAACGGCTCCGCCATGACCTCGACCACCACGAGGTCGAAGCCACGAGCCCGCAGATCCACGAGCGAGTCGACGGCCCGCCCGTCGATGAGCGGCGTGAGCGCGACGATCAGCGATTTCGGCGGCAGGATCCGCGCCGGGATGAACTCGACGCCGCGCCAGGCGTGCGTGACCACGACCTCCGAGTCGATGAGCGAGTCCACGATCCGGTAGATCTGGCGCGAGCCCATCGCGGGCAGGAGCCAGCGGAGTACGCCTCCGAAGCCGATCACCCCGACGCGATCGCGCCGGCCCAGGTAGTACTCGGCGAGGGAGGCGGCGGCGCGAACGGCGTAGTCGAGCGTGCCCTCCCGTCCGTCGCGCACGTCCGTGAACAGGTCCAGGAAGATCACCACGTCCGTGTTCCGGTCGGGATGCATCTCGTTGATGTGGAGCGATCCGGTTCGCGTGCTCAGCCGCCAGTTGATCCGGCGCAGCCGATCGCCCGCCAGATAGGGCCGAATGTCCGCGAACTCGGTGCCGTCCCCGGAACCGCGCGACAGCTCGTTGCCACCGAACGCCTGCGTTTCGGCCGCGGTCACGGCCCGGCGGAGCGTCTCCGCGCGCGGGTAGACGCGGAGCAGCACGTCGGGTTCGACGGCGGATTCGAAGCGGAAGAAGCCGAGTTCGTCGTACCCCCGCAGCAGCAGCTCCGGAAGGCGGACGACGCCCCAGCGCGTGGCCGTCATCACGCTTTCGACCGTCGTGACGGCGCCTGCGGCGAGCGTCACGCCGCGCACGTCCGAACGACCCTCCACGTCGAGGCTCACCGGCAGCGGCCACGCGAGCCGCAACCAGGGCACGCTCGCGTCGGTCTCGACCGTCACGGTCGCCCGAACGGTTTCGCCCTCCAGCAGGCGATCGCGATCGACGGCCACGTTCGCGACGACGCGCGGCGGCCGCGCGAACGCGAGTCCGATGAGCACGGCGATCAGGAACGGCATCCCGACGGCGGCGGCCTCCGGATAGCCGAACGCGATCGCCGCGAGCACGGCGACCGAACCGAGCGCGGCGTACGCGCCGACCTTCGGCGAAGCGCTCAGTGTCACGAGGCGTCAGGCCTCCCGGGCCGCGTCCTCGGCCTTCGGCGTAGGCACCGAGTCGAGGATTCGTCGGACGAGATCCTCGGTTCGGATCCGCTGCACCCAGACTTCGGGCTTGAGCATGATCCGGTGCGCCAGGGCGGGTACGGCGACCGCCTTGATGTCTTCCGGGACGACGAAATCGCGCCCGGACAGCGCCGCGCGCGACCTGGCCAGCTTGAACAGCGCGAGCGAGCCACGCGGACTCGCGCCAACCTGGACGAGCGCGCTCGCGCGCGTGGCCGCCACGAGATCGACGATGTACGCGAAGACGCTCGGCGAGACGTAGACACGCTCCGTGGCTGCCTGCATCCACCGCAGCGTCTCGGCGTCGACCACCTCGACCAGCTCGAGCTCGTCCGAGCGCCGTTCCGCGCGCCGCCGGAGGATCTCGATTTCGTCGTCGCGGGCGGGATGGCCGACCGCGATCCGAATGAGGAAGCGGTCGAGCTGGGCCTCCGGCAGCGGGTACGTGCCTTCGGCCTCGATGGGGTTCTGCGTAGCCACGACGAGGAACGGCGCTTCGAGCTTCCGTGTGGCCCCTTCGACGGTCACCTGACGCTCCTGCATCGCTTCCAGGAGCGCGGCCTGGGTCTTGGCCGGCGCGCGGTTGATCTCGTCGCCGAGCAGCAGGTTCGCGAAGATGGGGCCGGGCCGGAAGGAGAACTCGCCGGTTCGCTGATCGAAAATCGCCGCGCCGGTCACGTCGGAGGGCATGAGGTCCGGCGTGAACTGGATCCTCGCGAACCGCAGGCCGATCACGCTCGCGAACGAGCGCGCCATGAGCGTCTTCGCCAGGCCCGGCAGGTCTTCGATGAGGACGTGTCCGTCCGAGAGCAGAGCGAGCAGAATCAGCTCGACGACGTCCTCCTTGCCGACGACGACCCGGCCGATCTCGTCGATCACCCGGCGCGAGAGGTCGGCGACCCGCTGCAGATCGGTCGAAGCCGCCGCTCCGCCGTCGGCCGACCTGCGGCGCCGCGCGAGGCTCGCCTCGAACGCGGCTCGGACCTCGTCGTCGGCCGCCGGCTCGGTTCTCCGGACGGTGTCGTCGTGCTCGTTCACAGTGCCTCCAGCAGCTCGATGGCGCGTTGGATGTCGGAACGGGGTATGCCGTTTCGGGTTGCTCGATTGCGGCGTCGGCCGCTCGCCTCCTTCGGTTCCGCCACGCCGATCTGCCCGGGCTCGATCAGCCTCCAGAGCTCCTCGCCGACGAGCTTCCGCGCGGCCGCCGGCTCGGACTCGAGGCCGATCTGATACCGCTCGGCCAGTCTGGCGGCGGCGATCCGGCGCAGGATCGGACGCAGCTCATGCTCGAATCCGGTGCGGTTCCACTCCGCGTCGAGGATCGCGGCCTCCATCGCGATGACGCCGACGAGCCGGGAGGGCGCGGGCGTAGCCCGCTCGCGGACCCGATCGAATGCCGTCCGGCCCGCGCCGGGCGTCGCGGACGTGAGGGCAACCCAGCCAGACCAGAGCGCGATGCCGCCGAGGATCAGGAGCCAGCCGTTGAGCACGAGTCCGGCGTCGGCGTGAAAGGTCGCGAGCGCTCCGAACAGCCCGACGGTCGCGGCGATCGCAAGGCCGACGGGTGGCCCGGCGACCCGGATGGCGCGCGGAACGTGGCGACTCACGAGACCGCCGCCAGGTCGGCACGAAGCCGCTGCACGACCGCGAGGGCCGCATCCCGCATGTCCGGCGTTACCGGATGCTCGCTGAAGCGAGCGACCTCGTACAGCGCCACCAGCCGGTCGAGGTCGCCGGATCGGGCTCGCGCGACGTGAAGGACCCGCGCGAGATACTCCGTCGGCGCCTCCGACGGACGACGAGCCCAGCCCTGGCGGGCCATCGCCCGCTCCATGGCGGCGTACGCGGCGATGACCGCACGGCGCGGGTCGTGCTCCCCGAGGAGCGCCTCGAGGCCTTCGTCGAGGATTGCCTCGGCGCCTTCGCGAGGCTCTTTCGGCGCTACCGGGGCCACGGGCTTCCGGAGCAATACGGCAGCCACGATGGCTGCGAGCAGGGCGACGCCGGCAAACGCGAGTACGAGCCAGACCTGCCCTCCCGAGCTCGGCGCGGGGACGACGGGGATGGCCGTGGGATGTGCCCCGGGGACGGTGACGTCTCCGGCGTCGCGGCCGTGCCGCAGCATCCACGCGAGAGCAATCGCCATCACCACGACGATCGGGCCGACGACCCGGAGCACCCGGCGCATGCCGAGGTCGTTGGGAGTCGATCGATCGAGGGCAGGCTGGCCCGCGGGTCCGGCGAACGTCGATCCGACGGCCAGGCCCGCGAAGGCGGCGACGAGCAGGAGCGTCGCCGGCACCAGGCCGCCGAGGTCGGCAGCCGAGAGCGCGGCATCCACGGGATGAGGCCGGCTGGCGGCGCCCACGGCGGCTCCGGCGACGACGCACACTGCCCCAACGGCGACGAAACGGAGCGATCGAGATCCGGCGAGGGCTGGACTCGACGGCTTCGGTCGCGCTTCGGATGCGGTTTCGGGATCGGCGCCGGCCGGGCTTCGCCTCATCGTGCCCTCACGACCAGGGAGAATCGGCGGATCCCCCGCGAGCCGCCGACCGAATAGTAGCCGCGCCATGCCGGCGGCGGCGCATGGCCGCGCGGGCGACGGCGGCGGCGGCCAGAACAGCGGGAAATCCGGCGCTACGACCCGGCTCGCCGCGACACCCGCGTGCCCAGCACTCGAGCGGGCGGGGTCAGGCTCCTGTTCGCGCCGGAACCGCGCAGGCTCCGCCTCGAGCTCGCAGCCGCAGCCGCCAGACCGCCGTGCCGCCGAGGAGCAGCAGCGAACCGGCTCCGATGATCGGCTGGATCGGCCCGAAGACGTTCACCGCGCCGCTCGTGCCGAGCAGGACGAGCGCGATCTTGTTGCACGTAGGGCAGCCGATCGCGAGAAACGCCGCGAAACCGCCCAGGCTCCCGAGCGTGGAGCCGTCCCGCGGCCGCCCCAGCGACGCGAGTGGCACCGCTGCGGCAGGCGGCGGCGCGAAGTACGTGGCCATCACGAAGCCCATCAACGGCGCCGAGACGAGCCAGACGGCAACGGCTGCCGGTCCGGGAGGAATCGCGCGGCCGAACACCGGGTTCGGGATGATCGCGCTCGTGAAGCCGAACGCGACGAGGACGAACGCCGTCCACAGGATCGACCAGCCGATCAGCGAGCGGTCCAGGAGCCCGTATCGGGCGATCGGACCGCGGCCACCGACGGATGCGGCATCCATGGCTGCGCCGCGCTCAGACGGCCGGGCTGACGAGCTCGGTCAGACCGAACGCCTTCTCCAGCTGCGCCAGCGGCATGAACCCCAGCACGCCCTTGGGCTGCTCGCCCTTCTTGAAGAACGCGATCGTGGGAATGCTCTGGATGCCGAAGGCGCCCGAGATCATCGGGTTCGCGTCGACGTCGACCTTCACGACGTCCACGACGCCTTCGTACTTCTCGGCGAGCTTCTCCAGCTCGGGCGCGACCATCCGGCACGGCCCACACCAGGTCGCCCAGAAATCGACGACGACCGGCCGCTCGTTCTCGAAGACGAGCTGCTCGAAGGTTTCGTCGGTCGCGTGCTGAATTGCCATGGAAAGAGACTCCTCTGTCACCCGGGCAACGCCCGTCCTGTTCAGTGTTCTATCGCGATTGCGCAAGCACGCAACGTCCTGCATGGTAGACCTATTCGTCTAATTGCGCAATCGTGCAAGTGAATGCGACGAGCGCCGGGTGCCGACGCGGCGGCCGTGTCGGGAGCCAGATCGGCCTATTCTTTGTCCGAACGGCTCGAGGTCGGAGATGCCCATGAACGGCGATCGCAAGCTCGAGATCGACGCGATCTCCAAGCGGTACGGGGAGACCGTCGCGATCGAGGGGCTGAGCTTCGACGTCCGGGCGGGCGAGCTCTTCGGCTTCGTCGGCCGAAACGGCGCCGGCAAGACCACGACGATGCGCATCGTCCTCGGCGTCCTCGCCGCGGACGCGGGCGAGGTCCGCTGGGCGGGCAGGCCCCTCGACTTCGCCATGCGGCGCCGGATCGGCTACATGCCCGAAGAACGCGGCCTCTATCCCAGGATGCGAGTCCTCGAGCAGCTGGTGTACCTCGCCGAGCTGCATGGCGTGGCCGGCGCGCCGGCCCGAGCCGCCGGAATGCGCTGGCTCGAGCGTTTCGGCCTGGCCGACCGGCGCGACGACGAGGTCCAGGCGTTGAGCCTGGGCAATCAGCAGCGGGTCCAGCTCGCCGCGGCGCTCGTGTTCGACCCGGAGGTCCTCGTCCTCGACGAGCCATTTGCCGGGCTGGACCCGGTCGCCGTCGACGTGATGACGGAGGTGCTCCGGGAGCGAGCCCGTGCCGGCGTCGCGGTCGTGTTCTCGAGCCACGAGCTGGATCTCGTCGAGCGGATCTGCGATCGCGTGGGGATCGTCGACCGGCATCACATGGTCGCGTGCGGCAGCGTGGCGGAGCTGCGCGCCGGCGGCCCGGAACGGCTGTGGGTGGACGTGCCCGGCGCGAGCGACGATTGGCCGGAGGGCGTGCCCGGCGTCAGCCTCGTGTCCGCCGACGGCGCCCGCCGGCTCGTAGAGCTCGCCCCCGGCGTCGACGACCAGTCCGTGCTCCAGGCGGCGCTCCGGACCGGCTCCGTGCGCGAGTTCCGTCAGGCCGAGCGGAGTCTCGTCGAGCTCTTCCGAAGCGTGGTCGAGGAGCCGAACGCATGAGTGCGCGATCGGGCGGATCCTACCGAGTCGGCCGGCTCGAACGAGTCGCGAACCTGGCTGCGAAGGGGTTCATTCGACTGGGCATCGGCCCGGACCGAACGCACCTCCTGACCGTGGTCGGCCGCGTCACGGGCAAGCCGTACACGACGCCGGTGACCGTGCTGGCGATGGACGGAGCGCGCTGGCTCGTTGGGCCGTACGGAACGGTCTCGTGGGTCAAGAACGCGCGAGCCTGCGGCCAGGTCACGCTCCGCCGGCGGGGCTATCGCGAGACCCTGCTCGTCCGCGAAGTCGACCCCGTGACCGCGGCGCCCGTCTTGAAGGCTTACCTGGCGATCGAGCCGATCACTCGCCGGGCGTTCGGGCTCGATCCGGACGCCCCGCTCTCCGAATGGGAAGCGATCGCGCCCAACCACCCGGTGTTCCGGCTCGTCCACCCGAGCGAGGACGCGTAGCTCGGACGCCGAGCCTCGCGCCGTCCGCCGCGGATCGCGGCCAGCGCCTCATGACCGTCGCGGGCCACGAGGACCTCGTAGCCGAGCTCCACCGTTTGACTCGGCGCCGGTGCCGCCGGCGCTCGAGCTGGTAGCGGCGGCGACCGAGACGCCGATGGACGCCCGTTGGGGCCGATGGTAGAGTACAAGTGCTCAGTCGTGAGCATTTGTTCACCGAGGCCCCGACGGTGGCAGAAGACCTCCTTGATTCCGTGCTCCTCGCGCGGATCGCCCATCGGTACTACATGGACGGCCAGACGCAGGAGGAGATCGCCAGAGAGTTCGCGCTCTCCCGGCCGCGAGTGCAGCGTCTGCTCGCACGCGCCCGGCGCGAGGGCGTCGTCGAGATCCGGATCAAGGTTCCCGCGGACCTGAATCTCCAGCTCGAGCAGGCGCTCCGCAGCACGTTCGGACTGACCGACGCGATCGTCAGCCCCTCGCGCACCGACCCGGTGGAACAGCGCGCTGCCGTGGCGCAGAGCGCCGCCGAGTATCTCGAACGGCAGCTCTCCGACGGCGACATCGTGGCCGTCAGCCACGGGCGCGACACGGGCGAGATCCCCCGCTTCTTCCGGCCGCAGCGCCGCCTCGACTGCACGTTCGTGAGCGCGATGGGCGGATCGCCGCGATCGGACGCGCCAACCAACCCGAACGAGATCTGCCGCGCCCTCGCCGAACGGTGCGGCGGCCGCGCGGTGAGCCTGTATGCGCCCGCCTACGTCGAAAGCGCGGAGGTACGCGACCGGCTCATGGCGCAGGAAGCGGTCGCCGACAGCATGCGGCTCGCGGTCAAGGCGGACTTCGCGCTGGTCGGCGTGGGCGGCGTGGACCCGAACTGCACGATGGTCCGGAGCGGCTGCCTCTCCACCGAGGAGATCATGGCGCTGCGCGGCCAGGGCGCGGTCGGCGACGTGCTCGGCAACTACGTGGACGTCCAGGGGCGCCGGATCGACGCGCCCCACGGCGACCGGCTCGTGGCGCTGTCGGTGGAAGAGCTCCACGACATCGACACGGTCGTCGCCATCGTCAGCGAATCGGAGAAGCCCCCCGCGATCCTCGGCATCCTCCGAACCGGCGTGATCGACGTACTCGTCGTCGACGCAGGCAACGCCCAGGCGGTCCTGGACCTTGCCCGCCGCGTGCCGATCGCGGATCGAACCCCCGCGCGAAGTGTCGAACCAGACAAGGAGGTGGCCGGCCAGAGATGACCAGCTGACCGGCCAGGCTCGGGACCCGGCCGGCCGCACGATCTGTGCATGGTGATGAGCGTCCCTACTGGAGGTCCCGAGTGCCAGTCGTACGCACCAAGGAAATCGTCGATCGCGCCTTTGCCGATCACTACGGCGTGGCCGCGATCAATGTGTTCAACGACCTGACCATGGAAGCCGTTCTCGCGGCTGCCGAGGAGCTCCGCGCACCCGTCATCGTCCAGACTTCCGTGAAGCACGTGAAGATGACCGGGCTCGACGCGATGTTCGCGATGTGGCAGGCCTATTCGAGCAAGGTCAGCGTGCCGGTCGCGCTGCACCTGGACCACTGCCCCGAGCGCGAGCTCATCTCCGCCTGCCTGGCCAAGGGTTGGAACTCGGTCCTGTTCGACGCGAGCAAGCTCTCCGTCGAAGAGAACAAGCGCCAGTGCGTCGAAGTCGTCGCCGAGGCTCGCCGCTACCACGCGGACGTGGAAGGCGAGATCGAGGGCTTCAAGCGGACGGAGGAGATGACCGGCGACGAAGCCGAGCACGTGCAGTCGCTCGACACCGTCGTCGACTTCGTGCGGACCACCGGGGTCGACGTCTTCGCGCCGGCCATCGGCAACGCCCACGGGACGTACAAGACCGCTCCCAGGCTCGACGCTCAGCGGGTCAGCGACATCGTGGCCGCAACCGGCATCCCGGTTGCCCTCCACGGTGGCACCGGCATGTCGCCTGAGCAGTTCAGCGATCTAATCTCGCGCGGCTGCGCGAAGGTCAACATCAGCACGGCGGTCAAGATCGCCTACATGAAGTCGGGCTACGACTTCATGACCGAGCACCCCGGCGATTACGACCCGCCGAAGCTCTTCACGGTCCAGCGCGAGGCCGCGATGGAAGTGGCTCGCCACCACATCCGGCTCTTCGGCAGCGAAGGCAAGGCCTGGACGTGAGAACGCTCATCTTCGACTGCGACGGCACGCTCGCGGACACCGAGCGGTACGGCCATCTGCCCGCGTTCAACCAGACGTTCCGCGAGTTCGGGCTTCCGCTCGAGTGGTCCGTCGAGGAATACGGGCGCAAGCTCCAGATTGCCGGTGGCAAGGAGCGGATGTCCAGCGAGCTGACCCCCGACTTCGTGCGCGCCAGCGGCCTGCCCGAAGACCCCGAGGCGCTCGCCGCCGAAGTCGCGAAGTGGCACAAGCGCAAGACCCAGATCTACACCGACATGGTCGCTGCCGGGAAGCTGCCACCCCGGCCCGGGATCACCCGGATCATCCACGCCGCCCAGGACGCGGGCTGGAAGCTGGCAGTCGCATCTACCTCGGCCGAACCCTCGGTCCGAGCCATTCTCGACGGAGCCGCGGGCCCGGAGCGGGCCGCGCGCTTCGATCTGGTGCTCGCCGGCGACGTCGTCGCTCACAAGAAGCCGGCGCCGGACATCTATCTGCTGGCCCTCGATCGACTCGGCGTGGATCCCGCCGACGTGCTCGTCATCGAGGACTCGCGCAATGGCCTCGAGGCTGCTGTCGCCGCGGGCCTTCGCTGCTTCATCACGGTGAACGGTTACACCGAGCAGGAGGACTTCCACGAGGCGATCTGCGTCGTCTCGTCACTCGGGGACCCGGACGGTGAACACACGACCGTCATCGCCAACCGCTCGGCGAGGCAGCCGGGCGAGTACGTGACCCTCGCGGATCTGGAGGCTTGCCTCGCCTCCTGAGCCGTCGCGTCGTTCCTCCACGTCCAAAAGGAGGTACGTATGACGCAGGCGTCGCTCGACGATCTGGAGCTCGTCGTGATGACGATGTCCAGGACGATCGTCGACAACGCGGACTACTTCGCCCAGCTCGACGCGGTCGTCGGCGACGGCGACTTCGGCTACTCGCTGCGCAACGGGTTCGAAGTCGTGCTCGCCGAATACGACACGTTCGATAAGTCCAGCGTAGGAGCTGTGCTCAAGAAGATCGGCCTCGTCATTTCGGGCAAGGTCGGAGGCGTGTCGGGTCCGATGTGGGGCACGGCGTTCCTCCGGGCCGGCGTTACCGCCGGCGAGAAGACCGAGCTCGCGCCCGAGGATCTGATCGCCATGTTGCGCGCCGCCATCACCGGGATCATGGCCCGCGGCGGCGCCGAGCTCGGCGACAAGACCCTCCTCGACGCGCTCGCTCCGGCCACCGACAGCCTGGAAGCGGCGATCGGCGATCCCACGATGCAAGGCGACCACGGCGTCAAGGCGATCCAGCGGGCCGCCGACGTCGCGACGAAGGCCGCCGAGGACACGAAGACCATGCTCGCCAAGCGCGGCCGGGCCGCCTACACGGGCGAGCGGAGCATCGGATCCGTGGACGCGGGCGCGACCGCGATCGGCGTGATCCTTCAGGCAATTGCGAAGGCTTGGCGCGAGAAATACGCGACCGAAGGAGCACCGGCATGACAGTGGAAGTAGTGCAAGAGCATCAGATGAGGAAGTTCCTCAACGAGCCGAAGAACTTCGTGCGGGAATTCCTCGAGGGCGTCGCTCTGGCCTCGGACGGCAAGCTCAAGTTCAACCCGAAGTACAACTTGATCTACCGGGCCGACATGCCCAAGGCCAACAAGGTGTCCGTCATCCAGGGCTCGGGTTCCGGCCACGAGCCCGCCCACACCATGATCGTCGGGCCCGGCATGCTCGACGCGGCCTGCCCGGGCGACGTCTTTGCCGGACCTCCGGTGGAGTTCGTGACCGAGACCACGAAGCTCATGAACTCGCCCATGGGCGTGCTCTACATCGTCAACAACTACACGGGCGACCGAACCGCGTGGGAGATGGCGAAGGAGCTGTCCGAGGCCGAGGGCCTCAAGATCGGGTATCTGCTCGTCAACGACGACGTCGCGGTCAAGGACTCCACCTGGACCGTCGGCCGCCGCGGCGTGGCGGGCAACTTCTTCGTGATCAAGGCCGTCGGCGCGGCGTCCGAGCAGGGCGCCGACCTGGCCGAGCTCGAGCGGATCGGCAACAAGGTCATCGGCCAGGTGCGGACGATGGGCATCGCGCTCTCGTCGTGCATCCCGCCGGTCCGCGGCAAGGCGCTCTTCGAGATCGCGCCCGACGAGATGGAAGTCGGCATCGGTATCCATGGCGAACCGGGTCGCGAGCGCCGCAAGCGGGGCACGGCCGACGAGATCGTCGACATCCTGCTCAACGCCGTGGTTCCCGACCTGCCGTTCAAGAAGGGCGACGAAGTTGCCCTGATGATCAACGGCCTCGGCGGGACCCCGATCAGTGAGCTGTATCTCCTCTACGGCATCGCCCACAAGAAGCTCGCGGACATGGGTATCAAGGTGTTCCGCAGCTACGTCGGCGAATACTGCACGTCGCTGGAGATGGCTGGCGCCCACCTCTCGATGCTCAAGGTGGACGACGAGCTCAAGAAGCTGCTCCTCGCCCCGGCGGAGGTCGCGGTTCGCGTCTTCTGACGGTCGCGGTCCTGGGGCGGGCCGGGGCCCCGCCGGGGCCCCCCCTTTTGAGGGCGCCCCCCCCCCGG
>Ga0335071_10003675_pt1 | contig 16116 bp, 12 predicted proteins | sample Lox_Sample_15_FD_206724 | JGI IMG/M metagenome (GOLD analysis project Ga0335071, IMG submission 206724) | Soil microbial communities from Loxahatchee National Wildlife Refuge, Florida, United States - Lox_Sample_1.5 | ecosystem: Environmental > Terrestrial > Soil > Wetlands | place: USA... | reverse complement strand
CCCCCACGTGAAGGACGGGATCAATGACTGCGTGGTGCAAGGTAAACAGGCAGCAGTGAACCCCGACAAGAAAGGCACCAAGGTGGCGGCGCACTACCACATCAATATAGGTGCCGGTCAAGCCAAAGTGATTCGCCTGCGGCTCTCCAACAGTTCTTCGGACCAGAAAGGCAACACGTTCGGAAAGCAATTTGATCAAGTTTTCAATGATCGGCTTCGTGAAGCCGATGAGTTTTACAAGTCGATCACTCCGCCATCGTTGAGCGAAGACACGGCCAAGGTGATGCGCCAGGCGATTGCCGGTATGCTGTGGAGTAAGCAGTTCTTTTTTTTCGACGGAGACAACTGGCTGGACGAGCACCACTCCAATCCGCTCCATCACGGATATCGAAACTCCCGGAACTCAGAGTGGTACCACATGCTCAACGAGGATGTTATCTCGATGCCGGACAAGTGGGAGTACCCCTGGTACGCGGCCTGGGACTTGGCTTTCCACACTCTCCCGCTCTCGATCGTCGATCCTGATTTCGCCAAAGAGCAGATGAAGTTGATGCTCCGCGCCACCTACCTACACCCCAGCGGCCAGATTCCAGCGTACGAGTGGAACTTCAGTGACGTGAACCCTCCAGTCCACGCCTTTGCCACTCTCTTTCTACACCGCACCGAACAGGCCCTCCGCGGGGAGACGGACGTCGAGTTCCTCAAATCGGCATTCAACAAGCTGGCGCTGAACTTCACCTGGTGGGTGAACCGTAAGGACCGCTTAGGCAAGAATGTCTTCGAAGGCGGATTCCTCGGCCTCGACAATATCGGCGTCTTTGACCGCAGCGCTCCGCTGCCCACAGGCGGTTATCTCGAGCAGGCGGACGGCACCGCATGGATGGCCTTGTTCAGCCAGAACATGCTGGAACTCGCGTTCGAGCTTGCCGCCCACGACCCCGCCTACGAGGCTATGATCTTGAAGTTCGCACAACACTTCGTATATATCGCCTCGGGCATGAATCGGGTCGGCCACCACGGCATGTGGGACGAGGAAGACGGCTTTTACTACGACCTCCTGCGGCTCCCCGATGGCAGCGCCACGCGGCTCAAGGTGCGCTCCATGGTGGGGCTCCTGCCTCTGTGCGCCACAACGGTAACCGAAAAGTGGCAGCGGGAAAGGATGCCGCTTGTGGTGGCTCAGTTCTGGAAGCACCTGCATCGAACACCCGAGCTGCTGGAGACCATGCACGCCACAGGCCCGGGTCAGTTTGGCGTGGCGGAGCGCGGAATCATAGCCCTTCTCAACGAAGAGCGGCTCCGCCGGATACTCACAAAGATGCTTGACGAGAACGAGTTCTTGAGCCCCTACGGCATCCGCTCGCTATCCAAGTTCCACGAGCAGCACCCATACGTCTTTAACGCAGGCGGCCAAGAGTACCGGGTGGACTACCTGCCGGCCGAGTCGAACACCGGCATGTTCGGCGGCAACTCCAACTGGAGGGGACCGATCTGGATGCCGATGAATGCTCTTATCATCCGGGCCCTGCTGAACTTCTACCTGTACTACGGCGACAACTTCAAGATTGAGTGTCCGACTGGGTCAGGGAAGATGATGAACCTCTTCGAGGTGAGTAAAGAGATATCCGACCGGCTCACCCGGATGTTTACCCGCGACGAACATGGCCGCAGACCCGTCTATGGCGGGGCGGAGAAGTTTCAGAGCGATCCCCACTGGCGCGACCATATCCTGTTCTACGAATACTTCCATGGCGACAACGGTGCCGGGTTGGGCGCCAGCCACCAGACCGGCTGGACTGGGGTCGTGGCCAAGCTCATCCAGATCTACGGGCTTCTGGACGCGAAGCGGGTCCTGGAAGGTGGTAAGCGGACCGCGTTCAGTACCGATACCCACGAAGCTGCGGCGTGAGGGAATGTACTCGGCACACGGAATGCGAAATTCGCCCTCGCCTTTCCGGATTAGACGGATGATATTGGTCAGCATTACCTTATTCGAGGACCCATGGGCTAAAAGACGCGGCCCAGAGAAAAGAACCACGTCGCATGTCCAGTGTCTCCGACGCTGCCGCCCACGAACACGGGTCCAAGAATCGTTTGCGCAATCACTCCAGCCGCACCGTCCGTCGGAAGCTTGCTCACGCCCGGAGCGTTATACATTTTTCCGATTTCAAACATGGTGACCGCATAAATGCCTCCACCCAAAAATGGTGGAAGGCTGGCTAGACTGTGCAGGTATCCTGCTCGACCAAGAAAATACTGATTCCCGCGCACCTCGTTTTGGCCATACGCGAGGAGTCCGGACGTACTGCCGAGAAAGTATTGCGGAATGCCGGTATGTTCGTAGCCCAGGGTTGACCCTCCTCGAGCGACAAGGAAAACCGAACCCGGACGCGAGACAACTTTGAATAACTCAGTTGTGAGTTCAAGATTTGGAAATGCCTGCGTTGCCCCTGGGCTCGTATCCACCCAGTGGAAGGTCAACTGCCCCAAATAACCCCTGCGCGGGATGACTGGGTTGTCCATGTGGTCCGTGGTGAAGCGATATCGAGAGGCCCCCACTCGCCCTTCCACCGCTGGAAATTGCGCGGTACCCAGCCTTAGATGAGCGTTGAGGTAGCCGACTTCGTAGCCTGCACGGACTTCACTGAACCGGCTCAGCGCATAGCCAAGGTCCATACCTGCCCCCACTCTTCCGACGCGGTAGTCGGATTTCGGGTCTCCGTTGGCAAAGAACCACTCTGCACTGCTGCTTGCACTTGCACGGGGAGCCACGAACCATCGCGAGGTCGGACTGATTCTCTTGTAGAACTCGGCACCAATTCCGTAGATGTTTCCTAACGTGAACTCCATGCGCACTTCGGAGCCAAATCCTCCGACGTCGAGGAACGTTAGTCGTCCTCCCATCGCGAACGTCGCATTGTCCGGTTGCGTACCGTTAACGTCGAAGGCCAGCTGCAGGACGGGGGGCGCATTACTTTTTTCGCGGACGCCGACCAAGAGGCCGACTTTGCCGTCAGCCTGAGTCATGTAATACGTTGCGCTTTCGAATCTTCCCTCTCCGGTCAGGCGCGTCAAGTATTTCTCCAATTTCTGCGTGTCGATCGCCTTGCCCACCAGCGGCTGAAGGTATTTTTGGATTTTTTGATTGGCATCATCGCTGCTCCCTTCTACTCGGACAAATTCAGGAATGCCCACGGCCGGTTGCTTGCGTGCATTGCGCCGTGCCACGTATTCGTCCCACGAAGCCTGGTCCAGAGCATAAGGCAACAGGACTTTGGCCTTCTCCTCTGCCGCCTGCATGCCCTGCTGAATGAGTCCGTCCGCCTTGTCGAATTCCATCGTGGTGAATTTCTGGACGTCCACTTTGACAACGATGTCTGCCGCTTCCATCCCGCGAAGTTCAGTGGCCCCGGTGATGGCACTGACCGACTGGCCAAGTACACCAAAAAGAGATTGGATTTCCTCCGCAGTCGCCGGAGCCACCTGGAGATGAATCGCGATCACGACATCCGGACCCATCTGCCGCGCGAGGTCAGTAGGAAGGTTATCCACTAAACCGCCATCGACATAAACCCGTTCTCCATCGTGGATGGGAGCGAAGATCGCCGGCAAAGACATGGAGGACCGCATTGCAAGACCAATCGGTCCGGAAGAAAACACGTGTGCCTTTCCGGAGATCAGCTCTGTGGCAACGCAGCGGAAGGGGATCGGCAGGTCGTCGAACGACTTCACCGACGAGTAAGCCAGCGTTTCTCTGTCAATAACCATGTTGATTTGGTGTCCTGCACTCATTCCCGATCCAAGCATGGCACCGTGCTTGAAACCAATGGCCAAGTCGTTTTGAGCAGCGCGCGCATCCTCCTTGCGGCGGAAGGGGAGATCCTCAAAGGGTGTTTCGCCCGCAAGTACAAGCGGCCAGTCCATGTGTTTGACAAGTCGTTCTAGTTCATCCGGGCTTTTGCCAGTCGCGTACAAGCCCCCCACCAGAGCTCCCATGCTGTTTCCGGATAGATAATCGATAGGAATGTGGTGCTGCTCAAACCACCTCAGCACCCCGATATGGGCGAGTCCGAGCGCGCCACCCCCCTCGAGTGCGACGCCGACGGTCGCCCGATTCGGCGCTTGTGTCCCCTCTTGGGCAACAGCGATGAGCGGAGACGCCACTATGGCAAGCAGAGCAATCCCGATCCCCAATGACCGACAATATGATACTGAACGGCAGCGGGTCCTTTTAGATGTCCAGATACGATTCATGGCGACCTCTTCCTTTTCATTTGTTCGTAGCACTCGGTATCCGCCCGCCTGCAGAACTAACGCCGAGAAAATCAGAAGACTTATCAGCGGCTTGAGCACGCGGCGTTAATATGCTCGCGTTGCTTCAACTCTGGAGCACACGCCCCCGTCGCGATGCCCGAGCACTGAACAATGGCCGAAGATGTCGACCGAGTTAAGCACTCTCCGTCGTCGCCGTGAACTCTGGGCACCTGGAATCTCGCCGAGATGTTAGCCCTAACTTGCTGTCGGGCCCGTGGCAGGCGCAGGAAGCGTTTTCGTCTTAAAGACCTTCGAAGCCAAGGCAATAACGATTCCGCTGACGATCACGTAGAGAATGACGGTTGGTACGACGAGTTTCTGTTCCGGAAAATTCGCATGCGCAATCGCCAGCGCAAGGCCCGGATGACGCGAAGCAGTTGCCTGAGCAAGCACGGAGCGGTCCTCGGGGTCTGGCCCGCCGAACAAGCGACCGACGATGTAGCCAACCATGGCGAATGCAGCGAGGCTAAGAAGCGTACCGTCGACAAGCAACACCAGATTGTTCCGAATCAAAACAAAAAGCGCAGGCAGCGCACTCAAGATCAAGAGCACTGCGGCGATAAGGCTAATGGGCTTCGTTAGCCGGTCAGCAAACGACGATGTAATGGCACGCAGCACAATTCCGGCCAACAGCGGAGTCAGTACGGTTTTGAACACTATGACGGCAACCGACAGAGACGAGATAGACAGAGGCACGCCGGTAACCTTTTCAAATATTTCCATCGTGATCGGTATGGCCACAATTGCGAGAACTACCGTCGCCACCAGGAGACCGATCGTGTAGTTTTCTCTGCCGCCAGCCTTGAGCACTTTCTTTGGAAAAATGGGCGGAACTGGAGACACCGAGAGAGCAACCAAGGCTATTTGCACGGCTGGGTGCAGATGGAGCGTCATAGCCAAGAGCAATGCAAGCCATGGCATTACCACGTTGATGGAGACGAACCCACGAATCAGCAACTTGGGGCGTCGGAATAGAAACGTTGCGTCGGCAAAGGTCGCCTGCAATCCCAGCGCGAACACCGTCAAAAAGATGCTTGCCTTCAGGACGACGGGAATAAGAGCTTGTAGGTTCATGGCCAGACTCCTTGAGCCTTGCTTCCGCCGAGCGCAGTGTGCGTTTGCCCGCGGCTTGTTTCTGTTTGAATTAGGAACCAGCTACAGGCGGTAAAGCCAACAGAGGCCCGCCCACGTGCTTTACTTTGAGGTCGACAGTCACCTCAACTCGATCAGCGACCTTGACTAGCGGAATTCCTTTGTTCATGCCGTAGTCTTTGCGGTCGAAGGCCATCGCCCCGGAAATCGTCCCCGTCCCCTTCCCGTCACGTGAGGTCTTGAAAATCAGTTTCTCCGTCTTGGTAACTCCTCGAATCGTGAAGTCGCCTTCAAACTCAAAAGTGTCCGGTCCCGTCTGGCTCAGTTTCGTTGATTTGAATGTGATCGTCGGATCCTCCTCGACATAGAAGAAGTCCTTGCTCTTCAGCTTGCCGTCCTTCATGCCGCTTCCCGAGTTCACACTGTCTGCCTGAATTGTGATCGCCAAGGCGCCTGTTGTTGGATCGGTGGACGTGAAAGTCAGGTCGGCGTTCCACTTTGAGAACGAACCCTCGATCTTCACCGACGCTTTCACCGAAAATCGTATCGAGCTGTCTTCCGGAGTGATCACCAAAGTAGGAACTTCTGCGGGCGCCTGGGCTTGCGCCATAGAAAAAAATACAGAGGGAGCCAGGAGCAAGAGAGTTGCCAGACGAACAAGACGGTGTCCAGTAGCTATACCAGTTTCAGGATTCATAATCTTTTCCGCTCCTTGTTTTCAATTCTCACGTTCGTAACAAACGTGTGATCATGCCGGTCGTTGTCGTCGTACAGTGATACCTTTCCTCTAAGTTCGGACCCGACGCCGCGGCTGGTTTCAGTCTGCGGCAGAGATCCCTGACTCTGCGGGAACGCTTGCTCATCCGAGTCGATACTTACAATTTTGCGGGATAGATCTGCCGCCCTTGCAATTTGCCGTTGTGCCCAACTCCGCGCAGAGATCACATCGTTCCTGGTGCAGTTCAGAAGAAGCGAGCATTCTTGAAAGGAATAGCGTTCGAGCACAGACATCACAAAAACAAAGCGCTCGAATTGTGGGAGCGCAAGAATATTGGCGATCTCGGATGGTTGCGTCGTGGAATTCCTCTCGCCACCACCAGACGTAGAACTTGACCTTCGGTCGCCTCTTATCTCTGGCCGAATCATCTGGATTGCTTTCTGAATAATCGTCCGCCGGGCCCACGACAGGGCCCATTCCTTGAACACAGGATTGCCCTCTTGCGACTCATCCAAGCCGTTGACAAAACACTTCTCAGCGAGGGAGTGTTCACCTGTGAGCAGGAAGGACAACAGGTACAGGCCGTCCATGTTTGCCATGAAGACCAGGCAGAAATCTGCGACGCTTGCATAGGGCGTAGCTTCTTGGGTAGAGATTGATGTTACTTTCCTGCGGCTCCCAAGGAACCGCAGTTTGAGTTTGCTGAAGCTCGACATCGGTGTACCTGATTCTTTCTTCGAAGTCTCGAATCACTAACTCGCAGTTAGTCAGAAGCAGAGACCTTTCCATTTGTCACTGCTGGCCGTGGCTGGAGCCTTCGGGATTCTTCTCCAGAGCGTTCTTAATCGTCGTCAACGATTTCTGCAGATTGGAGGCTCCTCGTCCAACCGCGTGGCTGCGGACGATCGAACCCTTGAGGCCGGTCAGGCCGGCCTGCTCCGATCCCATGACCATGATGAGGTAAAAGCCCGGCTGTTTTGGATCGTCGCTGCGAATGCAATAGGTAAGATCCAAAGCCGTCTCGAAGTAATGGCTGGAATAGATTTGTTTCTCAGCAATCGTGTAGGCTGGCTCATGCGGATTGTTTCCCTGCATGGTCACAACCTGCACGATACGCAGCGTCGGCTTAAGCCCAAATTTCACATTTTCCCAATAAAACATGTTTTCTACATTGGCGGGCTTGCCATTGGGATAGTCGAGAAGGTAGCTGTAATAATCCGGCAGTGCTTTTGGCAGAGCTTTGGCATAGCTGAGCATGTACTTAAACTGTTCCGCCGCTACGGTCGGGTCGTGCTTGTCGTTGTAGACGCCCAGGACCTGATTTCCTTTTTGTTGGTAATCCAGAAGGTGCTCCAAGGCTTTCTTCTGGGCCAGTTGATCTACTTGTTGCTCAGCGTCAGGAGCAGACCAATTGATGATTTGATGAACATCTGAAATGGAGCTCGCGGGAATCTGAATGTTACAGTGCTCAGGTTTGCAGTCCTTGAGGTCCTTTATGTCCTGGCTGTCGAACTTGAAATCCTTCAGGTCTGAGAGTTGTGGTGGATTGCTGAACTTCTCGAGACCCAGATAGTTCGGCAACTTGCGAAGGCGATCGAAGTCATAGGCGGCCTTGACATAGCTGTCAGGAGTCGCGTTAACGTAAATCACACCGAACAGGAAAACCTCATCCGCCTGGCGGGATTCCAGATTCTTGGCTACAGCTTGCCCTTTGCCCAGGGCCGCGATCTGGTCTGGACTCAACTTGGCGTCTTGTTGTAGATACGTGAGTAGTTCAGCATTCATCTGAGCTCGGCAAGGTGCCGTAGACCCGGCAATCAATACGATCAGGACGACCGTCACTATAAGAGTTCGCATGATGACATACCTCCTCTAGAACTACTGATTGAGCCCCTCTCGATCCGCACTGAATCGAGTTCAGTGGATTTTGTGCCGTTCGAGAGTGTCACATTCAACCTGTTTCTCGTTTCTCCTAAAGTTCCTAGCCAATCGCTGCTTTGATGGCTCCCAGTCACACCGGGGGCGGCGCCGCAGGGCTGCCTTCAATAGAGAAATCGGGGGTGAACCTCTTCAGTGCCAAAGTCAACGGAATCGCCAGAATGCCGCCAACTGGGCCAAGCAAAAAGCCCCACCACAGAAGCGAGAGCATTTTCTCCACCGCCGAGACCCCGATGCCCTGCTTTCTTAGGAAGATCGGCTTGATCGCGGAATTCGCTAACAGTTGGGTCAGTACAAGCCCGCCCACGACGAGTAAAGCCCTCTTCCAACCCAATGTCAGGAGTGTCAGAAAGCTTGGCGGCACCAGGGCGAGAAAGAAGCCAATGCTGGGAACAAAGTTCAAAAAGAAATACAGAACGGCCCAAACCAGAGGGAAATCCACACCTAGGATGAACATCAGGATGAAGTTGGCCAGCGCCGCCACAACTCCGGTCGTGGCTAACGCGCCAACATAGCGGGCCACATCATTCTGGACTTGGGTCAAGATCGACCGGACGTTCGTTCTCTGTCTTTCTTCCGCTATTATCAGGAGAATAAGTGCTCCCAACAGGACAACCACTAGACCGTTCGAGAAAAGGCTGCTCACCTCCGGCAGGAGCAGGTCTGCGAACTTGAGAATCTGGTTAGAGGTCGATTCCTTCGTAGCCGAGAGGCTCGTGATATCGATGCTATGAGCATTCAGGAAAGCCGCCACGTGCTGGTATAGGTCACGCGCGTGCTGTTCATATATTGGTATTCTTTCCTTCACGCCGGCGACGTTTTCAAACAGGACAAGCAACAGGATTACTGCCAAGATGCCTAATAGGCCGACCGCAATCCCTAATGCGACGCTCTTGCGCAGGCGGAATCTGTGCATTATCCACTTCACCAATGGAAGAGCGCTGTACGCGAGAAGAAAGCCGAGCAAGATGAGCGTGAGGATACCGGACGCAGCCCTGATGCCCGCCGATATGATTACGAAGCACGCGGCCCCGAGCAGGAAGCGCATCGACGTCAACGCCCGGCTGCCGGTTACATGAGCGTCGTCATTGTGGGCGGGTTGGACTCTCGCCGCAGACATTATTCGTATCTCTCCCGAACGGGCCCATGTGGTGTCGGGCATTGACGCAATGCAGCACTCGGGTCAGCCCAAAATCAGAACCAAGAGTGCCCTTGGTTCTGGTAAGGTCTTGGCAAATGGCTTACCAAACGGGAGTGACATCCATGTTGTTGAGCAGGGAAGCCCTTACGGGCACCTGCGATCTTGGTGGAAACAAATGGCCTCCGACATTTCGGAAGTCACCCGAAATGTCGTGGGAGATTTGGCATGCTGGGTGCAGTTGTCGGAGAATGCCCTCGGAACTCGGCAGTTTGAAAACGTTTTGAATCAGGACGCGATCATGCGCCGGCGAGTGATGGGCAGGGGTGACTCGACACTTGGCCCGGACTCGTCGTCTGCGATGTTCTCCAGACTGTTACTTAACCCTTGATGTGTGGGAACAAGAGGGTGAAATTCATCCGAAATGTCCACGACGAGGCGCCCGGTGGATGGACGACGTTGCCGAAAAAGAAACTCTGGATGTTTACCGCCTGGCGTCCGAATCTCCAAACGCGCCCGGGACCACCACCGATAGGAACGACCCATCGACCATTGGTCTTCTCCCAGTTAGCTGTAATCCCAGTAGTTGTAAGAGAGAGATACCAGGCCTTTTTCAGGTTGTAGTTCATGAACGGTTGAAGGTAGAACTGGTTTACATCGGGCTTATTCTCATGACCGGCTACGGACCAGATGTTGTTGACGAGCACCCCGACCGTCCCAAACTTCGGCTGTGACAGGGCGACAAAAGTTGGACCTATGCCGAACTTCCCCTGGCTCAGCAGGGCCTGCGAAGCCGTGGGCACTAGAAAAATCGGCCCTGCGCCCCAAGTCACGGCGCCGCTCTTCTTAGGGGAGAAGAAGAATTGCGGTTGCATGTCTCCAAACCCGTAAGCGCCGGTCTGGAGGGGTGGGCCAGATGCCTGCGGAATGCGAAGCGGCTGGTAGATGATGGGAGCAACCCAGCGCGTGATGACGTTCCAGTGTGCTCCGAGGCTTACCGGTATTACTGGCTGAATGATGAATACATTCTGGACTCGATCAGCCGCGCCGATTCCGAAATTCCAGTTCTCCTGAAAAGGTACGCTGATCATACTGGCAATCGGGTTCTGCGCGGCCTTCCTCGCTTTTTCCAAAGCTGCTGGGTCCGGTGCGCCCGGTGCCGCCGCTGTCGGTGCATTGGTTGTTGCTTGGCCGGACCCCGCCGACTGCGCCCATACAGAAACGCTGAACACGAGCGCCGTTAGCAAATAGAATAAAGGTCTGATTCGCATAGTCGTAGAGTCTCCTTACTGCTCCAAAGGGTGTCAGTATTGTGTTGGCAAACGGCTTACCAAAGGGGAGCGTGACCCAAGTTGTTGACTAAGGACGCCTTGTAGGTGTTTGCAATCTAGGTGAAACGAAAGCTGCCTCCGACATTTCGGAAGTGATCCGAAATGTCGTGGGGCTCAAGCAAGATATAGCGCGTTATCGCAGACTGTATAAGTCGGTATGACGATTAACTACCGTGGAGTACTACAGGGCTATCTGCCGGCTGACGATGACGTCAGGGTTAAGTCGACGTGGTCGAAACTCTACAAAGGGTTTCTATTCGCTTAACACGCAGCTCCCTTTCGGGCATAAAGGTCGCGCGCCTCTGTTCCAAGGATTGGCAGCGGGAGCGCGTTGTGTTCGGAGAAAGGCCGAGTATGAGAATGCGCGAGGATTAATATCGTGCAATATCGTGCAGGATCATGCCCCCAAATTAGTACCACAGAGGAATTGGGACACTTCACTCTGGTCGAGGCAGAGATGTTGGGTTCGTCAATGTCTACGAGCCGCCACACATGAACGTGTGCCTCCGTACGAGCGGTGCACGCATATTCAACAGATCACTTGCGTCCAATATTGAAAATGAGACCGACTCCGAATTTCGGGCTTACATGAGTTTCTCCCCCGACATGAGTGATGGATGCGGTGACGTCAAAGACTCGGGCCGTCCAGCGGTGGCTGACTTCGTAATCGAGTCCACCTCCCAACTCTGTGGAGAAGCCATGGTCCGTCTCGCCGAACACCGATTTCTCGAAGGCAACACCGAACAATGCGTAACCGACCGGAGTCCATCTCTCATTCTTTCGTAGGGTAAAGTGGGGGCCGAACGTAACGCTGTGCTCACTCCGTCCGCCCGCGTAATCACCATCGAAATCAGCCGCTATTCCCAGCCATGAATTCACATTCCCGACCAGCGTGGCCTTCCAGCCGTTGAAGTTTGTGTCCGAAGAGCGCAGGTAGGAATATCCACCCATGATTTCGGCTTGAGGCACTTCGTGCTCTTGGGACCAGGCGGGCCGCACGGTACAGAGCGCGAAGGCAATGACTAACAGCGCAGCATTAGGCATCACTCGCGGCGCGCCGATCCTTGGAACGGGCGAGATTCGTTGCAATTGCATCATGCCCAGAAACAAACTAAAGCCAATGGAGGCTTGAGATGAAACTGAGCGATTCATACTTTCCCTCGTGTTAGATCGCTTCGTGCCAAACACATTCAACCTGAGGATCAATGAACTGACATCTCCGATTGAACATTGAATGCAGGCGGATTGCCGATCCGTCCATCGGGAGGCGAATGAAGTTAAGGGGTGAGGTTGCATCGCCTTGCGGCGGGTTGTGTGGTGACGCGGATGTCAATTCGTTAGTCGACGACCCGAGATTTCGGAGAGTCTCCGATATGTCGGAGATTTGGCTACCACGAGATGCAAGGCTTCGCATGCTCGGCTTCACTGGATCCGTTCAGTTGCGGAGTGGGCTAACATCAGCCACGCGCGAAGGCGTCAGCGCGGAACATCACGATAAAGAATCAGGAGCTCACTGATCTCCCGCGTTCGCTCGGCCTATCTGCAGAAGCCCAGTTATAGACCAGTGCCTCTTCTACGACATTTCGGAGACGCTCCGAAATGTCGTGTACGAGTTACTCGGTTGAGATCGTGAGCTTTCCCAAGCACGTTTGTTCTGTGTGCATTACGACAGGGGAGAGGTGTGTTGGCATTGGCTGGGAGATTGCATTTTATCTGCCGAGAGTAGCGGAGGGCCCGGTCAATCGCGGGGCTCTAGTTCAATTTTGGAGGAGAGTCATGACTCATCACAATCACGCATGGAGCCGGGTTGCACCTCTGTTTATTGCGATCTTGTTTGCTTGCCTTGAAGCATCGGCCCAAGTTGCTGCCGACAAGACACCTCAGGGAATTCAGTCGCCTCTACCCACTGCAGGGCTGCAGAGTGCACCTCTCCACTTCGATTCGAGTCTCAGACCGGATTCCATCAAGAGCATGGGTTTGGTGCATCAAGGATCAGTGCTCGCAACCACCACATTGACAGCAGGGCCAGACGGGGTGGTTACTCTCACGCTGGATGACGCGCAGCAGCAGGCAGCAGTGGCGAGCAATCCGCTGGTGAAGCTCGGAGAACTGCAGGTCGAAGCGGCGAAGCAGCATCGGAAGGGCGTGGAGGCGCAGTACTTTCCAGCCGTGACCACTTCATTCTTCGACCTTCACTACAACAAGCATCCGGGCGATGTGCTCTCGACGGGGCCTCATGGGACAGTGGCTATAAACATCATCAATAAGGATTCAAATACCATGAATTTCCTGGCAGTTCAACCGATCACTCCCCTTTTTTCCATTTATCAACTCGCGAAGATCGCGCGCGCGGACGAGAATATCGCCCGAGCGAAGGCGGGGATGCCACTGGCGCAAACGGCTAGTAATGTCGAGAAGGCTTTCTTCGAATTGCTCGTCGCCCAGCGGGAGCTCACAAGCAGCAAGGCACATGCAAAGACAATCCAGGCAAAATGGCTAAGGGCGAGCAATTCCGCGGGTACCAGTATCTCAAGGGAACAAGAGACCGACATGATCAGCGCCGAAAAAGCAGTGATCGATCCTGCCAGCAAGGTGAAGGAACTGACCGCGTCACTCGATGGAATGCTCGGCTTGCCGGAAGGCACAAAGCTGGAACTCGTCGCGCCTGCCCCTTTGGTCGAGAATGTGTCGCTAGGTGAGGCGGTTGAGAACTCGGGGGCGAATACCGAGGTAATAGAGGCAGAGCAAACTGCGATCAAGGCGCACGCGGGCTTAGTAGCAACTAAATTGCAGTATGTTCCGACGGTCGGGGTAATCGGTGGTTATGCATTGCAAGACGCAATCAACCGCGTCCTTCCCAAATCTTTCGGTTATATCGGCGTCTCTGCCTCCTGGACCATCTTTGACTTTGGCAAGCGCGAGCATGGAATCAAAGAGGTTAAGGCACAATCCGAAATGGCAGACATGGGGGTGCAACTGACCAAGGCCAAAGTGGCGGCGGCCGTTAAGAGCGCCTATTTCGAACTGGACCGCTCACGCCAGCTGTGTCAATTGGCCCGCCGGATGGTATCGGCGACTCGGGTGGTTGAGGCGAGCTATAACCCTGACGATTCGGAAGTTGAATCGGCACGCGCAAGCATGGAAGCAGACATGTTTCGGACCGAGCTCGAACATCGCCAGGCATACGCCAAGCTGAAAACGCTGATGGGCGCACGATAGGCCCGGGCTCGTGCCCGATTGGAATGCAATCCTTAAAGGCACGTTGAGGGGACCGACGCTCCGGCGGGCCGACGGCGGACTCGTAGGCGCAAGCAAACGAAAGGAAGCGAGTGACATCCGTCCTATGGAGGAAGCAGGGGACGCTAGCGGATCGAAGCTGCGATTACTCCCGGTGCTTCGGTTGGTATCTGCGCTGCTGTTAGCGTCGCTGCTTCACGCCCAGGACTTGTCACCACGCGCGTATCTCATCACTCCGATCCATTCGAACGCAGTCACGCTGTCGTATTCCTTCTCCGACGGGAGTATCAATTTCAACGGCGCGCTCCCCGTCAGTGACGCGAAGGGAAGATACAGCGTGCCCATCTTTGGCTACTTCCATTCCTTCAACTTCTTTGGCCGTTTAGCCAGTGCCGGGGCGGTGCTGCCATATGCAGTTGGAAATTTCCATGGAACTTCCGCCGCAGTTCCCCAGCATCTGTACCGTTCCGGACTTGTGGATTCGTTCTATCGCGTTTCCGTGAACCTCATGGGTGGTCCGGCTATGCCGCCACGAGAGTTCATCAAATGGCGACAGAAGATGCTGCTGGGCATGAGTCTGAACGTGATCGCTCCGACTGGCCAGTACGATCCAACCAAGCTGATTAACTGGGGAGCCAACCGCTGGGCGTTCAAGCCGGAATTTGGTTATTCCCAGCGCTGGGGACACTGGATTGTCGATGGGTACGCCGGAGGTTGGTTCTTCACCACCAATCATGAATTTTGGTCGCACAATAGCAGCTATCCCGGGACGAGGTCCCAATCGCAGAAACCCATGGCATCATTTGAAGCGCACCTAAGCTACGATTTTAAGCCCGGAGTCTGGCTCTCTCTGGACGGAAATTTCTGGGTTGGAGGACGAACCAGTGTCGCCGGCATTGAGAACCCGTTGACAAAGCAGCTGAACTCGCGTCTCGGAGGCACTGGCGCGATTCGAGTCGCAAAACACCAGTCCTTGAAATTCAGTTATAGCAACGGTACCTACGTCCGCTATGGCGGCAATTATCAGAATGTGTCCATCGGCTGGCAGTACTCGTGGCTGGGGAAGCCCAACTGAAGTCATCTCTTAGGCACGTTCCGCGCTTTTCAAGACCATGCCTCCCTGATTTGTGACGCCAGGAAATCCAATGAGTTGTTCGGAACCGAATGTAAATAGGCGGAGGTTTGCGGAACAGCCGAAAACGTTCGAATCGCCGCGAACGGGTCGCTCTAGCTACGACATTTCGGAGAAGCTCCGAAATGTCGGGCGCCCGTCCGTTCTGTTGATGCTGTGAATCTGCATAATCGACTTGATTTCCCTGCATTACGGCAAATGAAACGGCGCTTGGCAATGGCGGGGGGCTTGCATCTCGCATATCTTGCCGACACTGGCAAACGGGTCCTAAAAGCCTAGCAATGGCCGAACTGCCATAGAAATGAAGCGGAAACTTCATGCAAACTCTGGCTACAAATCCCCAAGTTCCTCAGAGTCGTCCGACCACAGAACCTTCTGGTACGGCGCAGAATGAGAGTGCCCACGAGGTCGCTGAGTCCGCGGCTAAGAATTTTTCGATTGTTGTGGGCGGGCCTGTCTACGACTTCCTGTATCGCTTCCACCTTGTTCGACAAAGCATGCCGAACGTCTGGCGCAGGATTCTTGCCCTCATGGCCGTGACCTGGTTGCCACTTCTGCTGCTCTCGCTTAAGGAAGGACTGGCCTTTGGCCATCAGGTGAGGATCCCTTTTCTTTATGACTTGACCATGTACGGACGTCTTCTGATTGGAGTGCCCTTGCTACTGTACGCAGAGCTTTGGATCGACCCTGCGATTCGCGAGGGAGTTTCAGAATTCCTGGACGCTCGCCTGGTGCCTGATAAAGAATTGCCCAACTTCGAGAGGATCTTGCAAAGAGTGCAGCAAGTGCGAGACTCGTGGATTCCAGAAGCCATCCTGCTTGCCTCGGCATTCTTCCCTGTGTTTCTGTTTCAGCACGAATGGGTAATCGGCGTGGTCACAAACTGGCATACCACGGCAAAGGGACTATCTGCAGCGGGATGGTGGTATGCGGTTGTGAGCGCCCCCTTAATGCGCTACATCGGCTACCGTTGGGTATTTCGTTATTTTCTTTGGCCGATCTTACTATGGCAAATCAGCCGGCTGCAGCTCATCCTTATGCCTACGCATCCAGACCGCGCTGCAGGTCTGAACTTTCTCGCTTCGACCCAAAGACATTTCGGAATCCTAGGCTGCGCCTTGGGCTGCTCAGTTGCTGGTCGCATCGGTAACATGATGGTGTTCGAAGGAGCACAGTTGGCCTCTTTCAAGGCCCCGCTGGCAGGGTTTCTTGTCCT
>Ga0335071_10003673_pt1 | contig 16127 bp, 14 predicted proteins | sample Lox_Sample_15_FD_206724 | JGI IMG/M metagenome (GOLD analysis project Ga0335071, IMG submission 206724) | Soil microbial communities from Loxahatchee National Wildlife Refuge, Florida, United States - Lox_Sample_1.5 | ecosystem: Environmental > Terrestrial > Soil > Wetlands | place: USA... | reverse complement strand
CCTGCCAGCCCGGCCACCAGTTCGTATGCGATCACTTTTGGCTCCCGATAAAGCTTCAGAGGGATCGTGTCCGGCGTTTCTTTGTGCTGCACCACCTTTTCAAAGTGCTCTTCGGCTTTTTCGGCGTCTGACTCGTTATGGTATTCCGCGACTATACTTCTCGCTAACGCTTTCTTAATCTGCATTGGATGGAGAGGGTCATTCAGCTCTTGATGTCGCTCAACTTCCGCGAGGGCGGCGCCGAAATTCTCCACTTTATCCATGTCCACATCGGTAAGCAGAGTAAAATATTTGACTATAAGATCGTCTCGGATCGACATGGTTTTGCCAAACATGTCTTCAGGTGTATCGTCGACCGCTATGTAGTTGCCCTCAGTTTTACTCATCTTCTTCGAGCCGTCCAGCCCCTCTATCAGAGGCGTCATCATCACGATCTGAGGCGGCTGGTTGAATTGAATCTGTATGTCACGACCCGTAAGAAGATTGAACTTCTGGTCAGTGCCACCCAGCTCCACATGACATTTGAGCGCAACCGAGTCATATCCTTGCAAAAGTGGGTACAAGAACTCTGTGATGCTTATGGGGTTCCCATCGCGGTAGCGCTTCTCAAAGTCGTTCCGTTCCAGCATCCTGGCGACCGTAGACCTGTAAGCCAGGTCCAAACAATCTGCAAAAGACATATTGTCAAACCATTCGCCGTTGCTCCGAAGCTCTGTCTTTTCCTCATCCAGGATTTTGAAAACTTGTTTCTGAAAGTGCTTGGCATAATCCCACACCTGTTCTTTCGTAAGCCGGATCCTCGCTTCGCTCCGTTCCGTAGGATCTCCGACTCGGGCAGTAAAATCGCCCACGAGAAAGATTGCAGTGTGTCCAACTTCCTGAAAATGTTTGAGCTTACGGATCGTCACCATGTGGCCCAAGTGAATGTCAGAGGCCGTCGGGTCCACCCCAAGTTTTATCCGGAGGTGTGTTCCGGTTGCCATGCTCCACTTGAGCGCCCGACGCAACTCATCTTCGTGGATGATCTCTTCTACTCCGCGCATGACGTGCTTCATCTGGAATTCGACATCAGGAAACGTCATAATAAGCTCCTCGCCCCATCTTCATCTGAGTTGATATCGTCGGACCGGTCCCGGAAATTTTAGGCGATGCTCCCTAGATTTGCAAATCCAAACTCGCTGAAAAATGCAACCAAGGTGTTTGGAGTGAATGAATATCTCTCACAGATTTAACTGGTCCCAACACGTACTGGTTGAATGAGCCGACTGATACTTGAGTTGATTCCATTCAGCTCAGGTAACTCTTTTGAGCAACGCCTTCATACCGATAGCAGCGTCTTCCGGAAGCACGTAAGTGGGAATGCCCGCGGCGTGAAGTTTGGCTCGATCAGGTCCAATAGGCCGAACAGATCCAATGAAGCAGGCTACAATGGTTTTCGGAAATCGACGCGCCGCCTCAATTAATGCATCTGATGGATAGATCCAGTTCTTGTGCTCGCAAAAAATGGAGAGCAACGCATCAACCGATGGATCTCTTAAAATTGCCTCGGCTATATCATGATACGGCCCCGGCAAAAAAGCTCCGGCAGCGCCATCAACCGGGTTCTTGTATACAACCGGCACCGACGGGCCCAGTATTTCAGCTATTCTTTCAACTGTGCCTTTCTGAAGATCAGCCAGTTCGCATCCGGGTTCTTGGCTCAACATATCCCATGCGACTATGCTGGGCCCCGCGGTATGCGTGAATATCCCGAGTCTTTTGCCTTTAGGCGGTTCCGCAATAGAAAGAGCCTTACAAACTGAAACCATCTCGGAGATCGAATGCACAATGTCTGCGCCAGCCTGTCGTAGAGCGCCTTCCCAGATGCGACTCGCACCTGCCGCAGCACCCGTATGAGTCACAGTCACCCGATTAGCGTCCTCAGAAATTCCTCCTTTGTAAATTACCACGGGCTTTTGCGGGGTAACGCCGGCCACCTTTTCCACAAAGGCCCTCGGATATGCGCTACCTTCGGTGAATATTCCTATTACGCGAGTGTTGGGGTCATCCTGAAGGTAATCCAGCAGGGTCTCAAATTCCAGGTTCACTCGGTTTCCCACCCCAATCCACTTGGCGATGCCGAGTCCTTCATCATCGGCTCGGCCTTTAATTCCCAGCCCGATTCCACCGCTTTGGCTTAGAAAAGACACATTACCGGGATTCATGATCCGTGGGTAAAAAGTTACGTTGAGACGAGCATGAGTATTGAGAAAACCCAGGGTGTTAGGACCTACGACCGGCATATCGCCTGCCGCTTCCCGGAGCTTGGTCTGCAATTCCGATCCTTCGGGCCCCATCTCAGCGTACCCACCGGCAATGATACTTGCGCCTGCAACCCCCATCTCTCGGAGTCTTGCAGTCGTTTCAACCGTGGAGTGCTGGTTCAGGGCCACGACGGCCAGGTCCGGGACTTCCGGCAGGTCTTCAAGCCGCTTGTATACCCGAAGGCCCAAAATCTCTTCGTGACGACGGTGAACAGGGTATATCCTACCGGGGAATCCGCCGGTAACCAAGCTGTCCATAATTGCATGCCCTACCCTATCGGGTGTTGCTCCGGCCCCTATCACGGTCACGGAACTCGGCGAAAACATGCGATTTAATTTTTCTCGAAGAATTTCGTCCATAATGGATTCCTTGCGGGACTTGATACAATCAAACCGATATGATTTCCCACACCGATCCCGTGTTTCGCGGGGCCAGCGGCGTCCAAAAAACTTCAAGGTTCCATCCTGTTGGGTGCTGCAGACCTACCTCTGTAGATCCGCAATGCTTCGCAATCTGAGAAGCTAATGAAACAGAATGGAGAAAGTCGTGCCGCCAGGTTCCTGACATTGCTCCGGACCTGTCACATATGAACATTCGGAAACAGAACCGGGACAATGATCTGAATCGGTCGGAATATGCTTGCAACGGCCGGTTTCAAACCAGATGTCAAAGTAACCGGATTCGGAAAGAACCTTCAACCTCAATAGTTCGAGCCCCTTACCTCCTGCATTAAAATCGAAGGGCCGTTTGCTCGAATATTCATCGGTAGGCTGAGTGTTATGAAAGCCCTCGAAAATGAACTCCTGATCCTGAATGGTTACTCCCACGCCCTTGTCCTGTACCTGCAACAGCACACCTGAATCGACGGTACTGAGAGAAACGATGACTTCCTTACCGTCCGGCGTGTTCTCAATAGCATTTTTGACAAGTGTATTCAGAATCATCTCGAGAATCTGCGGGTCGATGAGGTCCGTGTCTACAGGATCCAGACTTGAAATCAGGGCCACCGAGCGGTGAACCGCCTGATTTCGGATTTTGTGAAGGACTTCTTCGATATAGGGCGCCACAGGAAAGCGCTTCGGCTCGAAAGGAGGCGGGTCAAGGATCTCCTCAACAATATCTTGGATGTCGGTCAGTCTTTCAAGATTGCGTTGTATCCGTTCAAGGACCTGCAAATGTTTTTGGGGATCCAAATTAGCTTTATTGAGACGTTCCAGCGAAGCCTGAATAATGGCGAGGGGCGTCCTCAACTCGTGGGAGAGGTGGTTGATCGCTCTTCTTTTCATCCGTTCAAGAGATTTAAAGGCGGTGATGTCTCGAAATACCACCACTACATTTTCAATTGCGGGAAGACACTCATCAATTTGCAAGGAGGACGATGTCACGGACAGATCAATCGTCTGCCCATCGGTCCTCCTGAACCGCACATCTTTGCGCTCGGTCTGATAGTTGTTTTGTATGGCCTGCCGGATAATCTCTTTAAATTCTTGATTCTCCGGGTCCTGAGACAAGGCGGTTTCAAAATTATTTCCCTTGAGTTCGCTTTCTCCGTACCCAAGGATACGTTCGGCTGCAGGATTTATCAAATGGATGCTGCCGTTGCATTCCAAAGTGATCACGCCCTCATTCATGCTTCGGAGGATCATTCTTTCGATGAAATCCTGACCGGGCGCAAGCCGGTTCTTTGAAATGGTATCTGATCGGGGATCAATCATGCCGGCTCCTGAGTCGATTCCGATGATTCTTTCTTCCGACGACCGGCTTCGTTTCAGCTATATTGAAATAATTACACGGCCCGATCAGCATAGCGGTCCCCTTGCATTCAGGAACAGGAAGGTATACGTATAAACAAGAGATCCTGCGGCGGGAATGAATTCTTGGAGCGCCAATTATCTCACGCCTCAGCCTCTGGGTCAATCAAGTAGTTCATCAGTAGTTTGCCGCCGGCGTAGCAATCGCCAGGATCGGCAACAGGAGGTTTGATCATGGCGACGGAGCCCAAATGCCCACATTGTGGAGCTGAAATGGACCCTATACAAACACCGATTGAATCAACTTGGGGTGGCGAAACGCATTACGTTTGCTTTAATGATGAGTGTTGCTACTTCAAGAATAGCTGGGAAGCAATGGAGAATCAGGGGGTGACTCACACCGGCTATCGCTGCCGAATTGACGCCCGAGGTGCTTGCGGGCCACTGGCAGTGTGGTCGTCCGACGCGTTGAAGGATCTGGTGTGCAAGAACAGAGGCGATGAACAGAGCACCTGATCTTCTCGTAATGCTTCCAGGGACGTTTAGGCCCCTATGACATTTCCGGGGTAGGCTGATAAGTCAATCAGCCGAGATTTCCTTAAAGATGATGCCCACTTCTTCGGATCCCAACTGATCCGGTCTACTCGGTCTGAACAAAGTAATAGCTGTTGCAGGTCAGCGAAGAATGGAGCGCCACGTTCGGTATTTGGCGGCAATCATTGCGGATTTGCCGGGCACTGGTATAAACAGTACCGGACAGAAGGTGCCAGTGAGCGATTATGCTCTGATAATTGTTGACATGATGAAAGATCACGTTAATTCCCGGCGACAAGGGTTATTGGACAGTGAGGCAGCGAAAATTGCCTCTTGAATCATCTCTTGATAGCGCGATCTTCAATTACAAACTTCTCAAGAATTTTGGTGCCTTACTTGCGCATTTCCGGTACACTGAAATATGAGGTGAATCAGTAGCTCATTAAAGGGAGTTTTCACAATGATAAGTCAACAGCAGGCGTCTTTTGGCATTCCTGCCAAGGAAGAAAGAGAGACTGAAAAAGAAGCCAAAGGATTGCGGAATGGTCTGAGGGACCTCGTAATTTCAAGAACTTCTCTGGTTTACCTCGTATCCGACGAGGACAGACGAGTCGAAGCGGAGATCAGGTCCCTTGGCTCGGCGTTAAAGCCCGCATTTAGGACTTACGTCTGGTCTTGCACCACCGGTGTAGCGCTGGATGACGAAGCCGTAATGCCGAACTTGCCGATTATGGACGCGCTGGACTGGTTTATGGATCTTCAAGAAACGGCCTTTCTTCTCATAAATGACATCCACGTCTTTATGAAGGATAACCCTCCTGTCATACGAAAGCTCAAGGATACGGCCAAGAAAATCGATTCCGGTTACAAAACCATCTTCATGATTTCCCCCATTACGGAGATTCCCACTGAAATTGCGACTGATGTCGTCGTGGTGGATGTCCCGCTGCCCAGCGCAGATGAAATTGAAAGGATTCTACAACAGGTAATAGTCAAGGAGAAATTCAGGGACTCGCTTCAGGATTCGCTGAGCGAAGAAGTGAGAGACCAATTCATAAAAGGAGGAGGAGGTCTATCGGCTCAGCAGATCATTCAAGCATTTCGGAAGGCCATTGCCGGAAAGCAGACGATCACGTCACGTGAAATCGACGCGCTTTTCGAGGAAAAGAGACAGATAGTAAAGAAGAGCGGGTTGCTCGAACTCTTTACTCAGCCGATGTCTTTCGAAGATCTTGGCGGTTTCGGTAACCTGAAAAAATGGCTGATGATGCGTCGAAACATATTTTCCAAAAGAGCACGAGAATATGGCCTGAGCTTCCCGAAAGGCGTGCTCATGATGGGGATCAGCGGATGCGGCAAGAGTCTCTGCGTAAAGGCGATTTCCGCGTTCTGGCGTATGCCTCTGCTGCGCCTTGACATGGGACGATTGTACGATGGGATTTACGGTACACCGGAAGAATGTTGGCGTAAAGTGATCAAAACCGCCGAAGCGGCTTCCCCGTGCGTGCTATGGATAGATGAAATCGAAGCCGGTATTGCAAATGCAGGCCAAAAGACCCTGGGTGGCGCGGCTTCCAGGATTCTGGCCAGTTTTCTGACATGGATGCAGGAAAAGACTCATCCGGTCTTCATAGGCGCAACAGCAAATAACATCGAACTGCTTCCACCTGAAATTCTCCGAAAAGGGAGGTTCGATGAATTATTCTATGTGGAATTGCCCAAAGACGAAGAAAGAATGGAGATCATTCGTATCCATTTAGCAAAGAGGAATCAGCCGCTTAATCGATTCGATTATGCGCCTCTGGTGAAGATCACCGAAGGATTCAACGGCGCGGAAATCGAGCAGGGGGTGATAAGCGCCCTGTTCCGGGCGTTCAGCGATCAACGTGAAGTGATGCAGAACGATCTGTACATAGCATTGGAAAATATCGTACCGCTTTCGACCACCATGAAAGAGGAGATCAAGAAGCTTGAGAGGTGGGCCTTCAACAGGGCCATCAGGGCTGGCGGGGATTAGTGAGCGAAAACGCAAAAAAGTTACGGATTATCAGGGAGACTTCGCATGTTGGAAGTCTCCCTGCCGTTTATCAGGCGGATTTCTTGGCCGGTTCCGGCCACACAAGCTGAGTGGCATGTACGGGGCAGGCTTGCTCACAAAGTCCGCAACCGACACAGGCCTTGGGATCATAGAGACCTGCGATGGTTTCGCCATCTATCTCACCCATACCGATTGCCTGGAATGGACACACGGCAACGCAGATCTCACACCCGACGCATTCTTCCTTCCAGAAATAAGGCTTCGGCCACTCTGACCTCTTGATTCTGGGCGGTTTATTCCCCTGGGCATCCCGAATGGCGCCATAAGGACAGCCCCTTCCGCAAACTCCGCATTCTATGCATCGACTAACGTCGATGCTGTGCGGCTGCTTCTTTTCACCTATGGAAGCCCTCATTGGACATGCTCTGGCGCATGTCTGACAACCTTTACATTCTTCAGCAACAATTTTGTAAGCCATTTTTTGACCGCTCCTCCAATTCTCGGCACAATATGAGAATCAGTATCCTTCGATACTTTAGACCAAAATCAGCTTACTCGGACCCTGCCATGAGTGTCAAGACGGGAGCACGGAAGCGAGTTGTCGGTGAGTTAGTTTGCTGAATAATATAACGTACCTATATGACTCCAATTCCCAGAGCGACCGATAAGACCAACAGCATACCTCCGACAATGACCTGCAAGGTCTTTATCGTGATCTTCTCAAGTAATCTTACTCCGATGAACGATCCCAACCAAGCTGATAATATACCGGCCACGATGAGACCGCTCTCGCCATGTCCACCGATGGTGGCGAAATGTTTGGAGAAAAATGTGGCGCCATAAATCACGAGTCGAGAGATATCCACTATTACTGCGGTGACCACCCCTGTGCCGATGAATTGATTCTTGTCCAGTCCGGCTCGGATGAGAAAGGCACTCCGCAACGCCCCTTGAAGACCGGACAAGCCGCCGAAGAATCCCGAAAGAATGCCGCCCAGAGGAACGTACCGTTCGTCAAAAGACAGCTCTTGAAACTTGGGCAAGAGATCAAGGAGAGAAAATATAGCGATCAGGGCAGCTATAACGAGTTTGACCGCTGTTATTTCAAAGTTGCGATCTCCGACATTGTAACTGACGAGAGGCTCCATTTCCGATATGTAGCTCAGAACGAAGGCCCCTAAAGCCGCAAATATCGCCGCCGGTACCGCGAACCTGATCACCACCCTAATATTCGCGTGTTTGCCGACGAGCGCCGCCTTGAAGAGGTTATTCACCAGATGCACTACAGCAGTACCGCCAATCGCGACATTAATCGGAAAGAAAAGCGCAAAGGCCGGCATCAGAAGAGTTCCCAGGCCAAATCCCGAGAACAGAGTAAGGGCAGATACTACGATTGCGACCGCGCAGATGACTGCGTATTCCATCATGACTTCTCCATATTTTTCTCGGCCTGCCTTCGGTCGGGACAGAAAAGGCTGTCTTGAGAAAACAATTCCCCAAAAAGCTCTCGAACCTTTTCCCTTGCCTCAAAGAGCGCCTGTCTCCCCGAATCGGTGATTCTGTACACCCGCCGAATCCTCCCGGTAACGAGTTCTTTCTCGGATTTCAAAAGGCCCCTCTCCTCCATGCGATGAAGGAGCGGGTAGAGTGTGCCTGGGCTCAGCTCGTATCCGTGCCTGCGCAGTTCTCTCAGAATTTCCAGGCCGAAGATAGGTTCTTCGTGAGCGTGGTAGAGAATGTGGAGACGGATGAACCCCGCAAAAAACTCATTTTCCATTGGTTCACCTATATCGAAAACCGATAACGTAATTAGATACTAAGATTGGGACACATCCTTGTCAACCAGACAGAGTTGTTTTACTTCAGAATTTTCTCAGGACTTGATTTGGAAGATGTTTTCAGATTCTTCGGTAATAATTCAATTTGTTCAAACGAAGTGAATAAGCAAGGTGAGATATGGAAGATACTTGAGCAAAATCGTGAGAAAAACCGACAAGATAAGAAGAGCCAGCCACACTGCGTCTTTTGTTCTCATTCTGACTCCTTGGATGGACCCTAATATCCATACCCTGAGGGAGAAATTTCGGTAGAGACTAGTTTGCGTCCGGTAGGGGCGACCGGCCAGTCGCCCCTACTCAAGGCCAGTGCCGACACTCCTTGTCGGCCTTATCGCTTGGATGGTGTAAACCGGGATAGATCGTAGATTCCAAGACCCTTTTCAAGTTCCCCCACTTGCGCGACTATCTTTTCAAAACCCCCCTCACCAAAGAGTTTCTCTTCTTTGTCCTCGAATTCTTCGCCAAGAGAATCAAACTCCTTTTCCGACACTATCGTGCGTAACGCAGGAAACAGTATGGTATCCTCCCGCGCAGCGTGAGGACGATACATCCTGATGAACAGGTGCAGAGCGTCAGCCAGTTCTTTTCTCTGCGGAGCCTTCTTCAGTAGGGCGGGTGTGGCGGATTTCTTGATGTGTTCCGTCAAACGACGGCCGGCCTTGTGCTGTTCCTTCAAAACCGTCACCAAATCGACGAGTTTACCCGCTTTCTCAAAACGCGGGAATAGATAGTCTTCCTCAAGTCTTTCGTGATACTGCTCGATGAATTTCTGAATTGTGTCCGCAGCGCGGGAAAGCACTTCAGGAGGAAATTCTTTTGCGCTATTCAGGCGCCCTTGAATGTCCTCGTAAATGAGTAGGATACGTCGGAGGACCCCATGCTCGCGCATCAGGTCTTCCGGAGGAGAAACCTTCTCGCCTTTGTGTTTTTCTTTATTTTCTTGTGACTTTGCCTGCGCCGGACGGACGGCAGGACAGATCACGGCGGCACTGGTAAGAAGAAGGCAAGTTTTTCTGAGGAATTCTCTGCGGCCGGCAGGTTCTTTGATGATGCTTTTCATAATGTCCCCCCTTAGTCACGATGGTTAATTCGCGTGTCGTAAGTTCAACGGCATGACAAGAGCAATTCTCACGAGCTGTCCGACTACAAAGGCAAGGCAGGTGCGCGCGACGTAATTTCCACCCCCCATTCAATTCCCGATTTTCTACTGTAGGATATTGCGCCGGGACCGTCAACCGACGCCTACGCTTGGCCGGAAGTTGCCAAGCGCAAAGCTTAGTGGTTTAATCCGGCCTTCTGAGGTCGGGCTTCATCCATTGTCACGTCTTTGACCGTCAATTGATATCGCGAGGTCACTCAGCGTTCTCTTAGGGAAGCTCCTTAATTCCTGGCGGTTCGTGAAGTGGCCTTTGCAGCCGGTGCCAATTAGCTCGAGAAGATTGAAAAAAGCTACCTGTAGCACACTATGGTGCCGCGATCCTTGGTCTCGTGCACGGTTTCCACTTCCTCAAAGCCCGCGGTTTGAAATAACACCTTGAGTCCCTCCATGTTCGGAAACCACCAATTGTAAGAACTCTCGTTCTCTTCTGCTCGATCCAATCGATGCTTGTATCCGGGAAAGACGAATTCCCACACGGGCTTATCAGCCACAGGTTTGTAATTCACAATGGCGGATTCCACGAAGGCCATGCGTCCAGTGACCAGCTCGACGGATTTCGCGACCATGAAAGGGTCGGTGCAGTGGTAAATCACACCAAGGCAGAGAACAATATCAAACTTCTTTTTGAGTTGCGGAACCTGGAACACGCCCATTTTCTTGTATTCAATTTCGAGGTTAAGAACGTTCTTCACAAAACCTGCCTGCTTGAGGAAGCCATCGGACAAGTCTATCCCGAGCACATAATCTGCATTTCGCTTTTTGGCTTGAACACTGAAAAAGCCTGCATTGCAGCCGATATCCAGAACAGATTTTCCCGAAAGGTCGTCCGGGATGTATCCTGAAATCCGGTCCCACAAATTCTGGAGGTGAGGCACAGGTTCTTGCATGGTTTGTATTCCGTCACCCAGATCTATACAGTGGAACCATGGTTCTTCTTTGCTGAGTTCCCGTATCTTCCGCAGAATCTCCTTCGACGTGTACCTCGATTTAGGGTTCGACATACCCTAACTCCTTGCCGTGCAAAATATGAACGTCAATCGGTCAGTAATTAAATATCACTTATCTAAAATGTCATTGCGAGAAATAAAATCCCGCCATGGGTGGGATCACGGCGGGACAATCCGTCTTCTCATGGAACGAAAATCGACTTGGGCCGCGCATTGGTAATCAGATACTGATGAGGCGAGGCACAGGCCGTCCGTCGATTGACGAACAAAGCATACCGGATCGTGCAGGTCGGACGCACTACCGCGCCGACCCCTCGTTTGGGAGAAGCTCTCTGCCCGATCTCGCAAAGATCAAATGACAGCAGGTCCGGCACCAATACTGCCGGGTGTAGCAGGCGTCGTTCCATCACCAGTAATCAATTGTGATTCAGCTTAATCACAAAATGGCGTAGAGCTGCCTCGATGGTCCTGTTGAACGTAAATTGCGCTTTGATGCTCAATTTTGCAGCCCACAGTACGGGGCACAATAATAGATCGCTTAGCTGACTGCTTCCACGCTCTTCACTGTAGGGACCTTTTCTTTGAGAATTCTTTCGATCCCCATTTTTAATGTCATCTGGCTCATCGGGCAGCCGCCGCATGCCCCTGTAAGTCTGAGTTTCACCACTCCGTCATCAGTAACGTCCACAAGTTCCGCGTCCCCGCCGTCTGCCTGAAGCTGGGGGCGAACTATATCCAAAGCTGCCTGTACCTCTTGTTTCATGATCGTGCTCCTCTCGATAATCTTTTCGATGTGAATTCTTCAAGACCTTACCACATTGATACGGGTGCCGGTCAAATAAAACAGTCTCAAGTCAAATTTCTTCAGCTTCGTTGTCATGCAGAAATTTGCTTGTTCTCCGCGCACTCACTGGATGAGCGTCTCTATCGGGGTCACCCAACCCGCTCTGCCTCCGTTTTGAGCCAGGATTTCAGTTCTTCCGAAATGCCACAGGCGGCATTTTTACACGCGAACTGCTTTACCGAGTCGTCAATTAGCTCCTGCGGCGCCTGCACCTCAGCGACGATCTCATAGTCTTTATGGCTCTGGCGGACCATCAGCAGCTTAGGCGGTTTCTCCACAGCATTGATCTTGAAATAAACACTTTCCTCGTTGCATGCTTTCGCATGATCCAAACCGCGGGACCAGTTATTCCCCCATTCCAAGTACCTGGCCACAGCATCAAAAGGGTGAAGGTCCCATTCTATGAGACTGGCCACATCCTTGTCTTTCATAAGTTCTCTTATGTTTTTCACGAACAACTCCTCTTTCCTGTTTCGCCGAAACTATAATTCCTTCTTCCTTAAAGATGTACCCGGAGGACGCCGGGTGCAAATCCCATCATGATAAAATCCGGATTGACTCTCAAGAGTGGCATGAGAAATGACGACTGCTCGACGCAACCGGCCTTTCAGTTCGAGAAACCTGTTACGTGAGAAGCGGGCTTTCCAGCTTGATAATAGGTTTCACCAGATGCGTCAGGCAGTTGAGGAATTTATCGATAGTCTTTTGAGATAACACGGACAATGCTTCTCTTTTTCTATGAGTTATGATATGATTAATTCCTTATTTCATGCGCTCACTTCAACGAATAGAGTAACTCAACATGAAATTGTTACTGCCAGCTTTCATTATCATTATACTTAAGTGACGGCAATGATGAAGCGCATACCTGCAATTTTAGTCCTAATTTGCTCTTTTCTCAGCGCTATACTACTCGTGAAACCGGGATGGACAGCCGCGGATAGTTATAGCGAGGCCCTGGAAGCCCTTGCAGCGGGAGACACAAGAAAGGCGATCAGGCTCTTTTCGCTAGCGATTAACGCCGATCCGGACAATTTCGTCGCCTACAATGATAGAGGCGTGGCGCATAAAGCAGCCGGGAACCCGGAAAAGGCGTTGGCGGATTATACCAAGGCCCTCGAACTGAAGCCGGATTATGCTAATGCGCTGAATAACAGGGGAGTTATTTACCTTCAAAATGGATCGTATGATAAGGCCATTGAAGATTTCACGGGAGCCCTCAAGTCAGCCGAAGTCAAATCAAAAATACACACAAATCTGGGCATAACATATGCCCGGAAAGGTGACCATCAGCGGGCTGTTAAGCATTTGGACGCTGCTATCTCGCTTCGGCCCCTGGACCACAGAGCATTTCTTTTCATGGCCGAGTCATTGGAGCATCTCCAAGAGTACGAGAAGGCAGCCACGATGTATCAGCTCGCTTTGGGGTTGACTAAGGATTCTGCAACCGCCGACGCGATAGAAAAAAGAATAATATCCCTTGAAAAAAGAGTCTCCAATGCGGGACCACAAAAAGATGAAGTCGCATCGCGACGAGATCAACCATCAGGTGGGTCGAACGGCCCCGCGGGATCAGAGCAAGCTTCGGAGAAAAAACCTTTTGAGATCCGGCGAGTGCTCCGAGCCGAACCAGGCGCCAAGGCAGGGGCAAATCGCGACACAAAACCGGCTCAATCCGGTGCAGTTGCCGTGCAATCGATCGAAGAGCTGAACAGGCGTTGCCAGTCCAAAGCGACCGAAAGATTTTCACCCGCCTCTGCCGAGATCTACGGCCAAGGCTTGCAGTTTCTGGAAAAATCAGATCCTAGAAAAGCCCTGGTGCGATTTGAGGACGTCCTACAATTGGAAAAAAGGAATCGAAATTCGGTTGCCGTGGCTTGGAGTTCACTCGAAGCAGCGAGGGCTTATCTGAAAATAGGGGACCAACTGGCTGCTGCGCCGAAACTTCAGGATGCCTTGCGGATTTTTCGACAGATCAAAGCCACGGACGAAACGATTCTGACTCTTCTGGAGATGGCCGCTGAAAAAAAAGCCGTGGGCCAAATGGACAAGGCGTCTGAAATTTATTCATTAGCCAAGGAACATGCATCCAGCCAGGGATACAGTCGGCTTGCACAATCCATTGGGGATATCGCGTTAGGGAAAGTCCCCGCCGAGCCGAAGCAAGTCGCTTCTGCGCCCACAGAAATGATGACGCAGCGTCAAAAGATTACCACGAATAATCAGAACATCACCTTGCGTGAGCCGAAAGTCAATACGTCTCCCCAACCATCGGCCCAGACTGTTACGCGGACTGAGGTTAATCAGCCCGGGAAAACGGCCGCCGGCAATGCTACGGAAAGAAGCGAAAAATCTGAAAAGGTCGGCCGAGGGCCGCAAGTTGAGATGGATGCCGGCAGGGAACGACTTGGTCCTGCGGCCCGTGCAGAATCGGTATCGAAAACAGAGCCACCCACAAAGCAAACAGGACGGATCGAGGCTGCACGAAGCCAGTTGAAAATGAGCCTGGGCAAACATCCGGTCAGGCCTGGGGACAAACCGCTTGCCATTGAGACGAAAGTCGGGGGCGAGCCGATAGTCCTCGCGGAGAGAAAAGGCCGGCAGGGGCCGTACGCTGTCGCACGTAACGAAGAGGGAAAGTTTTCGCCTGAGACGAAACATCAAGCGTCCGCCAAGCGCGATTCATGGGACACGCAAATTAAACGGGGACTTGCGGAACTAAGGAAATACAAAGACGCCAATGATGAAACCAACATGGTCGTGATCTTGGAAAAATTGGCTGAAGCATATGTCGGGCACAAACAATACGATAAAGCGCTTCATAGTTTGCTGGCGTCTCTGGCTTTCAGAGAAAAGTTAGGCCTAAACAAAGGGGTCGAAAGGCTTTATGAAAAGCGAGGACTTATCAGAGAAAGGCTCGGAAATTCTGCCGGGGCGCTCGCGGATTTGACACGAGCGCTGGTATTGGTAGAGCGACAGGACAGTTCGTCAACAAGGAAATCGCTTGAAACAAAGATCCGAAGAGTGGCAAACGAAATAGGATTAGAGCCCACCGCTGCCACAGCGGCCTACGAAAACCTGTGGAAGGCCAGGATAAGGAATGATGACCGAGCAGAGACCTATGCGCTCTGCATCATAGGCAAGCTTTACGATGGAGCTGAAAAGTATGAGGAGGCCCTGAGTTATTACGATCAATCAGCCGCATCCATACTCGCGGACAAGGCCCGTATTTACGAAAAGATCGGGAAAAAGGGTTTGGCCGAGCAGTTCTATAGATCGGCCTTGGAAGCCTTTAAAAAGCTCGATTACTCCAGGTATTTGAGTTTGCTGAAAAAATCGAGAGCGGCAGAGACTCTGACCCAATACTAAATCGGTCGCCCAGTGCGCTCCAAGCTATATTCCTTACCGCACTTGGGGCTGTATCTTAAATTCAAAGCACCTTGTAACTTTGCAGTAATAGTACCCCATCACCTCCCCGCCCACGTCCCTGTACTGCCCATTTGACCCGAAAAAATAGTGATTTTTCACTATTGACTTGAGGGGCGGATCGAATGGTAAAAAGGTGCCATATGGGGAAGTGTATCTGAGCGTGGGGGTGATTGCTCAATCCCTCTTTTCATAATAGCTGGACCTGTGGATTCATATGCGTGCCGGCAGCCCCGCGTTCCGCGTGGAGTTGACCGCAGAGATCGCAAAGAATTCGGTGAGGAAGAATGCCGTCAAGAAACCAAATCCTACGATCTCCGCGAATCCCGCGGTGAGCCATTTAGCATGAACTGGAGATTTTCATGAAAACTCGACGCATTCCGAACATCGCAAAGCTGTGGCTGGCTCTGATTGTAGTGTTGGCACTGCTCCCGTGGGTGGGCACCGCTGGAGCCGATGCCATCATCGACGCCCAGCTCATACAAGCAGCCAAGAATGGGGATTTGGGGCTGGCAAGAACGCTTTTGGACAAAGGCGCCGATGTTAATGCCAGCAATGAAATAGGTGTGACGGCATTGATGGAAGCCTCCCTGAGAGGAAAAAACGATGTCGTCAAGCTCCTCCTGGAGAAAGGCGCTAATCCCAATCTCCGAAACAGATTAGGCATGACGGCGTTGATGGCAGCGTCTTCGGAAGGAAACCTGGCCGCAGTCAAGCTACTCCTGCAGGGCGGGGCCGATGTCAATGTAAAGGGCACGGCAGGCCGGACAGCCCTCATGTGGGCCGCCGACAAGGGCCACCTGGACGTTGAAAAATTGCTTTTGGAGAAAGGCGCTGATGTGAATGCAAAGGATGATGATGCAAGTACAGCGTTGAAACTCGCAGCCAAGGCAGGTCATACGGAGCTTGTGAAGCTCATACTGGACAAGGGCGCTGATGTGAATGCAAAGGACATATACGGGTCAACGGCCCTGTTGGTGGCTGCCGAAGCAGGGCACGTGGCAATGGTAAAGCTCATGCTGGACAAGGGCGCTGATGTGAATGCAAAGGACAAACTCGGTTGGACAGTCCTGATGCGGACGGCCGACGAAGGTCGATTGGAGTTGGTGAAACTCCTCCTGGACGAAAATGCTGACATGAATGTGGAAACCGCCAACGGATGGACGGCTCTGACTCTAGCTGCAGAAAAGGGTCATGAGGAACTGGTGAAACTGCTCCAGGACAGAGGAGCGGCACTCACCTTAACAGCCGCGGCTTGTCTCGGGAATCTAGAGGTAGTCCAACGC
>Ga0335071_10003671_pt1 | contig 16129 bp, 20 predicted proteins | sample Lox_Sample_15_FD_206724 | JGI IMG/M metagenome (GOLD analysis project Ga0335071, IMG submission 206724) | Soil microbial communities from Loxahatchee National Wildlife Refuge, Florida, United States - Lox_Sample_1.5 | ecosystem: Environmental > Terrestrial > Soil > Wetlands | place: USA... | reverse complement strand
TCAAGCAGGTCGTGGAGGGCTCTCTCAAGCGGCTGAGAGTGGAGGCAATCGACCTCTATTATCAGCATCGCGTTGACCCTAATGTGCCCATTGAGGATGTGGCTGGAGCCGTGAAAGACCTGATAGCAGCCGGCACGGTGAAACACTTCGGCCTCTCGGAGGCCGGTGCGCAGACCATTCGCCGCGCACATGCAGTTCAGCCTGTGACCGCTCTGCAAAGCGAGTATTCACTCTTTTGGCGCGAACCGGAGGAGACGGTGATGCCGACGCTCGAAGCGCTCGGAATTGGCTTTGTGCCGTTCAGCCCTTTGGGCAAAGGCTTCTTGACGGGCGCGATCACTGCCGAGACTAGGTTCGACAGCACGGACTTCCGCTCGACGGTCCCGCGCTTCACCGCAGAAAATCGCAAGGCGAATCAAGCCCTGGTTGACCTGGTGCGCGACTTTGCTCAACAGAAGCAGACGAGTCCAGCCCGCATCGCGCTGACCTGGCTGTTGGCTCGCAAGTCGTGGATCGTTCCCATCCCGGGCACCACGAAGCTTGCGCGCCTGGAAGAGAATATCGGCGCTGCAGACACTGATCTGAGTGCCAGCGATGTGATCGCGCTGAACGACGCCTCGGCAAAAATCAAGCTTGAAGGCGAGCGATATCCCGCTTTCCATCTGAACCTCGTGGGCCGGTAAGCGCAATTCGATAAGAGATGACGAAAATGAAACGCTTGCTCTACGTATCGTTGGTAGTCGGGGTCGTGCTTGCAAACATTGCTCAGGCTCAATCCTCCACGGCTGCGGAGCACCATGCCGATCGAGAGCGGCTCATCGGAGCGTGGCACCTGGCAAAGATTGATTCGCCGGGCCCCGACGGCAAGTCCACCGACACAGCGCAACCGGTCGGGATGCTGATCTACACCGCGGACGGCCACATGTCCGTGCAGCTGATGTACCCGCAATCAGCTGCTGGCCTCTCCAATCAATATGTGCTCAACGGCTACGAGGCCAGTTTCGGCAGCTTCACGGTGGATGAGGCCCGGCATACAGTCACTCATCACATCCTGGGCTCGAACACGGGTAAGTCGCTGGTCGGACGAGATCTGCCGCGCGTCTTTGAGTTCACCAAGGAAGGGAGCCTGATTATTCGCTCCGCCAATCCAGCGGAGCACTGGTCCGTGACCTGGGAGCATTACTGAGCCATGCCGCAACTCGATCAACGACATAATCCACGAGGGTCGCGAATCACGAACATCCGCAAAACTCCTTTTCCAGTTGCAGTCCTGTTGATCATTCTGTCGGCCCAGCTTTCAATTCGCGCACAGGACCCAACTCCAGCCAAGCAGCAGGCCAAGGCTCCGGCAACTCAGCCCATTACTGCGAAAGCCTTCGCGCCATGGCAAGAGGCGTGAACAATGACGAGCCAGTTGCAGCGATGGCAGACAACAATGGCGGCTATCGCCGAAACAAAGGAGCAAGAATGAAAGGAACAGTTCTATACGGCCCACGAGACATTCGATTCGAAGAGCGTCCCGAACCTGAGATTCTGCAGCCGACGGACGCAATCGTCCGGCTCTCTGCAACATGCGTTTGCGGCTCCGATCTGTGGCCGTACCGAGGCATCCAGCCGATCGCGGAACCCTCGGCGATGGGGCATGAGTACTGCGGCACCGTGGAAGAGGTTGGGAGTGCGGTCGATACCGTCAAGAAAGGCCAGTTTGTTGTCGGATCTTTCTGTATCTCCGACAATACTTGTCCGAACTGTCGTGCCGGGTACCAGTCCGGATGCCAACATCTCGAGTTCATGACCGGAGCGCAGGCGCCGTACGCTCGCGTTCCGCTCGCCGATGGCACGCTCGTGGCGACGCGCGAGGTTCCTTCGAACGATCTCCTTCCCAGCTTGCTGGCTACTTCGGATGTATTGGGAACGGGCTGGTTTGCCGCCGACGCCGCGAACGTAAAACCGGGCTCAACCGTAGTCGTGGTGGGCGACGGTGCGGTCGGCCTGCTTGGTGTCCTTGCCGCGAAGCAGATGGGTGCGGAGCGGATCGTCGCCATGAGCCGTCACGAGTCGCGACAGAAGCTTGCGAAGGAATTCGGAGCGACCGACGTTGTCAGCGAACGTGGTGAGGAAGGGATTGCGCGCATCAAGGAGATGACGAAAGGCGTCGGCGCGGATTCGACGCTTGAATGCGTCGGCAGCCTGGAATCAATGATGCAGGCCATTCGGTCGACGCGTCCGGGAGGATCAGTCGGCTACGTGGGCGTTCCTCATAACGCGCTCCTCGACCTGCAACCAGTGTTCTTCACCTTGGTTCGTCTTCACGGAGGTCCTGCTCCTGTGAGGCGCTACTTGCCGAACCTTATCCATCTTGTACTCAACGGAAAGATCAACCCCGGCAAAGTCTTCGATCTCACGCTTCCTCTCGACCAGGTAGCGGCAGCGTACCGTGCGATGGACGAGCGTCGTGCGATCAAAGCGCTGTTGCGCCCGAACGGGACGAAATAAGGAGCTCCGATGAGCAACTGGGTAAGAAATAACTGCGTGCGAAAGCGAAAGAGCACGTCTCGCGGATTTGCAAAGACTTCGGTTGGAATCCGATCGATGTGGGCGGGATTGAACTATTGCATTATCTCGAAGCCGCCGCAATGATCTGGATCATCACTGCGTTTTCCGGTGGTCACTGGAATCAGGCGTTCAAGTTGTTGAGAGAGTAAAAAGAAGAGGAGCGACGATGCCGCACGTAATCGTGAAATTGTGGCCAGGAAAGACTGAGGAACAGAAGACACGCCTTGCAGAGGCGATAACCAAGGACGTGATGGAAATCCTCCATTACGGAGAACATTCTGTTTCGGTGGCAATGGAGGAAGTCAAACCGAAGGAGTGGGCTGAAAAGGTCTACCGCCCCGAAATCAAAAGCAATCTGAACGAACTCTACAAGAAGCCTGGCTATGACGAAAGCGATTTGTAACAGCTTGGGATAGTGAGCCTGCCGCAATGAAACCAATAGCAGCGACACTGATTGCATTCTTTTGTGTTATGACATACTGGGCACAAGGTCGCGATATAGAGACAACGAGTTCTAAGCCGGTGAAACCCGCGAATGAAGCTACGAGTCTGCTGGCCCCGCTGGAGAAGTATGCCGAAGGGCCGCAAACTGAACTGTGGAAACGCCCGGCACTATCGGCGCGCGATCGCAGCATTGTTACAGTCGCCGCACTGATTGCTCGCAATCAGACGATCGAGATGCCCAAGTATCTCAGCCTCGCCCTCGATAGCGGGGTGAAGCCGCGAGAGATCGCTGAGATCATCACGCACCTCGCGTTTTACTCCGGTTGGGCGAACGCTGTCTCGGCTGGTGCCGTCGCAAGAAACGTGTTCGCCGAGCGCAACATTGGTGCGGATCAGCTTCCTGCCGCAAATCCCAAGCTGCTTCCGCTTGATCAAGACTCGGAGGAGAAGCGCGCGACGAACGTTGAACAACAGTTCGGAAAAGTCGCTCCTGGACTCGTGCAATACACCACCGACGTTCTGTTCCGCGACCTCTGGTTGCGGCCTGATCTTGCGCCGCGCGACCGCAGTCTCGTTACGGTGGCTGCTCTCATTGCGACGGGCCAAGTTGCACAGATTACTTTCCACCTGAACAAAGCGATGGACAACGGTCTGACACCAGAACAAGCGGGCGAAGTTGTCACACATCTCGCGTTCTATTCGGGCTGGCCGAATGCGTTCTCTGCAGTGTCGGTCGTCAAAGATGTGATTGAGAAGCGTAATCAAACGGCGCCAACGAAGTAAGAAAAGGAGTGACTCGATGGAAATTACGAGAGTTGGGACTCAGGCGTCAGCGAGAGGTGCAGCCGATTGGTTCACCGGTAGTGTGCGAGTAGATCCGCTGTTTCAAGCCAGCGCACCTGCGCGCGTGCAAGGGGCTCATGTCACGTTCGAGCCGTGTGCACGCACGGCGTGGCATACGCACCCGCTCGGACAAACGCTGATCGTGACGTCGAGCTGCGGCTGGGTGCAGCGTGAGGGTGGACCCATCGAAGAGATACATCCGGGCGACGTGGTTTGGTTCTCTCCGGGCGAAAAACACTGGCACGGCGCGACGCCTACGACTGCCATGACGCACATCGCCATCCTAGAATCGGTGAATGGTGAAGCGGGTGACTGGATGGAACACGTTACTGATGACCAATACCGAAAGTAGGTTATGGCTGAAAAGCACATTGCACTGGTGACTGGTGCAAACCGGGGTATTGGATTCGAAGTCTGCCGGCAACTGGCCGAGCGCAACTTCGTCGTGTTGCTGTCAGCACGCGATGCCGCGAAGGCCAAAGCGGCTGCAAAGGAACTCGCAAACGCTGGAGTGATCGAACCGATGACGCTGGATGTCGCCGATGCCGCAAGCATCAAAGCAGGCGCGAATGAAGTCTCGCGGCGATACGACCGTCTCGACGTGTTGATCAACAACGCTGGCATTAACTACGACACATGGGAAACAGTTGAGAACGCTGACATAGACGGTACGGTGGCAGAGACTATCGCCACAAACCTGCTGGGGCCTTGGCGCGTGTGCCAGGCGTTCTTGCCGTTGCTGCGCAAGAGTCACACCGGTCGGATCGTAAACGTGTCCTCGGAATCAGGATCGCTGGCGCAAATGGGATCCGGCCCGCCTGCGTATCAGGTCACGAAGGCTGCGCTCAACGCGCTGACGCGGACTCTCGCCGCTGAGCTTCGCAGGACTCACATTTTGGTCAACGCAGTTTGTCCGGGTTGGGTGGCAACTGACATGGGTGGATCTGCTGCGCCTGCTTCCCCTGCTGAAGGCGCAGCGAGCATATTATGGGCGGCGACCCTACCGGACAATGGACCTACTGGCGGCTTCTTCCGTAGCGGCAAACCACTGCCGTGGTAAACCAGTAAAGGCCCTGCCGTTGAACCGGACACACGGACTGCACACTGGATATATGTTGGTCGCGCCCATTTAAGTGCAACGCGGAAATGAAGGCGGCCAGAAACAGTCTATCCGCAACTCGGCTTCTGGAAACATTCAATCAATCCGGCAGGAACGTTGAACGGGCCTTACCATCACGTTTCAGATGGATCGGCGATTCGGGGAAAATCCAAATGGACGTAGAGTCGGCAATCCGCGGAAATGGAAACCCCAAGCATAGGGACGGGAATTCGGCCAATGTTCACGAATGTGGCTGCTGCACACGATACGATCTGGTTCGAATGTCACGTGATGAGAACAATGTATGGCACACGCATCGGAACCGGTGCGCGTGGGAATCGAGACCGTTTGTCAGAAGGGCATTTCTTGGTCAGTCACCGTTGTCTCATCGTAGCCGCTTTCGGCGGCCTCCCGATGGCCGTTTCCGTTGCCCTTGGAATCGAGGAATTCAATCCTGTCGGCATAGATGAGGTCCCTGTGTTGCTTGCCGCCCGTCTGCTTGTCATCCCAGGATTCGGTACGTTTGCGGCCTTCTAGGTAGATCCGGCTGCCTTTGTGAAGGTGTTCGCCGACGATCTCTGCCCGGCGGCCGAAGGCCTTCACGGCAAACCACTCAGTGTGTTCCTGCAGTTCGCCGTCCTTGTCCTTCCATCGTTCGGTAGTGGCAACGGAGAACTGCGCGATGGCCGTTCCCTGTTGGCTGTACTTCACCTCGGGATCACGGCCGAGATTTCCGATCAACATAACTTTCTGCATACAGTTGTGTGACTTGACGCATAAGCTGGCCTTGACTTCCAGTTCACGCCTCAAATGGCTCCTTTCGTCTTTGAAATTGGGTTGGTGCTTGCGACCTCGTGACTCGAGAGTGACGTGTGTGGTACTTAGCGGGCGATTCTGACCAGACGGCGAGAAACGCAGAGTTACAGCTGTATCCTCGTCTGGTACAGGAATCCGAATGGGGAGTCGTTAACGAACGTGCTGCAGGAACTTCGTGGGCAGGCTATTTCTGCGAATTGGGCGGCAGGACCGCTTCGACATAGGCGCGCACGCCGTCAAAGACGCTGTCCATTGCTTTCGGGAGCCTACACTCTTCGGCCAATGCCTCGAACCGTTTTCCCCAGTCTGGTGGTGGGGGCGGCAACGACGAGGGGGATGCGTGGGTTCCTCTTCTCTGGAAGGTCAGGCGCACGGCTTCTTGCACCCGTTCCGCAACGAGTCCGCCGGATTCAACCAAGAGGGCCAGATCGACCAAGTCTTTGACCCTGCTGTTTGCGCTGCTCCGCGGAAGTGTATAGGCATGGAGTTTTTCCGCGAACTGCTGTTCGCGCGGAATCATTTGTACGCGCGGGCCCTTGATACCGGCAAACGCCAGCCACTCTCTGCATTCGATTGTTTCGATTGGCTGCATCACTTCATCGCCGATTCCGGCATCCAGATGGAAGCGAGAAAACACGCGCCCATCCATTCGTGCCTCCACAGGGTATCGGGCGCCACCGTATGGCGCAGCCTCCAGATCCATAACCGGTGCACCGATCCTGTATTCAAACCAGTCCTCCAGCGAAATACTGGCGGCGCTCTGCAGCATCTCGCGGACCACCCGGCTAATCTCCGCCTGGCCGGTTACCCCGACAACAGGCTGTAGAGTGAGGTCGATGTCGATGGTGGAGCGCGCAGCCTTGAAACGAAGCTCCAGGGCATATCCACCTTTGAGTGCCCAGGGTGCCGGTTCAACCCGAAACAATCTCGCCAGGAGCCGGTCAAACGAGACTTGCCGACGAAGACGGTTTACGTCCGTCTGTTCCGTCTGCGAGATGCTCTTCAAGCGCTCTTCCAGAGCACTTCGGAACGCACCAGCAGTCACGTATGTTCTTGGTTCGTCCATCAGGCCACCCTTCGCAGAACGTCGGCGAAAAGCTTGCGCTCAGGATCGGCAAGTTGTGCAGTCCGAATTTGTTGACGAGTAATCAGTCCGCGCTGCAAGGCCTGGCGCAAAGCCTGGCGAATGAAACTGCGCTCTACCGTATCCGCTTCCACCAGATCCAGAATCGTGCGTAGGGGCCTGGTGAACTTGAACCCCTGGGCCGTTTCCACATCGTCGGCAGGAAGATCGGCGTAATGCAGTACCAGAATCCCCGGGATCTCACTGTTGCGGCGGAAGTGAGTGGGCACGGTCATGTGCAGTTGGGAGGGGTTCAGGTCTGATAGGTCATGGAGGCTCAGAGCGGTCTGGTGACTGTAGATACCCTCAGTCTCCTGGTTCCGGTTCTTGGACCACAGCGACCAAAGCACGAGATCAGGACGGTCCGCCGGTGGAAACTGCGCGAGGCGGTAGATGCCCCGATGCTCGCGCACCCAGTTGCCCACCTGCACATGATACGGGTGCGTGTTCTCTGCGAAACCCGCTGCCTTGGCCTGCTTAGTGGTAAAAAAACCCTGCTGTGCTTCAGCAGTCTCGTACAGCTGCCGCGAAGCTTCTCGATGTGATTGTGCCATAACATAATACTACAACTTATTTGAGTATTCATTCAAGCTGGTCGAGTCGTCTTTCATGGCGGGGACTTCGAGATTCGCCCTAGGTGGGCTTTCGAGTTTCCTGAATCTTCCGAAGCTTCATTTCCTCAGCAATCAGCTGAGCTGCGCCGGCCTCGACCTTCTTGCGCTGCGCCCCGCTCAGTTTCCTGATGATGTCATCTACGTTCCGGGCCATGGTTACTTCCTTTTTTCGCTTGCAATCGAGTGAATATCCCGCAATGCATAGACCTCGACACCCAACATAGGCTTCCCACGTCAACTTCCGTTGCGCAAGATACGCAATCCAGCTTGCGTAATTCTAGCGCCATTTGTAGCCCCGGATTCCACGCGGAGATGGTGTTCATGGGAAGGGGGGTGCTACGAACACCCGCTTGTACTTCCGCAGGTCATGCAGCGGTAACATGTACCGCCGCGCACCATCAGCGAACCGCAAACATTGCAAGCGGGCGCATCTCCCATCTGGATCAGTTCTCCGAGTGCTCCAACCGGATCCGTGCCATCTGCATCCGCCGTTGAATGACTGGGCATCGGAACGACCTTGAACAGTTCGCCCTGGTCGCCGGTGATGAATTTCAGCTCAAGCCAGCGGAAAATGTAATCGACGATCGATTTTGCATAGCCAATCTTCGGATTTCCCGACCAACCGCTGGGCTCAAAGCGGACGTGTGTGAGTTTGGCGCACAATACGTCAAGCGGGACACCGTACTGAAGAGCCAGCGATACCGCAGTGGCGAACGAGTCCATCAGCCCGGAGATCGTCGAACCCTGCTTCGCCATGGTGATGAAGATCTCTCCCGGCAGACCGTCTTCGTAAACTCCGACTGTGAGATATCCCTCCTGCCCGGCGATGGAGAAGTGATGTGTGAGTGCTCGCCGCTCATCCGGCAAATGCCGCCGAATCGCAGGAAAGCGCTCGGCCTTCTGCTCCAGCGACGGCTCCGGTTGTGCCACGTCGTTATCTGATCCGGTGGTCTCGCTTTCGCTAATCGCAAGTATCTGGCTTGCTGCTGACATACGCAACCTCGTTTCTCGCAGAGTCGGGCCTCTCATCCTCAGTCCGTGAATCCCCCTCTAACCGGCGATGAAAGGCATAGATCACCAGCGGAGTTCCTGTCGCTGCGCCAAGGAATGCGCCGCTCGGATTCAAATGCAGGCCACCGCCAATGATCACGAACAGAAAAACGAACAAGCAGATCACCAGAGCGTAGTTCTTGAGTCTTCCATGCATGTCACTCCACTCCTTTCAAGCCACCCCGGCTGCTGACAAGTTGTTCTGACTGCTTTGAGTGGCTGGTGTGTTGATCGCGGCGAGCGCTGCTTCTTTATTCCGCGTTCTGACGAAATGACTGTGCGAACATCCAGCGCAGTGCACCGCCGCAGTAATCGCACCAACCACTTGTTGAAACCGTTTTGGAATTCTGACTTCTTCGCCGGCCAATGAGTAAAACGCCGGCAACACAGCACCGGCTTGGCGCTTGTCTTTTCCCGATAGGTCCAACTCCAACCGCCCGTGAATGCCGCGAAACAGAACCTTCGTTTCCAGTGCCGGACGCTTGGGGTCGATTGGCTCATCTGGTCGATGCTGGGTAATGAGCAGTTCGTAGGTCCGCCCCTTACGCAGCATCTCAATTCGCACCATCACCGGCGCCACCACGACCGCATGAAGACCGTTCACTCCGATTGCCTCCACCGGATGCAGGCACTCGATCGGCCGACCGTCCTCTCGTGCGAACGTGACGTATCGCCCGAGATCCCCGACCGCTCCACCCGACTCAAGCCCGCGCACCACGTAGCGTTTCGCCAGGTGTTGGTGTTCCAGACTTACCGCCGCCTGGACAAAGATTCCTCGTTCTTTCAGTACCCGCAGCGCCTGCCGCGAGAGTCTAAGTCCGAGTTGATCAAACGATCGGTTTTGCTTCATGACTACAACACTCTCCTCGTTCTCAGGCGGAATAACGTACGCGAACCGGACGGCCGAGGGCAGCCCGAATCATCTCTTTGGTGCAGCCCGCCCAGCATTTGTAAAAGCGTGGATCTTCGATCAGGATGGCCAGGTTATCTCCGCTCCGGTCGTGGCCAGAATTCGCGCAAGATGGACAGCCCGTGATGTAATTCCGGCCAACCTTCCGGACCTGCCCAACATGCTCCAGAATTCGGAATTCTGGCTGCCCGTTCCCCTTCTGTCGTGACGGTGAGATATTTCTCTGCGCACGCTGGGACAACTCTGGCTCAGGCCTTTCCTTGCCGGCGATGAATCTCCGTAGCTGTTCCTCAGTCACTTTTCTCAGACGGTTGAGATACGCGATCTGAGCCTCCAAGGTGTAATCGGCCCCGTAGAACCAGAACCGGCGATTGGCGCCACGGTGAATTCCCAACGGGCCACGAATGGCGTTGCCGAAGTCTCCTGGCCCGATGGCATCGTGCTTAGGAAACACTTCGATGCCGTCCGCCAGGCCCGCTCCCTTCACGGGGACGCCCAGCCGCAGTGCAAGATCGTGGATGTAGATTCGGCATTCCCTGGCTAACAGCGGTGTCGCCAGAAAGATCCAAAGATGTCCCCCACGTCTGCTCATCTCGAGCGCGGGCTCCACTCTGTCCTGTGTCAGGTGGTACTGGAGTTTCAGCAGGTCCTCCATCGCATTTTTGTAATCCGCATCGATGGCGACCCATTTACAGCGCTGAGTCGATGGGTTGATGGCATACAGCCCGACCGTGATTTTGCCTTCCAGGTGCTGCCGGATGGTCTCTTCGGTCAGCATCAGGGGTATGTTTGTCCCTTTCTTGCTTGGCCGGAAGTAGTAGTGCCGTCCGTTTTCCGGATGCGTCCGCACGGACTGCATCGTGTAGGCGCGGCGGTTCACGAACAGCCTCTGGTAATCCTCGACGACCTGCCGGGTTGCCGAGATTGTTGTCGTCATGAGCCCGTCACCTCCTTCTGGCAATCTCCCGAGTTCGCATGCTTCTAGGCCTTTTGCCACGCGGTTTTCGAACGTGGGTGTCGTTAGATAACCCGGAATATTTTTTCTGTCAAACGGCCGCCTCGGGTGGTTTTCCGGGCAATACCAGCCAATGCAAACCGGTGCGCCAAAGCCCTGGCCGCTCAATAAGATCAAGGAACTTGCAGTCCTTCAGGAGGCTTTCAATCTGGCTGACGCTGTAGCCGCCGAATTGTTCGTCATCAAAATCTACGGAGTACCAGGTGCCATTCTTGCGGTCTAGGACATAGACCGTCCCAGATTCCGGGTCTCCGGGCACCAGCAAGAACAGCAGAACCGACGCTGGCAGCTCGATCCAGCGAACGATCTCGACGTTTTCGGCAACCTTTATCAGCGGGGCTACCGCTGTTTGCAGGTCGACACGGGGGTCGATCTGCACTACGGGTTCAACCATCATTCGTCCAAACATCGCAGTTATCCTTTCCGGGCAGTCCGCCCAATTAGTGTTGTGTTGAAAGCCAAGACGCGACCGATGACGCACAAGTCAGTCGGCGGAGGAGGACAAAGTGCGTTAAGTGATTTATTTTGTTGCCAGTAATAAGATTGAGAGTGGGGACAGCAGATAGAAGATCGCTAAGCAGGACGATGTCAAGATAAAGGATGCAAGTCGCACCGACGCGTCGCTGGAAGACGTGTCGCTGCTGCTCGCACGCCACAGTATCAAGATCACCGAGCGGCATTAGTTGAAGTTCGACCAAGGCCGCCAGGACAGGCTGACGCGGGCAGCGATAGTCGACTTCGAACAAGCCGATACCACTGAAAGCCGACGACTGCGAAAAGCCGAGGTGATACCGATGCTGGCAGAGAGAACTGCTGAGCGGCGAGATGTGTCTTCGTAACTCGGCCGCAAAGGTCGAGCCTGTGCGTCCGTTTCCACGATAACTAGCGCCCTTACTGGCCAACTGTCAGAGCTGTGACGGCGACCCTTGACTTGGGAATCTTCTTACAGTAGGGTGTCCAGTCCTTGACTTTTTGATCCTTGGTTCATGGCCCTGCCTTTCTTTTGGCGCAACCAGACGCTCCGACTTTCGAGCACGCTTAGGAGGGTCTCCCGTGAGCATTCGCGCGCTGCTTCGTTCTTTCTATCAGGTTTTTTTTCGGATACTGGTCGCCTACCTCGTAGTGTCATCGATTAATGTCCACAGCGCTCAAGGACAGACTTGGACGCAGCTGGCCCCGTTTGGCGGGCCTCCCTCCCCTCGCTACGGAACGTACGCGGGCTTCGCTTACGATCCGGCTACCAACTCGTTGATCAACTGGGGCGGCGCGGTTGGTTATCCCTACTATCTGAATGACCTTTGGAGCCTGAGCCTTGGCACGTCGCCCCAGTGGACTCAACTTACACCCGTAGGTTCGTCTCCCGCGGGCAGAATCGGCCCAGCCGCGGTTTATGATTCGGCTAACTCGCGCATGATTGTGTTTGGCGGAGGGCTGGGGAGTACCTCACCCTGTACGAACGATCTTTGGTTGCTAAGTAACGCCAACGGGATCGGAGGTCCACCCACCTGGACACAGCTTAGTCCATCGGGACCAGCGCCGGGACCGCGCTGGGGCGCCGAGGCGATCTATTCCGCTGCCTCGAACACCATGACTATCTTCGGAGGCAATAACTGCTTCAGTACAACTTACAATGATGTATGGGTGCTGTCGAATGCGAACGGTCAGGGTGGGGCACCCGTCTGGACGCAGCTTTCTCCCTCGGGGACTGCGCCATCGGTAATTGGAGAAGAGGGTGCCAGTGCGGTTTATGACCCAGGCTCCAATCGAATGATCCTGTATGGCTTTTTGGGCTACCCAGACCAAGTCTGGGTGCTCACAAATGCCAACGGTCAAGGAGGCACGCCAACCTGGATCCAGTTATCCCCGTCCGTAACGGGCCCACCAAAGACCTCTCAAGCAACCGTTTATGACCCGTCGTCGAACAGTATGATCGTGTTTGGCGGCACATATGGCTTCTCTACCGTCTATACGAACGATACTTGGGTCCTTTCCAACGCCAATGGACTGGGCGGTACTCCGTATTGGACCCAATTGAGCCCTACTGGCGCGCCTCCCTCCGCTCGGGCCGGTATGGCGACGGTGTACGACCCTTCCAGTCAGCGGATGGTGATTTTCGGAGGCGGCGACAACAGCGGCCCCTTGAACGATACGTGGACGCTGAACTTCATGCCGTCCACGTCGGTGCAAATCTCTAGCATTTCGCCTCCGGCCGGAGGAAACGCCGGGAGCGCCACCGTACGGGTCTTTGGAAGTAATTTCCAGAATGGGGCTACTGTCACGCTCACAGGCATTGGCCCAGACATAGTTGGTACGAACACTTCAGTTACTACCGTGATCAACTCGTCGGTTTTGGGCACCACCTTCGACCTGACGGGAGCGGCACCTGGCGTTAGGGATGTTGTGGTCACAAACCCGGACGGGACAATGGCGGCCCTCGCGGGCGGATTCACGGTGGAGCAAGGTGGGGCGGCACAGATTTCGGTGAATATTATCGGGCAAGACAGGATTCGGATAGGAACGGACCAGACTTACTACCTGGTTGTCGTCAATCAGGGCAATCTCGACGCCGGAAGTGTGAACGCTTTCTTTTTTGTTCCGACAGGAGTGATGTGGTCCGTTCCGACCAATGTAACCGTGACGTCCTACGGGCAATCTGATGGCACGGTCCTGAGTTTCTATGAATCCGTGCCTGCCGGCGGCTCCGTATCCATTCCGATATCTCTCGTTTCCGGCAACTCGATGTTTGCATTACAGGCGTGGTCGCAATATCAATGAAGTTGGCGAGGAAGAATATGTCAACTGCTTCCACATTTCGAATGCTCGTCTTTTACGTTTGGGCAACTATAGCTGTTTGTCAAACAAATAATGGTACGACCGTTTGGACGATTGACCAAGTTGCTGATCTGGCGAGTCGTTCATTTTCATGCGATGACGGCAGCCTTGCCCAAGCCATCGCTCTGGCATATGCTGAATCGGGATTTGACACACAAAATGTTTCCCACAACGCGGCGAATCCAACATACAACTGCAAAATAGCAAACGACGACTATGGCTTGTGGCAGATGAATGACTGCCGAGCGAATCTTTTCTGGGACTATGGTAAAGGTCCCCAGCAAACTCTTAATCCAGTCGCCGCGGCGTGTGGCCTCGACCCAGTGTGTAATCTGGGCTACACGCACAGGCTCTGGGAGTATGGCGGACCCGGAAAAGGGGTTCCGCAAGCATTTACGCAAAGCATATGGCATGCATTCGGAACTACCTCATATAACAATGAGTTGAGTATCGCCCAGCAATTCCTTGCATCACATCCTAAATACTGCATGAAACCGCCGACGTCGGGAGTAACAACAACTCCGGTGCAGCCGGTTTCCTCGCTCGACCCAAACGACAAGATTGGTGCGCAGGGTACCGGGATGGACCGCTTTATCTCGGGGCGAGCGTCTACTCCCTATTCAGTCTATTTTGGCAATGTGCCCACCGCGACTGCCCCAGCCCAATCCGTTACAATCACCGACACGCTCAGCACCAATCTGGACCTGTCCAGTGTCACCATGGGTCCAATCACTTTTCCGAATCAGGTCATCACGCCGCCCGCAATTCCGTTGTCTGTCGCACCCTTCACCACCGAAGTTGATCTACGGCCCACGATGAACCTATTGGTTAAGGTGAATGCCTCTCTGAACACTTCAACCGGCGTTCTAACCTGGACTTTCCAATCTCTCGACCCCGCGACGGGGCAGCCACCGACTGATCCGACAGTCGGCTTCCTGCCACCCGGTGGGAATGGAAGTGTGATGTTCAGCGTGTCGCCGAGTCGGGGCCTCCCCACAAACACACAAATCCAGAACCAAGCAACGATAACCTTCGACGCGAACCTACCGATAAATACCCCGGTTTGGACGAATACTCTGGATAACATTCCGCCGACTAGTAATGTTATTGCGCTGCAAGGATCGCAGGCTTGCTCGAACTTCAAGGTGCAATGGTCCGGCAGCGATATCGGAGTCGGCACGAAAGGCTACACCATCTATGCCTCGGATAACGGAGCTGCGTTTGGTCCGTGGCTGACGAACACAACCGCATCGTCTTCGGTATTCGAAGGCCAGGTCGGCCACAGCTACGGCTTCTACAGCATCGCGACGGACCTGGTAGGTAACGTCGAAGCGGCCAAGACAGCGGCCGAGGCCAGCACGACTGTTACATCCGGAACTTCCTGCGGGCCGCCAAGCCTCTCCGGCGCAGCGAGCGTCGTTTCTTACGTCAATAACACGCTGAGCCTGAACCTCCAATTCACTGACATCGGAACCTCGGACGCGCTGAACACCATGGTAAAGACGTTGAGCTTCCGCACTTTGGGCGGTAGTGGAACTGTGACGCTGGCCAATCCGAAGCTTCCATTCACCGTCGGAACTATAAGTGTGAATAACACAATGACTATTCCGGTCACATTGAAAGTGCCTTCGACCGTCACGAAGTTCTCGATAACCGAAGGCGGAACCATGCAGGATGCTGCCCACAAGACGTACACCTTCTCGATCGGGCAGAACGTCGTGCCTTAGGGGCACTGCAGGTTGCCACGCTGAGAATAGGAAGAAAAGGGGATGCCATGAAGATTCGTCGTCTGATGATGTTGCTCTTGGCTGTGGCCTTTCTATCGGTGTCTGCCGTAGCAGATGACATCCAGCTGTATTTGCTTCCGTCCAGCGACATAGCCGGGCCCGCGGGTTCGACGGTCGGGTGGGGTTACGACCTCTACAACAACACACCGCTGTGGATTCTGCCGACAGCGGTCAGTTCGGATGCGTTTCTGTATGGCACACCCAACCTGATCTTCGATTTTCCCGCCGTCGCACCCTTTAGCGATGCCTATTTGGACTTCTCCCTCGTGGCTGGAGCGTTCTGTACTTCTCCGCCCTGCGGCTTCTATTCGCTGGCGTGGGACACCACTGCACCAGATGGATTTGTTAATTCCGGCACGTTCACCGTCTCATCCGATTACTACGACGGCGACCCGAATAACGGCGGCAATGATCTTGGCCCCGCGCCGGACGCTAGCGCAGCGTATTCGGCAACGGTAACCGGCAGCGCCGTGCCTGAGCCAACGAGTCTGCTGCTGATCTTGTCGGGCCTGGGAGCAGTCGGCTGGCGAACGAAACGAACTTAGTTACTTAGTCAATTCTCCGCCCACTCCCGCCGCTATGCGCTCGATGATGCATAACACCCAATCGCCGCATGGCCGATACGTAGCGGTGTCCCGCAACAACAACCAACGACAACAGGCCTGGCAACCAACCTCAGCACTGCGGTGCGCACAACCCGCGCCTGTCAGCGCAGCTGCCTGCACAAATCCCGCGCGCACCTTCGCACAACTATCGGGAACACCTAACCGAAACCAGCGCTCGTCAGAAATAAGAGCTGCGTCACCATCGCCGCACACATCCGCAGCGACAGCGTGCTCAACTACGCGAGCGACTGTCATAGTTTCCCGGTCGATTTCGAGGAAAAAGGGAAATACGATGGGGATAGTCAAAGGCTAGATCAGTTTCATGGTTGTTGTATCCCGTAGCCGCAGTGGTGAAAAAATCCGCGGGCATGCTCTGCGGTGATGGTGGTCATAGCTTCGGCGACGGCCAACTCCAAGTGCTCCACCACCCGGGCC
>Ga0335071_10003670_pt1 | contig 16133 bp, 11 predicted proteins | sample Lox_Sample_15_FD_206724 | JGI IMG/M metagenome (GOLD analysis project Ga0335071, IMG submission 206724) | Soil microbial communities from Loxahatchee National Wildlife Refuge, Florida, United States - Lox_Sample_1.5 | ecosystem: Environmental > Terrestrial > Soil > Wetlands | place: USA... | reverse complement strand
AACAACATTGATTCTGCTGCTTGCCTGCTCCCCGTTTGCCTTCGCACAGTTCAAGGCCGAACCGTTCACCAATCCCGCCGCCGAAGGAAGCCTTCAGCCGAACTGGTCGGTTGCGCCCGATGGCAGCGTGATCTTCAGTTGGATTGAGCCCGGAAGCGACGATCTGTATTCGCTGCGTTATGCCGTGCGCAAAGGCGGCGCCTGGTCGGCCGCGCACACCATCGCCGCGCACCGGCATTTCTTCCAGCAGCCGGCCGAAGTCCCGGAAGTGATCGCGGTGAGCGACAAGCAGTGGCTGGCGCACTGGGTGGAGATGCCGAACGAGGCGAGCGAAGCGGAATTCATCTACACCTCGTCGTCCACCGATGGCGTGCATTGGACCATGCCGGTGATGGCGCACAAGGACCGCTCGCAAGTGCAGCATGGCCTGGCGTCCCTGATTCCGAGCGGGCCCAATGAAGCATCGATCTTCTGGCTGGAAGCGCTGCATGGCGAGGATGAGCCGACGTTTCTGATGCGCACCATCGTGGATGCTTCCGGCAAGGAGATCCGCGAAGAGAAGCTGGATGGAGATGTGTGCGCCTGCTGCCCGACCGCCGTTGCCAAGACTGCCAAGGGACTGCTGCTCGCCTACCGCGGCCACACGCCCCAGGACATCCGCGACATCAACATTCTGCGTTTTGAGAACGGCAAATGGTCGCAGTCCAAGAACCTCTATGCCGACAAGTGGCATCTGAACGCCTGCCCCACCAACGCAGCGGCAGTCGCCGCGAAGGGCGATCACGTGGCGGTCTCCTGGTTTACGGGGGCGAGCGATCCGCCGAAGGTGGAGATTGCCTTCTCCTCCAATAGCGGCGCTGATTTCACGCAACCCACCACGCTGAGCACGGGCCATGCCTTCGGCTACACGGCCATTTCTTTGGACGAAGACGGCAGCGCGATTGTCTCCTGGTTGGAGCAAGGTACAGGTGGCAACACGCGAGTGCTGGTGCGCCGCGTGGACACCGCCGGCAAAGCCGGTCCGGTATTGGAAGTGGGAAAAGGCGGCCGCATGAGCCTGGGCTATCCGCGCATCGTGCACTCGGGCGCCGACACTTTTGTCGCCTGGGGCGGCGAGAAGTTGCAAACCGCACGGCTATCACGCTAGTGGAAAGCTGGATGCGCTATTCAATCCTGTTCATGGCACTCGCCGGCGCGCTAATGGCGCAAGAGTCGAACCCGCTGTCGAGCGAGCTCCGGCAGAATTACACGCAGCAGAAGACCTTGCTGCTGGCGGAAGCCGACAAGATGAGCGACGCCGACTACAACTTTAAACCGACGCCGGAAGCGCGCAGCTTCGGTGGAAACGTCGCACACGTGGCCGACGCGCAAATGATGATCTGCTCGGCGATCAAGGGCGAGAAGAAGATGGCCGGCACGAAAGGCAAAACTTCGAAGGCCGATCTTTTCGCGGCGCTGAAGGCCTCGTTCGATTACTGCGACGACGCCTACAACTCCCTGACCGACGCGACCGCCACTCAAACCGTCGCGATCTTCGGGCATCCGCAGACCAAGCTGAGCGCGCTTTGGGGCAACCTGGCGCACGACTCGGCCATGTACGGTTATATGGCGGTCTACCTGCGGCTGAAATCCCTGGTTCCGCCTTCCAGCGAAAGCCGAGCCCGCTAGGTACCAGACCGCAAGTTGAGCCTCGGGCCCCGGCCGGTGCATCCTATTCGGCATGGACCTGAAACTCAAAGGAAAGCGCGCGCTGGTGACGGGATCGACGGCCGGCATCGGCTACGCGATCGCAGAAGCGCTGGCGCGCGAGGGCGCACACGTCATCGTCAACGGGCGTACCGAGAAGCGCGTGGACGCGGCCGTTCAGAAGCTGAAGAGCGCGGGCGGCAATGTCGAAGGGCTTGCGGCGGATCTGGGAACCGCGGCCGGAGCCGAAGAAGCCATCCGCAAATGGCCGGATGTTGAAATCCTGGTGAACAACCTCGGCATCTTCGAGCCGAAACCGTTCGAACAGATTCCCGATGCCGACTGGCTGCGCTTCTTCGAAGTGAACGTGCTGAGCGGGGTGCGGCTGAGCCGCCACTACCTGCCGCGAATGAAACAGCAGGGATGGGGAAGGATCGTGTTCATTTCGAGCGAATCGGCGATTCAGATTCCCTCCGAGATGATCCACTACGGCATGACCAAAACCGCGCAGCTCGCCGTCTCGCGCGGGCTGGCGGAACTGACGGCCGGCACCGGAGTCACGGTGAATACGGTGTTGCCGGGTCCGACGCTCTCGGAAGGGGCAGCGACCTTCGTCGATCAAATGGCGCGGGCAGGGAACACGAATCGCGCCGAAGTTGAGAAGCAGTTCTTCCAGAACGTGCGGCCCAGTTCGCTGCTGAAGCGCTTCGCGACCACCGAAGAGGTAGCCGCGCTGGTGGCCTTCGTGTGCAGCCCGCTGGCATCCGCCACCAATGGCGCCGCGCTGCGGGCCGATGGCGGAGTGGTGCGATCGATTATTTAGGCTGCCTAATTCTCGGTTTTGGTGGCGCGCGGGTGGAAGGATTTGTCCGGATAGACCGGCGGTGGCGGCACCGAGCCGGGATCGTTGCGCGTCAAATCCTGAAGGTATTTGATGGCGGCCTCGAGCTGAGCGTCCTTTCCGTTGAAGGTGGCGTGCGGCAGATTGTCGACGACGATGTCGGGATCGACGCCGTGGCCTTCGATGAGCCACTTCCCTTCCGGTCCATAGACGCCCATCTCGGCAGCCGTCGCGACGCCTCGATCGGCGAGCGTGTTGCTGCCGGTGAGCCAGATCTCGCCGCCCCAGGTGCGCGTGCCGATGATCTTGCCTAAGCCGAGCCGCCGGAATCCTTCACTGAAGGCTTCGCCGTCGGAGCCGGTGAACTCGTCGCACAACACGACGAGGGGACCGCGGAAGGCGTACTGCATGTTCCAAACCGGCTGGCCTTCGCGCGGCTTCCAGTACATCCAGGCCTTGCGCATCAGCTTGCCGAGAATCCAGCTATCGATGTTGCCGCCGCCGTTGTGACGCACGTCGACAATGAGCGCCTGGCGGTCGAAGACCGGATAGTAATCCTCTTCCCAGCGGTTGATGTCGTTGGCAGTCATGGCGCGCAAGTGGATGTAACCGATGCGGCCGTTGGTGGCCTGGTCGACCATGCGGCGGCGCGTGAGTTCCCATTCGCCGTAGCGCAGCGAGGAGTCGTCCTGCAGCGAGATGGGTTGGGCGATCACGTCGTGCGTCTCTGTCTTGCCCTTGGCGCGCACTCGCAGTAGTACTTGCTTCCCGGCCTGATTGCGGAGCAGCTCGCCGGGATCGGCGACGGAAAGCAGGTCCTGGCCGTTGATGGCGGTCAGCACGTCGCCTTCGGCGATATCGACGCCGGGCCGGGCGAGCGGGGCGCGCAGGTCGGGACGGTCGGGATCAGATTGATAGATGTGTTTCACCAGGTAGCCGCCGGCCGCGGGATCGCGTTCCAGAACCGCGCCGAGCGAAGAGAGCTGAATCTGGTCCGGCCCGCGCCGCAGATCGCCGCCAAAGACGAAGCTGTGCAGGACGGAGAGCTCGCTGACCAGCTGCGCCAGCAGGTCGCTTAGTTCTTCACGATCGCGAACGCGTCCGATCACCTCGCCGTACTTGTCGCGCATGGCGGTCCAATTGACGCCGTGCATATGCGGATCGTAGAAGTAATCGCGATGCAGGCGCCAGGCGTCGAGAAACTCTTCGCGGAACTCGTCGCTGGGGATGACGGAGAACGTCCAGTCCTTCAGCTCGACGCGAGAGTCGGCGAGCGTCTGCGGCGTCTTGGCGGCGGCCTCCTTCACCGATGAGTCCATCATGAACAGGTCGTTCTGTTTGCGGATGAGGATCTTTTTGCCGTCGTCGGAAAGCTGGTATTCGCGCACGCCCTCCATCAACGTTTCGGGCTTCGCAGCCTTGTTGGCGATGTCCAGACACTGCAGGGAGGTCTTGTCGGCCTCCTCGCGGTCGCGGTTCAGCCAGCACAGGCGTTTGGCGTTGGCGGTGAGCGAGGCGTAGTTTCCGGGCGGCACGGGGATCTCTTCGATGCGAGCGGCGATGCCCGCGAGATCGATTTCGACTTTGGGCTTTTCGGCGGGTTTGTCGGTGGATTTTGCGGCGTCCGGTTTAGTTGGTTCTTCCGGCTTGTCGGGATGCAGCTCGTCGGGCGGCGCGAAGGGGGAGCGCAGGCCCTTCTGGAGCGGGACTTGGTAGACCTTCATGGAACGGTCGAAGAACGGATCGGGCTGGCGCGGTCCCCAGGGCGCGGTAACGACGCTCTTCAGCGCGCGGTCAGACAGGAAGTAGATCCACTTGCCGTCCGCACTCCAGGTGACGTCGGCGCTGTTATAGCGATCGGTGGTGAGGGGCGTCGTCGCACCAGTCTCCATGCTGTAAAGGAAAAGCTGTTCGAACTGATTGCGCGCGGGCCGCGAGAACGCGAACCAGCGGCTGTCGGGCGACCAGCGGATGGAGCTGAATTGCGGAGTGGAGTTGTCGCCGAATTCGGAAGTATCGAGCTTTTTCTCGGAGCTCGTGGCGGTGTCCAGCAGCCAGAGCTGGTTGTTCTTGTCCTGGTGGGCGATCCACTTACCGTCGGGCGACGGGACGCCTTCCCAGCGGAGCACAGTGGCGCCGGAAGTAAGCTGCTGGGCGGCGCCTTGGCCGTTGGCGGGCAACTTCCAGAATTCGGTTTCGCCGGTTTCGGTGGAGATCGCGAGAATCGATTTGCCATCCGGCAGCATGCGCGCATCGCGATAGCGGCCGTGCTTATGCTCCGTGACATCCACCAGGCGGCCTTGCTTGGCGGGAATGACAAACACGCGGCCGCGCGCGGTGGCGACGATGCTTCCGCCGTCCGGCGAGAGATGCAGAGACGTGACGTAATCGATGGGGGTCTTGATCCAGTGCTCGCGCAGATGGTCGAAGTCGGAGGGAAGTTCGATGTTGAGGGTCTTATCTGAGTTGGAAGCGATGTCGTAGAGATGCAGCTCGGGGCCGAGTTGGTAGGCGATGCGGCCCTGGGAGAGCGAAGGCGACTTGGCATCCCAGCCTTGGCTGTGGGTGAGTTGGCGAAGGCCGCGGCCGTTGGGATCCATGGACCACAGATTCATGGTGCCGTCGCGATCGGACAGGAAATAGACGCGGCCGTTCCACCACATGGCATCCTTGCTGGTGCCCGCGTAGTCGGACGTGAGGGGGACGGCTTCCTGGCCGGCGGCGTATTTCCAGAGATTCTGCGCGGTGCCGCCCTGGTAGCGCTTGGCCTCGCTGCCTTGGAAGCGGAAGCGTGTGAAGAAGAGCGTGCCACCGGGTGAGTCGTAGGCGCCTTGCGCGGCCTGGCTGAGGGGAATCAGCTCAATGCGATTTTGTGAATCGATGGTGGCGAGCTGGGCGTCCGGGAGCGTGGAGTAGCGGGTCGTAGCATAGAGGATCTTCCCGTCGGGCGTCCAACCGACTACCTGGGCGCCGCCGCCATCGTACGTTCTGCGTGTGGGCAGGCCGCCGTCGGCCGGCATCGTGTAGACCTCGGTGGGGCCTTCGTAGTCGGCCGAGAATGCGATGGTCTTGCCGTCGGGCGAAAACGCGGCGCGGGTTTCCGAACCGGGATGGGTTGTAAGACGACGCGCGATTCCGCCATCGATAGTGGTCTCCCACAGATCGCCTTCCGATGTGAAGGCGATGGTGCGGCCCGAGATGGCCGGGAATCGATAGTAGCCCCGGTTTTGTTGCGCCCGGCACAGGGGCGCGAGAAAGGCGGCGGCGGTTAGAGCGACCAGAAGCCTTCGCATGAGCACCTCTTATCAATCGATCATAAGACGGAAACCGGGCGTGAAAGTACCGTGTGCGCCAGGTTACAGGGGAGTTTCGGTTAGCTTTCGGGCTGATACCACTCCGGTGACGGGCCCGCCGCGGCTTCGATTTCAGGGAGGAACGTCCGCTCGAGTTCGCGGACGAGCGCGGCCAGATTGTCGACGATCTTCTGCCAGGACTCGGCGTCGCCGATGGGATATTGGGCCGCGACCGTGGCGTTGGCCGAGACCGGGAGCATGAGCGTGGCTTTGAAGCCGAGGCCATAGATTTTGAACATGGCGAGGACCTTGCTGCTCCAGGTGCCAACGTCGAGGTGAAGTTCGGCGGTGAGGTTGGCGGCCGTGCGACGGCGGAGCGTGAATGTTCCGGAATTGCCGCGGCAGGTGTAGCCCATCGGCTTGAAGGCCTGGTCGAGGGCCGGCTTCCTTGGACCGGAGGTTGCCCCGAGGCTCGCCTGGTACGCTTCGACGGAATCCGGGAGATCGTGCGGGAGCGCGGCACGAACGACGATGTCCATCATCCGCGCGCGGTAGTCCTGCACGATGGGGTAGACGGCGCGGGCGGCTTCGGGATTGGCGCTGGCGATCGGGATTCCGGTGGGGAGACGTACGCCGGGGACGGGTGTTGTTACAGGTGCGTCGGCGAGTGGGGCCTGGACGGTGCGCCTGGCTTTTCCGCAGGCGGCGAAGACGCTGGCGACCGCGCCAGGCAGAGGAGGGAGTTTCTTGCCGGCGGGATCGCCCTCCACGACAGTACACGCCGACAGTGAGCGGTTGCGCCCGTTCACCCACCAACTGTCGCTGATGAGAACGCCGGGCAGCATCTCTGCGAAGCGCGTGACGCCGCCGAGTTCGCCCAAGACCGGCGACTGCAACAGAAGCACGACGCTGTGAAACGGGAACGACCTGGGCACCCCGGCGGCGATTTCCTGCAGGGTGGAGTATGGGATGGATTCCCCCGCGCCGGGCGACATCGGGCCGTTGGAGATGCGCCGCGAGGAGCCTTGAAATCCAGGCATCGGAGGCGCCTCGGTGACGAAGCGGGCGAGTTCAGAGTGGCGCTTGAGAACGCGGTCGACGCTGGAGACGCCGCCGGCGATCGGCGAGTCACCAAAGTTGAATTGAATCGCAGGCTCACCGAGGCCGGCGTCGAGAAAGGCCTGGTGCACGCGGTCGAGCATCGCGGCGAGCGGTTCTTTCCTGCCGGCGGCGAAGGTGGTGAGAAGCGCGACGCGCATGATTGGAATATCGGCCGGGTGGGCCGAAAACTTGCGACGTTCGGCGTTGCCTGGGCCGTGCGTACAATGAATGCTATGGCTAAAGCACTGAACGAAGGGGATGCGGCGCCGGCGATTCACGCCGAAGACGATGGCGGGAAGCCGTTCGACCTAGCCGGGCTGAAGGGCAAGAACGTGGTGCTGTATTTCTATCCGAAGGCGGACACGCCCGGCTGAACGCGCGAAAGTTGCGAGTTTCGCGACCATTCCAAGAAGTTCGCTAAGGCCGATACGGTGATCGTGGGTGTTTCGCCGGACAAGGCCGCGGCGCAGTCCAAGTTCAAGGACAAGTTCGATCTGCCGTTCACGCTGCTGGCAGATGTGGACCACAAAGTTGCCGAAGCCTACGGCACGTGGGTGGAGAAGAGCATGTACGGGCGCAAGTACATGGGTATGGAGCGGAGTACATTTCTGATCGGCGCGGACGGCAAGATCAAGAAGATTTTCCGCAAGGTGAAGCCCGACGGGCACGCCGAGCAGGTGTACGAAGCGCTGCAGTCGGTGTAGCGAGCGCCGATGCGTATTGGAATCGACGCAGGCGGAACATTTACCGACTTTATTGTTTGTCGTGACGGCGGCGCGATTGAGACGTTCAAGCTGCGGTCGAATCCGCGGTCGCCGGCGAGCGTGATTCTGGCGGGTCTGGAGCAGGCGGCTGGACGGCAGCGCGCGGAGGTGATTCATGGCTCCACGGTCGCAACGAACGCGCTGTTGGAGCGGAAAGGCGCGCGAACCGCGCTGGTGACGACGGCCGGGTTTGAGGATGTGATTCAGATTGGCCGGCAGAATCGAGCGGAGCTGTACAATCTGACGCCGGTGCTGCGCGAGCCGATCATCCCGCGCGGGATGCGGTTCGGTGTGCGCGAGCGGGCGCATTTTGATGGCAAGATCGCGCTGCGGCCTTCGGCGCGGGAGCTGGCGGGATTGAAGGCGCGGCTGCGACGAGCGCGCGTGGAGTCGATCGCCATTTGCTTTCTGCATGCTTACCGCAACGCAGCGAATGAGCGGATAGTGGCGGATGCGCTGGCGGGGGTCGGGTATCTGTGCGCGTCGCACGATGTTTGCCCGGAGTTTCGTGAGTATGAACGCTCGTCGACCACACTGATCAACGCGTACGTCGGCCCGCTGATGGATCGGTACCTGGAGGAGCTGGAGCACGCGAGCCGGCATCGCATTTCGATCATGCAGTCGAACGGCGGGTTCATGGCGACACGGGAGGCGCGGCGGCACGCCATTCGCACGGTGCTCTCAGGACCCGCGGGCGGCGTGGTGGGAGCGCTGGAAACAGCGCGGCTCGGCGGTTTCCCACGCATGCTCGGGTTCGACATGGGAGGCACGTCGACGGATGTGAGCCTGTGCGATGGGCGTCCACGGGAAACCATGGAAGCGGCCATTGACGGTTTTCCGGTGCGGGTGCCGATGCTGGACATTCATACGGTCGGCGCGGGCGGCGGATCGATTGCGCGCGTGGATGAAGGCGGGCTGCTGCGGGTGGGTCCGGAGAGCGCGGGGGCCGATCCTGGGCCGGCGTGCTACGGAAAAGGGACGCAGGCGACAGTGACGGATGCGCACGTGGTGCTGGGCAGAATTGCCGCGGATCAACTGGTGGGCGGTGAGATGCATCTGGATGTGGCGCGCGCCGCGGCCGCCGTGGATTCGATCGCGAAGCAGCTTGGTCTGAGCCGTGTGGCGGCAGCGCAAGGCATCCTGCGCGTGGCCAACGCCAATATGGAGCGGGCGATTCGACTGGTGTCTGTCGAGCGCGGCCATGATCCGCGCGATTTCGCGCTGGTGGCGTTCGGAGGCTGCGGCGGACTGCACGCGTGCGAGATTGCGCGTGAGCTGGGGATTGGCACGGTGCTGGTTCCCGAATACGCGGGCGCGCTGTCGGCGCTCGGCATGCTGCTGGCGGATCATGTGCGCGATTATGCGGCGGGAGTGCTGAATCGCCGGGATATCGAACGGGAATTCCAGCGGCTGGAACGCAGGGCGCAAAGGGATCTGAAAGGCGCGTCGCTGGCTCGATCCGCCGACCTTCGCTATGCGGGCCAAAGCTACGAGCTGACGGTCCCGTGGCACGCGGAGAGTCCGGCCGGACCGTTTCATAGCGAGCATCAGCGGGTGTACGGCTATTCGAATCCGGAACGAGGGATCGAGATCGTCACGATTCGCGTGCGAGCGCGACTTGCGGTGGAGAAACCGCAGTTGAAACGAGCGGCGAAAGCTGCGGCCGGGCGTCCGGCGACGCGGCGCGTTCATGTTGCAGGCAAGTGGCACGAGATGCCAGCTTATCCACGCTCCGGCCTGACCCGAACGCCGAAGTCCGGTCCAGCGCTGGTCATTGATTATGGTTCGACTACGCTAGTGCCGCCGGGTTGGCGATTTTCGCTCGATGCGTTCGGCAATTTGAAGATCGAAGCGTGAGCGCTACAGCTTGCACGTAAAATTTGCCGCGTTGTTGGGATCGCCGTTGCCGTTGTACTCGGCGTGTTGCGGATAGGGGCACAGCGGGCGGCTGCGGCCGGGGAGCGACGTGCCTGTCGCGACGACACGATCGGGCGCGGTGCCTTTTTCCACCCAATCCACCACGGCGGTGAGCATGTCGAAGCGATCGAGCGTCGCGCTGCCGCCCTGGCAGTGGCCCATGCCAGGCACCAGGTAGAGCCGGCTCCAAGACGCGGACGAACCGTTGCTGGTTTCCTGCGACATTTTTTCGTAATAGCCGAGTGTGTCGAGCGGCGAGAACCAGGGATCGCTGAGGCCGTGGTAGAAGAGCAGCTTGCCGCCGTGGCCGGAGAAGGTGCTGAGATTGGTCCAGGTGCTGTCGCCGAGCAGCGCGGTTTTGTTTGTTTCCACGCCGGCGGCCTCGCGATCGACGTCGAAGTGAACGAAATCGGCGCCGGTGGTTACGGGGATTACGGGGCCGGCCAATAGTCCGGGAATCCCGCCGGCATCGGCGATACCGGCGTCAAACGGAAAGCCGGGATAGATCGCGTCGCCGTGCGACGACTTGGGACCGGCGAATGCCGTTTTGAGTGTGTCGGCTTGTGCTTGCGTCAGGCAACCATCGGCTTTCGCTCCGGAGCAGACCAGCTTCGCGGGATCGAAGTCGCAGGCGCGGGTGTTGAAGATCATTCCGTCCTTGAGGCCGTCCCTGGCGTCGCAGGCTTCCAGCAGCGAGTTGACGATGAGCTTCCGGTCCGAGGGCGAGAAGACCTGCTTGGGATCGGGCAGTCCTTTGGCATCCTTGGGCGCGATTCGATCGAATACGGAAGTCATGTAGCCAAGGCCGAGGTTGGAATGGCCGGTGCGGATGGCCGGATCGCCCGAGACAATGCCGTCGAAATATGCCGGATAGCGCTGCGACATGATCATGGCTTCGCGGCCGCCGGTGGAGCAGCCGTCGAAATAGGAATGCTCGGCCGGTCGGCCGTAGTAGGACGCGATCATGGCCTTGGCGACCTGCGCCACTTTTCCGATAGCCACGTAGTAGAAATCCAGGCTGGCCTGCTGATCGCGGAAGAAGCTGCCGTCGAACACGGAGCCTTTGTGGCCGCTATCGGTGGCGACCACGGCGAATCCGCGCGCGAGCCCAGGCGTGTCGCCCGCGGCCTGTGGACCGAGCGGCAGAGGCACGTTGCCGTTCAGGCCGCCGCCGCCCTGAAACAGAAACCGGCCGTTCCATTGATCGGGCAGAGAGAGCGCGAAGCCGATGCCGTAGGGCTTGCCGTCCACACCAGTGCGTTGATCGATGACGCCTTCGACGTGGCAGAACGGGGGCACAGCCACGGCGACAGTTCCGGGGAAGTTGGGCGAGATGCGCAGCGTGCCGGGCGCGGAGGCAGGCCTGGTTTCGGCCTTGGTGATGGTCAACTGCCAGCCGGGGAGCGCGATTTTAGGAACCTGGGCGCAGTGGTCGGCCGACTGGGCGAGCGCGAGGGGGGCGGCGAGGAAGACCGCACAGGACAAGATTGTTTTCATGGGGCACAGACTCGTTTTGCAGGGGTGCACCCCACGATTGTATACAAGCGCGGCTGGTTGGCTCAGAGACCTCCCAGAGACGTGGCCGTTGGCCGACTGGTGAAGTCTGGCGGTCGATTACACAAGCAGCCCGGCTACGGCCCGGCGTTGAACCAGGCGACTGAGAAGCTGGTTCCGTCCTTAGAGAGGGCGGAGGGCTGAGCCTTGGTGGCAGTCGGTGTGTTCTCGGTGACCATGGTGATCTGCTGAATGTTGTTGGCGCCGAATTTACCGATGGGAGCCAGCGCGTTATTGATGATGGCGAATGCGGTGTAGGGAACGGTAGTATAGTCGACGCCGAAATTGACAGTACCGAAGTTAGACAGCGGAAGAAAGGCGCCGGAGGTTTGGCAGCAGGGGGCTTCTGCGATCCATTCCGCGGAAGACTGCTTGGAGCCCGGCACGGGAGAAGTGGTACTGAAGGTCTCGTTTTGGGTCACGTCGACGATGGTCACGGTGAACCTTTCGGTGTTCTTATAGATTCCGGTGCCCTTGCCCACGGCCCTTACGTCCGCGACGATCACGTCTCCCGGCTGAATGCCGCGAGTAAACTCGATCAGGAACGCGCCCTGCGGGTAGAATTCGAACCAGGCGTAGTAGGTTGGTACGCCGGTCTGGGTTCCGTCGAGACTCACACAGTCGGAGTCCGTGCCAATCTGCTCGACCGTGTTGGAGTTGAAGCCGTCGATGCCCACCCAGAAGGAAGAGTATCCATCTGGTGCGATCGTGCAGTTCACCGCGGGGACAATCCACGAGTTGGAGACGTTGCTGACGGTGCCATTCGTCACAGCATACCCGCTCCAGTTGGAGCTTTCCCAGGCCGCCTGATCCACCTGCCGGCGGATTCGAATGGGAGAGTGCCGCCGTAACGCGGCCCCGGTCATTTTGACTGCGGCTCCCGTCAGTTTGACCGGCAACGGCCGTCCGGTGCTAGTAAGAATTATGATCGCGGCTGCGGCGAGAGATACCTTCACCCACGGCGCTGCACCGAGTGTTTGGGCCAATCTCATACAAACCCCTCCATCGTTTGTCGAAAAAGTGAAGCAGCAGGGACTTTCGACTTGGGGCTAGTATACATCCAAAGGCGCGTGGGCCAGCCGGGAAATAGTACTGAGTAGGGTCCTACGTAAAATGTCGTACGCGTCGCACGGTATCCCGTGATACAGTCGGAGGCAGGCGGGCCCTTAGCTCAGCGGTTAGAGCAGCGGACTCATAATCCGTTGGTCGAAGGTTCAAATCCTTCAGGGCCCACCAATTCTTCCAACCACATAACGGTCAATTGGGATTCGGCTCATCGCTCTTGACAGCCAAGTTGACAGCCACCGGCATCAGAATGGAATCCATCGCGCTCGCAACTGCCTGCCGTTGCTCCGCGACAAAATGAGCATATCGATTCAACATCGCCAAGTTTTCCCATCCAAGGGCCGCTTGGATCGCGCGAGGATGAACGCCCTGGACAGCCAGAAAGGTCGCTGCGGTATGGCGAAGATCATGGAAGCGGTGGTGTCCGATTCCAGCTCGCTTCAGCAGGATCTGAAAGCGATGGGTCACAATTGGCGCATCGAATGGATTGCCCAAACGGTTAACAAACACCAAATCGTCAACCGTAATTCTTTGCCCGTCACAGATAAGGACGGGACTATGCCAGCGACTTCCGGCGAGCAAACGCTCGTCTTCCTGCCGACGCTTGTGCTCAACGAGGGCGCTTAGAGTGAGCTTCGGTAGCGCAATGGTCCGTCGACTCGGCTTACTCTTTGGTTCCACCAGATGGAAGCGGAAGTGCCCGGCTTGATGCTCACCTGCATCGCTGTCCGTCGGGGCGATGGCTGATCCCTTAGACGGTTTGATTCGCTGTAATGCGTTTCGCACTCTCAGGGTGCCTGCTTCGAAGTCGATGTCTCGCCAGCGCAACCCAAGGGCTTCTCCCTGACGTAAACCAAGCGACACGGCAACGGTGAACAAGGCTTCCAGCCGGTTTCCGCGAATAGAATCGAGAAAACGCCGCGCCTCCCTAAGAGTCAAAGGTTGAACGTCTTTGCCAGTCACGCGAGGAGGCTTGACCAGTGCCGCGACGTTCCTGTGCAAGAGCTGATCTCTGATAGCGGCGTTCAATGCAGCTCTGAGCACGGCGTGGAGATATTGAACGCGCCGACTGCTCAAGCCGCTGGTCAACTTGTCGTTGAGGAACGTCCGAACATGCTGGGGAGTGAGCTTGGTGAGAAGCACGTTTTCGAACGCCGGCCTAAGGTGAAGCCGCACCAATTCTTCGTAACTCGCCCAAGTCGACGGCCGCACGGTCGATTTGGCTATATGGTGTAGCCACCAAGATAGATAGTCGCTCACGGTCTGTTTTTCGTTCAGGACTGGCAAGCCATCCTGAAGGTCGGCGAGTGCCTTCGTTAATAGATCTTGCACCTCTTTGCGCGTTCGGCCGTAGTATGATTTTCTCGTGCGTCTGCCTTCCACCCACCCCAGGTTGAGCGATGCAACCCAGCGTCCGTCTTTTCGCTGAAAAATCGACCCTTCATTTTGACCACGCTTAGCCATGCGGCTGTTTATCCTTTCTCAAGTATCTTCGCCCTTTTCTTTTCACGGTACCTTCGACTTTGGGCGGTGTTGCGACAAGTGACAGAGCAGTATCCGGAGCGCGGATCCCGCGAGACGAGATATCTTCCGCAGTTGTGGCAGGGGACTATCCGGCGCCCTGCCTGGAAGTCCCAAAGCACCATGAGCGCGTATGAAGCCAAGAGGCCAGCCGAAATGCGTACCTCCTCGACTTGGCCATTCCTTCGTACACGGAAAGTGGGTGCAGCCGCACCAGCAAGTTCAGCGAGGTAACCGAGGAGTTCCATCGTGCGCTGATCGTGCTGTGTCGTATTCAGCTGCGAAACAACAGCCTCAAATTCTTCCGCCCAGTATGCAATAGCATGGACGGGTTCTCCGTAGACTTCAAAGAATTTTGGCGTGCCTGGGAGTGGTACTGGAGGATCAAGCGGACGCTTGGCAAGGGGTCCTCCATTAATTGGGAAGTAGAATTGTCGAAGATGCGACTCAGCAATACCGAGAAGAAATGGACCCATCGCGGCCTTTCTTCGACGAACGTTGCTCGTTCTTTCCGAACGCCTGGACATCGGCAAAGGAACTCCGCGCCAGCTACGATACGTGGACGAAGGAATCGGGTGAGCGCGCCTTAGATGGGCGCCAGTTTGCCGAACGCTTGCGAGCCCGTGGTTGCCAGCAAAAAACGACTCGCGTCGGCCGTGGGTGGGACGGAATAGCTCTAGTGGAGCAATGTTGACATGTTGACGCCGTTTCTCTTGAAGTTCTATCGCGTGCCCTCGCGTTGGAGAGTTCTGGAGAAATGATGTCAAAACACGTCAACGTGTTAACGACCAGAAGGAATGACAGGAAGGAACGATCCTCGTCTGAAGGCGCTAACATCACGGAAGGGCTCAGATCGTGGTCCTATTTCATCGGACATCGGCGTGGCTGGAGATCCTGTCGAATGGTTTCAAGGACGGGCCGACATATTCTGAGTTGAACATCCGAGGTGTGTGGTTGTCGGATGTACCTCTGGATTGCAATGACTACGGCTGTAGAAACCGCGGCGCCGAGGAGTTACTCGAAGTGAATCACCGATCACATTTGAAGGACCGGCGCAATCGATGGTTCACGCCTCGACGCGATCTTTGCGCTCGACGGGCGGACGGACGCCATCCGCTTGACGGCCCGGGGCATGGCGTTGACTAACTGACGATAGTGCCGCATGATCGAAAGAGGTATGCCCTGCTTGAGCAATCCGCGGCACGAGAAATTTTCTCAACTGGTAGCTAGCGGCGTCAGGCCAAAAGAAGCATACACTTCCGTCGGGTACAAGCCCACCGGCGCCAAGCAGGCTGCGAGCCGATTGTTGACGAATGTTGACGTTCGTGAACGGGTTTCTGAACTCCAAGAAACCGCGGCTCGATCTTCGGCGGAGTCATTGGTCCTCAATCGCGAGCGGGTTCTGAACCGGCTCAGCGAGCTCAGCTACGCGGCGCAAAGGAATGGCCACTTCTCGGCTGCGGCGAAGTGTGAGGAGCTGATTGGTCGCGAGGTGGGCATGTTCGATCGGGTCCAGCATTTCATTCACATCAACGACTTCGACCCGGAGAAGTTGACGGCGGATCAACTCGAGAAGCTCATGGATGCGTGGCTGCTGAAGGCTTACGGCGGGGACCAGGCCGCGGTGGCCGAAGCGAAGCGGCAACTCATGGGCGAGCCGGCGCCGACTGTGATCGAGACGACGGCCGAGCCGGTGTCTTGAATTCATCAAGCCAACTACCTCCCCTCGATCCGACGTTCCAAAACCACCGGGTGACAGTCCCCGGGATTTGCGTCACACGTGGTCTGCTTCTCTGAGATTCAACTCGCACGGAGAGGCTTGGGCGGGCCTGCCGTATAATCTCTCAATATGGCTCACCGTAGGCTCAACCTTGCCGTTACAGCCGTTGTCTTTCTGACGGCGATCTTGATAAGCAACGAGTTGGGTGTAATCCACGGACAAACGAGGAAGGTGCCCGGAGAGGGGTTCGCGGCTATTCCAGGACAAAAGGGCGGGCAAGATGTCTTCGGCCCTTATGATCCGGTGCAGAATTGGCAAAAGCCGTTGGCGGAGAGCCTTCCCGAACTCAAGGGCTGGACCTACTCCCAGGCCACCTATGTTTTCCCGGAAACTCCCGACCGAATATTTATAGCGCAAAAGGGTTTGCTGCCAGAGCTTCCGGAGCGGCTTAAAACTACATGGCTTCCGCAGATCGGGCCCAGCCTCAAGTTCCCAATAGGCATGGGCCTACCGCTGCGTGAGACGGCTACTGCCACGCCAAGCTGCGGCGGCGTTCCTAACCCGCCGAATATGCCGCAGAATCCCAATTGCCCCGACGCCCGAGACGGCCAACACGGTCGGCCCGGCATTGATTGGCGTTGGGATCACGTCATTATGGTCCTGGATCGCAA
>Ga0335071_10003668_pt1 | contig 16137 bp, 12 predicted proteins | sample Lox_Sample_15_FD_206724 | JGI IMG/M metagenome (GOLD analysis project Ga0335071, IMG submission 206724) | Soil microbial communities from Loxahatchee National Wildlife Refuge, Florida, United States - Lox_Sample_1.5 | ecosystem: Environmental > Terrestrial > Soil > Wetlands | place: USA... | reverse complement strand
CTTGAAATAGAAGAGCCCGCCGGGAGGGAATCCGTCCGCCTCCGAATAGCAGGTCGCTCCCCGATAATCGATGAGGGGCGCGCCGTTGCGAGAGGCGAGGACCCTCCCGTCCCCCGTTCTCGAGAACCGGACCTGGAACGAGAAATCCTGCCATCGCCCCCGGATCTCCTCCCGGGTCCGATAGAGCGTGGTCGTCTTCGATCCCGCGTGGAGCGTCACCCGGAACTCGCCGTCCTGGTAGCGGAGAGCGAGCACGGGATTGTCTTGTCCGCAGCGGCCGGAGGGGCAATACTGCTTCCACTGGGCGAGGACCAGGCGCGTCGGCACGATCGGGAAACCCGCGGGCAGGAAGAGGCTGAAGCTGAACGCGTAGCTCCCCCCCTCCCGGGAGACGAGATCGCGGGCTTCCATCAGCTCCGCCCGCTCCAGCTCGGTCCCGGCCTCGTCGGGCAGCTGATCGCCGGGCCGGAGCGTGACCGCGACGGCGCCATGACCCGACCGGACGACCGCCGATTGCAGCTCGATCGCGCCCGGGAGGGCCCGTTCGGTCGTCCACAGGGCGCTCAGGGCGGGCGCTTCGAAGCCGTCGCGGACGTCGATCGGGCGGGAGGGCTGTCCCCCGCCGAGAGCCGCCGTTCCCAGGGCCAAGAGCCAAATCCCGAGCCGCCGCGGGGAGCGGCGGACGCCGCCCCGCATCATCCTTCTTTCCAGGGAAAGGGACCGCATCCCGGGATCGCCCATGGCGTCAATCGAAAAGCCCGATCTCGGCGATCGACCAGTGGCGTTCGGGGTGGGATCCGGTCAGCGCGATGCGCACGACCCGGGCGGCGGTCGGCGCGACGCGGATCTTGACGGCGTAGCTCCGCACGTCCTCGATCGTCGCCTTGTCCACCGCGGGGAAGAACCCCTTCCGCTCGAAGACGCGGGTCCAGGTCTGGCCGTCGGCCGAGGCGTCGACGGCGAAATCGCGAGGGAAATCGAGGGGATTCGATCCCAGGCGGAGGTCGATCTCCCGGAACTCGAGGGTCTCGCCGAAGTCGACCTCGAATGCGTCCCCTGCCCTTTGGGGATAGCCGGTCGACCAGGCGGTCGCCGGATCGCCGTCGAAGGCGAAGCCGGCGTCCTGGGGATTCAACGACGCGGCCGCGCGCCAGGCGCGGGGGTCGCCGACCGCGCGGAGGCCTTCCGCCGACGGCGCCGGCGGCGCGGGCGGGAGATCCAGCCTGATGAGGCGGTCGCCGTCCCTGTCCGCCACCGTCTCGGTCAGCCCGCCGAACGCGGCGAGCCGACCGATCATCTCCTCCCCTTTCGGCGCCCGATAGCCCCGTCCATGGATGAGGGCGTAGCCGACGCCGAGATCGCGGAGCAGGCCGAGCGTCGCCTCGCTCGGGAAGCTCTCCATGGCCTCCCGGACAAGGCGGTAGCCCGCGGGCGCGTTGCCGCTGTAGCCGTTGACGATCCGACGCCGGTGGATGCTCGAGAAATACACGGCCGGCGCCTCGTCCGATTCGTCGGCGTCGCGGGCGGGCATGGGCAGCTCGACGAGGACCGCGCTCTCCGGCAGCCGGGCGACGTCGGCGTAGATCGGCGGGACCCGGCCCCCGACGGGAACGGGCGAAAGCGGGATGGGGATCGATAGGCTCTCGACGACGATCAGGCCGGCGGCCGCCGCCGCGACCAGGCGGGCGGCGCTCTTGGTCTTGGTTCGATCGGCGAGCCGGACGACGCCCCAGCCGCTCAGGACGGCCAATCCGAGACGGACCATGACCGCGAAGCGGCTGGGGACGCGCATGCCCTTGAAGCCGGGCAGCCAGGCGAAGAACAGGGCGTAAGGGCCGGCGATGATTTCGCGGCCGAGGATTCGGATCACGGGCCCGAAGGACAGGAGCCAGGCGGCGATCACGATGAGGGGATAGATCTTCTCGGCGGGCGAGAGCGGGCGCCAGGCCGCGGCGATCCGGACCCGCGCCCGCCGGCTCGCGATCGCGCGGAGCAGGAGGGAGGCGAGGAGCAGCGCGACCGGATCCTGGAGCGTCCGCGTCGAGATCCAGATCCCGGCCACGGTGACGCCCCGGCCGCCCCAGATTCCCAGATAGACGACGGCCAGGAAGAGGGCCGCGTTCGCCGCGTCCCAGAGCCGGAAGCCCCAAGGGAGCGGAGCGACGCGCGACGCGCGGGCGGCGGGCGTCCCGTTCCCCGATGGCGCCGGGGCCGGGGCGGCGACGGCGGGCCCGGCGTCCTTCGCTTTCCATCTCGGAAACACCCAGGCCAGGCTCAAGAGGACCGAGACGAGGCCGGGGAAAAGCTGCCATTCCTGCGCGCCCAGCTCCCCCGACAACCAGCCCCAGACGCGGTTGATCGGCGGGGCGGCCAGATAGCTCTGCATCTCGGCGCTGAAGAATTTGACCTCCCAGAGGGCCCGGGTGAAGAGCATCCGCTCGTGCACCCGGACCATGCCCCAGAAATACGGTCCGAGCGCCGCGGCCGCCAGGACGGCCGCGAGTCCGGCGTCCCGCCAGAAGCGCGGCCGCCGCCAAGCTCCGGTCCGGACGACGAGATAGAGGCCGGTCAAGCCCAGGAAGAGCGTCAGGTAATAGCCGTAGTACGCGCAGCTCGAGACCTGGAGGACGTAGAAGACGGCGACGCCCAGCATGTTCCGCGGCGACGGATCGTCGAAATAACGGTGGAGGAAGAGGAAGCAGAACGGGATCCAGCCGCAGAACAGGAGCTCCAAGTGGCCGAGATGGGCGAAACGGTAGGGGAAGAAGGCGAAGATCAGCCCGGCGATGAACCCCGCGCTCCGCGAGCCGCTGAGGCGCTTGACCAGGAGGAAGGCCCCGTACGCCGACAGGACGAACGAAAGGAGGAAGAGGATATTGTAGGCCGCCACCGGATGGCGGGTCAGGACGACGAGAGGCGCATAGAACGCGGCCAGCGCCGGGACCACGTCACCATAGAAGACCACGCCGTGGTGGGGATAGAAGATATTGCCGTCGGCGAAATGGGCTAGACCCCCGGCCACTGCCCGGACGTCCCAGGAGAGGAGCCAAAGGGCGTACATCGGATCGCGGGCGTCCGAAGGGACCGAGTCGCCGAGATGAAGGACGAGGGGGAACGTCAGCGCCAGAGCCAGGCCGGCGAAGGCCAGGAGAACCGGGAGGTTCCCCCGGCGGAACAGAGAGCTCGCTCCCATCTTACTCCGGGGCCGTTTCCAATCCCACGAGGCGGCGCAGCCTCCGGACCTCGGCGTCCTTGAGGAAACGCCATCTCCCCGGCTCCAGGCGTTCGAGGCGGATGCCGCCGAAGCTCGTCCGCTCCAGGCGGAGGACCTCGTGGCCGATCGCGGCGAACATCATCCGGATCTCGCGCTTCCGGCCCTCGTGGATCTCGACCTGGAGGACGGTGAACGCCTCGCGCTTCTCGAGGGCTTTCACCTTCGCCGGAGCGGTTTTGCGGCCCTCGATCACGATGCCCGCTTCGAGCCGGACGATCGCTTCGGCCGGGACCGAGCCCGCGACCCGGACGAGGTAGACCTTGGGCACTTCATAGCGGGGGTGGGTCAGGCGGAAGGCGAGCTCGCCGTCGTTGGTCAGGAAGAGGAGCCCTTCGCTGTCGCGGTCCAGGCGTCCGACGGGGAAGACGCCTTCGGGCAGCTTTGGGACGAGGGTCTTGACCGTCGGCCGGCCCAGCGGATCGCGGAGCGTCACGAGATAGCCGGGCGGCTTGTGGAGGGCCATGTACACGAGATCGCGGCCGGGCTTGATCTTGCGGCCTTCGACCGCGATCCGGTCCCGGACCTCGTCCACCTTGGTCCCGAGCTCCTGGACCACGCGGCCGTTGACCGCGACCGAGCCCGCCTCGATCAGGCGGTCGGCTTCCCGGCGCGAGGCGACGCCCCGCTGGGCCAGGAGCTTGTTCAGCCGGATCAGCATCAAAAATTGAGGTTCAGGCCGCCGGTCAGGATGAAGTTGCCCAGGCCGAGGCTGAACTTCGAGAAGTCGACCGTCACGTGGTGGTATTTTCCCTCCACGACGACCGAGATCTTGCTGCCCAGGCTCACCTCCAAGCCGGCTCCGAAGTGGTAGCCGCCATCCTTGCCCGTCTCCGCGGTCTGGACGGCCGCCGTATAGGTGCCGTAGCCCCCGACGAGGTAGGGATGGAGGATGGCCAGGGAGAAGATCCAGCGCAGGCTGAGGCCGAGATAGCTGAAGTCGTTCTGGAGGCCGTTCCACTGGAAAGTGACGAAGTCGCCCATCGAGATGTTGTGGGCCGCGCGGAAGTAGTTGACCTCGAGGGCCAGCATCAGGATCCGGATCCCGCCCCGAAGCCCGTAGACGAACGTCGTGTCCGTGTTGAACGTGGCCGGGTCGAAGCTCGGCTTCTGTTCGGAGATGCCCGCGTAGCCGCCGACATAGAGCCCGATCTGGGCCTGGGCGCGGGCCGCCGGCCAGAGGACGGCCAGGACCAGCGCCACGACGATTGTCCGCTTCATCAGGGTCCTCCTTCTTCCCCCTCGCTCCCCATTGTCGGCGGAATATGCCTTATTGTCAATCAAGGCGCGGAAAAAGCCGCGGTCCCGGGCGCGCCGCTGGAGCCCCCTCCGAAACCTTGGAGTCGCATTTGCGTATAAGATCATGTAAAATAGCGGATTCGACGACCATGGCCAAGATCAACATCGGCGAATCGTTCGGGATGGCGATGGGATCGCTCTGGGCGAGCAAGCTCCGGACGTTCCTCACCCTCCTGGGCATCATCATCGGCGTCCTGACCATCATCGCCGTCGTGTCGGTCATCCAGGGGCTGAACAACTACGTCTACTCCAAGATGTCCTTCTACGGGGCCAACGACTTCGCCGTCTCCAAGTTCGGATCGATCGGGATGTCCCTCAAGGAATTCAAGGAGCAGATGAAGCGCAAGGACATCACCCTCGAGGAGATGCAGCTCATCCGGGACAAGAGCCGCGCGGCCGAGCTCGTCGGCGCCTCGGTCAGCACGACCAAGGACGTGAAATACGCCGATCGGCAGATCAAGGACACCCAGATCCGGGGCGTGACCTACCTCGACCACCTGATCGGCTCGGTCGTCGAGCTCGACCGGGGCCGGCACCTCCAGCGGGAGGACGAGGACCACTCCCGGAGCGTCTGCGTCATCGGCTCCGAGGTCGCGGCCATCCTCTTCCCGACGAGCGATCCCCTGGGCAAGTGGGTCCGGGCCGGGGGGGACAACTACCAGGTCGTGGGGGTCGGCAAGGAGCGGGGCAAGATCCTGGGCTTCAGCCAGGACAACTACCTCCGCATCCCCATCACGACCTTCATGAAGATCTACGGCTCCCGCCGCTCGGTCGACATCAACGTCCACACGGCCTCCCAGGAGATGATGTCCGCCGCCGAGGAGGAGATCCGGACGCTCCTCCGCTCCGCCCGCAAGCTCTCCTTCGACAAGCCCGACGACTTCTCCTTCCGGACGTCGGAGACGTTCATCCAGTTCTACAAGACCGCGACCACGGGCATCTATTTCGCCATGATCGGCATCGCCTCGATCGCCCTCCTCGTGGGCGGCATCGTGGTCATGAACATCATGCTCGTTTCGGTGACCGAGCGGACCAAGGAAATCGGGATCCGGATGGCCCTCGGCGCCCGGCGGCGCGACATCCTCTTCCAGTTCCTGATCGAGTCCTCGGCCATCAGCGCCGTCGGGGGGATCATCGGCATCGTCCTCGGCATCCTCCTGGCCAAGGGCGTCTCGGCCGCGACCTCCTTCCCTTCGAGCGTCGACCCGATGTCGATCGTCCTGGGCGTGGTCATGTCCTCGTCGATCGGCCTGTTCTTCGGCATCTACCCGGCCAACAAGGCGGCCAAGCTCGACCCGGTCGAGGCCCTGAGGTCCGAACAATGACCCTCCGCACCGGCATCTTCGGCGAGATCCTGACGATGGCCTTCGACTCGATCAAGACCCACAAGCTCCGCTCCTTCCTGACGCTCCTCGGGATCATGATCGGGGTGATGACCGTCATCGGCATGGTCTCGATCATCTCCGGGCTCAACGCCTCCTTCGTCCGCGAGCTCCAGTCCGCGGGCTCGGACCTGATCATCGTCCAGAAATACAACGCCATCCGGATGGGCCGGATGACCGAAGAGGAGCGGACGCGGAAGGACCTGACCTACGAGGACGCCAAGGCCATCGAGCGCCAGGCCAAGACCGTCCGGGCCGTGACCACGCTCCTCCAGACCAGCCCCTTCGAGGACATCCCGGTCAAGTACGGGAATATCAAGAGCGACAATACGTTCATCATCGGCCTGACGGACAAGTTCCACGAGGTCTACAACCTCTACCTGCCCAAGGAGGGCCGGTTCCTGACCGAGTCCGAGATCCTGCATTCCAGCCGGAGCGCGGTCCTGGGCTTCGAGACCGCCGAGACCCTCTTCCCCCACACGAGCCCCATCGGCAAGGAGATCACGGTCGGCCCGGAGAAGTTCACGGTCGTGGGGGTCATGAACAAGCGGGGCGAGATGTTCGGCCAGAGCCGGGACAACCTGGTCGGGATCCCGATCACGACCTTCATGAAGATCTTCACCTTCGACAGGTCCAATCTCCAGATCGGGGCCGTGCCCGCCTCGACCGGCACGATCCAGGACGCCATCGAGGAGATCTCGAACATCCTCCGGACCCGGCGCAAGGTGCCGTTCAGCAAGCCCAACGACTTCGCCGTCTTCACCCAGGAAACGATGCTCGACCTCTACAACCAGATCACGGGCGCGGCCTTCCTGGTGATGATCGTCATCTCCTCGATCGGCCTGCTCGTGGGCGGGATCGGGGTGATGAACATCATGCTCGTCTCGGCCAAGGAGCGGACGCGCGAGATCGGCATCCGCAAGGCGCTGGGGGCCTATTCCAACGACATCCTCCGCCAGTTCCTGATCGAGGCCATGGTCCTGACGGGGACGGGCGGGATCGTCGGAACGCTCATCGGCTTCGGGGTGGCCTTCCTCATCCGGTCGGTGACGCCCCTCCCGGCCTCGGTCACGCCCTGGTCGGTCTTCCTGGGCCTCTTCGTCTCGATCTCGGTCGGCCTCTTCTTCGGGATCTTCCCCGCGCGGAAAGCCGCCCGCGTCGACCCCATCGTCTCCCTCCGCTACGAGTGACCCGGCCGCCCGGCCGATCGCCCGCGCGATCCCGCGACGGGAGCGGAACCGTCTACGCCCGCCGGGCGCGGACCGCCGCCGCGGCCTTGTCGAGGACGGCCTCCAGGTCCGCAGCCGCGTCCCCCGCGATCTCGACGAGCGACGGCCCGCCGCCGCCCCGGCCGGAGAAGAGGGGCGCGATCTCGGCCACGAGCGGCCGGAGATCGATTTTCAGCGCTTCGGGCGCGGCCAGGACGAGGTGGCTCTTGGCCGGCGTCGTGGTGGCGAAGATCGCCACGGCCTCGGCCCGCTTCACGGCGCTCAGGGCGAGGAGGCGCAGCCCCTCGGGCGTCTTGTCGGCGAACGCCCGGCGCAGGATCCCGCCCTCGATCCGGGCCAGGAGCTCCCGGACCTCGAATTCGCCCAAGGCATCCTCCGTCCGGCGGGCCCGCTTCTTGAGCTCCTTGAAATCCTCGGACAGCCGCTCGACCGCGGCCGCCACGTCCGCCTCGCCGACGTTGAACCGGCCGACGAGTCTCCTCACCGTCCGGTTTTTCAGGGCGTAATCGCGGAGGGCGCGATACCCGCAGACGAATTCGAAGCGGAGGTTGCCGCGGATGCGCTCCGCCTTGGTGATCTTGATCAGGCCGATCTCGCCCGTTCGCCGGCAGTGCGTCCCGCCGCAGGCCGAGTAGTCGAAGCCGTCCGCCTCGACGACGCGGATGAGGCCCCTGACCTTGGGCGGGCGGCGAAGGGGCACCTCGCCGATCCTCTCCTCCGGCACGAAATAGGTCTTGATCGGGCGGTCCTCGAAGACGACCGCGTTGGCCCGGGCCTCGACCCGCTCGAGGTCCGCCTCGTCGGCCTTGGCCAGGCCGATCTCGAGCGTCGAGACGTCCGGCCCCAGGTGGAAGGACCGCGTCTCGCCCCCGAGGATCTCGATGAAGGCCTGCGACAGGACGTGCTGGCCCGAATGCTGCTGCATGTGGTCGAAGCGGCGGTCGGCGTCGATCCGGCCGTGGACCGCCTCGCCCGGAAGCTCGGCCGCCAGGACATGGACGATCCGCTCGCCGTCCTCGACGACCTGCAGGACGGCCACGCCGTCGAGCGTGCCCAGGTCCCAGGGCTGGCCGCCGGACTCGGGGTAGAAGCCCGTCGCGTCCAGGATCACGGCCGGCCGGCCGTCGACGGTCCGGCGCTCGACGACGCGGGCGTCGAACTCGGTCCGGAGGGGGTCCTCGAAATAGAGCCGCCGGGTGGGAAGGAATCGCGAATCGGTTTCCATGGCCCTCCACCTCGCTTCGTCCGGCCGCCCGGCGCGTCAGACCGCCTTGAGGACGCGGACCGTCGTCTTGAAATGCGTCTTCGCCACGCGGGTCAGGGCCGCCGGCCCGTTCTTGCGGACGAAGGCCACCGCGGCCTGCTCGACCGGCGGACCGGCGCCTTTGGGCAGGTCCATGTCCCAATCCCGGCCGAGGGCTTCGAGCCGGGTCAGGAACTCGGCCCGGGCCAGGATCGAGGCGGCGGCCACGGCCGCGTCCTCTTCGCCCCGCGGCCGCTGGACGAGCTCGATCGTCCTCCCCTTCTTGAGGAGGGCGTCGAGGACGAACTTCGCGTCCCCGAACTGGTCCGTGACGGCCCGGCCGCAGGGCACCCGTTCGAGGATGTTCTCGATCACCCGGGCGTGCCCCCAGGCGAGCAGCCGGTTCAGGTTCCGCATCTTCGCGTAGAGGTCGTTGTACTTCTCCGGGCCGATCGTCACGATCGAGTGGGGATACGCGCTCCGGAGCTCCGCCGCGATCTCGCGGCAGCGCCGGTCCGAGAGCGTCTTGCTGTCGCGCACGCCGAGCTCCCGGACGACCGCTTCCTGGCCGTCGTCGAGGTAGAACCCGGCGGCCACCAGGGGCCCGAAATAATCGCCCTTGCCGGACTCGTCCGTGCCGATGCGGCCGGGCGCGGGAGGGAACAGCTCGGGCTGGCTCATCGAGGCTCGCGGGATGCGAGGCCGGCCCCGCTCAGGGGCGGGGCCGGGATCTCAGGTAGGCGTCCATCTCGGCCGCGGCCACCCGGCCGTCGCCCATGGCCAGGATGACGGTGGCGCCGCCGCGGATGATGTCGCCGCCGGCGTAGACGCCCTCGAGGCTCGTCCGCATCGTCTTCCAATCGGCGTCGATGTTGCCCCACTTGCCCATGGCCAGTCCGGGGGTGGTCTGGGGGATCAGCGGGTTCGGGCTCTGGCCGATGGCCACGACCACCATGTCGACCTCGGTCGTGAATTCCGAGCCCTCGATCGGGACCGGCTTCCGGCGGCCCGAGGCGTCGGGCTCTCCCAGGCCCATCTTGAGGCATTCCATGGCCCGGACATGGCCGTATTCGTCGCCGATGTAGCGGATGGGCGTCGTCAGGAAATGGAACTCGATCCCCTCCTCCTCGGCGTGGTGGACCTCTTCGATCCGGGCGGGGAGCTCCTGGCGCGACCGCCGATAGACGATCATCGCCCGCTCCGCGCCGAGGCGCTTGGCCGTGCGGACGGAGTCCATGGCCACGTTGCCCCCGCCGACGATCGCCGCCCGCTTCGAGGGGAAGACGGGCGTGTCGTAGTTCGGGAAGTCGTAGGCCTTCATCAGGTTCACCCGGGTCAGGTACTCGTTGGCCGAATAGACGCCGACGAGGTTCTCGCCCGGGATCCTCATGAAGTTGGGCAGGCCCGCGCCCGAGCCGATGAAGAAGACCTCGAATCCGTCGGCCCGCAGGTCCTCGATCGTGGCGGTCTTGCCCACGACGTAGCTCGTCCGGATCTCGACGCCCAGCTTCTTCAGGTATTCGACCTCGGCCTTGAGGATCGACTTCGGGAGCCGGAACTCCGGGATGCCGTAGACGAGGACGCCGCCGGCGATATGGAGGGCCTCGAAGATCGTCACTGCGTGGCCGAGCTTGGCCAGGTCGCCGGCCACGGTCAGCCCGGCCGGTCCCGCCCCGATGACGGCCGCCTTGCGGCCGGTCGCGGGCGGCAGCGGGGGAATGGCCACGCTGCCCGAGCCCCGCTCGAAGTCGGCCGCGAAGCGCTCCAGGTTGCCGATGGCCACGGCCGTGCCCGTGGCCTTCTTGACGTTGCACAGGTCTTCGCACTGCGTCTCCTGGGGGCAGACGCGGCCGCAGATGGCCGGCAGGGAGTTGGTCTCCTTGAGCTTCCAGGCGGCCTCGAGGAACTTCCCCTGTTCGATGAGCTTGACAAAGCTCGGGATGTCGATTCCGACCGGGCAGCCGGTCACGCATTGCGGATTGGCGCAGTCCCAGCAGCGGCGGGCTTCGGCCATCGCCGCCTCGGGGTCGAGGCCCCGGTTCACCTCCCCGAAGTCCCGGTTCCGGACGTCGGGCGGACGCTCGGGCATCTTGATCCGCCCGGCCTTCATCCGGTCCTTGAGCGGGACCGCCTTGCGCAGCTCCTTGCGTCCCTCGCGGTCGTATTCCGCCTTCAGGCGCGCCTTCGCGTCGGGCGACAGGTCCTTCTTCTCTTCGGCCATGGCCTTCGGTACCGCTCCCGCCTACGGGAACTCCGCCCGTTCCCAATGGCAAAGCGACCGGATCTCGTCGTCGAAATAGGATTTCCGGCGCTTGAACAGCTCGTCCCAGTCGATCTCGTGCCCGTCGAAGTCCGGCCCGTCCACGCAGGCGAACTTGGTCCGGCCGCCGGCCGTGCAGCGGCAGGCGCCGCACATCCCCGTGCCGTCGACCATGATCGGGTTCAGGCTGACGATCGTCTTGATCCCCCGCGGCTTGGTGGCCATGGCGCACGAATACATGAGATAGGTGCAGCCGATGGCGATCACCCGGTCGACCTTCGTCCCCTCGTCCAGGATCTTTCCGATTTTGGCCGGAACGTATTCCTTCGATTCCAGGGCGACGTCGCGCGAGGCGATATAGACGCGGTCGCTCGTCGCCCGGAACCGATCCTCCCAGTAGAGCAGGTAGCTGGCCTTGACGTCGATCACGGTCAGGACGCGGTTGCCGGCCTGCTTCAGGGCCCGGGCCAGGGGATAGATGGCGCCGATGCCGAAGCACCCGCCGGCCAGGAGCACGGTCCCGTAGCTGGCGATCTCGGACGGCTTGCCCAGAGGGCCGACGAAGACGGGAATCTCGTCGCCGGCAGCGAGCCGGGCCAGCTTGTGGGTCGATGTCCCGACGGTCAGGAAGACCGAGGTCACGGAGCCGCGGGCCGGGTCCCAGTCCGAGATCGAGAGGGGGATGCGCTCGCCTTTCTCGTCGGGCATGAGGATGACGAACTGGCCCGGCCGGCACTTCCGCGCGACGTCGGGCGCCTCCACCTCGATGAGGTGCAGGTTGGGCACCAGCCGCCGGCGGTCGAGGACCTTAGCCATGGGCTTTCCCCCGGACGAGGGCCAGGCTCTTGATCTCGCGCTCCATGGCCAGGCCCCGGTAGCGGTCGGGATTGCGCTCGAGGGCCGGGCCGGCGCTTCCCGCCGCGGGCGCGGCCGTCGCATAGGGCGCCGGCGTCGTCCCGGGCTCGGCCAGACCCGCGATCCCCGCCCCCGCGCCGGCGAAGGCCGGGAGGGTTCGGGCGATCTCGGCCAGCACTTCGGCGGCCGCCTGGAAATCGAAGCCCGCGAGGCCCATCCTCCGGGCGAGATCGCAGGCGATGCGCCAGGCCGGCCGGGACTCGCCGCGCGGCGCCACGGCCGGCCCGAAGCCCTGCACGCGGCCCTCGACGTTGACGTACGTTCCGCCCGCTTCGGCGAAGGTGGCGGCGGGCAGGACGACGTCGGCGTATTCCGCCCAGGCGCCGAGCACGACGTCCTGGAGGACGACGAAGCCGGCCGGCCGCGCCGTCGGCGCGGGCGCCGGCCCGGCGACGTAAAGCGCCTTGAACGTCCCCTCCGGGACGCCGCGGTAGACGGCTTCCGCCTCGGCCGCGTCCGCCCGGCCGAAGGCGCGGGCGATCGCGAGCGCGCCGCGGGCGTTGCTCTCGTCGGCGAGGGGGATCAGGCCGCCGCGGACCTGGAGGGCGAGGTTCCAGAGGGCGGCGACGTTCGCCGGCCCGCCGGGCCCGTCGCCGAAAGCCGGCCCGAAGATGAAGACGGCCGGCTTCTTCTTCTCGAGGATCTGGGAGACGGTCTGGATCTTCTCCGTGGTGACGCCGCAGGCCGAAGCGCCGGCCGCGACCTTGACGTCGTGGAGCCGGCTCTTGAACTCGGCCGTGCCGGGCGTGCCGTTGCCGTCGCCGAAGACCGTGCCTTCGTTGAGGACGCGGGAAACCGCCGAAAGGAGGACGCTCTCGCAGCCCTCGGGAACCCGGAGCCAGGCTCGGGCGACGCGATGGAGGGGCGACGATTCCTCGCCGCCCACGACGACGAGCCTCGCGCCCTTGCGCACGGCCTGGTGGACGGCCAAGCCGACCATGGGCAGGACGGATCCGAAGACGAAGATCGCCCGCGCCCGCTCGATGTCCGCGATCGAACAGTCCAACCCCGGGGTGAACCCCTGGGCCGCGCCCAGGGCCAGGAGCCGGGCTTGCGGAGACAGGGCTTCGGGCCCGGCCGCGCGGCGCGTCTTCAATCCGTCGCGGACAAGCTTGTGGAGGAGATAGACGTCCTCGCACGAATCCTGGGCCGAGCCGAGCACGCCAATCTCGTCGGGCCCGGCGGCGGCGAACCGTTCGGCGACGAGGCCGAGGGCCTCGTCCCAGCCCGCCTCCTCCAGGGCGCCGTTCTTCCGGACGAGCGGCTTGAGGACGCGGCCCGGATGATGGACGGCCTCGCGGACGAGGAACCGGCCCCGGACGCAGGCCTGGCCGCGGTTGACCGGCCCGTCCTCGGCCGGCACCGACGAGACGAGGCGGCCGGCGCGGAGCTCCAGGTCGAGCTGGCAGCCCTGGCTGCAGAAGCCGCAGACCGTCCGGCGGGTCGCGTCGGGCAGGGGCTCGTATTTGACGCCCTTCTCGAACAAGGCGCCCGTGGGGCAGGCGTCGACGCAGGCCCCGCAGAACTGGCAGCCCGATTCGAGGAGGGGCTTGTCGAGCGCCGTTCCGATCAGCGTCTTCGAGCCCCGGCTGACGAAGGCCAGCGTGGACGCGCCCCGGACGTCGTGGCAGATGCGGACGCAGCGGCCGCAGAGGATGCAGAGGTTCGTGTTCCGCTCGAAAAACGGGTCCTCGCGGTGGATCGGATGGTCGCGGTAGACGGCCGGGAAGCTCACCCGGTCGATCTTCAGCTTCTCGACGACGGTCTGCAGCTCGCAGCGCTGGTTGTTCGGACAGAGGACGCAGCCCGTGACCTCGCCCACTTTCCGGATCGTGGACTTGTAGTCGGTGCAGGTCGACTTCTCGGTGCAGATGAGGCAGGCGCTGGGGTGCTCGGAGAGGAGGAGCTCGAGGATCTGGCGCCGCATCCGGTCGATCTCGGGATCGCTCGTGGTGATCTCCATCCCGTCTTCGATCGAGGTGCCGCAGGCGGGCGAGACGCCCCGCCGGCCCTTGATCGCGACGATGCAGAGGCGGCAGGCGGTATGGGGCGCGAGGCGGCTGTGATCGCACAGGGTGGGGATGTAAACGCCCTGGCGGCGGGCGACGTCCAGGATCGTCGTCCGCTCGGCGACGTCGACCGGCGCCCCGTCGAGGATGATCCTCATGGCTTCGGCTCCCCGACGCGCGGATCGGCGGGGCCCGTGATCTTGCAGACGCCGGCCGGGCAGGTCTTGCGGAGGATGTGGGCCTCGTACTCGTCGCGGAAGTAGCGCAGCGTCGACAGGACGGAGTTGGGCGCGCCCTGCCCCAGGCCGCAGAGGGAGGCCGCCTTCATCGTCGCCGCCAGATCCTCCATCGTCTTGATGTCGCCCGGCTCGCCCCGGCCCTCGGTGATCCGGACCAGGATCTCGTGCATCTGGCGCGTGCCGATCCGGCAGGGAGCGCATTTGCCGCACGACTCGTCCTGGACGAAGTCGAGGAAGTAGCGGGCGACGTCGACCATGCACGTCGTCTCGTCCATGACGACCATGCCCCCCGAGCCCATCATCGAGCCGGCTTGGACGAGCGAGTCGTAGTCGATGGGCAGATCGAGGAGCCGGGCCGGGATGCAGCCGCCGGCCGGACCGCCGGTCTGGACGGCCTTGAAGGCCTTGCCGCCCGGCACGCCGCCGCCGATGTCCTCGATGATCTCGCGCAGGCGGATCCCCATCGGGACCTCGACGAGCCCCGTGTTCCGGATTCGGCCGATCAGGGAGAAGATCTTGGTCCCCTTGCTCTTGGCCGTGCCGACGGCGGCGTAGGCCGCCGCGCCTTTGCGGAGGATGAGGGGCACGTTGGCCCACGTCTCGACGTTGTTGATGTTGGTCGGCTTGCCGAACAGGCCCTCCTGGGCCGGGAACGGCGGCCGCTGGCGGGGATACGGCTTGCGGCCCTCGATGGAGGCCATGAGCGAGGTCTCCTCGCCGCAGACGTAGACGCCCGCCCCGACGACGAGCTTGATGTCGAAGTGGAACTCCGAGCCGAGGATGTTCTCGCCGAGCAGGCCCGCCTTGCGCGCCCGACCGAGGGCATGCGAGATGTGGGCCACGGCCAGCGGATTGTCGCCCCGGACGTAGATGTAGCCCTCGGACGCGCCCATCCCGTAGGCGCCGATGAGCATGCCTTCGATGACGCTGTGGGGGTTGCCCTCGAGCACGCTCCGGTCCATGTAGGCCCCGGGGTCGCCCTCGTCGGCGTTGCAGATGACGTATTTGGGGTGGCCGGCCGCGGCCCGGCAGAGCTCCCACTTGACGCCCGTCGGGAACCCGGCCCCGCCCCTCCCCCGCAGGCCCGACGCCTTGACCTCGGCGATGACGGCTTCCGACGTCATGTCGAACAGGGCCCGGGACAGGCCTTGATAGCCGTCGAGGGCCACGTAGTCCTCGATCCGGAGGGGATCGATATGGAGGTTGGCCTCGGTCAGCTGGCGGAGCTGCTTGCGGTAGAACGGGATGTCCTTCAGGCGCGGGACGCGCCCCTTCGCCCCCGGACCGTCGCACGTCAGGCGGCCGACGACCCGGTCCTTGACCAGCGATTCGGCCACGATCTCGGGGACGTCGGCCGGCGTGAGCTGCTTGTAGAAGACCCCCTTGGGCTGGATGACGAGGCTGGGCTCCATCTCGCAGTAGCCGTGGCACCCGGTCACGACCAAGCCCACCTTGTCCTCGAGCGTCCGCCGGCCGAGCTCGGCCTTGAGCGCCTCGATGACCGGCAGGGCCCCGGCCGAGCGGCCGCACGTGCCGGCCGTCACGACGACGGTCTTGGCGTAGGCGGGCTTCTCCTCCTGGATCTCCGCCTTCCATTCGAGGAGGTGATCGGGATGGGAGAGCTTCTTCATGCGGGTGTCTTCGCCTCCCGGCAGGCGTCGAGGATCGCGTCGACCGTCTGGGCCGTGGCGCGGGGATAGTAGATTCCGTTGACCACGACGAACGGCCCGATGGCGCAGCAGCCGAGGCAGTTCGCCCCTTCGAGCGAGAACTTGCGGTCGGCCGTCGTCTCGCCCACCTTGACGCCGAGCCGGCGCTCGAACGCGCCGGCGAGCTCCGACGCGCCGCGGACATGACAGGCGGTGCCGAGGCAGACCGTGATCGTGAAGTCGCCCTTGGGCTCGAGCGAGAACGACTTGTAGAACGTCAGGACGCCGAAGACCTCGCCCGCCGAGAGGCGGACGTGCTTGGCGATGGCGGGCACGGCGTCCGCGGGGATGTAGCCGAAGGCGGCCTGCGTCCGGTGGAGGATCCCGAGGAGATCGCGCTGATGGTTCCCCGCCTCTTTGAGGATCTCGTGGAGATCGATCACGGACGCGGCATCCTCATCTCAACGCTCCCGGCGGTTCAAAGAGATTCGCCTCCATCGCGATTCAGGAGGGGCATGATAACAAAAACCTCCCCGTCAAACAATGCCCCGGCGGTAGACGATCTCGCCGCCGACGATCGTCATCACGACGTTCGCCGTCCGGATCTCCACGGCCGGGATCCGGAATAGGTCGCGGTCGAG
>Ga0335071_10003667_pt1 | contig 16137 bp, 10 predicted proteins | sample Lox_Sample_15_FD_206724 | JGI IMG/M metagenome (GOLD analysis project Ga0335071, IMG submission 206724) | Soil microbial communities from Loxahatchee National Wildlife Refuge, Florida, United States - Lox_Sample_1.5 | ecosystem: Environmental > Terrestrial > Soil > Wetlands | place: USA... | reverse complement strand
GCCCGCGAGAGCAAACAATTCGCCACTGGGCGCATACGCCTTGTTGGAAAGAGCACGGGGTCTCGGCCTCGATGATCTGCAACCGGTCGAGGACAAGGCAAAGGCCGGAAACCCGGAGGCTCAGACTCTTCTCGCTCTTGCCTATCATGCAGGAGCCTTGTTGAAGAAAGACGATGTGGAGGCCGCCCGGCTGTTGCACCTGGCTGCCGATCGCGGCTATCCCGCAGCCGAAGAATCTCTCGGAATTTTTGCGGAGACTGGAATCGGCCTCGACCATGCTTCTCCAGCAGAGGCGGTCAACTGGTACAAGAAGGCGGCAGAGAAAGGCTCGATTGATGCCGCGACCGACATCGCGCTGCTCTACGCGAACGGAAAAGGAGTTCCAAGAGATCCGGAGCAGGCGGTGCATTGGTTCCGGCGGGCGGCCGAGGGCGGCGACGCATCGGCGCAATACAACCTGGCGCTGATGTACATGCGCGGCGAAGGCACGCCGCGCGACTACAAGGAAGCAATCCGCTGGCTGAACGCCGCCGCCGACCAGAACCTTGTCCCGCCTGTTCTAACTCTTGCGGAAATCTATATTCAACCGCCCGACGCCAGTATTTCAGTCGACGTCAATCAAGGGATGCAGTATTACGAAAAGGCGGCGAGTCTGGGGAGCGCGCCTGCTGAGGTCGCATTGGGAACGCTCTATACCAAGGGTCTGACCGGGAAGGTCGACTACGGCCAAGCCGTTAGCTGGTACAAGAAAGCGGCTGACCATGGAGACCCGGATGGTGAGTTCGCGCTTGGAGTGAGTTATGCCATGGGCCACGGCGTCACAGTCGACTACACCGAGGCGCGCCGCTGGTTGACGGCCGCGGCGAACCAGGGACAGGTTCAAGCGCAATATGACCTCGCCATTATTTGTGAACAGGGCAACGGAGCGCCACCGGATCGCGACATGGCCGCGCATTACTACCAACTGGCGGCAGATCGCGGAATGGCTAAGGCGCAGTATCGCTTCGGGATGATGCTGGCGAAAGGCGCTTCGAGCAGCGACAGGATCTCATCGTACAAATGGCTGGCACTGTCGCAGAACTCGATCAAAGAAAGTGCCGCAGCTCTAGGAGAAGTGAAGAAGGCGATGTCCGCACAGGAAATCGCTCAGGCCGAGGAGCAGGTTGCGAGCTGGCGATCGGCGCATGGGGCGGGAAAGCGCTGAGCGCTGAGCCGAAAGCTTAACTCTTGATCCCCAGGGCTGGCGTCTCCGGGCGAGATTGCAGCACAAGAAGGGGTCTAGGCATCTAGGAGGTATAAATCTCTTTTGCCGCGATGATGGTATTGCTGTGAATCGTGATCGTGTCGTTCAAATCGTGCGCGTATCCGCCCGCGTATGTCACCATGACCGGAATGCCTTCGGCCTTGGCGAGTTGAAAAACCAGCTTATCTCTTTCCTTTAGGCCCTCAATCGTCAGGGACAAGCCACCGAGCTGGTCTTCGCGATAGGGATCGGCACCCGCGACATAACAGAGCAACTCCGGCCTCAATTTGCTCAGCCCCATGCTGATGGCGCTGCCGAGACAGCCGAGATACTCGGCATCGCCCATGCCATCGGGGAGATTCATGTCGAGCGAAGACGGCGGCTTGAAAGCCGGGTAGTTGTTTTCCTGGTGCAGCGAGATAGTGAAAACGTCAGAAGAGGCTCGGCGCGTGCGTGCCATATCGGCCATGCTTGTAGCAGCTGCCGCGGATCCGGAAACCCGGTTGCCCGGGATCGAGGGAGCAAAAATGACCGCGGTTCCGTTGCCCTGGTGCACGTCGCAGTCCAGCGTCATGGCGGTGCGGATCTTCTCGTCGCGCTGCATGCGCCGGATCGCGATCGCGATGTCGTTGATCATGCAGAAGCCTTCGCCGTGATCGGGAAAGGCGTGATGGAAACCGCCTCCAACATTGATGGCAATGCCGTCGTTCAGCGCATAATCGGCGGCCAGCATCGAACCGCCCGCCGCAAACCAGAAGGCTCGCACGAGCTCCGGCGAGTAGGGAATTTCCATTTCCAGCTCTTCACGCGCAGTGAGCGTGCCGGTCTTGAGTTTTTGCACGTACTGCGGAGTGTGCACGAGCAAAATATCTTCGTCGCTTGCTGAACGCGGAGCGACAAAATCGGATTCATCGGCAGCCTGAAGCGAGAGCAAGCGGTCGTGTACGCCCTTGTATTTTTCAGCCGGGAACACGTGCGACCCTATCGGCAGGAAGTAGTCGTCGCTGTAGATCAGCTTGAAAGGCAGCATGCGGCGGTCAGAAAGGCGAAAACCACATATCATACGCGGGTTCGTGGTCTTTGGCTGGTACGGAGATCACGACGCTGGCATGCCCGTTGAAGCTGTTAGACTTTTCCCATTGCCTGCTAAGAAAAAATCCTCGCCGAAAACGACCGCGGAACCGCAAAGCGCGTCGCAGGCGTCCCCGTTGAAGCCGCAACCGTCGCCGGATGGCGGTAGGGGACGGATTTTCCTGATCGACACGATGTCGTTCATCTTTCGCGCCTATCACGCGATGGCGCGGCAGCGGCCGATGTCGACAAAGACGGGAATTCCGACGGCCGCGACTTACGTCTTCGTCAATATGCTGCGCAAGTTACGCGACGATTTCGCGCCCGAGTACCTGGCGGCGGTATTCGACGTAGGCGCACCGACCATTCGCAACCAGCAAGCGGAAGCGATCACCACGATTCGCAAGTTTGATATCAAGACACAGACATTCAAAGAGTCGCAGTACGAGGGCTACAAGGCGAATCGGAAAGAAATGCCCCCGGACCTGGTACAGCAGGTTCCTTACATTCGGCGGGCGCTCGAGGGATACCGCATTCCGATCCTCCAGCTTGAGGGCTACGAAGCGGACGATGTGATTGGAACGCTGGCGCGGAAGGCGGCGGCCGAGTCGCACTCGGTTTTCGTAGTGTCAAGCGACAAGGATATGCTGCAGCTCGTCGATGACAAGGTGTGCGTGCTGAATCCGCCGAAGGACAACCTGATTTGCGATGCGGCAAAGGTTGAAGAGTTACTGGGAGTACCGCCCTCCAAGGTCATCGACGTAATGGCGCTGCGCGGGGACTCGATTGACAACATTCCCGGCGCACCGGGAATCGGAGACAAGGGATCAGTCGAAATCATCCGGCGATTTGGCAGCGTTGAGGAGGCGCTGGATCGCGCCGCGGAGGTCGAAAAGAAAACTTATCGTGAATCGTTACAAAATAACCGCGACAACATTCTGCTGAGCAAGCAACTCGTGACCATAGATACCGAGGTGGCGGTGGAACTCGATGTGGCGGCGATGAAGGCGGGCGAGCCGGACGTTGAGAGCTTGCGAGCTTTGTTTGCCGAGTTGGAATTCAGTTCGCTGCTAAAAGAGCTGCTGCCGGTTGCTGAGGTGAAGGAAGGCCACTATCGCGACATCAGGAGTGACGAAGAACTTGAGGACTATTTGCGGGAACTCCCGCCTGGCGAGGCTTTGGCGGTGGCGCTATCGGCGTCGGAGGGAGAAGGAGCGGCGGAGCAGGAGGAAGTAGAGAGCGAGCCCGAGCCTGAGCAGACTGGGCTCCTCGATCTGCGTCCGGCGTCCGAGGAGACACAAACGCCAACCAGGCAGCAGGAGATCGCGCTATCGAGACAGTCTGGTGAGGGAGCGACCGTCTGGCTGGGCGATCCGAGAGTCGCGGAACGGATCAAGATGATGCTCGAAGATCCGGAGCTACCTAAGAGCATTCACGACTCTAAGTCGGCGCTGCATCAACTTCGCGAGAGCGGGATGACGCTACGCGCGGTGAAGCACGATCCCATGCTGTATTCCTATTTGCTCGATCCGACGTACTCGTCGCACTCGTTGGCTGAAGTTGCGCTGCGAAGGCTGAATTTGAAGTTAAGCGGAAATATCGCCGAGGCCGCCGATGTGACGGGGCGATTGACGGTGGCGCTGCATGAAGAAGTCAAGAGTCAAGGGTTGAACTCGGTTTACGAGAGAATTGACGCTCCGCTGCTGCCGGTACTGGCGCGGATGGAAGAGGCGGGAGTAAAGATCGATCCGGTGGCGCTTGGCGAGATGTCGGTAAAGTTGCAACGCGAGGCAGATGCCAAAGCCCGCGACATTTACGAGCGCTGCAACATGGAGTTCAACATCAATTCGCCGAAGCAACTGGGCGATGTGCTGTTCAACAAGCTTGGGCTGCCGATTCCCGTCAAATATGGTAAGGGCAAGAAGATATCGACGGCGGTCGATGTTCTTGAAGGGCTCGCCGAAGAGCACGAGGTGCCACGGCTGGTTCTCGAATATCGGCAGCTTACCAAACTGAAGTCAACCTACGTTGATGCGCTGCCCGCCTTGGTGCACGCTGGAAGCGGACGCGTACATACCACGTTCGGACAAACAGGAACCGCTACGGGGAGACTGTCGTCGGCGAATCCGAACTTGCAAAACATTCCGATCCGAACCGAGCTCGGGCGTGAAATTCGCGCCGCGTTCATCGCGGAACCTGGGTGCTTGCTGCTGGCGGCGGATTATTCGCAAATCGAATTGCGCCTGCTGGCTCATTTTTCGAAAGATCCACTGCTGGTCGAAGCCTTCCGACGCGACGATGATATTCACACGCTGACCGCAGCGCAGGTTTTCGGCGTGCCGCCGCTGATGGTGACGCCCGACCACCGGCGGCGGGCGAAAGCCGTAAACTTCGGCATCGTCTATGGACTCTCGCCTTTCGGGCTTTCGCAGCAGTTGGGAATCGAGCCGGGCGAAGCGAAGAAATTTATTGACGCCTACTTCGCAACCTACTCGGGCGTGAGGGCGTTCATCGATGCGACGCTGGCGCAAGCAAGGCGCGATCAGCACGTGAAGACGCTCTTCGGAAGAATCCGGCCGATTCCAGACATTAACAGCAAGAACTCGAATCTCCGGGGCTTTGCCGAGAGAACAGCCGTGAACACCCCATTGCAAGGCACGGCTGCGGACCTGATCAAGATTGCGATGATCCGCATCGACGACGAATTGCAAAAACGGGAATTGAAATCGCGAATGACGTTGCAGGTGCACGACGAACTTGTGTTTGAAGTCGTCGAAAGCGAACTTGATGCGATCAAGGCGCTGGTGCGAGAACACATGGAAGGCGTGCATGAACTAGCCGTTCCGCTACGGGTCGATCTTGGAGTCGGTCCCAATTGGCGCGACCTGGATTGAAACTGACCGTCCGCGAGAACGGAGCCGCCAACAATTTTGAGGAAAACAATCCTCGTGTCTTCCGCTATACTCAACCTACCGTTCCTCGAAGGCGCCGCGTTCGTCATTGAATCCAGCCGCACCAGTGCGTTTCGATGTTGCGGAGGCTGACCAATGAGTGCAGCAGTGGCACCAGCACTTGAACAAGCACAACGCCGAGATTTTCCCCGACATCCTCTAAGTGTGCCGCTTGACGTAATCGCCTTGCGCTCCGGCGTGCCCGAGAACTTGCCGGGTCGCTGTACGGATCTGAGCGAAGGTGGGGTGGGCGGAATGGTGGCCGGTGAACTTTCTGCCGGGCAGCAGGTCGCCGTCGAGTTGCGTCTTCCAAATGTCGGCGTTCCCGTCCGGGCGCGCGCGCTGGTCCGTTACCAGGGCCGGTTGCGCTGCGGATTCGAGTTCGTAGGACTCCCGGTCGAACTGCGGGAGATGATCCGGTATTGGACGTACCGGCTGCAGAACTCGCAGTTCATGCCGCATCCGGTCCTGCTGGAGAAGGAAGAAGCGACGATCGAGCCCGCGGTCGAGCCGTGCGCTGCCAATGAGGTTCCCGCGAAAAAGACCGCACCGCGGATCCTGGTTCACCGGCGTCGGTTCTATTTCCTCCTCGCCGCGATGTTGCTGATGGCCGGTCTCGGCTGGTGGCAGTGGCAGCGGTCATGGAAAGAACTTGAGGTTGGTTCGGCGGCCACCCGGGATTCGAATGCGCCGATTCCGGTGCCATCGGAGACGATGGAGATGCGGATCGTCTCGAAGGTTGACCCGGTATATCCCGAGCAAGCGCGCGCCGCGGGCAAGCAAGGACTCGCGGTGCTGGACGCCGTAATTGGCGAGGATGGGTCGGTCTCGCGATTGCGCCCGGTCTCGGGGGACGATGACTTGTTGCAATCGGCGGAAAACGCCGTACGTTCCTGGAAGTTCGAGCCGTATCAGTCATCCGGACGCGCGGTCGCGGTGGAAACAACAATCGCGGTCGAGTTCCGCCTGAACTGATCCGCATTTCCTGGTTTCCCGTCCCCATGGAAAATGCGAGACGAAGCAGCGGCATCGCTCACGCAAATTTCTCAGCCTTTTTGAATGGCACTCCGCGCTGGTCCTTGGGCGAGACGATGGCCTCGCCATCGAGTCGCCAATCGATGCGTAAATCCTGATCGTTCCACGCGACTGTTCTCTCGTGTTCGGGCGCGTAAAAATCCGTCGTCTTGTAGGCGACGTGCGCGGTTTCTGAAACCACCCGGAATCCATGCGCAAAACCCGCCGGAATCCACAACATTAATTTGTTCTCGCCTGAGAGCGGGTATGTTTCCCATTTTCCGAATGTCGGGGAGGAACAGCGGAGATCGAGCGCTACATCCAGAATTTCCCCGGCGATCACCCTCACGAGCTTTCCCTGTGCCTGATGAATCTGATAATGCAGGCCGCGCACGACGTTTTTCTGCGAGAAAGACTGATTGTCCTGGACAAAGGCTTCTGTAATTCCGAGCTCAGCAAATGTGCGCTGGTTGTAGCTTTCGAGGAAGAATCCGCGCGCGTCGCCGAACACACGTGGTTCAAGTAACAGGATTCCGGGCAGGCTGGTAGTGGTCTTCTTCATTTTTCAAAAATCTTCCTGCGTCAGAACACGCGGTCCTTCAACAGCTGCAGCAGATATGCGCCATAAGCATTGTTGCGCATGGGATGAGCGAGTGCCTCAAGTTGCTGGGCAGTGATGTATCCGGAGCGAAACGCGATCTCTTCAGGACATGCCACCATGAGGCCCTGCCTCTTTTCCAATGTCTGGATAAATAAAGATGCTTCCATCAAAGCCTCGTGGGTTCCGGTGTCGAGCCAGGCCATGCCGCGTCCCATAACGCAAACGTTGAGTTCGCCGCGCTCGAGATATGCGCGGTTGACGTCAGTGATTTCGAGTTCGCCACGCCGCGACGGGCGCAGAGCGGCAGCGATCTCGACGACGCGCTGATCATAGAAATAAAGACCTGTGACCGCGTAACGTGATTTCGGATTCTTCGGCTTCTCTTCAATGCTGAGTGCCTTGCCGTGCGTATCAAACTCGACGACTCCGTAGCGCTCGGGGTCGTTGACCGGATAGGCGAAGACGCGGGCGCCTTTCTTCTGCCGGGCCGCAGCCCGTAGTTCCTTGACGAGATCGTGGCCGTAAAAGATGTTGTCGCCCAGCACGAGCGCGCACGGACTCTGGCCGATGAATTCCCTGCCAATCAGGAACGACTGCGCAATCCCTTGCGGCTTGGGCTGCACCGCGTAGTCGAATCGCACCCCATAGCGCGAGCCATCGCCAAGCAGTTGCTCGAAGCGCGGGAGATCCTCTGCAGTTGAGATCACAAGAATGTCTCGAATGCCCGCCAGCATCAAAGCCGAGAGCGGGTAGTACACCATCGGCTTGTCATAGACGGGTAGAAGACTTTTGCCGACCGCATGCGTGACGGGATAGAGGCGCGTGCCTGAGCCCCCGGCGAGGATGATGCCTTTATACGGCGTTGGCGTGGTTTTGCTCATAGGACTCTGATTTCGCGCCTGCAAAAGCTTTGACCACAGAGTACACAGGGGTTCACGGAAGAACCCATGGCGATCTCACCGCTCAGTGGCATAGTGCTTTGCTATCCACTGACGGTAGCTCCCACTGATCACGCCTTGCACCCACAGGTCGTGTTCCAGATACCAACGAACCGTTTTTTCGATTCCGGTTTCAAATGTCTCCTGCGGATGCCAGTTTAGCTCGCGTTCAACCTTGGCGATATTCATTGCGTAACGTCGGTCGTGGCCAGGGCGGTCTTTCACAAAGCTAATGAGTTTATCGTGCGGGACCACAGGGTCCGCCGGACGAAGCCGGTCAAGCAACACGCAAATCGAGTGCACTATCTCCAAGTTCTTTTTCTCGTTCCGCCCGCCGATATTGTAAGTCTCGCCGGCTCGGCCATGGGCAAGGACGGCGCGGATTGCGCGACAGTGATCCTCGACATAAAGCCAGTCGCGAACGTTCTTGCCGTCGCCATACACAGGGAGTGGCTTACCTTCGCAAGCATTCAGGATCATCAGCGGAATCAGCTTCTCGGGAAACTGATAAGGCCCGTAATTGTTGGAACAGTTGGTCGTGAGGACCGGCACGCCATACGTGTGATAGTAGGCACGCGCGAGGTGGTCAGATGCTGCTTTAGATGCGGAGTACGGGCTATTGGGCTGATAAGGAGTGTGCTCGGTAAACGCCGGATCCGCCGGGCCGAGCGAACCATACACCTCGTCGGTCGAAACGTGCAGAAAGCGAAACGCCGCACGATCCTCTCCAGCCAGCGACGACCAATAAGCACGGGCTTCTTCAAGCAGGGCGAAGGTGCCGTCCACGTTCGTGCGAATGAAGTCGTCGGGACCGTGAATGGAACGGTCGACGTGACTCTCGGCGGCGAAGTGCACGATAGCCCGCGGAGTCTCACGCGCGAGCAGTGTGCCGAGCAGTTTGCGGTCGAGAATGTCGCCGCGCTCGAACCGGTAACGGGGATTGGCTTCGACCGAACGCAGGTTGTCGAGATTTCCGGCATACGTCAGCTTGTCGAGATTGACGATGCGCGCAGATTCGGAGGCAATCCACTGCAGGATGAAGTTCGAGCCGATGAAGCCGGCCCCGCCGGTAACTAGAATCGAATCTTCCATGCCGGAACGCCGCCTTGCGACTCAAGTCGCCCAAGGGGCAAGCCGCATTTCGCATCAGTTGCGGCGCTTCGATTCTAAATAATGCGGAGGATAAATTGCTGTTCGCAAGGGTTAGGATTACGGTTCGGTTACACAATGGGAGCGCGGTTCGAGAGTCCAGGAACTCGCTCCCTTGCGCCGGGCTCAGTCGGAACCGTGAGCCGAAATTGCCGCCAACTTCTTCTCGTGATCGACTGCGCCGACCCGCGCAGGCCGACCCAGGACATCCAGATAAACTGACTCGATGGAGCGAGCGATCCCCGGCCAGTGGTATTCGCTCTGAACGCGCGCCCGCCCGCGCATCGCCGATTCGCGGCGTAGTTCCGGATGATCGATTAGTTTCCTGAGTGTGTACTCCAGATCTCCCACGTTGCCACGACGGAACATGAAGCCGGCATCCTCGACTACTTCCCGGTTCTCCGGAATGTCGCTGGTCAACGCGCAAACCCCTGCGCCCATCGCGTCAAGAAGCGCGAGCGACAGGCCTTCGATGTCGGAAGGCAAGACGAAAATGGCGGCATACGAGAGAAGTTCTTCAAGTGCCGCGCCCGCAACCCAAGATAAAAAACGAATTCGCGGGGACTCGTGGCTACGCAACTCTTCGACGTATGCGCTCGAATGACTCGACCCTCCCGCAAGGACCAACTTCATCTCGGTTTTGATCCGCTCAAAAGCCTCGATCAGCAGATGACAATTCTTCTCGGGTGAAAATCTGCCCAGAAAGAGGACATAGTTGTCTGGCTCAAGGCCCCACTCGAGGATATGCCGTGGCGGCCGGCGTGGCATGCCGGTAGTTCCGTTCGGAACATAGAACGTCTCACGCCGGTATTGATCACGGTAGTGCTGCTGGAGGGTTTGCGACACGACCATGGTGGCATCGGGAAGTTCCACCGCGGCGGCTTCTCCCCAACGAAGAACGCGAGCCGCCACACGTCCCCACTTGGCCCGCTGCCAGTCCAACCCCTGCACCGTGACAACAGTCTTTTTTCCCGCCAGGCGCGGCAGAAACGAAAACAAGGCTGGCCCGAGGCAATGATAGTGGACGACATCGTAGCGAGACACCATGGCATGCAGGCTGGAGAGCAAGGTATGAACCACAGTCTCGAAATGCTTGGAGCGAATGGTGGGCACGCGCCGAATGCGCATGCCGGTGTACTCTGCGGCACACGGAGTGAAATAAGAGCGGCAGTACAAGGTAACTTCATGTCCCAGCCGCGCCAACTCGGCGCCAGCCTGCTCGTAATATGATTCGACGCCACTGTACTTCGAAATGACACCGCGTCCACCGATGAAGGCTACGCGGATGGGGCGCAGCGGGGTGGCTGCAGGACTTGCTTCGGGGGGACAAATCGATCGCGAACGCTGCGGAAACGCTACAACTTTTCGGGAAGTGAGTGACGTGTACAGCGCGAGCATCCTTTGAAGATGTTTTGAGGGATCATGCCGGTCGCGCACACGAGATCGTCCGGCTACTCCCATTTTTTCGATCAGTTCCGGCCGGTCATACAGGTATTGCGCAGCTTCGGCGAGCCGGTGCGAATTGCCTGGCGGATAAAGCAGGCCGGTAACACCGGGTTCCAGAAACTCGCGGCGCGATCCGAGGTCGGAAGCAATGACCGGTTTCGCATATGCGTAGGACTCGAGAATCGACTTCCCCAGCGTTTCGTAAGCATGTGAGGGGAATACTGAGAAGCGACAGCGAGCGATCAGGTTGGTCAAATTTTCCCCGCTGACGTGGCCGCTGAAAGTGACGCGGCTCAGGTTCAATTCGCGGGCCAGACTCTGCAGGCGGGCGGAGTCAGGTCCATCACCGGCAATGACGGCAGGGATGTGCGGCGCGCGTGCCAAAGCGTGCAGCAGATCGTCGACGCCTTTCTCACGAGAGAGTCGCCCAAAATAAAGAACATAACCTTCATCCTCCGTCTGCGCTCCGGGCTCTGGCAGTTCCTGAAAGTGCGGAAGGACTTCAATGCGCCCGGCAGTTAGTCCGTGATCGATGAGTTGTCCGCGTACAAACTGGCTGGGAGCAAGAAACAAGTCGACGCAGCGTTGATAGGTTCGCAACCATTTGTGAAAGTAGGCTTCCGCAGACAAGACCATTGCACTACTGCGTGAGCCCGCATAGCAGCCACTGGTGACGACGTGATAAAAGGCTCCGTTCCGGCAAAAATCGCACGCCTCTCCCCCAGAAACCAGGTTGTAACTTGGGCACAGAATCTTGAAATCGTTCAGGTGATAGAGGACCGGCACTCGCCTGCGCTTGAGTTCCCAGAGAATCGATGGCGACAGGTGATGGTAGATGCCGCGAATGTGCGCAAGATCAGGGGCAAAATCGGCGATGCACTCGCCCATGGCGCGACGTGCCCGAGGTGAGTAGATGGCGTGCGCTGCCAGCCGAATTTTTCTGAGGAAACTCGCGGCCGGATCTTTGAAATTGGCGTAAGGAATGCGATAGCAGCGGCCCTGGAAAGCGCCGGCCGCGCCATGAGTCATGCTGAAGAGAGCGGTCTCATGTCCGCGCGCATCGAGACGCCGAATCAGGTCAAACAGATAAGATTCCGTTCCACTAAACGGAAAGTCGTACTTGTTGCAAAAAAGGATACGCATAGTCTCGCTCTGGCTTAGCAATACGCGCCAGAAAACTGTCCGCGAATGCCCGGACGTTACGCTGGCGGTGATACGAATTGGCGACCTTGGAGGCCGCAGCGTAGCGGACATCTTCCAGGTTTTGCTGATTGTCGTGGATCCAGCGCACAAGATCGACGAAGCTCTCGCGCGATCCCTGGTCATAGAGAAATCCCGTGGCCCGATGCTCGACGAGTTCGGGAATACCGGTGATGTTTGGCGCAAGCACCAACTTCCCGTGCGACATCGCCTCCATCAGCGCGACCGGGATGCCCTCGCTCTTGCTAGTCATAACGACGAGATCAGCTAGCCGGTAATAGTCACTTACATTTGCGCGAGGGATATGCCCGACAAGATGAACGTGGCCGTGCAGGCCGAGTTTGACAATCTGGCGGCTCAACACGGCTCGCTCCGGACCCTCGCCCACAATCCAACAAAGGAAGTTGAGCCCCTGGAGGCGCAGATCGGCGCAGGTTTGAATGAGGAAGGAAAAGTCCTTCACGGGATGCAGGCGGCCGACCGCCAACATACAGAACGGGCGACATCCCTGAGTAACGCTCATTGATTTCACTTGCGAAACGGGCGGGCGATCGACGCCGAGCCGCCGCAGGACGACTTTTTCGGGCGGTGTGTCCGGGTAATGGCGAAGAAGATACCGGCGGTTGAACTCCGAGACCGTCACGCAGAAGCTGCACGCCCGCAGCTTTGCATCGAGAAAATCGCCGCGGCGCAGTAGATCGGAACCGTGCAGAGTAAAACTGAAATCGATGCCGAGGCAGTGGGCGGCAACCAGCGCCATCCAGGAGGCAAAGTATCCGTGATGGCAGTGGATGTGATCGACGCCGAGCGGCGCCAACCGATCGGCGAGGGCGACGCCCATTAATGTGTGGCCAAGCGTACGGATTCGGCGACTGATGGAGGCATGAGAATCGGTGACGAGTGCTTTCAAAATCCAACTGGAGTTGCGACGATCCCTCCACAGTTGGCGCCCGGCGCGCATTAACTCGTCATCGGACATCGGCTCGCAATACCGTGTTTCCTTCCACAGAACCCGCTCGGCAAGGCTAAGAGTATCGGGAGAAACGCGCTTCCCGCTGCAGCAGATGACCTTGACTCCACGGCGGCGAAGCTCGCTGATCTCGTCCATGACGTACGGTTCGAGCGGCGAAGGAAATTCATTGGCGATGTAGGCGACGGTCGTCATGCGGCGGCCTCCTCCGGAACACAGAGCATTCCGGCAACTGTGAACAAAAGACCGATGACAAACTGATAGGCCATGTCGACAAAAAAAGCGTTGAAGAGATAAACGCAAAGCAGAACCGGCCAGACTGTACGGAGCTTGGCTATCGTCGAGGACTCGTTGGGCGGACTTCTGCGCGCGAGCCGAAACAGGTTAAAGAAGACAATGCCATAAAGCGTCAGGCCCGGAAGGCCGAATTCCACCAGCAAGGCAAGATAAGTATTGTGAACGTAATAGATCCGCAGGTGATAGCCCGCCATGCGTCGCGCGAGTTCGCTGTACATGCAGCCGGCGGGCCAGCCGGCAAAGGGATGCTCCTGGAACATGGCCCAGCCCGCCTCGTAGACAGCCATGCGCGCATCAACCGGGCCGCGCTCGCTGGTTCGATCCGAAAGCATGTCATGAAGCGAATGGCCACCGGCATGAAGCGCGATGCCTCCTACCAGTCCTGCCAGAACGACGAGGACGGCCGCCGTGGGCGGGCGTCGGCGGATCATCCGAAAGCCAAGAACCATGCCCGATGCTGCGAAGGCAATCCAGACTGCACGGGTCAAGGTAGCGAGAATCGCCAACGGCAGAGCAAGCCAAAAAAGCCAAACGAGTTTCTTCCTCTGCGAGAAAACGAGAAGGAGTATGCCGAGGATGTTCAGCGAGACTCCATTCGCCACAGCCTGTAGGAAGGGGCCGCGCGCCCGGTCGGGATGAAAGCCCAGGCCCTCGTCGAGTATGAAGCGGGGATAAATCAGCGATTGGGCGCCGGAGAAAAAGGCAATCGAGACGAAAATCAGATAGCCAAGGCTGAGGGCAACGAAGAATTCGAAGTAGCGCCGTTCACCATGTCCGCGAAATACGAGAATGGCGGCGTGGAACAGCACCAGGGGAACCAGGAACTTGCTGGCGACGATGCTCCACAACTGCGCGTCGAACGGTTCGCGGAGGGCGCGCGCCACGGCCAGCGCAGCCAGCCCAATCATCGGCAGCGTGATCCCCGGAACGAATGGAATCCTTTCGTGCAACGCCAGCGCGCGCAGGCCGACCACGAGACATAGAGCGGCGAGTGCAATCCGGTCCGCAAAGAAAGAAAACAGGCCCGGCGGCCGGAAGAGAAATATGGTCATGGCCGCGACGTAGAGAAGAGAAGGCTTCGAGAGCGCAAGGTGTAAAGGGCGTATCGCGAGACCAGCCGCGTCCCAGAGCGGACTCGACATGCGATCCCAAACGACAGCGAGGCTCGTCATAGTCTTCTTTCGATTAAGTCCCTTCCGGACGAAACAGAACGCGAACCGTGGACAACAGCAGGTGGAGATCGAGACGCACGCTCCAGTTCTCGATGTAGGTAAGGTCGAGGTGCATGTTGAGTTCGAATGACGGCGAGTGCCGGGCGGTGATTTGCCAGAGCCCGGTGATGCCGGGCTTCATATCGAGCCGCCGGTAATGGTGCAGTTCGTAACGCTGCACCTCCGCAACCGGATGCGGGCGAGGCCCGACGAGGCTCATGTCGCCGCGCAAGACGTTCCACAACTGCGGTAGCTCGTCGAGGCTATAGCGTCGGATGAATCGGCCGACTGGGGTGACCCTGGGATCGTCGTCGATCTTGAAGATCGGTCCCTGGCGCTGATTGCGCGCTTGCAGGCTCGCTTTTAAGCCGTCAGCGTTTACGACCATTGACCGAAACTTGTAACAGGGGAAGAGTCGTCCCTTGATGCCCGTGCGCTCGGCCCGGTAGAGTACCGGGCCTGGAGAATCCAGACGGATCAATATGGCAACAACCGCCATAATTGGGCCGGCCAGGGCGAGGCCAAGCGTGGCGCCGACGACGTCGAGCATGCGCTTCAAAAACAGAGCGGCATTCGGAACCAGTTCGCGATGCAGCGTTACAACGGGAACGTCCCCAATAAAGTCCACACCCGCTTCCGGACAATGCCCCGGCGGCAAATCCGGCACAGCGCGAATGTCGAGATGATTCTGAAGAGCTACATCGGCGGCTTCCCGCGCAAGGTCGGGGCGTCCGGGAAGTGCGAGGATCACTTCGTCAATGAACTCGGCGCGTGCCAGCCAGTTCAAGTCCCCAATACGGCCCAACACCGCGGACGAGAGAGGCAGGTCGTCATCGAGACTCCCGCGCACGCAGAAACGCCGCAGCGGGTCAGTGGCCAGAGTCCGCGCGATGGAACGAGCGGCCGGGCCCGCGCCAACGAGCAGAACATTGCGCGGTGTCGATGTGCGGGTTCGCTGTGCCGCAAGCGAATGCCGCAGCTCACGATGGCCTGCCAATGCCAGCAAGCTGGAGAATGCCGCCGTCAGCAACGCCGGGGCTCCGATCCTGCCGCCTCCCTCAAGACCGACGAGGACAGCAGCCAGCGCCACGGACCGCGCTAGAGCGAGGAGCGGCGCCTGCGTAATGGAACCGATTTCGTTCCGGTAAACGCCCTCGCTGAATGCGAAAAGCGTAACAAGGACTGCGAACAGGGGAAGTCCGAATACCGGCAACCCCCAGTCCGAGACGAGCAGACTTGTCAGCCCGCAGACGGCAAGAATCGCGAACAAGTCCGCGGCCACCGCCGTATAAAGCGAAAAAGCATCTGTAGTGGGATGGGGTACGAGAATCCGCGTGAGCGAGCCGGCGCGGCAAACCCCGGACGGCAGCGCAGCTACGCGCCTACCCGTTTCTCGTATGGAGACCGGCGGCTTTTTCGGAGGCCAATTTGAGGAACCCACCGGCACGCCCGGAATCATTCGCACATAGCTCGAAGTCTCTTCCGGTTGCTCCTTGCCGATTCGCGGATTCGTAATGAACTGACCCATGCTCATAACACTTGATAAAGCTTCTCCGGCACGGGCAAGCGCCGATCCGCCAGCACTGTTCCGAGAAGCGGGATGCGCGCCTGCGCCAGTTGTTCTTTGACTCGAGTGGCAACCAGGCGGCGCGTTTTGTTCGCCGTCAAGATCAGAACCAATCCGTCGCAATATTGAGCGATTCTCATCGTGCCCCAGGACACGGGGGCACACGGCAATACCGAAAAATCGAATTCCGCCATGAAGTCGCGAAGTCGTCCGAGCCCTCGGTCGGTAATTGAGTCGAGTCTGGGCTCCTTGGTCCAAGCCTCGTGGGGAACCAGCCAGAGGGAAGGTGCTACCTGCCACGACGCACTTCCATCGTGGGGAGCAGGAACTTGCAAGAGCTGCTGCAGAGAGACACCGCCGGGACCGGTGTCAATCAGTCCCACGTCGTATCTGCCTTGGATGGCCAGTGCCTGCGCCACCTCCAGGCACAGATGGGCGGAAGTAGCCGAGGCCTCAACCGGCGCAAAGCAGACATTACG
>Ga0335071_10003666_pt1 | contig 16141 bp, 19 predicted proteins | sample Lox_Sample_15_FD_206724 | JGI IMG/M metagenome (GOLD analysis project Ga0335071, IMG submission 206724) | Soil microbial communities from Loxahatchee National Wildlife Refuge, Florida, United States - Lox_Sample_1.5 | ecosystem: Environmental > Terrestrial > Soil > Wetlands | place: USA... | reverse complement strand
CGTCGCCCGACTCCGGCGCGGTCCGGCGGCCGCCGAAGCGGCGCTGGCGGCCGGCGTAGTCGGCCAGCGCCGCGTCCAGATCGTCCGGCCCGAAGTCGGGCCACAGGCGATCGCTGAAGTGCAGCTCGGAGTAGGCGCACTGCCAGAGCAGGAAGTTGCTGATGCGCAGCTCGCCGGAGGTGCGGATGAGGAGCTCCGGGTCGTGCATCTCGGGCGCGTACAGGTGGCGCCGGAGGTCGTCTTCGGTGAACTCCGGCGCCTCGCGCGGCGCGGCGACGTCGCCCTCGAGCGCCGCCGCGGCGTACTCGGCCGCGAGACTCTGCGCCGCGTCGACCAGCTCGCGCCGGCCTCCGTAGCTGAAGGCGATGTAGAGCGTCATCTTCGTGTTCCCGGCGGTCAGCGCCTCGGCCTCCTCGATGCGGCGCACGAGCTCGTCCGGAGCCCCCTCCCGGCGCCCGACGAATCGCACGCGCGCACCCCGCTCGTGCATGTCGGGCACCTGCGAATCTATCATCTCGATGAACAGCTGCATGAGGGCCTCGACCTCGTCCCTGGGGCGCTCCCAGTTCTCCGTGCTGAAGGAGTAGACCGTCACCTCCCGGATGCCGAGGTCGAGCGCGTGCTCCAGCACCTCGCGCAGCGCCCTGGCGCCCGCCCGATGACCGGCGGCCACCGGCAGGCCCCTTCCCTGCGCCCAGCGGCCGTTGCCGTCCATGATGATGGCGAGGTAGCGGCACGTGGCGCCGCCGGCCGCAGGCTCGGCGGCGACCTGCGTCTTGCGCAGGCGCCAGCTCGCCAGCCACGTGCGCAGCGATGCCATGGGGGACTCGAGCTCGAGGCGGAGGCCGGCGGGCGCCGGCTCAGACCTCGAGGATCTCGGCTTCCTTGTGCTTGAGGAGCTCGTCGATGTCGTGGACGTGCTCGTCCGTGGACTTCTGGAGCTCCTTCTCGGCGCGTACCTCGGCGTCCTCGCCGACCTCGCCCTCGTGGACGAGCTCCTTGAGGTCCTTCATGCAGTCGCGGCGCACGTTGCGCACGGCCACGCGCCCGTCCTCCGCCAGCCGGTGGACCAGCTTGACGAGGTCCCGGCGCCGCTCTTCCGTCAGCGCCGGGATCGGCAGGCGGATGACCTGCCCGTCGCTGCTCGGATTGAGCCCGAGGTCGCTCTCCATGATCGCCTTCTCGATGCTCTTCATGGCGGTCTTGTCGAACGGCTGCACGGTGAGCAGGCGCGGCTCGGGCGCCGCGATGTTGGCCATCTGCTTGAGCGGCGTGGACGTACCGTAGTAGTCGATGTGGATGCGGTCGAGCAGGCCGACGCTGGCGCGGCCGCTGCGCACGGTGTTGAACTCGGTCTTGACGGCCTCTACGGCCTTGGCCATGCGATGCCTGGCGTCGGCGAGCAGCTCTTTCTCCACCGGTCCTCCCTCCGGGGTCAGCAGGCGGCGGGCGTGTGCACCAGCGTGCCCACGCGCTCGCCGCCCAGCACGCGCACGATGTTGTCGCCGGTCATCCTGAACACGAGGATCGGCATGTGGTTGTCCATGCAGAGGCTGAGCGCGGTCGTGTCCATGACCTTCAGGCCGCGCTCGATGGCCTGCAGATGGGTGAGCTCGGGGATGAACTCCGCCGACGGGTCCTTCTCGGGATCGGCGGAGTACACGCCGTCGAACGTCCGCTTGGCCATGAGGATGGCCTCGCACTCGAGCTCGAGGGCGCGGAGCGCCGCCGCGGAGTCTGTGCTGAAGTACGGGTTGCCCGTGCCGGCGGCGCAGATCACGACGCGCCCCTTCTCCAGGTGCCGGATGGCGCGCCGGCGGATGTACGGCTCGCAGACGGCGCGGATCTCGATGGCGCTCATGACCCGCGTATCGACGCCCTCGTCCTCCAGGGCGTCCTGCAGGGCGAGGGCGTTCTGCACCGTCGCCATCATGCCGATGTGGTCGCCGGTCGTACGGTCCATCCCGCCGGCAGCGGCGGCCATCCCTCTGAAGATGTTGCCGCCGCCGACGACGATGGCGATGTCGACGTCGAGAGCACGGGCGACCTTGAGGGTCCCGGCGATCGACTTCGTCGTCGCCGGGTCGATCGCCCGCCTCTCGCTGCCCAGGGCCTGCCCGCTGAGCTTGAGGAGGACGCGGTGGAAGGCGCGTGTGCCGGGCTCGCCTTCCATGCGGGTCAGCCCGCTACCGTCGTCTCGCCGAGCTGGAAGCGCACGAAGCGGCGCACCTCGACGTTCTCGCCGATGACGCCGACGAGGTCGGTGCGCACCTGCTCGATGGTGCGGTCCGGGTCCTTGACGAACGCCTGCTCCATGAGGCAGGTCTCGCCGAAGAACTTCTCGAGCTTGCCGGTGATGATCTTCTCGACCACGTTGTCGGGCTTGCCTTTGACCTGGTCGGACTCGGCGTAGATGGCCTTCTCGCGGGCGATGACGTCCTCAGGCACCTCGTCGCGAGCGACCCACAGCGGGGCCGACGCGGCGACCTGCATGGCGAGGTCGTGGGTGAACTCCTTGAACGGCTCGCTGCGCGAGACGAAGTCGGTCTCGACACCGACCTCCACGAGCACGCCGATCTTGCCGCCGGCGTGGATGTACGAATCCACGGCGCCGTCCTTGGTCACGCGGGCGCTCTTCTTCTGCGCCGTCGCGAGGCCCTGCTTGCGCAGCTCGTCCATCGCCTTCTCGAGGTCGCCGTCGGTCGCGGCCAGCGCCTTCTTGCAGTCCATCATCCCGGCCCCGCTCTTTTCGCGGAGCTCCTTCACCAGTGCGGCAGTGATCTCAGCCACAGCACGATCCTTTCGTAGGGTCGGCATTGTTCGTCAAACGGATGTCACTCGGCCGGCTTCTCGGCCTCAGCTCGGGGCTCCTCGGCCTTCGGCTCGTCCGCCTTGGTGGCGTCGGCCTTGGGCTCTTCCGGCTTGGCCTCTTCGGCCTTCGGCTCGGCCTTCTTCGCGGCCGGCTTCTTCGCGGGCTTCTCGTCGGCCGCCGCGGCCTCGGGCTCGGCCTCGGCCACCTTGGGCTCCGCCTTCCTGGCGGCCGGCTTGGCTTCGTGCCTGGCCTCGGCCTTGGGCTCAGCCTCGGTTCTGGGCTTGGGCTCAGCCTCGGCCTTGGGCTTGGGCTCGGCCTTGGGCTCAGCCTTCTTCGCGGCCGGCCTGGCCTCGGCCTTCGGCTCGGCCTTGGCCGCGGGCTTTTCGGCAGCCGGCGCCGCGGCCTCAGCCTTGGCCTTGGCGGCGTCGGCTGCCGCGGCTGCGGCCTGCTCGGCGGCCTCGGCCTCTGCCGCCGCGACGGCCGCGGCCACCGCGGCCTCCTCGGCGGCCTTGCGCTCGGCCTCGGCCTTCATCTCGGCCTCAGTGAGCAGCTGGCGGCCCTGCGCCACGGCGTCGGCCATGGTGCGGATGATCAGCGAGCAGCTGCGGATGGCGTCGTCGTTGCCCGGGATGATGTAGTCGATCTCGTCCGGGTCGCAGTTGGTGTCTACGAGGCCGATGATCGGGATCTTCAGCTTGCGAGCCTCCTTGACGACGATCGCCTCCTTGCGGGGGTCGACCACGAACACGGCCGCCGGCAGACGGTCCATGCCGCTGACGCCGCCCAGGTTCTGCTCGAGCTTGCGCAGGTCGCCGCGGAGCTGCATGGCCTCGCGGGTCGGCAGCAGGTCGAGCGAACCGTTCTCGCTGAGCTCGCGGAGCTCGTGCATGCGCTTGATGCGCTTGCTCAGCGTGCTGAAGTTGGTGAGCAGGCCGCCGAGCCAGCGGTTGGAGACGTAGGGCATGCCCACGCGCTCGGCCTGCTCCTTGACGGTCTCCTGGCACTGCTTCTTGGTGCCCACGAAGAGGACGCTCCCGCCACGCTCGGCGGTCCTCCTGAGGAAGTCGCACGCCTCGTCGATGAGGACGGTCGTCTTCTGCAGGTCGATGATGTAGATGCCGCCGCGCTCGCCGAAGATGAACTGCTTCATCTTGGGGTTCCACCGGCGGGTCTGGTGGCCGAAGTGGACGCCGCTCGTGAGCAGGTCCTTCATGCTCACCGTGTGCTGGGTGGTCGCAGCCAAAGCTGCCTCCTTCTGAAGACGGTTACGGCGGCGCGTGCTCGGCGCGGGAGCGCCGGCGGCCGCGCCGCCACTCTGTGCCGGCGGACGGGTACGTGGAATCGAGCGCGGAGGCACCGTGGGCGCCTCCCGCCCGACACCGCCACGGACCTGGGGGTCCACCGGGTCGGCATGGACACGAACGGCCGGAGATGATACCAGAAACGGACAGGCGCGGCCACTGCGCGCCGCTGGTCGCACGGCTCCCGCGCCGCGAAGCCGGCCGCGGCGTTAGCCGATGGCGGCCGGCTCGATCTCGTCGCGCAGGCGGCCCTTGAGGCGCAGGATGGCCTTGGTGTGCAGCTGCGAGACACGCGACTCGGTCACGCCGAGCACCTCGCCGATCTCGCGCAGCGTCAGGTTCTCGTAGTAGTACAGCGCGATGACGATCTTCTCGCGTTTGGGCAGCGCGTCGATGGCCGCCGCCAGCCGCCCCTTCATCTCGCTCAGGTCGAGCGCCCGCGAGGGGTCCTTGGCCTTCGGGTCTTCGAGCGTGTCGATGAGCGACGCCTGGTCTCCGTCGGACCCCGAGATGGACCACAGTTCGTCCAGCGCCACGATGCTGGTGTTGGAGATCTGCGTGAGCGACTGCTGGAACTCCCCCACCGAGATGCGGAGCTCGTCGGCGATCTCCTGGTCGGTGGGCGCCCGCTGCAGCCGGTTCTCGAGCATGGCGCAGACCTTCTCGATCTCGCGCGCTTTGCTGCGTACCGAGCGCGGCACCCAGTCGAGGGAGCGCAGCTCGTCGATGATCGAGCCCTTGATGCGCGAGATGGCGTAGGTCTCGAACTTGATCTCGCGGTCCGGGTCGAAGCGCTCGAGGGCGCCGATCAGGCCGAGCAGCCCGTAGCTGATGAGGTCGGACTCCTCGATGTGCGACGGCAGCCCGTTGCTCATCCGGCCGGCCACGTACTTGACCAGCGGCGAGTACGCCAGGATGAGGCGGTCGCGAGCCGCCTTGTCGCCCTGGAACTTGTAGCGTCCCCAGAGCTCCCTTACCTTGTCCTCGTCGAGTCGCGTCATCTCAGGCCGTGCCCTCAGGCGCGCGGGTGGTGGAGATCGTAGGTGCGTCGCAAGTGTGCCCCACTGACGTGCGTGTACACCTGTGTGGTGGAGACGGAGGCGTGCCCGAGCAGTTCCTGGATGGCACGAAGATCCGCTCCCCTCTCGAGCATGTGCGTCGCGTAGGCGTGCCGCAACATGTGAGGCGACGCCGGGTCGATTCCCGCAAGCCGGCTGTATTTTACTACGAGCCGTCGTACGTCCGAGGTGAGAAGGGCCTTGCCGCTGCGCGAGAGCAGCAGAGGCTCGTCGCGGCGCACGACGGGGGACGCGGCGACGCCGGACGGGGCGCCGGACCCGGCGCCCCTGTGGCGCTCCAGCTCTCCGCGGCCGCGCTCCACGTACCGGCGCAGCGCGGCCGCCGCCTCGTCGCCCAGCGGCACGATGCGCTGCTTGCCGCCCTTGCCGCGCACGATGAGCTGCGCCTGGGCCGCCTGCACGTCGCCCAGGCGCAGCGCCACGAGCTCCATGCTGCGCAGCCCGCAGCCGTACAGCAACTCGAGGATCAGGCGGTCACGCAACGCGAGCGGATCGGTGCCCTCGGTCGCCGCCACCAGCGTGTCGACCTCGTGGAGGCTCAGCACGCGCGGCAGCCGGCGGCGGCGCCGCGGCCCCGGCAGGCTGCGCGCCGGATCGGCCGCGAGCACGCTCGACTCGGTGAGGAACCTCGTGAACCCGCGCAGCGTCGAGAGCTTGCGGGCGAGCGTCGCCGGCGCGTAGCCGCGTCTGCCCAGCTCGGCCGAGAAGGCGCGCACCTCGCGCCGGCCGAGCGCCGCGACCGTGAGCCCACGGCCCGCGAGCCAGTCGAGCAGCTGCTGCAGGTCGGAGGCGTAGGAGCGGCGCGTCGCCGCGGACGCGCCGCGGACCTCCAGGTCGCGCAGGAACGCCCCATGATGCCCGGCGGGATCGGCCTGCGCCGCGGCGGTCTCTGTCGTCTCGTGCTGTTCGGAACGCGGGTCGGGCGCAGCTGTCACCGGGTACCCCCTGAGGCGACCTAGGTTTCAACGCTCGCCGCTCGCGTTCCTGCCTCCCTGGGGCCCTGGTCACTGCCGCAACAGCCGGTATCTGCCCCCCTCCACGCGCCGCGCCAGTCCCTCGATCTCCAGGTCGCTGACTGCCGAGGCCGCCTTGGCGACCGTCAGGCTGCAACGCACGGCGAGCTGGTCGATGGTGAACGAGGCGTCCGAGAGCGCCGCCAGGACGTCGCGGATGGCGGCGCCGCCGTGGTCGAGGACGTACACGGGCAGCGGCGCGGCCGGGCCGCCGGCGCCGTCCCCGGACGACCGGTCGCCGCCGACGCCGATGGCCCTGAGCACGTCGGCGGCGCTCTCGCACACGCCGGCGCCGTGGCCGAGCAAGCGGTTGGGCGCCTGGCTGAGTCTGCGGCCCGCCTCGCCCGGCACACACAGCACCTCGCGCCCTATGTCGACCCCGTATCCCGCGGTGATCCGCGCCCCGCTGCGCTGCGCGCCCTCGACGAGGACCACGGCTCTTGCGAGGGCCGCCATCACGCGGTTGCGTGCCGGGAACCGCCAGGCGCGCGCGGGAACTCCCCAGGCGAACTCGCTCAGCACGAGGCCGCTCCCCGCCACCCGCGCATACAGCTTCGCGTTCGTGCGCGGGTACACCACGTCGGCGCCGCAGCCGAGCACGGCGACCGTCGCCGGGCTCAACGCCACCTCGGCGTCGACGGCCGCCTTCTGGGCGGCCGCGTCGATGCCGAGCGCCAAGCCACTGACGACGATGACCCCGGCGCGCGTCAGGCCGTCGGCGAGGCAGCGCGCCATGTCCAGCCCGTAGGGAGACGGCGTGCGCGTGCCCACGACGGCCACGAGTGGTGCGTCGACGACGGCGGAGACGCGGGCACGCACCGTGTCACGGTCCTTCCCGCCGCGGGCGAACAGACAGAGCGGCGGGTCGCCCAGGTCGCGCAGCTGGTCCGGGTAGAGCGACTCGCTCCACGCGACCACGAGGTCTCCCGGTGGGCGGCGCTCCGCACGCCCCAGGCAGGCCTCCGGGCCCTCCGCGAGGACGGCGGCGAAACGGGCGGCGTCCGATGCCGCACCCGACGCGTCGCGTCCGGTCGCACCGTCCGCTTCGGTCCTCCTCCGGCGTGATCGCCGCCGTGCGAACTCCGCGATGTCGCCCGGCGGCTGGACAAGCACTTGCGCCGTCGTGCGGTACCTCAGGACGAGGTCGTTGATGAACCCCGGCCGGTAGGAGGCCAGCGTCCCGAGCCAGACGCACATCGCCCGGGCGCCGGCCGGCCGGTCACCCATTGAGCTCCTCCTGCAGGCCTCGGAAGCTCAGGCTCTCCGCGACGTGACCGGCGCGGATGTGCTCGGCTCCGTCCAGGTCGGCGATCGTCCTCGCCACCTTCACGACACGGTCGGCGGCCCGGGCGCTCAGGCGCAGCCTGTCGTAGGCGCGATCCAGTCGCGAGACCGCCTCGGCATCGAGCTGGCAGAACCGACGCAACTGCCGGGTGGTCATGTGCGCGTTGGCGTACACGCCGGTGCCCGCGAACCGCTCCTGCTGCCGCCGCCGCGCCGCGACCACGCGCTCGCGGACTGCGGAGGACGACTCCGCGCGGCCCGCCTCCCGCCGCTCACGTGGCGGCACGCGCGGCACGTCCAGCCGCAGGTCGATGCGGTCCAGCAGCGGGCCGCTCAGGCGACTGCGATACTGCCGCAGGCGATAGCCCTCGCAGGAGCACTCCCGCCGGCCGTCGCCGGCGAAGCCGCAAGGACACGGGTTCATGGCGGCGACCAGCATCAGGCGCGCGGGGTACGTGACCGACTGCAGACGGCGGCTGATGGTCACCTCGCCGTCCTCCAGGGGCTGCCGGAGTCCTTCGAGCGCGGACAGTCGATACTCGGGGAACTCGTCGAGGAAGAGCACGCCGAGGTGGGCGAGGCTGACCTCGCCCGGCCGCGGCGTGCCGCCGCCGCCCACCAGTCCCGGCGAGGAGATGCTGTGGTGTGGCGCGCGGAACGGCCGCCGTACCACGAGCGGTACGCCGGGCGGCAGCAGGCCGGCGACGCTGTGGATGCGCGTGATCTCCACCGCCTCCCGCGGCATGAGCGGCGGCATGATGCCGGGCAGCCGCCGCGCCAACATGGTCTTGCCGGCCCCCGGAGGCCCCTGCATGAGCACGTTGTGCGCCCCGGCCACCGCCACCTCGAGCGCCCGCTTCACCGTGGCCTGCCCGGCGATGTCGGCGAAGTCGGCCTCGCCGGGAGGGGTCTCGCACAGGAGAGCCTCCAGGTCGGCCGGCGGTGCCGCTCCGCAGCCGCCGGTCTCCACCTGCCGCGCTGCCTCGGCCAGCGACCCGGCCGGGTACACCTCGAGCCCGGAGACCAAGGCGGCCTCGCCGGCATTGCCCGCGGGCAGCAGGAGGCCGCGCACGCCGCGGGCGCGCAGGCTCTGCGCCACGGCAAGGGCGCCGGCGACGGGCCGCAGGCTGCCGTCGAGCCCGAGCTCGCCGACCGCAGCAAGGAGCCCGCGCCCGTCCGTGCCGTCTCGCATCTGCCCCGTCGCCAGCAGGAACGCCAGCGCGATGGGCAGGTCGAACGAAGGCCCCTCCTTGCGCAGGTCGGCGGGCGCCAGGTTCACCGTGATCCGCCGCGAGGGGAACTCGAAGCCGGAGTTCACGATCGCCGCGCGGACTCTCTCCCTGCTCTCCTGGACGGCCGCGTCGGGCAGACCCACCACGTTGAACGTCGGCGCCGCGGCGACCACGTCGGCCTCCACCCACACCGGATGCCCCTGCAACCCGCTGAGCGCCTCGCTGGCGACCCGTGCGAGCACCGCTCCTCCTCCCTCTCGCCGGCTCCCGGCGAGGTCCGCGCAGCTATCCGTCGAGCGTGAACGCGCCCGGCAGGTGCCGGACCTGGGGGTGATCCCCGATCGCGTCGACCGCGACGACGTCGAAGCGCACGTCGCTCACGCCCCGCAGCGCCCACGGCCGAGCCGCCAGCCACAGCTCGGCCAGCCGGGCCACCTGGCGGCGTTTGCGCCCGTCCACGGCGTCCTCGGGCGTCCCGCAGGACCCGGACCGCCGTGCCTTGACCTCCACGAACGCAAGTACGTCGCCGCGGCGGACGATGAGGTCGAGCTCCCCGCGGCCGATGCGAACGTTGCGCCCCAGCAGGGTCCAGCCCCGTGCCTGCAGGTACCGGGCGGCCGCCGCCTCGGCGGCGCGACCGAAGTGTTGCCGCGCGTTCACGGCGAGCAGCCTAGAGTGCGCGCGGTCTCCTGAAGAGGGTGCCGATCGGCGGCCGGGGATGACGTTCCGCAGTTGCCAACCCGGCAAGCGTCGGGTCAGCAGGTGGCGTCCGCGCCGATGTCCAGCCCCAGTTGCTGGTACGCCGCGCTGGCGAATGACAGGCGGTGCAACTCGCACACGCCGTGCTCGCAGATCGCCGCCTGGTGCGCCGCCGTCGCGTACCCGACGTGGCTGTCGAAGCCGTACGCCGGAAAGCTGTCGTGCAAGCCGCGCATGACGCGGTCACGAGTGACCTTGGCGACGATGGACGCGGCGGCGACGGCGGCGGACAGCCGGTCGCCGCCGACCACGGCCTCGTGGGCTCGCTGGCAGCCGGGGAGCCGGAAGCCGTCCACCAGCGCCGCGTCGGGCGCCGGATGGAGCCGCTCGAGGCAGCGTCCGAGCGCGGCGAGGTTGCAGCGGTGCAGGCCGTCGCGGTCGATGGTCGCCGGCGAGAGCAGCACGACAACCACCTGGCGCGCCAGCCGGACGATGACGTCGTACAGTTCCTCGCGGCGCTCCCGGGTGAGGCGCTTGGAGTCGTCGAGGCCGGTGAGGGCTGCGCGGCCGGCCTCGTCCAGCGCCGCGTAGTCCAGACACACCGCCGCGGCCGCCAGGGGGCCGGCCAGACAACCGCGGCCGGCCTCGTCGGCGCCCGCCACGGCCGCGCCCTCCCTGCCCGCGGCCGCCAGGTCGAAGGCGAACTTCTCGGAGGTCCCTCCGGCCCCGGCCACAGCTCGCCCCCTCGGGCCGCTAGTCGACCCCGCCGATGCGGCTGGGCGGCCAGTACCTGGCGAACGCCTTGCCGACCAGCTGGCTGCGGGGCACCGGCCCGAACTCGCGGCTGTCGCCGCTGTTGATGCGGTTGTCGCCCATGACGAAATACTGGCCGGCGGGCACCTTGTAGGGCTGCTGGAGCGACCACGGCAGCCCGTTGTCGAAGGGCTCGCTCGGCACTGTTCTACCGTTGACCTTGCGCACGTACGGCTCGTCGAGCTTCGCCCCGTTGATGTACACGGCGCCGTCCTTGAGCGAGACAGTGTCGCCGGGCATGCCGATGATGCGCTTGATGAGCACCGGCCCGGCGAACGGCGGGTGGAACACCACGATCTCCTGCCGCTGGGGATCGCTGAACCGCCAGGAGATGCGGTCGACCAGCACGCGATCGCCGATCATGAGCGTGTTCTCCATGGACTCGGACGGGATGCGGTACGGCTTGACGAGGAACGCCTGGATGAGGAGCGCCACGGCGATGGCCACCACCGCGAGCACCACGTACTCGACGATGGTGCGGCTCGTGGAGGCCTTGTTGGCGCTCTTGTCCGCGGCGGCGCCGGCAGTGCTGCTCATCTCTCTCCTGACTGAGGTCCGCGCGAGTGTATCAGAGCGCGTGCACGCGGGAGAGCGGCCAGTAGGTGACCAGCCCTTCGCCGACGATCGCGCTGCGCGCGACCGTGCCCCAGTCCCTGCTGTCGTCGCTGTCGGTGCGGTTGTCGCCCATCACGAAGTAGCTGCCGGGTGGCACCTTGTAGGGCCGGCTCAGCGACCAGGGATCATGCAGCGTGCTGCCGGTGATGGCCGACTCGGCGATGGTCGGGTCGGTGGTCCCGCCGGTCTTGTGGACGTAGGGCTCCGTGAGCCTGTGTCCGTTGACGTACAGGTGCCCGTCGCGGACCTCGAGGACGTCGCCGGGCACGCCGACGATGCGTTTGATGAACACCACCTTGGGGTCCCTTGGGTAGTGGAAGACCACGACGTCGCCGCGGTGCGGCGCACGCAGGTGATAGACGAATCGGTTGACGAGCACGCGGTCGCCCGGACGCAGCGTGCTCATCATCGACTCAGACGGGATGCGGTAGGGCTTGACGACCCACGCCTGGACGGCGAGCGCCACGAGGATCGCGACGACCGCGATGCCGGCGTACTCGAGGAGGCGCCTCACGGTGACGGCCGGCCCGGCCGCTCAGGCTCAGCGCTGCTTCTCGCGGACGCGCGCCTGCTTGCCGACCTTCTGGCGCAGGTAGTACAGCTTGGCGCGACGCACGTCGCCGATGGCCGTGACCTCGATCTTCTCGATCTTGGGCGAGTGCACGGGGAACGTGCGCTCGACGCCCACGCCGAAGGACTGCTTGCGGACGGTGAAGGTCTCGCGCACACCCTGACCCTGCCGCTTGATCACGATGCCTTGGAAGACCTGGATGCGGTGGCGGCTGCCCTCGACGACCTTGAAGTGCACCTTGACGGTGTCGCCCGCTTTGAACTGCGGGATGTCGTCGCGCAGCTGCTCGCGCTCGATGTTCTCGATGATGTTCACGGACCCTCGTCTTTCGTCAGAAAAGCGGCGGCTAGTCTAGCAGGGCGGGCCGGACGGCGCAAAACCCCTGCCGGGCGACGGCCACGAAGCGGTATCTTACCGCTTCCTGACCTGCTCCGCCCGCCAGCGCTCGATCTCGGCGTGATGCCCGCTGCGCAGCACCTCGGGCACTTCCCACCCGCGGAACTCCGCCGGTCGGGTGTAGTGCGGATACTCGGCGCCGCCCTCGAGGTCCGGCGCGTGCGACTCGCTGACGATGCTCTCCGGGTTGCTGATGACGCCGGGGAGCTTGCGCGTGACGGCGTCGAGGGTGGCCATGGCCGCGACCTCGCCGCCGGAGAGCACGTAGGGTCCGATGGAGACGCGATCGGTGATGAGGTGCGTCACGCGTTCGTCGATGCCCTCGTAGCGGCCGCAGAGCAGCACGAGGTCCGGGCCGGCGGCGAGCTCGCCGGCCAGCGCGTCGTCGAGCTGCCGCCCTTTGGGCGTGAGCTCGACGACGCGCCGAGTCTCGCGGATGCGCTCGGCGTCCTCGCCGAACGCCGCCTCGAGCGCGGCGCACACGACATCGATGCGCAGCACCATGCCGGCGCCGCCTCCGTATGGTGTGTCGTCCACCTGCAGGTGGCTGAGCGGTGTGTGGTCACGGTAGTTGGTGAGGACGAAGCCGTGTCCCAGCTCCTGCGCGGCCGTGATGTGCACCTGCGTCAGGTACCAGTCGAAGGCCTCAGGGAACAGCGTGAAGACGTCGAAGCGCACCCTCAACCCTCCTCGCCGGCAGCCTGCGGCTCCCGGGCGTCTGGTTCGGGCTCGTCCAGGAGACCGTCCACGACGACGAGGACACCGGCCTCGAGGCTGAGCAGCTCGTCCACGAGGGGGATGAGCACGTCGGAGCCGTCCGGCGCCCGCACCGCCAGGATCTCGTGGGCGGGCGCCTCAAGCACGTCGAGCACCTCTCCGACGGCGCGGCCGGAGGCCGTCCTCACGGGCAGCCCGATCAGGTCGCCGATCCGGTAGTGGGGCTGCGCCTCGAGCTCCTCGCCGGCGGCGAGCAGCTCGAGGCCCTGCAGTGTGACGGCCTCTTCCCTGCTCGCGGCGAGGTCCGTCACGACGAGAGGGCGCCGGTCCGTGCCGCCCACGCGTTTGACCGCGCAGGGGCGGGGCTCACCGGCGCCCTCACCTGTGACGAAGTACCTCTCGCCCAGCTCCAGTCTCTCGAGGCCACCGGGCGCCAGGTTCACGTAGAGCTCACCCTTGAGGCCGTGGACCTTGCCGAGGACGCCGACGGACCAGAGAGCTGAATCAGACATCTGGAATCTTGACGGGGTCAATGTGTGGTGAGCCTTCGGCGCACCGCACGCCAAGCCGCCTTCGGCGGCCTGAGTCCGGCGCGCTCCGCACGCAACTCAGGCCGCCTCCGGAGCCTAGTCCACGATCTCCACGATGGCGCGCTTGCCGTCGCGCACGGCCGAGGCCTTGACGATGGTGCGCAGCGCCCTGGCGATGCGCCCCTGCTTGCCGATGACCTTGCCGACGTCGTCCTTCGCCACCGAGAGCTCCAACACGACGGTGGTGTCGGTTTCCGTAGCCTCCACGTGGACCTCGTCTGGGTTGTCGACCAGCGACTTGGCCAGATACTCGAGCAGGTCCTTCAACATCCCACTACTCCCTCCGTCGTCTCCGCGAGGCCTCGTTACCTGTCGATGCCCTTGATGGAGAGCAGCTTCTTGACCGTCTTCGAGGGCTGTGCGCCCTCACCCAGCCACTTCTTCGCCTTCTCCGCATCGATCTCGATGAGCGACGGCTCCGTGCGCGGGTTGTACTGGCCGATGGTCTCGATGGCGCGACCGTCACGCCGCGCACGGGAGTCCACGACGACGATACGGTAGATCGGGTTCTTGGTGCTCCCTACCCGGGTCAATCTCATCCGCACTGCCAACTGGTGTCACCCCCTCAGGGTAGTAGAACGGCGCGTTGCGACCCACGTGGGTCGCGGCGGTGTGTGAACCTTATGCGACCCGGCCTCGGGCCGCAAGAACGTGCATTTTACCCGCTCATGCCCGGCAGGCGAAACCCTGGCATGCGCCCGCTCGAGAACATCTTGAGCATCTTCTGCATCTCGCGGTACTGCTTGAGCAGGTTGTTGACGTCCTGGACGCTGGTGCCGCTGCCGGCGGCGATGCGGCGCCGGCGGCTGCCGTCGATGATGTCGGGGCGCCGGCGCTCCTGGCGCGTCATGGAGAAGATCATCGCCTCGATGCGGTCGAGCTGGCGGTCGTCGACCTGGACGTTCTTGAGCTCCTTCATGCCCGGCACACCTGGGAGCATGCCCAGGATGCTGGAGAGCGAGCCCATCTTGCGTACCTGCTTGAGCTGGTCGAGGAAGTCCTCGAACGTGAACTCGGCGCGGCGGAGCTTGGCCTCCATCTCCGCCGCCTGCTTCTCGTCGAGGTTCTGCTCGGCGCGCTCGATGAGGCTGAGCACGTCGCCCATGCCGAGGATGCGGCTGGCCATGCGGTCGGGGTGGAAGACGTCGAAGTCGTCCAGCTTCTCGCCGGTGCTGGCGAACTTGATGGGCTTGCCGGTCACGGCGCGGACGCTGAGCGCGGCGCCGCCGCGGGCGTCGCCGTCGAGCTTGGTGAGCACGACGCCGTCCAGGTCCACGTGCCCCTTGAAGGCGTCCGCGGCGTTGACGGCGTCCTGACCGGTCATGGCGTCGACGACCAGCAGCACGTTGTGCGGCTTGATGGCGTCGCGGATGTTGACCAGCTCGGCCATGAGCTCCTCGTCGACGTGCAGACGGCCGGCGGTGTCGACGATGGCCACGTCGCCGTGGGCGCGCGCGTACTCGACGCCGTCGCGCGCGATGTCGACCGGGTCGACGTCGGCGCCGGGCGCGTAGCAGGGCACGCCCACGCTCCCGGCCAGGGTCTGCAGCTGGTCGATGGCCGCCGGCCGGTAGACGTCGGCGGCGATGAGCACCGGCTGCTTGCCGTCCTTCTTCAGCAGCTTGGCGAGCTTGGCGCACGTCGTGGTCTTGCCGGAGCCCTGCAGGCCGGCCATGAGGACGACCGTCGGCGGATGGCCGCTGAACGCCAGCTTGCTGTCGCCGCTGCCCATGAGGGCGACGAGCTCCTCGTTGACGATCTTCACGACCTGCTGCGCCGGCGTGAGGCTCTCCATGACCTCGGCCCCTAGCGCGCGCTCCTTGACGTGGGCCACGAACTCGCGCACGACCTTGAAGTTGACGTCCGCTTCGAGCAGCGCCAGGCGGATCTCCCGCATGGCGGCGTCGATGTCCTCGGTGGTGAGCTTGCCGTGGCCCCTGAGGCTCTGCATGACGCCCTGGAGGCGGTCGGTGAGTGAGTCGAACATGGGTCTTCCTGGTGAGGTTACGGGAGCTTCATGGTAGCACGGGGAGGTCGAGCGCCCAGACGTCGTGCGGCCGGCCGGCCCACTCGACCCGGCGCTCGACGGTCATCCCCAGGTTCTGCGCCACGCCGCGCGAGCGGACGTTGTCCGGCACAATGAGCGAGAAGACGCGGCGCAGGCCGAGGTCACGGGCATGCGTGAGTACCGCGCGGGCCGCCTCGGTGGCGTACCCGCGTCCCCACAGGTCGCTGCGCACGTCCCAGCCCAGCTCCGGGAGCCGCTCGCCCTCCACCTCCCGGTAGACCGGTCCACAGTCACCCACGATCTCGCCTGTGGAGTGCAGGACGACCGCGTACTCCGCCATCCCCTCCGTGCGGTATCGCTCGAGGATGACGCCGAGCGCCTCCTCCGTCTGCTCGCGGGTGTTGGGAGCGTCCTGCCACCAGACCACCAGGGGGTCGCCGAGCACGGTGTGCAGGCCGTCCACGTCGACGCGGGTGAACTCGCGGACGACCAGCCGTGACGTCCGGATCGGCAGCGCCATGGGAGCCGCGCCGGCGTCAGGCCGACGCTTCGCCGTCGCCGCCGAAGATGGCGCGGGCGAACACGTCGGCCTCGAACGGCCGCAGGTCCTCGAGCTGCTCGCCGACGCCGATCAGCTTGATCGGGATGCCGAGGCTCTCGTGGATGGCGACGACGATGCCGCCCTTGGCGGTGCCGTCGAGCTTGGTAAGCACCACACCGCTGACGTCCACGGCCTGCTTGAACTCCTGCGCCTGGCGGAGGCCGTTCTGGCCCGTCGTGGCATCGAGCACGAGGAGCGTCTCGTGGGGGGCGCCGGGCAGCTGCTTCTCGATGACCCGGCGCACCTTCTCCAGCTCGCGCATGAGATTGACCTGCGTGTGCAGGCGGCCGGCCGTGTCGACGAGGACGACGTCGGCGCCGCGCGAGCGCGCCGCGGCCACGCCGTCGAAGACCACGGCCGCCGGGTCGGCGTCCGGGCCCTGCTTGATGATCTCGCAGCCGACGCGGTCG
>Ga0335071_10003664_pt1 | contig 16146 bp, 11 predicted proteins | sample Lox_Sample_15_FD_206724 | JGI IMG/M metagenome (GOLD analysis project Ga0335071, IMG submission 206724) | Soil microbial communities from Loxahatchee National Wildlife Refuge, Florida, United States - Lox_Sample_1.5 | ecosystem: Environmental > Terrestrial > Soil > Wetlands | place: USA... | reverse complement strand
GCCTACACAGCCCAGTTGCTGTTGAAAGGCATCGCCCCTTATCAACTTGCCTACACCATGAAATTGCCGGGGACCTCGGTCGCGTATGCGGTCATTCTCATGCTGTTCGGGCAGACAGCTTCCGGTATCCACCTTGGGCTGCTGATCATCAACGTCCTTACGGCGGTGCTGGTCTTCCTCGTAGCCTTTCGATTTTTCGAAATGCCCGCGGCCGCGATGGCTGGAATAAGCTATCTGGTCCTTTCGACCAGCCGCGCTGTCTTGGGACTGCAGGGTCATGCCACGCACTTCGTAGTCTTTTTTGCTATGGCGGGTTTGTACGTACTCCTGCATGCCCTCGCCCGAAGGTCCATTTGGCTGATGTTGACGAGTGGTACCCTCTTCGGCCTTGCTTTCTTGATGAAACAACACGGGATCTTCTTCGCGTCCTTCGCATTCCTTTGGATTTTTTGGGAGCAAGGCGTGAAGCGAACTCCCAAACTGAATATCTTCTTCCAGGCAATCCTCCTGTCTCTGGGGGTTGCGGTTCCGTTTTTGTTCACAGTGGCCGTCCTTTTCTGGCTTGGCTCGTTGGGGAAATTCTGGTTCTGGACGTTTCAGTATGCGCACGCGTACGCGACGGCGCAATCTTGGCAATCCGCCCGCCATATTCTCGGGATCAAGTTATTTTCTGTAACGCGCTCTTTGGAAGGTCTCTGGCTCCTCGGTGCGATTGGCCTTTTAGCCATGATGTGGGACCGCGATGCTCGGAGAAGAGCTCCCTTTTTTTTAGGCTTGCTCTTCTTTTCAGGTTTGGCGGTTTGTCCGGGCCTCGTTTTTCGGGGACATTACTTCATTTTGCTGCTTCCGGCTGTCTCCTTGTTGGGTGGGCTCGCTCTGCAGTCAAGTGCCAACTTCTTAAAGCACCGGCAGGTATCTCCAACGGGTCTCATTACTCCGTGGCTCATTACAGGTAGCATTTTTCTGATAGCGCTCTCGTACTCACTCGTGCGCGAACGCTCACTCCTCTTGCACACGGACCCGACGCGCGCATCTCGCGAGTTCTTCGGATTTCCTGAAGCCGTTCAGGCAGCTGATTTGGTAAGGCTAAACAGCACGCCAGACGCACGTGTCGCGGTTCTCGGGTCCGAGCCGGAGATCTATTTCTATTCCGATCGTCTTTCGGCTACTGGTTACCTCTATACGTACCCTCTGATGGAAATACAGCCCTATGCGCCCATCATGCAGCGCGAGATGATGAAAGAGATCGAACAAACGCATCCCGATTTTCTGGTCCTAGTTCCAGTGCGCGATTCCTGGGGACGGCAACCTCGCTCGAATGATGAAATTCTACGGTGGGCGGATGCGTATATCGAGCGTAACTACCACATTCTCGGTACAGTCGGCCAATCCCCTACCGGAACCGCTCCCGCATTGCTGTACGTTTTACAGTTGGGGCAAGGCCCGGCTGGGTCGACGAAGCTGCCGAAGTTGCATGACCTTCCCGTCTTGCTGGGGACCGAGTAACCGAGGCTCACTCAGTCGCCAGCCCATTGAAAAAGCCGGGTCTCAAGGAGAAACCCGGCTCTCAGACTTGCATCTGCCACCGACTACCGTACGGAGGGAATGGGTCTTGCGTGCGAAGCTTGGCGAATCCTGCTTGCACTCAGAGCTTGTACGGTGCACGTGTCGGACAGTACGAGTTGATTGAGTACGTTGTTGAGTTTATTCGAGGTGGCAATCGTGTTCGGGGTGCCGCCCTCAAGGATTCCGGCGCAAGCCAAGTTCACAGTGTTGCCCGAAACTGTATTTCCCTTGCCAGTACCACCGCAGGTGCTATCGAGGTGAATCGCAGACTGATCGGCACCCTGGATGATGTTGTTGGCGATGTTGTTGTTGTTGCTGCAGGCATCGATTGCATCGAAAGCATGCGTGGCATCGATCAGGTTCCCGGTAATCGCAGTGGCGTTTCCGCTGCCGACGCTCGGATCAGTGATGACAGCGATGGCGCACTGTGTATTGGCAATGCGATTCCCGCTGATCGTAATGCCCTTCGAGCCGTATACCAGAATGCCCGATGCGCAATAAGCTGGCGGATTGTTAACAGGGTCAACCCAGACGGTATCCGCGACCCGGTTAGATGTCACTGAACCTTTTGCGCCCCCGTAGAACTCAACGCCGTTCTCGGCAGCGCCCGTGGTTGGCCCGACTCCCACGATCGCGTTATTGGAGACTGTGAGCGTCGTTCCAGTATATTTTCCCGAAATTCCATTTTTCTGGAAACCGGTGATCAGGCTGCTGTCCACCGTGACATTCGAGTTTCCGCCGGCGCTTTCCACACGAACAGCTTCACCGCTCTGGCAACCTTGATACCCTGTTGGTAGCAACTGATTTTTTACGACGGTTTGCTCCAGACTGCCTGATGCGTTCTGAAAGAGCACGCCAACCAGGTCGGTGGCGCAGGTTGTGATGTTATTGTTGGCGCCATCGATCGTGATGTTGCTCATCGTCAGAGTAGCACCGGCATATACGTAGACCTGGGCATCAATCGGGAACCCCCCGAAACTCACACCCGAGATCCAGCTGGGCGGACTGACAATTCTGGCCTGTCCGAAGGTGCCATCCGAGAGCTCAATGCCTTGAAGCGTGAGGTTCTGGCCGATAAAGACCTGTTCCGCATAGCTGCCGGGGCAGACATTGATCGTATCCCCCGACGAGGAGTTGTTTACCGCTATCGTGATCGAAGGATATTGAGGGGTTGCAGTGGTGCAGTTTCCTACCTGCAGAGAGGCGCCCATTGCAGGCAGAGCAGTTCCTACAAAGAGCCCAAGAGCCATGCAAATACCCAAAGTACGACGAAGCATGCTGATCTCCTTTTGGAAGCGTGTGGCTTCGTGATGCCCGTTCAAGAACATCAGAAAGTTGGCAACTGAATCTGAAACTCGGATGTCGCTTCGCACACGGATCGCCGAAAATCATAGATCTCAGGAGTTCTGAGGATGTGACAGAATCTTTAATATTCTGTAACTTCGATTCTGGGCTACATAGGTGAGGCGAAATGGAGGGTCTAGTACCTCAGGCCGAAAAGTAGGCCGTGATCTTGTCGCCCAAATCTGGCCAAAATCGATTGATTTCGTGTCGAAGGACCTGGTTATGCGGTGAATAAAATTCGCGGAGGCTATCTTTCATGCGGGAAGATAGGGGACTGTACCGGCCAACGTGTTCGGCGGGATAAGAGGGCAACGGAAACGGCCGCAATCCCAAGAAGCTTAACACCCTTTCGTACTCGGCCTTAGGATCTTTAAAAAACTGCTCGGCACTCAACATTAGTATGCGATCCCTGCGAAACCATTTGAGCCAGCGCAGAATCTGGACCGCATAGATGCCTCGCTCCAAATAGGTAAAGTGCTGATAATTGACGCTTTGATATAAGCTGTCACTCTGCAATTTTTCTAGTTCACCCGCGATCCGAATGGGTTCCGCAGCGATTGCATCTTCAAAGGTGAGCGGCTCGATTCCAAGTCGGACTTCATGGTGGTAATGAGAATAAGCCCGATCTACAGGATCCCGAAGCATAATAATGATGCGCGCGTCCGGCAATAGCTTCGCAGCTCTTTCGGGAACTCTTGGGTGAAGCAAGTAGTACGGAGTTGCGTCTCCTGACATCAGGACGCTACCGGGCAACCGACTCCGCAGTTTCCGCTTCCGGCCAACTGGGAAGTGCGCCCGGTACCAATCTCTTCCCTTCGCGTAATTGAGGTCAAAAAAATGGACCTCTTTCCATTTCGAAGCCACAACATCGGGATGAGCGGTCAGGTAACTCGCGAGCGAAGTCGTCCCCGCCTTTTGCGCACCAATGATTAGAAAGGTCGGAAGCATATCCGAGCGGAAGACATCCAGCGGCGAAAGCAGAACATCCAGGCGCGGGAGCGCCGATTGTGTGGTTAGCTGATCCATGGACTCGTTCAACGCGCCCAATCCACCCGGCGCTGGCCGACAAAATTGCCGAATGCCACCAGAGCCGCCGTGTTAAGTAAAACGAGCGTAAAGGCCGCATTCGCAGCCCTTCCGAACACTCCCCCTTTTCGTCCGATTAACGCCCATATCCCCAAAGCATAGAACGCCAACTGAATGATGAGGGCCGTTCTGTAAACCCATCCCTGAAGAACAGCGGACGAAATCAGAACTGCAATGAATGCAAACGGTACCAGCAGTCGGCTCAGCTTATGGCTCACAAATCCAAACCATTCCGGATTCTTGACACTGAGAAGCCAGGGTTCTAACTGCACTAGCTGATAAATACCGGTAAGCGTCCTCACCTTTCGCGCGAATTCCCGCTTTATCCCTTGATCAGGAGCGTCCCATATTCTCGCCCCGGGTTCGAATAGAACTCTGTATCCTTGCCGCAGAACGTGCATCGGGACGTAAACGTCGTCCAAGACGAGGTCCGTGGAGAGCCTGACGATCAACTCGCGGCGGACCGCGTAAAATGCGCCCGTAGCACCGATCGTAGAACTGCATGTCGATTCTAGCTCACGAACTCGCTTCTCAATCCTCCAGTAGAGCCCCACTCCTTGCCCTGCTTCACCAGACTCGGGATTTCCGAGAATCAGCGCACCACTCACCGCTCCAACGGTCGGGTCGGCGAGATTCTCCAGCAGGATCGGGATAGCCTCTGGTTCGATGTACTGTCTCGCGTCGGTAAAAATCACAACCTGTCCTGACGCAACCTCCAATGCATCGTTGAGGCCAGCCGCCTTCCCTTCCTGCTTCTGCTTGCAAATGACTCTTAGGTTTGGATGCTGCGAATACTTGAGAAGCAACTGGTTAGTACCGTCGGTCGAACCGTCAGATACGACGATGATTTCAAATCGGTCGGAAGGGTATCGCAATCCCAGCAGGTTCTTCACCTTTCGATCAAGTACGGCGATTTCATTGTGCACGACCAACACGACAGAAATGGAACCGGAATATTTCGCCTTTCGTACGGCCCTCGAACTCTGAAGCGCTCGGAAAGAGAGCAACAGGGCATAGCCCACGTACGCGTAACCAATCAGAAGGACGCTCGCCCAGAAAGCTATCGTCATGAGCCTCGTTGCTTCAGTTGCAATGATAAGGTTGGTTTTTTTGTGCGTGACTGATAGTACAAATCAAACAGAATGTTGCGCAGGAGCTTTGCCGACTTGGTGGAGTTATTCCTCTGCGAGCAGTTCCTGAACCCGAGCTATCTCTCTGGCGGGCTCTTCCCGGTTCTGAGCCTGCTGATTTTGCACAGGGACTCGCTCAACGATGCGGTTCAGGACGACCCCCACCACCGACTCGGATCCAAACTTCATACGTGCCTTACGTGCGACATCGAATGGAGTGGAATTCGCCCGCACAACCATCAATACTCCGTCACACTGATGGGCAAACAGCGACGGATCTAATACCGCCGCCGGCGAGCTATCCACGATAACCCAGTCAAATAGCGATCTCACGTTCTTTAGCAGCGTTTTCAAACGCCCACTTGCAGCCAGTTCGGACGGCGATGCCGTGGGACCACCGGATGGTAGAAAAAACAGATTCTCAATCGAGCCGGCTTGGATGCCATCCAATTCATCACACTCCCGGACCAGGTATTCCGAGAGCCCTGGGTGGCGCGACGTTCCGAACGCTTCATGCAGACCCGGATTCCGTAAGTCACCGTCAATGAGCAGAACACGACAATCAGCTTGGAGCGCCAACACCTGCGCCAGATTAACGGCAACAAAGGATCGCCCTTCTTTCGGCACTGCGCTCGCAATTAGGAGCGATTTGAGATCTCGTTCCTCGCGTCGACGATAAAGCTGATTGCGAATGGATCGGAATTCTTCTGTGGCATGGAATTCCTCCATACCGCCAAAAGATAGCAGCATCTTTCGATCAAGGACCCAAGAGCGCTGACCGGCGGAAAAGAACTCCGAAGTCAGCGCGGAATTGTCGCGTTCGTTGCCATCCAAGGCCGGAACATCCAAACCGGGCCTGTTCGCTCCGACAATTCCGATTTTCGACTCCTCCAGCATTCTCACCGCGGACTCGCCTGGGAGAGACGCTTCCGTTTGTGAATCGACGCTCTTGCTGCGCTTACGCATTTGAGTCATTGATAGAGGTCCTGGAACACGAGGATTTCTTCTGTCACCTTCTTACTCATGCGCAGCTTTTTGTCGGTCCAGCAGGCGGGCAAGATGGTCGTTGACTCTTCGGGTCCAACCACTAGGCTGTTGAGCAGGCCCTGCCCAGGGCATTGACGAAAGCGTGGGCAGTTCCAACGCTGCCCAGACATCTCCTTCATCCTTGATCGATTTGTCCGCGAACTCGAGCCAGAGCGTGAGACAAACTCCAAAGGCAAGGCCGCCCGCGAGGCCGTACAGCGAAAACTTCGCCCGATCCGGATACATGGGCTCTCCGGGAAGGCTCGCTGGAGCAACCAGCTTCATCTGCTCTCCTTGTTGTTTGAGTTCCATCTCGGTCTGCATCTCTGCCGTATTCTTGTTCGCCAACAGAGTGTTGTAAAGATTATGGGCAGTTGCGTTGTCGCGTGTAAGTTGTTTGAATTCCTCCTCGATTTCCGGATTGATGGAAAGCCGCGCCTGGTAAGCCTGAATCCGCTCTGGAAGGTGCTTCTGGGATTCAGTGAGGTGGTCGATCATCCTGTCAAGGCGCCTGATGTATTCCCGGATCCTCACAACATCCGGCGGCTCCAGCTTGGCTCCCGACCTTGGAACCGTCGCCGCCCGAAGTTCATCTGATTGATCCGCGATCGCATCCATCTCTGATAGCTTCGCCTGCAAGTCCGCGATCTCATGCTTTGTCTTGATTACATTTGGGTACTCGTCCGTGTACTTCGCCCGCAGCAATACGAGTTGCTCCTGCAGCTTTATGAGCTGCTGTCGCAAAGCCGTATAAGTAGGTGCTGCCTCAGCAGCTTTTAGGGCAGACAGGTGATCTTCAAGTGTCTTTTCCGAATTGGCCCTGTCTTCCAGCAAACGATTCATCACCTGAGTGCTTGAGTCGAGTTGCGCTTCGAGACTCGCCAGTACTTTGACATCACTTTCTCCGTCGCCTGGCAAGTTGCCGGCATGCTTCTTCTTGAACTCGGCAAGTTTCTTATCCATGTCATCGAGGTTACGCTTGGCTTGGTCGAGTTGCTGAGAAAGGAATTCCGTAGTAGCCCGCGCCATCTCCGTTCTTGCTTCGAGGTTTTCCTCAAGCAATAGCGATGTGATCTCACCACAAACCCTTTGCGCGTCCCTGGGATTGTCGGCTGTGTACCAGACATAAAAACCCGGTACATCCGCAGTCCCTCGCGAGGCGCTAGCTGAAGTCTTGCCCAGTCTCGCTTGAGTCACAGCTACGTTCTCGCGGATCTGCTCGATAACGGCATCCTCGCTTTTTCCATTACGTGCCAAACCCAGGCGACGAACCAGCGGCTGCAAGCGAGTCGGGCTAAGTACATTCTGCTGAAGTGTCGTCATGCGATCGCTCACAGCCTCTGTGACAATAGGCTTGAAATAGTCGGTGGGGACCGCCTGGTCTACTACTAGCAGCAGAGCCCGTGAAGCATACTTCGGAGTCAGCGCAAAAGAAACTAGAAATCCTACAAGGGGACCTAAAATTCCGGGAATAAGAACGAAAGCAGCGCGACGCTTCGCAATTGCGATGTAGTCGTCGATCCCGAGCTCGCGGTTGAAAATCATATGGAACTGCCAGGCCCGAATACCAATCCCTGCCCTCGGCTGCGGAATTTCAGGGAACGATGACCATGTCCTCCGGTTCCAGAAAGATATTCTGGCTCATGTTTTTGCCCTTAATCATGGGCTTATAATTCACCGAGAACCGCTGCTGCGAGCCGTTCTTTACTCGCAATACATAAATCTTTTTTGTATTGGCAAAAGGAGTAAGGCCTGCCGTCACCAAAGCCTGTAAGACGGTCATATTGGGTGTCAGACTCATAGGCCCGCGTCTCAGAACTTCACCTACCATGTAAACGTGCCGGGACTGCACACGAGACACCGCGACTGTCACGCGAGGATCGTCTACGTATTTCTTCAACCTTTCGGTAATTGAGGCGGCCAACTCCATTGGCGTCAAACCGGTGGCCTGTACATCGTTCAGCAACGGAAGAGAAATTTTCCCATCTGGACGAACTGGCAACGTCTCGCTAAGTTCTGGTTCCTGCCAGACCGTGATGCGAAGAGTTTCTTCCGTTCCGATGACGTAAGAGTCTTGCGAAGCGTCGGGAGGGGGCTGCTTGTCCGGGGCCGCATCCGCCGCGGACGACGGGGCCGAAGGTGACGCATAACAGGAGTTGAAAGGCCAGAACGAATTGCATTGTGCACTCAAGCCCGTCGTGGCAACTCCCCAGACAAGAGTCAGTAAAGTTACCGCACTTCGGGACCTAATCATGCTCACCGCCACGAATTACCCTCAGGCTCACGGCGAGGCTATGTCTCGTGGCCTCTCCTTTCTACCGTTCACTAGACAGAGCCTAAAGTACTCTTCCCTGTAATTTCCGTAACAAAGTCTAAAAGCGTCCACGCCGCGATAAGAAAGCTTGAGACCGCCGCGACCGATGGGGACCGGCAAACCAACACGAAAGCCGAAAGGCGCTCTCGCGCACAAAAATGACCTTGAAAAGGGTATCCCACGAATGCAGTGCTGTCTTTAACGCTGTGTTAATTTTCGGTCGAAAACGGATGAAATCTGTTCCCAAGATCGGCTAAGTAGTAAAGAATGTTAGCGCTTCGAAGGATGAGCGCCTCCGGAGACATCCAGTACGACTCCGGCCAACTCCCAAGCGAGATAGCATCGATGAGCCAAGCAGTACAAATGGACATTGCGAGGCGCGATTTCGGTTACCCGCCTCGCTTTACCTGGATACAGGGAGCAATCCTCCTGGTACTGGTCATATGGTTGTACCATTCGATTCTATTTCGCTTGGCGATCCAGTGGTACGATGACCCAAATTACACACACGGTTTTTTCGTCCCGGCCTTTTCGATTTTTGTTTTTTGGCGCGAACGTTACAGACTAGACACACTGTCGCCGAAACCATCGTTCTGGGGCATTTGGCTGGTTGTGTTCGCTCTTACACTGCTCATCTTCGGCGACTTGGGCGCGGAGCTGTTCCTGGCTCGACTTTCTTTCGTGGTTCTTATTGCAGGATTACTCTGGCTGTTCCGCGGAGTAGCTTTTCTGCGGGCTGGTATCTTCCCTTTGGCTTTTCTACTCCTGATGATACCCATCCCATCCATTATTTTCGACCAGATCTCGTTACCGTTGCAGTTCTTGGCCTCTCGACTGACGGCAACCATCCTGCCATGGTTTGGAGTTCCAGTTCTACGCGAGGGGAACATAATAAATCTCCCATTGATGTCGCTGGAAGTGGCTCAGGCGTGCAGCGGGATCCGTTCCCTGCTTTCCCTCGTTACATTAGCTGGAATATACGGATACGTGATCGGTGCAACGAGACTTCAGCGGTCGGTTCTGATCGTTGCTGCTGTTCCGATCGCCCTCCTGGCGAATGTGCTGCGGGTCGTGGTTACCGGATTACTTGCACAATACTGGGGTCCGGACAAAGCGGAGGGCTTTTTCCATCTATTCTCCGGCCTACTGATATTCATGGCCTCGCTTTTCATGCTGTTTTCAGTTCAGCGAATGCTTTCCTGGGTGAGTTCGGGGAGGGCGGCCGTTCGTGCCTCACAACCTTAAGTTTGGAGCAGTTGTAGTCCTGCTCGCAACCGCAGCTCTGTTTCTGCAAACCCGCGATCGCAGCGAGATCCGCCCCCCGCGTGAAAAGTTTTCCAGCCTCCCGTACGCGATCGGAAGCTGGACGGGAAGTGATACAAGCATTCCGCCAGATACTCTCAAGGTTCTCGGGCAGGGTGATTTCGTCAGCCGCAACTACATGGATGATTCGAGAACGGCTAATGCGATACAGCTCTTCATGGCCTATTTTCCAAGTCAACGGTTCGGTGACACGATTCACTCGCCTAAGAATTGCTTGCCAGGTGCCGGGTGGACGCCAGTGAAATCAAGCAAAATCGAAATTGCAATTCCAGGACAGGAGCCCATTTTGGCGAACAGGTATGTAGTTGCAAAGGGAGATGAACGGATGCTTGTGTTGTACTGGTATTTCGCGCACGGGCGCTCCGTTGCAAGTGAATATCGGGCGAAACTCTACTTGGTGCAAGATGCGCTCCGGCTACGGCGGACCGATGGATCCTTAATTCGGCTTGCCACCCCGATCCGGCAGAATGAGAGATCCGCTGATGCCCAACGACGTTCGACAGATTTCCTGGCTCAATTGCTGCCCCTGCTCGGGGCTTATATCCCGCACTGAGCAAACCAGGGACATAGGTCGTAAGTTCGTTTCGGCGTGCACTGGAGATAACCACGATGAAGCGCCTTTTAGTAACCAGTCTCGTATTCAGCATCGTCTTGAGTGGATGTTCACGCGATCCCAAAGTTCGCCAACAGAAATATCTGGAGAGCGGGAACCGCTACTTTGCCCTGGGTAAATATCCCGAGGCTTTAATTCAGTTCAGCAACGCCGTCCAGGTAAATCCCCGGTTTGCCGAGGCCCATTATCAACTCGCTCAAACGCACCTGAGGTTGCAGCAGTGGCAGCCGGCCTATCAGGAGTTGAGCCGGGCCCTTGAAATTGAGCCCGGCAATGACAAAGCTCGGCTGGATCTGGTGAATCTCCTGATTGCCGGAGGAAGCCTGAAAGACGCCCAAGATCAGATCGGGGTACTGATTAAGGATCAGCCGCTAGACGGTGCAGTTCGTGTTGCAAATGCAAATCTGCTAGCCGCCAAAGGAGATTTCCCGGCCGCCGAACGAGAGATGCAAACCGCCATCTCGCTGGACCCAAAGGAATGGCAATGGTATATGGCGCTGGCCTCGCTGCAGATGAAAGCGAACCGGGTTTCGGCTGCGGAGGGGAATCTCAAGAAGGCCATCGAGATAGATCCGAAAGCAACATCTGCGCGGGTCGCCTTAGCTGATGTTTATCGATTTCAACACCGCTTGCCCGATTCGGAAACGGAACTCAAGCAGGCCACGAGCAATGATCCGAAAAATCCCGAGCCGCTCGCAGCGCTGGCACGCCTCTACATGACCGAGGGGAGAGAGCAGGAAGCTGGGAGGTTGCTGCAAAACGTTCGGCACGATTTTCAAAGCAACTCGGCTGGGTACCGTTTGCTTGGCGACTTCTATTTTTCCGCCGGAAAACTCGATGAGGCCACGGCAGAATACAACCATATTTATCAGGAACACCCGAACGATTTGCAGGTCAAGCGAAATTATGCCCAGCTATTGATTCTGAAAGACCGCCTTCAGGAAGCCGACAGTCTGGTCAATCAGATATTAAAATCCAGCCGGAACGATCGCGACGCATTGGTGCTGGAGGGTCAAATTGAAATCCGTACGGGAAAATTCAAGGAAGCCATAGATACCTTGCAGAACGCAATTCGCAGCGATCCGGAAAATGGATTGGCTCACTATCACCTCGGCGTGGCTTTCGATCGAGAGGGAGATCCGGCCCGCGCCGAGAGTTCCTACGGGGAGGCAGCACGCCTGAACCCCGATCTCATCGAAGCGCAGCTTGCCGTTGCAAACTCCGCCATCCGCCACAGCAACATGCCCCTGCTGGAGCAATCAACGGATCAGATCATCCGCTTGCGACCGAATGCGCCCGGTGGTTATGCCATGCGCGCTCTGTCCTACTTGAAACGAGGGAGATTGGAAAATGCGGAACAAGACGCCAGCCGGGCCATCAGCCTTGGCCCAAAGGCGCCGGATGGATATATGCAGATGGGCAACATCCGCATGGCGCAAAAAAGGTACACGGATGCGACTCACTTCTATCAGCAGGTTTTGGATCGTGACCCGAACTCCACGGATGGCCTCGCCAGTCTGATGGACGCCTACTTGGTGGAAGGACAAAGAGACGTCGCGATTTCGGCCGCGGAACGCCAGATTTCGAAATCTCCGGACAATGGTCGCTTCTATAACATTCTGGGCACATTCCAATTCGAACACCGCAAATATCCAAAAGATACCGAGGCTGCTGAAGCTAACCTCAGGAAAGCCACAGAGCTTACGATAACCGACGCGGATGCCTGGCTGAAACTCGCACAAGTCCAGTTCGCGCTCGGTAGGACAGATGAGGCCATTGCTACGTGTCAGAAAGCCTCACTCAATCATCCTCAAGAACCCGAGTTTTACGTGCTCCTTGGCCGTGTCTACGAGGCCAGGAACAATTGGAACGAAGCAATCAAGTCTTATCAAAAAGCACTGGAGATCGATCCCCGTAGTCCCCAAGCGTCCAATAATCTGGCGTTTGCGATGGCCGAGACCGGTGCGAATCTGGATGTCGCCCTCTCTCTCGCCCAGACTGCGCATCGCGGCTTGCCGGATTCAGAAAATACAGCGGATACTCTTGGGTGGGTTCTCTATCAGAAAGGCGCCTACAGGTCGGCAATTGACTCGTTTCACGAAGCAATGATCCTGCGCGAGAGGAAGCGACTCCCAGAGAGTCCGACGTTTCATTATCACCTGGGTCTCGCGTATCACAAGACGGGCCAGAGTTTACAAGCACGGGAACAATTTGAAAGGGTTCTCAGGATCGCGCCCGCATACTCGAAAGCGGAAGATGTCAAAAAAATGCTCGCAGAACTTGAGACGTCACATGCGCTACGATCGTCTGATCCAGCACATAACTCGGTCTCGAGATAAGGCGGAGGTCAAATGTCGAAGTGAAAAGTATTGCACCTTTTCACGATCCTGTAACACCGTCGCATCCCGCCCGGGAGTTTTCCACAATCGTCCGCGAAAATTAACCCAGTGTTCATAAGCGAGTCATAGTCCATCGAACGACCTCGTTTAGCCTAGCCCTGCGGGTTGTCGCGGTTGGATGTTGCGCGGCGAGCGGTTTGTCCTTCGCTCTTGTGCAAGATGGGCCACGAACTGACGCGATGTTCTGGAGGGGCATAATGAAGTTAGCAGGTTTGGCGACAAGCGTTTTAATGCTTCTTCTGTCGGTTGCAGCTACGGCGCAGACCACTGCAACGTTTACCGACGACGACGGAACCTTCACCTATAATGTGGGCACTGGCCAGCTTGACATCGGCATGACAAACGGAAACTTCACTGGTGCGAGTGGCGGTGCACCGGCTGATGGCCTAGGAAGCTGCACCGCCGGAAACCCCTGCGGCACAGCTAGTCAGCTGACTGCAATCTCTGGTCTCGGGCCGTACGGTATTTCAGACAACTCAGTTCCTTTCAGCCCCTTCACTCCCCCGGCGGGAAGTCACGGCGTGCCCTCGGTGACATGCACCCCTGCATGTTTAGGCACCGTCACGCTTGCAACCGGGACCTTGATGAGTTCGAGCATCAGTGCAACCACGGGACTCGGCAGCTCAACCTATGGTGCGGGCGGTACTTTCACCGTCCAATACGCCAACGGCGTCGTATTCACTAGCACCTTCACATCGGCGACCTTCACCCAGGTTGGATCCGGTGCGGGAGTGTTTTGGGTCTTCACAGGCCAGCTCGCGAACGGTACGCTGACTATCCCTCAGAGTTCAGGACCTCCGTTGGTAATCACGAATGTGCCCGGTGGCACCGTCCAATTAACAACCGTGGGAGGCATGCCGATCGTTTCGACGAACAAAGGATCGATCGAGTACAAGAACAACTCCGGTCAGACTAACCTCCCGATTGCTCCGGAACCGGGAACGCTGATGCTATTCGGAAGCGGACTGATAGCCGTGGGTGCGATCACCCGTCGTAAGCTTACGGGCCGGGCAACGGAATCCGTCAAGAAGTAAATCTCGGCCGGTAGAAGATAGACTGGGGGTAGCCAATCGGCTACCCTCAATCTTTTTGTGAGGTATCAGTCTGACAGAAACGTCTGCTTGTTCATGCATCCGGATCCTAATTCTCATGAATGCTTTTTAGAAATGTCTGAGCGCGTTCCCGACGAACGGCGCAGTGGAGAACGTCGGAGCCGCACGCGACTCCGTTCTAGGTGGAACTGGTTCATCCGCGACCGCGCCTGACACGCAGCTGCGATAGGCAATTGGTGCCGCCTGAGGACCTTATCATCTCTGCGAGCTTGCGCATGATAAGAAACGTGCACATGAGGAGGCTGGCGGGATTTCTTATCGATATAGGCGGAGCCAGACAGCCCTTGCTGTGATACAGAGCATGCTTTTTAGCGATTTCTCTCAAGTGTTCAAGCTGCCTGCGTTGAAGCTCGCGGGCAGAACGTAAGGGCCCGGAAGCACCTGTGGCCCGCATGTCCAGAAGGAAGCCGTAGTCGATTTCGCTCCTAGTGCAAAGACGCCTGGGATCTCTCTCCCTTTTCAGCGTCGCTCTGCTTCCACACCAACTGGCTCCATCGCTCTGGAAGAGAGTGTCGAAGCAAAAAGTATTCGTTCTCGGGGCGATCATCCTGCAAGGCTGGCACTCCCGGCGCTTCTGCCATCAACTGGTCGGGCGTGCTCTCTCGCCGAAGCAGGGCGGAAAACTGAGCTTGAGGAGTCGCTTCCGGCCCCCATTCCATCATGTCCCTGACCGCCTTCTCCGGCATGCGCTCCACCAGTTCCTCGGGACTCCTGACTGCAATTGGCCGATCACTGGCAAGGAAGTGCAGTCCCCAACCTTCAACGGAACCAAAAACGCGGACATAAGGGAAGGATTCTTTTATGGCGCGCGCTACGGAGGCTCGCACGACGTTGTCACCAGCCGGTAGCCATTGTTGCAGGATGCCTCCTGGGCGAAGCCGCTGCTTAATCGTTGCGTAGAATTCCTTCGAATACAGCATGCTCGAACCGGCAGCCTCGACCGGAGGAGGAGGATCGAGCGTAACGAGATCATATTGCTGGGAAGTTCGTTCCAGATAGCGCCTTCCATCGTCAATAACTACGTTCGCGAGAGGAGAACGCAATAGCTCAGGACCATCCGAATGAAAATACCCGAATACCCGGGGGACGCTGGGCACGAGTTCGACGGCCGTCGTGGAGATATCCCACGAAAGCAGAGACCGAAACGTTGTTCCCATCCCAAAACAGATCATAAGGGCATCTTTCGGCTGGCGATCCAATGATGCGAGTGGAAAATGCGCCATCATCTTTGTGACTGGCGTGAGGCTGGTAATCCCAACACCATTCACGCGCAGTCGCTTTTCCCTACCCCTGCCCGCGGCAATGATTGTGGCGGTGTGATCGCGTAAGACTTCCCTAGGCCAGAATCGATCCGAGAAATCCTTGGACAATACGGCGAATAGGGTGACCACGGCTGCAACCGCGTAACCGAGCTTTCCCGCCCACGCGTTGCGCGTCGACTGCTGGGAACCAGAGAAATTCCTGACCAAGCCGACCGCCACCCATAGGCCTGCAAACAGGTACAGCTCCCAGCGCTCGCTGATAAGCGGAAGCAACAGGAATCCTGAGAGAAGAGGCCCAACTATGCAACCGATCACGTTGATAGCGTAGGCTCGGCCCGCGCGGTCGGGATCACCGTTGGACCAGCGATCAACCAGCAGTGGCGTCACAAACCCCAGGATCCCGGAGAAGGGCGCTACTCCCATAATCAGGCAGAAAAGATTGAGCCATAGATGGCTCTGACCAGAGGGTCGGAACTGCACTCTCGGATCCACAAATATGAGAGGCAGCAATATTGAGACCCCGAGCAGAAACCACATGGAACCGCCGGGCAGATCCCGCTCGCGTGTGCACGACCACGTACGGTAAATTCGCGAGCCCAGGAACGTCGCGGCCAGGTACACGGACAAAATGAGTGCAAACGCGTAGACGAAAGTACCCAGATACGGAGTGTATTGCCTGATCCAGACCACTTCGATTGCCATGCTCGTCAGGCCGGTACCGAATAGCAACCATGTCAATGTGGAAGATGCACCCTGGGGCTTCTTGTTCACCTCTGACAGGGCGGCAGGAAAGCTCAAACTCTGCCCTTCGCCCCTGGAAAGTAAGAACGCTCCGATGGCGAGTAGCAAATTCGAGGCGGCTCCAACCTTCAAGGTGCCTTGAAAACCGAGTAACTCAATAATGAGGAGTGGCACCGTGGCGCCGACTACGGCGCCGAGCACATTCGCCAGATAGAGATAGCTGAAGGATC
>Ga0335071_10003662_pt1 | contig 16148 bp, 12 predicted proteins | sample Lox_Sample_15_FD_206724 | JGI IMG/M metagenome (GOLD analysis project Ga0335071, IMG submission 206724) | Soil microbial communities from Loxahatchee National Wildlife Refuge, Florida, United States - Lox_Sample_1.5 | ecosystem: Environmental > Terrestrial > Soil > Wetlands | place: USA... | reverse complement strand
GATTCGCGTAAAGTGCTTCTTGACCCATACGGCCGTGGTGTCGTGGTTCCCAGAAATTATAGCCGTCAGGCTGCCCGTGAGGAAGGCGACAACACTGCGACGGCGATGAAGAGTGTGGTTGTGGATCCCCGCGCCTATGACTGGGAAGGCGATCAACCTCTGCGCCGGCCGTCCTCACGGACGATCATCTACGAGATGCATGTGGCGGGCTTCACTCGTCACCCAAACTCCGGGGTTCCCGAGAGGGTCCGTGGCAAGTACGCCGGCCTGATCGAGAAGATACCATATCTCCGCGATCTCGGAGTCACTGCCGTTGAACTCCTGCCGGTCTTCCAGTTCGATGCCCAGGATTGCCCACCCGGACGGGTAAACTACTGGGGATATGCACCGGTCTCGTTTTTTGCGCCGCACCACAGCTACAGTTCACGCGAGGATCCACTCGGGCCGGTGGATGAGTTTCGCGATATGGTCAAGGCGCTGCACCGTGCCGATATCGAGGTGATTCTCGACGTTGTTTTCAATCACACCGCGGAAGGCGATTATCGGGGACCCACCCTGTGTTTCCGCGGGTTGGAGAATGACGCTTATTACATTCTCGAGCAGGACCGCTCCCGCTATGCCAATTACAGCGGCACGGGGAACACGCTCAATGCGAACCATCCGGTTGTCCGCCGCATGATTGTGGACAGTCTCCGCTACTGGGTTGAGGAGATGCACGTGGATGGCTTCCGATTCGATCTGGCGTCGATCCTCGCGCGCGATTCGTCGGGCCAACCGATGGCTAACCCGCCGGTGCTGTGGGACATCGATTCGGACCCAGAGTTAGCGGGTACGAAGATCATCGCCGAGGCCTGGGATGCGGCCGGTTTGTATCAAGTGGGCAGTTTCGTCGGAGATCGCTGGAACGAGTGGAACGGACGGTTTCGCGATGATGTCCGTAGCTTCTTTCGCGGCGACGATGGTTCGGTTCCGCGAATTGCCGACAGGCTACTCGGTAGTCCGGAGCTTTACAGTCACAGGCAACGCGAAGCAGAGCAGAGCATCAATTTCGTGACCTGTCACGATGGTTTCACTCTCAACGACATCGTCTCCTATGACTACAAGCACAACGACGCCAATGGTGAAGGAAACCGCGACGGGTCGGGCGAGAACCGAAGCTGGAACTGTGGCGTTGAGGGCCCATCGGACGATCCCGCGGTCGAGACACTACGAAACCGGCAGGTCAAGAACTTCTTGACTGTCACCATGCTCGCTCTGGGCGTTCCCATGATTCTGATGGGCGACGAACTGCGGCGTTCCCAGCACGGTAACAACAACGCCTACTGCCAGGATAACGAGACCAGTTGGTTCGACTGGACGCTGATCGATAGGCGTGCCGACTTGCTCCGATTCACGAAACTCCTCATTGCGCGGCGGCTGCAGCGCGACCTGTATCCTGAACATCGGCGCGTGAGCCTGAACCAGCTGCTCCGCCAGGCGAATAAAGCCTGGCATGGCGTTAAACTCGGACAGCCGGACTGGCACCCCTGGTCGCACAGCATCGCATTCAGCGCAGAGCACCGAGCAGAGAACCTCCTCTTCTACGCGATTTTGAATGCGTACTGGGAGCCGCTTGAATTTGAACTGTCGCCGGTTGGCAATCGCGGCGGAGATTCGTGGCACCGCTGGATCGACACTGCGCTTGATTCGCCGCATGACATAGTCGAATGGAAGAATGCACCGCCAGTTTCGGCCCGGAGCTATCGGGCCGGACCGCGCTCTGTGGTAGTCCTCTTCGCGGGCTTCGGAGCTGTCGTCCCTAAATTAGAGTACCTGCAGCAATTGCGGCCTGTTGAGCAGTTCTGAGGCTGGCGCCGATACGCCGAACTGTGTCTTGCCAGAGGCGCTTCTGGCTAGACATTTTGGACCTCAGACCGGCCGTCATTGCAAACGGCAAAGGCCCACTCTATGAGTTACCGACACAGCACCGAGGTCGATCGCTGAATGAGAAGTCCGCCGAGTCGCCAAGGGGCTTCACAAATTGGGGCTAAGGCCAAGACACAGAAGGTTACGAGAGCCGCCTCCCAGCAAGTTAGTAAGAGACCGGGTACCGCACCGAGCGGTTAAGAGAGCTCAACGATTCCTGGGGTTATAGAGATGATGATGGGCCGGTTTTCAGGTGTCCGCCGAGGGATGGGTACAAAGCCCTAATCTAAAACTGTCACCACCAAGATACATCGAAAAAGCGTGCCCTCCTGCGCCCTGGATCGACAAGCCTTCGTCCCAACTCTAGACGTCAGTAACAAATGTAAAGGAAGTTGGCTTGGGACGCATAATGTTGCCAAAGCGGCAACTTTATGGGCCCAGCCACAACAACCACCGGGCTCTTCTTCTGCCAACCAACCCGTCGATTCTGGCCTTGCACTCGCTCCCGTCATCGAGATGAACGTTCGCCACATCGGCCGCACGCACAGCCAGAGAAGCTGACTGGAGGCGAAACGCCGGAAGGCTGGCTCAAGAAGATTGACCGACCGCGCGAAGGCAAGGCCTGGGTCGGCTTTTTCCATCTCTACGTCAGGGACCCCTCCCGGCAGGAAGGAAAAAACACTGCGTCCCGTCACCATGCCGAAGCGCGAGGCGCAGCAGACTGGCCGACCACATCGGGGAGTACACAGGCAAGCTCAGGCTCCCCGCTTCTGGCCAGCGCTGAGATTCTCAGCTAGATCGTTCGCTCTCTTCAGCTGCAATCTCTTCAGCAAGAGAGCTCGCCAACCGGTCGATTTCACGCACCAACGCGAGGAACGAATGAAGAGGTGCTTGAGGCAATGGTTCAGGTTCCGGCGCGCAACACGCTCGAACCGCCTGTTCCAGATCCTCGAAGGAGCTTCCCCGCACGGGCCCTATTTGTCGCACCCCTCGTTCGATCCGAACCGCCAAATCCTCCAGCACCCCGGCAAAGCGATCATCATAAGCCTGCTGGGCAAGACGCACGGCTTGCGGCAATTCGAAGCCCGGCAATTGGAGGCGGTATTTCAAGGAGGCAAGCCGCATTAAGAAGAGTGCTCGCAATTGCGGTTGCCATCGACGGATGTGGTCGCGCAAAGCAAGATCCTGCGGCCTCGACGGACCGAATTCGAAAAGAACGCCGTCCGCTAGCGATCTCACCTTGTCGAATTGCGCATTGATCGTCTCGCGAAGAACATAGCCGCGCTCGATCGTGAACGGGATCTCCCTTGAAACCGGACTCCTGGCAAGCTGAGCGAGCAATCGCAAGGTGGAGATGAACGCTTTCCTCATCTCGAAACCGGTCCGGGCGCCCCAGAGCTGGTCGAATACCAGCCACATCATGAACAGCCCGAGCAAGACGCCGACGACGCGGTCCCTTGCCACGGAGAGCGACGTTTGCATCGCGAACTCCTGCAGGTTGATAAGGTAGAAAGCAAGAGCGACCTGCAACCCGAAGTAGGACAATCGAGGACTAGACGTCATAAACCAGGAAGCGAGGGCTGTGACCAGCACGAAAAGAAGGGTAAATCCGCCAATCGAATCCAGGTAAGGCAGAATAAAGATCTGCGAACCCATGCCGATGACAAAACCACCCACCAGGGCGCCCGCGAGACGCAGGATCTGTTTCTGTCGGGACGCGCCGATCGTGGAAAGCCCGGTTAGAAGGCAGGTGGTCACTGCCGTACTGATGCCGGGCCAGGCGATCGAGTTGTAGATGATATAACACCCGCTCGCTGCCAGCCCCCCCTTCAGCGCAAACTTAAAGTGCTCAGGGTTGACAAACGCGTCCGGGGCGATAAACGAATGCGGCATGTCGTGTGAGGACGGCAGACATTCCTCTGTCGATCGAGCATCCGCAAACGCCTGAGGGATGAGCGCAACGGTGTTCTCCATTTCGTACAGCAAAGGAGCACGACCCGAGGGATCTTGATCGGTATGAAACTGAATCAAGCCTGGAATTCGTCGATTCAGCAGATCGCTGCGAATACTTGCGACGGCGGCGGCCAGGTTACGAAATGCTGCCTGATTCTGGGGGGAAGGCTCGAAGCTGAGCTGCGTCAGAGTTGCCGCAGTGTCCACCAGCCGGCCAACGAGGGCTACAACAGCACCCATCTGCGCACCGTACCGGGCCGAATACCCGGAGCGTCGTAAGATCCGCCTCAATGTAGATGTTCCACGTATTCCCAGCCTGACGACAGTCTCTTCCGTCGATGGCTCTGCGGGGCGGCCTTCCGCGTAGCAGGCTAACAGACTCTGGACAGCAGTCAAGCGCTCGGTAATCGGTAAGACGATATCGTCTCCGGGTGTCATATGCGCGAACGCCAGTTCTACACCCGCGGTAACGATGACCCCTATTGCTGATGCCAGCAAAAGCCAGAGTATATCTTCGACATTAGTCTCGGCTGGCACCTGGCGGTCCCACACCGGAACTCCGACCGCGATCATAATAATAAACGTAGAGGCTGCACCGTAATTGGTTATGACGCTGAGCGCATAAAATCCGAGGAAGAACGAACCGATATTCCAGAGAAAATGGTAGAGTGGAACGCCGATCACGAACCACGCTGCGACCAGGAGATACACTGCACCTAGGCCAGAAACGAGGAATATCGTTCCCGCTGACTGCAACGTCGCTCGAGGTGTCTCACGAGAAATCAGAAGCGCATAAATCGCTCCTTGAAATGCGTACGGGACACGAAATGTCATGCAGAGGATCATCACGAGAGTCGCGGAAATGACCATGCGCGTAACTGTTCCTGCCCGGCGCGGGTATGGAGCGAGTTCCTGTTTGAGGAATTCCCACAACCACGATAATGGTGGGCCCGACTGCTGCACGTTCTGTGCAAGCGAGGCCATCTTCAACGCCCCCGAATCACGACGACCGACGATTCGCTCACGCGAAACAACTCAGGCGGAGGATTTTCCACACGGACGCGAACCGGGAACCGGGTGGCCAGATGAACCCAGTTCAGGTTTCTCTGCACGTCCGGCAGGCCCGTGGTGAGACGACCGACCACGTCTGGATTCGGAGTCACGCCGAAACCAATGCTCTCCACTACGCCCGAAAAACGCACATTCGGTCTGGACAGGACGTAGACGTCGGCCCGCATTCCGGGACTGATACGCTTCAACTGGCCTTCACGGAAGTTCGCGGCCGCCCACCACGTGCGCACATCAATCAGCGTGAACACCTGCTGGCCGATGTGCGCGTAGGCACCTTCCGAAATCGTAAGATTGGTCACCCGAGCATCAAATGGAGCATAAACCCGGCAGTTATTGAGGTTATATTGGGCGCTCCTTACCGCGGATGCTCTTGCGCCGCGCTGGTTGAGCAAGGGCTCTAGAGTGGTCACGGCGTGTTGCGCCTGTTCATGCTGGGCCTTGCTTTCCTGCAGCATGGCCCGGGAACGCTGCTCTTGTGCAATGGCAGCCTGCAATCCTGCCTGCGCGAGGTTCAGCTGCGACTGCGCCTGCTTCAGGAATTGCGCCTCTGCTACCTCCGTGGTCCTCGCCCTGTCTACCTGATCGACGGTGACAAATTGCTTGGCGAGCAGCGGCTCGATTCGATGCAGGTTGTTGTTCGCATACGCCCATTCCGCCCTTGCCCGGCTGACGCCCTGTTCTGCGTTTGTCACATCAGCCCGTGCCTGATCCACCGCGGCCGCCCATCTCTCCAGGTCCGCCTCCATGCTGTGGATATTGGCCTGCGCAACTGAGACGGCGCTTACCAGAGCCGCGATTCTTCGGCTCTCGTCTGAGATCTGTCCTTCAAGAGTCGCCTGCTCCGAGACGGCTCTCTCCAGTGCATACCGATAGGGTCGGTCATCGATCTCGAAAAGCAGGCCTCCCTGCTTTACGAGCTGGTTGTCGCGCACATTTAGATGGAGAATCGGGCCTTCCACTTGAGGCGCGATTCCAATGAAGTTGGCAACGATCTCGGAGTCGTCGGTTCGCGGATAACGGTTCGCGTGATAGAGCACAATCAGTCCCATCGCGACGGCACCACTTACAATGGCAAGGCTGAGAACCTTGCCAAGCATCTTTCCTATCGTTGTATCGGGCCTGGGTGTCATGAGTAGTTCCTTCGCTATCGAAAGAAGGCGAGCCACAGCGCAAATGTAATCAGCGCCGTCAGACACGGATAGGTCAAAACCGGGAGCGCAATCACAATGTGAAGGTGCAACAGGATCCATCGGGCTCCCACGGTGAACAGCAGCGCGAATGCCAGACACACAAGCCAGGCCGGAAAGAACGAGCCTAAAACATCGAAGGAAGGGGCCCGGCCGCAGCTCGTCAACAGCCCGAGCGCCAACCCAGAGCCCACAATGCGCCGGAATCCATTTGTGCTCATGGGTGAGGTCGCCTCGCGGTGGGTTGGATCGCATCCCCGGTGCGGAACGCCAGGTCCGCCAGCGTCGATAGCACTTGAGTGCGCGCCAGTACGTCAGCCGAGCGGGCTTGCGCGAGGACCTTTTGGGCCGCGGTCACGTCCACCAAGTTACGAACACCAAAGCCGTAGGATTCAAGGGCGGCAGCATAGGACTGGTTGGCCGCTTCCAATAGCGAGGTAGCAGCCTCGCGCTGACGAAAGGCCGTGACCAAATGTGAATAGGCAGTCCAAACCTCGTTTTCGATGCGATCCTGAGTCGCGCTGACCTGCGCTTCGGCGGACCGGATCCGAGCCTCAGCTTCGGCGAGACGACTCCTCCGCGCACCTCCGTCAAACATGTTCCAGGTCAGACTCATGGCCAACCCGCCGGTCAAGGCAGCCGTGTGTCCCCAGGGAAGCTGTTGCTGTAGCATATATGACGACTGGGCGTTTGTGGTGAGACCGAGACTCAAGCTGGGATAGAACGCAGCCAGCGCCTCCTTGCGCTGTGCGTTTGCGAGGCGGACACCGGTAACGTCCGCCAGGAGATCGGGCCGCTGATCGAGGCCACGATAAATCGCCTGCTCGACGTTCTCGCTGATCGACCCAGGATTAGGTACTTCGCTCAGCGGCTGAACGCGAATCACAGTCGTTGCGGAGGTTCCCATAGCTGTCGCCAAGTCGCCCCGAGCAATTTCCTCAGTTCCCAATATGGCCTGGAGCTCATAGAGTGCCTGAGCGGATGCACTGCGCGCTTCCAGCACATCCGGCAGAGTTGCCAAACCGTTGCGAAGCCGCTCCTCAGCCGCCTGTTGTACTGCCTGGGCGTTGGCCAGACTTGCCCTGGCGGCGACTTCCTGACCAGACGCATTCAACAGGCGGTAATAGGCCTGTTGAACCTGGTAAATGACCCTCCTGTGGACGTCGTTAAAAAGGAAATTCGCTGCGAGCAGACGAGCGCTTGCCGCGTCGATACGGCCGCGGCGGGCACCGAAGTCGAAGATTGTATAGTTCAGATCCAGTGACGCCTGGAATGCAGGTAGCGTCTGGCGGTAGAACTGACTCCCGAATGGAACTTCCACGCGATCCACGCCGGAGAGCGCCACGGCAGATAAGGTCGGAAATAGTTCGCTGCGCGCGACTCCGAGGGCTGCCGCCTGGGCGCGAGCGTTTTCCCAACTCACCATGGTCTCGGGATTGTGGGACTCGGCCAGATCGATCAGTTCCGGTAAGGAATAGACTCTGTCGGGTTCAATACGAAAGGGCACCTGACGGAGACGTCTTCCATCATTTGCAACTCGTTGTTCCTCAGGAGAGTGCCACGGGCGATCCGGCGTCGATGGGGGCCCTTGGGCGCACAAGGGAAGAAGGGCCGTCAGAATCAAAAGCGTGCGGCGAGGAGTCTCCCACGTCATAGAGTGTTACGCGGGCTCCGTCAGAGTTGTTTGACTTCCGCTATATGCAAAACGCACCGCTCCCTTTCGAACGACCAAGACTAAGATTCTAGCCACGTGCTTGAAGTTCTAATTAATCGGTCCTTGGCGTTGGGTGAGGGTCCGTACAATCGAATCAGCGGCACCCCTGGAATTGTCTCAAGAGCAATACGTGACGCCGTCAGCCCAAAAAAAGAAGAACAATTAACTACCGCGTGCATCTCCTCCGGGGTCGAATTGGTTAATCCGACCTTTGTCGGACTGCGAGGCTGACAGTGGGTTCCAGGATTCGGATCATCGGACTGCGGGCAACTGCTCTCCACGGTGGGGCAGCGCTCGCTGCGTTGGCACAGCCGCGAGCGCCTCTGAGTCCAACCAATATCTTCGCGCCGGTGTCGACGCCGTCCCAGTGGATCATTGAGCTGTCTCGTCTTGTGCTGATGGTGACCGGCGCGATATTCATCGTCGTTTTCACCTTGCTTGCATATGCAGTTGTGAAGTTCAGGAAGAGAAGGGCTAGCGACGTGCGTGAGCCCGCACAGGTTTACGGAAGCACTCAACTGGAACTTGCGTGGACGGTCATTCCTATCCTCATAGTTGTGGTCCTGTTCCTGGCGACAGCACGCGTAATCGCCGACATCCAGGGCGCAGTACGGCCAAGCAACGCCATTGAAGTCACCGTGATCGGACACCAGTTCTGGTGGGAGTATCGATATCCATCACTAAAAGTGGTAACCGCGAATGAACTGCATATCCCGGTAAGCGATCCAACGCATCCAACCCCGACTTTTCTCACGCTCCTTTCCGCAGACACCGATCACAGCTTCTGGGTCCCCCGCCTCGCGGGCAAAACGGACCTCATACCGAATCACCCCAACCTTATGTGGGTGGACCCCCACGAGACCGGATTGTACTTGGGGCAATGCGCGCAGTACTGCGGAACGCAGCATGCGATGATGCTTCTGCGCGTCTATGTACAGACGCGTGATGAGTTCAACCGCTGGATTCAGCAGCAGAGCCGGCCGGCTCAGTTTAACGGTGCCGTTTCCGAAGGGCAGCGAATTTTCGAACGGACCGCGTGCATCAACTGCCATGCCGTGGCGGGAACCGCGGCAAATGGAACCTTCGGCCCCGACCTGACACATCTGATGAGCCGCGACACGATTGCATCCGGCGCGGTGACAAATACGCCGGAAAATCTGCGGCGCTGGATTCAAGATCCCGGCGTCATCAAACCGGGCTGCAAAATGCCGGCTATGGGGTTGAGCGGCCCGGAAGTGAATGCACTGACTCAATTTCTGGAGACCCTTCACTGATGGCCGCCGAATCGATCGCTTTGCCGCCTTCCGATGCGTCACCGCCGCCCCTGGTGGAACGGCTTCATCAATGGGTGACGACCGTCGATCACAAACGGCTGGGCATAATGTATATCATTTATGCGCTGATCTTTCTCATTGTCGGGGGCGTGGAGGCAACGATAATGCGGATCCAACTCATTCGGCCGCATAACGATTTCGTTTCGCCTCAGGTCTTCAACCGAATGTTCACAATGCATGGCACGACCATGATTTTCTTCGTCGCCATGCCGATTCTGTTTGGGTTCGCGAACTACCTCATCCCCCTGATGATTGGCGCGCGCGACATGGCGTTCCCACGCCTGAACGCTTTCAGTTTCTGGATGACAGCATTCGGCGGGCTGCTCCTCTATTTCAGCTTTCTCGGCGGCGATGGCCTATATGGGGCCGGTAATGCTCCGGACGTGGGATGGTTCGCCTACGCCCCCCTGACCGCGCAGACATTCTCGCGCGGCCACAGCACGGATTTCTGGATCCTTTCATTACTGGTTTCCGGGGTCGGCAGCATCGGAGTTGCAATTAACATCGTTGCCACTGTCCTGTGCATGCGGTGCCGGGGGATGACGCTTGGGAAGATGCCGCTGCTGCCGTGGCTAAATCTCGTGATGGCCGGCTTGGTGATTCTCGCCGTAAGCCCGCTCACGGCTGCGCAACTGATGCTGCTGGTGGACCGCTACCTTGGTGGACACTTCTTTGACACGCAGGCCGGAGGTTCCGCGGTGATGTGGATGCACTTTTTTTGGGTCTTCGGCCATCCGGAAGTATATATACTCGTACTCCCCGCCTTTGCGTTCGCTTCCGAAATCATCCCGGTGTTTTCCCGCAAAGCGATCTTCGGCTACCCGATTATGGTGGCGGCAACGATCGCCATCGGGTTTATCAGTATGAGCGTTTGGGCCCACCATATGTTCACAGTCGGCATGAGCGCACCCGGAAACACCTTCTTTGTGCTGACTACGATGGCCATTGCCGTTCCCACCGGAATCAAGATCTTCAACTGGCTCGCCACCATGTGGGGAGGACAGATTCACTTCAGGACTCCAATGCTCTTTTGCATCGCCTTTCTCTTCCAGTTCCTGATCGCAGGCCTGACCGGGATCATGTTAGGCAGCGCACCATTTGATTGGCACCTTGGAAACTCCTACTTCGTCATCGCGCACTTTCACTATGTCATAGTAGGCGGCATTCTGTTCACTCTGTTTGGAGCCTTCTACTATTGGTTCCCAAAAATGTCCGGTAGGATGTACAACGAGACGCTTGGCAAATTGCACTTCTGGCTGTTTTTCATAGGATTCCATCTGACGTTTGATTTCATGCATGTTCCGGGACTTCTCGGAATGCCGCGCCGAATCTATACCTATGAACCGGGCCGCGGCTGGGACATATGGAATTTGATTGTGACGATAGGCGTGTTCTTTCAGGCGGCGGGCGTGTTGGTATTCATTGGCAACCTGCTGTGGTCGCTCCGGCGGGGTCCGGTCTCGGGAAGCGATCCGTGGGACGCATGGACGCTCGAATGGTCCACCACTTCGCCGCCGCCCGCTTACAACTTCGCATCCTTGCCTCAAGTCAGAAGCCGCCGGCCACTGTGGGATCTCAAGCATCCGGACGATCCCGATTGGCAGTACGAGTAAGGTCATGAGTGCACCGCCTGCAGCCATTCCTGATGACGATATCCGATGGGACCTTCCAGCGAGGGGGCCTGTCGCAATGTACGGCTTGATTGCCGCCGAGTCGGCGATTTTCACCATCTTTGTTGTCGCCTACATTTTCTACTTGGGCAAGAGCCTCACGGGACCTCAGCCGCAGAATGTCCTCCGCATCCCAATTTTCTCTACGATCTGTTTGCTTTCCAGTAGCCTGACGATTCACTTTGCCGTGAGGTCGCTCAACAGCGGAGGCGTGCGTGCTTTCGCACGATGGTGGATTCTTACAATCGCGCTCGGCGCCGCGTTCCTCGCGGGCACGCTTCTCGAGTGGCGGCATCTGATCTTCGAGGAAGGCCTTACGATCCGAACCAACCTGTTCGGAACAACCTACTACTCACTGGTCGGATTACATGCGTTCCACGTGACGGTCGGCCTTGTTGCGCTTACGACGGCAGCCGCTTTTACATTCCTCGGGTATATAGGACGGCAGCACGCGGAACGGGTTAAAGTTCTGTCGATGTACTGGCACTTCGTGGATGGAGTGTGGGTGGTAGTTTTCACCGTCGTATACGTTATCGGGCGTTAAGGAACTTAATGGCTGTCGAACCAACGAACCAGAGCGGTATGGCCACTCCCGAGACGATCGAGTTGCCGGCGCCAACGGCATGGCCGATTGTGTTTGCGTTCGGAATCGCGCTGCTTTTTGGGGGATTAGTTACCAGCGGAGCCGTCAGCGTACTTGGGGCGTTGGCCGCCATCGTCGGCGCGATTGGCTGGTTTCGCGACGTTCTTCCCCAAGAGGCCCGCGAATCGGTGCAGGTGACCGCGCAAGTGCCTGCCGTCACAACACTGCGGCGTGAAGTAACCCGAGCGGAGGTCGCGCACGAGTTGCAACGAGCGTGGCTACCGGTGGAGATCTATCCGATCTCTGCAGGAATCAAGGGCGGTTTGGCTGGCGCCGTTGCGATGGCAGCGTTGGCGATGCTGTACGGTATTCTGAGCCACACGAGCATTTGGTATCCGATCAATCTCCTGGCTGCCGGGTTTTTCCCCGCCGCCGCGGCCGCAAGCACTGCCGAATTAGCCGCATTTCATTTACCCGCTTTTCTTATCGCCGTTTCGATTCACCTGATCACGTCGCTGGTCGTCGGGCTGCTCTACGGCGCCACACTGCCGATGCTTCCGCGGCACCCCATTCTGCTCGGGGGCTTTATCGCGCCCATTTTGTGGTCCGGTGTGATTCATAGCATTCTCGGAATCGTTAATCCGGTGCTTAACCAACGCATTGACTGGTACTGGTTTGTGCTCTCGCAGGTGGGATTCGGTATCGTCGCGGGCCTAGTCGTTTCCCGGCAGGAGCGCATACGGACGTGGCAGCGCCTACCACTTGTTCAGCGGACGGGAATGGAGACGTCCCGCAGGAGGGACGAAAATCGCGGGAGGGACGAAAGGCCATGACCCAGGCAGCTCTTGTCGCGGTAGTATTACTGGTCACTGCAGCATGCAGCACTCGTAATTTTGCGCCGGGGCGCCCCCCGGCACATTCGGAGGTGGTCCCACCGGACAAGATCATGGACTTCGAGCTCCTTTATGGCAGAAATTGTGCCGGCTGTCATGGGGCGGACGGAAAGGGAGGTGCTGCAATGGCACTTGCCGACCCGGTCTATCTCGCCATCGCCGACGACGAGACGATTGGCCGGGTAAGCGCCGACGGAGTTCCCGGAACGGCTATGCCGGCTTTTGCGCAACACTCCGGCGGTATGCTGACCGAGGCCCAAATCAACGGGATCGTCGCCGGAATGCGATCGCGCTGGGCTAGGCCGGATGCGCTACGCAACGTTGAACCGCCGCCTTACGTAGCACAGGGTCCTGGTGATCCGAAGCGCGGCGCGGCGGTTTTCAGTGTTTACTGCGCCTCGTGTCACGGGGCGGACGGCCGTGGAAGCAAGCGGGCCAGTTCCGTGGTGAATGGATCCTATCTCGCGCTCGTGAGCAATCAGGGCCTTCGCACGATTGTAATTTGCGGGCGGCCGGAACTGGGCGCTCCCGACTGGCGCGGCGATGTGCCCGGAAAGCCGATGTCGCCCCAGGATGTATCCGATGTGGTGGCGTGGCTCGCCGCACAGCGGCCACAGTTCTCCGGGCAGCCCTATGCAGGTGCACTGCAATCGAGAGGAGGGCTTCAGTAATGTCACCCACTGGAGTTTCGAGGCGCGGGATGGTGGCTGCGCTTGGAATGCTTTTCACCGGGGCCGTCGGTTTGCTTCTTGCAGTCCCGATCGTCGGCTACATCCTTTCTCCCGTGATTCGGGAACGGAGGCCGGGGTACGAGTCCTGGCTCTCCCTTGGCCCGCTCGGTCAATTCCCGGTGGGACAGACCCGTCTCGCGACCTATCGAAACCCCGTGGTCAATCCAACGGACGGGGAAACCGCGGATATTCCCTGCTGGGTACGTAATGTGGACGGTGAAAAGTTCCAGGTCTTTGCAATCAACTGCGCCCACCTCGGCTGCCCGGTTCGTTGGTTTGCGCAGTCTGGCCTATTCATGTGCCCGTGCCATGGTGGCGTCTACTACGCAGACGGTTCCTATGCCGCTGGGCCACCCCCGCGGGGGCTATTCACATATTCCTACAAGCTCCAGCAAGGGAACCTGCTCATCGATGCGGGTGAGATGCCCACTACCGGGTCCCCTACGGCGAGCCTTCCGAATATCAAAGTTGGGAGGCCACCGTGCGCGTGATCAAAAAGCTGGGTGACTGGTTCGATGCCCGCCTGAAACTCGCTACGCCGATTCGGGAGACGCTAGAGCATCCGGTCCCGCGTGAAACTGCAAGTTGGGCTTACGTCTTTGGCAGTGCCGCCCTCACTGTGTTCACGCTTCAGCTTGTCACCGGCATTCTCCTCGCCCTCCTTTATGCACCTTCCGCGGGAGAAGCATGGAATAGCCTGCAGATGCTCAATCACCATGTCACTCTCGGGTGGTTCGTTCGCGCCCTGCACGGTTGGGGATCGAACTTCATGGTCGCGATCGTCCTCATCCATATGGTGCAGGTTTTCCTTTTCGGAGCTTACAAGTTCCCCAGAGAGCTGACCTGGATCGTGGGCGTTTGCCTGCTCCTCTTCACCCTCGGAATGGCGTTTACCGGCCAGGTGCTTCGATTCGATCAGGACGCATACTGGGGACTGGGCATCGGAGCGTCCATTGTAAGCCGCGTCCCGATTCTGGGACCGTGGGCTGTTAATCTCCTGTTGGGAGGGCCCATCATAGCGGGGGCTACGCTCTCACGATTTTTCGCCTTGCACGTGTTCGTGATCCCGGGATTGCTGATTGCGTTCGTCAGCTTGCATCTGCTTCTGGTGCTGAAGCTCGGAATCAACGAGTGGCCCATGCCCGGGAGAATTGTTCGACGCGCCACGTACATAAGGGAATATCATGAGCTGACGCGTAGAGATGGCATTCCGTTTGTGCCCGGCGCTGTGGCGAAGGATTTGTTCTTCTCCGGCTTTATCCTTCTATGTATCGCTGCGTGTGCCTTGTATTTCGGCCCATTCGGACCGAGCGGCCAGCCGGATCCCACAATTATCCAGACGGCACCACGGCCGGACTACTTTTTCCTCTGGCTCTATGCGGCGCTGGCCCTGCTTCCGCCATCGCTGGAGACTCCGGTACTCCTGATCGGACCCGTGATCGTGCTGGTCGTGCTTCTGACGCTCCCGTTCTTCTCAGGGGAAGGCGAAAAGAGCTGGAAACGCCGCCCCATTGCGGTTCTAACGATTCTGCTAGTAGCGGTCGCGCTGGGGACGTTCACGCATCTGGCCGGTTATACCCCTTGGAGTCCCGTTATGGATGCGTGGAGCGGCGATCCGATTCCCGCCCAATACCTCAAAGGGCGCACGGCTCTGGAGCGCCAGGGCGCGCTCGTCTTTCAAGTGAAGCAGTGCCGCAACTGCCATGCCCTGGGCGGCGTGGGCGGGCAGCGCGGCCCACAATTGGATCAAATCGCCGTCGCGCTCACCGAGGGTCAACTCATCCGTCAGGTTATCCAGGGCGGTGGCAATATGCCCGCTTACGGGAAGAACCTGAGCCCCGCAGAGACCACTGCACTCGTGGCGTTCCTCCAGACGCTACACCCGGCCGGACAGGCTCCGGCGCGGGAGGCTTATCGCGCCGCTGGAGCCGGAGCACGCCCGTAGACCATGCCAGTGCATAGCGGCTTGCATTCGTGGTCCCTCCCCATCTCTATTACGCTGGTTCTGATGGCGGTGGCGTCTGTCCATTTGCGGGGGTGGTACCGGCTACGGAACGCTCGGCCAGCTTTGTTATCGGTCTGGCGTCTGATTGCGTTTGTCAGTGGCATCGTTTCACTGTGGGTCGCTGTAGCGTCTCCTTTGGGGACTCGGGACCATCAACTCCTGACTGCCCACATGGCGCAGCATCTTCTCATCATGACGGTAGCGGCCCCGCTAATTCTGCTAGGGGGGCCGGTTATCGCGCTATTGCACGGTCTCCCACGCTGCTTCAGACGACGCGTTTCGGGGCTTCTTCTGCAATACCCGTCGGCGCACGACTTCGGACGCATCGTAACTCATCCCGTGCTCTGCTGGCTCGCTTCCACGGCTGTCGTGATCGGATGGCATGTTCCTGATCTATTCGAACTCGGGATTCAGTCGGCAGGGTGGCACAAAGTCGAACACGTGTGCTTTCTGGCAGCCGGTCTTCTCTTTTGGTGGCCCGTGGTCCAGCCTTGGCCGAGCTTCGAAAGGTGGTCCCGCTGGCGCATGCCATTGTACCTGTTCCTTGCTACGCTGCCCTGCGATGCACTATCGGCATTTCTTGTTTTCTGTAACCGCGTCGTCTACTCGCACTACCAGGTCGCAGACCACCTCTCCGATCTTTCACCTCTCGGCGACCAGGAGTGCGCCGGCGCGCTGATGTGGGTTTGCGTGACGTTTGCCTATTTGGCGCCTGCAGCCGGCATCACAATCCATATCCTTTCACCGCAGAGTCACGCCTCGCACGGGGCGACTCCTGAACGTACAAACCGCAGGCTGGCGTCGCCTTGATGAACTGGTCGACAGCTCCCCAGTGCCGGTTCTCCGGACGGCGTCGAGGTAAAACCCGCACCGAAAGTCAGACAGGATGACCACGTGCGAGCTTGCCGCAATTGTGGCCATTCGATACTCGTTATACGAATTCTCTGCACACTCGCATGGAGGTGCATCCACCAAGGGCCGCGGAACTGCGGAAGCTCGCTCTCTCCCCGTTAGGCGCCTCCCCGCAAGATCTGACTCCCCAGCTCTGCATCCTCGATTGCAGCGTCGGTCGCTTGATCCTCAGACGCGCGCCGCGCCCTTC
>Ga0335071_10003661_pt1 | contig 16150 bp, 16 predicted proteins | sample Lox_Sample_15_FD_206724 | JGI IMG/M metagenome (GOLD analysis project Ga0335071, IMG submission 206724) | Soil microbial communities from Loxahatchee National Wildlife Refuge, Florida, United States - Lox_Sample_1.5 | ecosystem: Environmental > Terrestrial > Soil > Wetlands | place: USA... | reverse complement strand
GATGTCAGAATCCAGTCAGGGGAGCGCTGGCTAAAGATACCAGAGGTTCTGGCAAACTCGGACTTTGAGAAAATGCTCATCCTTTCGGCGGTCGTTTTTCTAGGAGTTGTTGGGGCCAAACACCAGTGCCGGCCTGCAACGGAAGAAAATCTGCCGCGGCCTGAGCATGAGTGTGAGCCTCTCAACAAGCCCACAGCATTCTTATTTGGACGGCAAAGATCCAACGATTTCTTAGTTGAAGTGATGGGAGCTTAGTCTTTATGGGCACACGCATCTGCCTAAGACGAATCGAGCGTGCGGAGAAAGCTTTGAAGACGCATGCGATCTTCGCTCCAGATTGCGTTTGTTTTCCTGAAAAGGAACAGCCGTTCTTCGGATTCGACTATGAGACAGAGATTGCATTTCGAGTGAAGTGCCCGCTGCATGGCGACAGATTTCGGCCCAGAGTTCGTCTCTTCACCTCCGGCTGGCGGCGAGAACGAGAGAAAATTCGGCGTGCCACGTTAGGCAGCCAGTTCCACAAGGCTTGGGAGGCGAGTTTCCCGTCTACCCTGTTCCCCGCAGAAGAAGAAGCAACTGAAGGAGTCATCTACTTGCGCCTGAAGGATGGCACGCGAGTCCTGGTAGAGAAGACCAAATACGCGAGCAGAGAACCTGCTCGCTGCAGATGACATCACCTATGGGTACAAGGAAATTTCTGCATCGCCTTGCGCAAGCTGAGAAAGCATTACAGGATCAATCGGTATTCTCTCCCGATTGTATTTGCTTTCCACCGAATGAGCCCCCTTTCTTCTGTTTCCCGATCGAAGCAGACGTAGCTAGTAGTGTCAAGTGTTCTCTCCACGGCGAACGATTCAAAGCTCAATTTCACGTCTACGTGGCTAAATGGTATCGTGAAAAAAGCGCAAAGGTTCTTCGGGATCGACTGAGCGCACAACATCAAAAGGCCTGGCTGGCGAGCTTTCCTCCAGCGTTGTGGCCGGCAGAGGAGGAAGAGATCCAAGATGGAAGGATCTTCCTTCGGTTAAGGGATGGGACAAGACTGCTGGCCTTCCCGCCCAGAGGTAAGAACGCCCAATAGCCCCACCGGACAGGTGCACAAAAGTGACCGCGTCCCCTTCGGACCACCATCCGCCCGTATCGTCACATGTGAGTGCCTTCCGTCATTTATGAAACACGACCACGGTTTGCTCGACAGCGCAACCGGTTCGCTGACGTACTGCAACGCCGGGCACCTTCCGCCAATTCTGATTCACAATTCCGGACCTTCGGTGCCCCTCAGCACCGGAAAAATTGTGCTGGGATTCTCATCGAATGTGGAGTACGAGGAAGGTACCATTAGAATTGAGCGCGGGGACAGACTCGCTCTTTTTACCGACGGCATCACGGAAGCGACAAACGCGAGTGGGAACGAATATGGCGACGGCAGAATTGAGTCGATGGTTCCTTGAAAATATTTGCCGCCTCCGCCATCTCCGGTAGCTCGATACAAATTGCCTTGGGTGTCAAAGACGAGCTTGCCCGTACTCGGGAAAAAGCCGTCCGTGCCGTTACGGTCGAAGTTGTGCACGATGGTTTCTTTCCATACGCCGCTGGCGGTCGGGCTCAGCTCATACACGATGCCATAGTTGTAAGCGCCTCCGAACAGCGTAGTGCCGTAAAGATTTCCTGACGCGTCGAAAACCACGCCAGCCGTGGGCTGATATCCGTCGGCGCCGCTGTTGATGAAGTTCCACAGCACGTGCTCAACCCAGCCGCCTTTTCTTCGTCACAGGCAGCGACATCGGCGACGACGGCCTCACAACACGGGCGACCTCGACGTCATCGTCAATGTCGATCATTGTGCGGCCTTCGGCCGCCGATCAAAGCCGCTTCGTGAATCTCGAGGGCGGTTCCCTTCGCATTGATCTGCAACAAGGCATTCCGCTTCCCGGCCTGGCCGGGAGATTGGCATGGACCGCGATCGCCGGCTTCCTCCCGGAAAACAAAACGCTCCCTGCCATGAAAGCAATGACCTTCGATCCCGGCAGCACGTGGGGAAAACTTCAGACAGTTCCCTTGCCCGGCGGCTTGGGACGTTGGACATGGAATTTCTTTTTGCAGAAGCGAAAGAGTCGCTGGATGCAGGTTTTCGATGTCATCCGCCGCACACAGGGAATGGTCGCGCCGATTTTCGGACTCGGATTCCCCGCTATCGCCACCACCGCCCTGAACACCGTAGACGCACTGGTGGGCGAAATCACTCGCGACGAGCGTACGGAATGGTTGTTCCAAAGCCCCGATGTCACCTTCTATGGCACTAAGCGCGCTCGCGACTCATATGAAGGAACCAAGCTCCGCTTGAAGAAGGGGATGTACGTCATCATGCCCAGCGACAAGCTGTCTCTCTTTGCCAAGCAACAGAGCGGCCTAGTCATTAAGGACGGACTCATCGTTCCAAAGAACACTCCGAGCCTCGAGGTGGAAGGCGCGGCCAAAGAGACGATCAAAGACATCACTTACCTGACCGTTGGCGTCACCGCCCGGTACCGAGCAACAGGAAAGAGTTAGCGGATCGCGAGTGTGGTCCGATTCATCGGCGCGCCGCCGATCTTCACGACAAGTTGCAAAACTCTGCAATGCCGGACCTTTGCGACCGACTCTCCCTCCGCTAAGTTCATGTTCGATAGCCACCTCTCCAAGACAAAGACCATGTGGACATGCTGCCGATGAGTTTTTGCAAAACCGAGACAAAAACGGCAGGAATCCTCTTGACAACAGCTAGTGGTCAATGTAAAAGTCTCGCTCCAATAACGGTTTTCCATTAGCGCGTAAACGTTTTCATGGTGCCGTTAACGTTTCCGATTCTGGGGCTGGGGTTTCCACTTTGCGTCGAGGAGGTCTCATGAGGCGAAGTCTATCCGGGGTCATTCTTGTCATTCTTGTGCTTATTTTGTTCGCGCCTGTGCTAACGGCGCAATCCCTTTTCGCGAATCTTTCCGGGACGGTGACCGACAGCACTGGCGCTGTGGTGCCCGAGGCGAGAATCACGATCCAGAATGCCGAGACCCGGGTGTCCCGGCAACTGACAGCGAATGCGGCGGGATTCTTCTCTGTCGCGCAGTTGCCCACCGGTACATACAATGTCATTGCTGAGGCCAAGGGCTTTCAGAAGTGGGTGGGTTCCGGGATTACTCTGCAGAGCAGCGACGACAAAACGTTGAACATCACGATGAAGGTCGGAGCGGCTACCGAGACGGTAGAGGTCAGCGCGGAGGCCGGGCAGATCGCGATTGTCGACTCGGGCGAGAAGACGACCGACATTTCCCAGAAGGAACTGCAGGATCTTTCGCTTGCGGGCCGCAACGCCAGCGAATTTGTGAAGATTCTCGCGGGCGCGTCTCTCTCCGCCAACGGTGGACTTAACAAGCCAGCCTATTCGGGCCAGGTGGTCGGAATCAACGGCTTCTGCGCCGGAAACGGATGTAACGCCGGCGGACTTAGTTCCGTGACCATCAACGGACAGGGCGGCTCACAGCAAGGCGTTTCCGGCGTCGGAATTTCTCAGGACGGCCAGGACACGCAAGACCCTGGTGCACCAGGTGCAGCGACCCCGGTAAATCCCAACCCCGAGATGATTTCGGAAGTAAAGGTGCTGACCTCGAACTTCTCCGCGGAAAACGCGAAAGGCCCAATTGTCGTAAACACGGTTACTAAGAACGGAACAAGCGTATTCCACGGCGAGGGTTATCTTTTTGCGCGGAACTCCGTACTGAACGCAAACGATGCCTTTAACAAAGAGGTAGGCATCGGTGTTCCACGGCCCAATGAGTCTTACTACTATCCCGGAGGCAATATCGGCGGACCGCTTTTTATTCCGGGGACCGGCTTCAACCGAAGCCACCAAAAGCTCTTCTTCTTCGAGGGCTATGAAAACTACCATCAACGGCTGGACGGTGGTGTGGATCGCGCCTTCATTCCAACGCAGGACATGCTGAACGGCGACTTCAGCGCGCTGAACTCCCTCCCTGCTGGTACGGTGGGAAGGCCAAGACTGCAAACGGTTCCGACGACGCCAAACCCTGCGAATTGGGGCGGCATGGCAGAGGGAACGCGACCGGGTTGCGTGATCACGGCCGGAGTGATGAACTCCGATTGCATTGACCCCATCGCGCAAAAGTATTTTCAGGCGGTGGTTCCTTCCACGGGTTTAGTCGATCCCACCACGCATGACGGGTTCAATTATGTCCAGTCATTTGTGGCGCCACAGAATTCGTACCAGAACGTGGTTCGCATCGACTGGAATATCTCGGAAAACAATAAGGTGTACTTCACCTGGAGCCACCAGAGTGAAACCGCGAACATGCCTACGGGCCTCTGGGTAGGTGCCAGCGATTGGGCAGTGCCCACGCCGACTCCCATCATTGGCGCCAACAAATCGGACTACGTTGGAGTTTCGTTCTTACGAATATTCTCGCCGACGTTAACCAACGAAGCCAGATTCGGATATACCTATATCGATTTCCCCAACTCTCCACAGGACCCCAAAAAGCTGCTGAAGAAGGATCTGGGATACCCGCTGAACGGGGTTTATGGGAACCCGGATATCCCTGCCTTAACCAGTTGGAACGACAGCATGCCGAATTTCAGCGCCATCGGGAATGATTTTCATCCCAACATGATCGCGGTTAAGGGAAGTCCCAGCGTCTCAGACAACCTCACAAAGGTCATCAAGAGTCACACCACCAAGTTCGGATTCTTCTACGAGCACACGTACAACAGGCAGGACAATTGGGGCCAGTACATGGGAATCTTCCAATACGCATCCTGGGCTGGAACTCCGACCGGCAATGAATACGCGGACTGGCTGATGGGCATGGGCTGGGGCTCCTATGCCGAAACGGCATTGCCGCCGCCTTCGGAAATCGCGCAGAACGTCACTTCGTTCTACGCGCAGGACTCCTGGAAGCTCAATCGCAGGATTACCCTGCAATACGGCATGCGCTTCGACCACTATGCCCGACCGTACGATGCGAGCGGTTTTGGGATGGCGATCTTCAGTCCTTCGGCGTACACGAGCGCGCTCGCTGCGAATCCATCCGCGATGAATCCGGGAGTGTCATGGCACGCGATGGACCATAGCGTTCCATTGTCGGGTGGTGGGAGTCGGATGTTCTTCTATTCGCCGCGAATTGGAGCAGCGATCGATGTATTCGGCAATGGGAGGACGGTTATCCGAGGAGGATGGGGCAAGTACCGGGCTTACAACAGCGTTCAAAGCAACGCTTACACCGGCCCTGCCGGAACGTCGTACGGTGCGGTCACATTTGGTTGCGGAAACAACGATCCCAAGTGCTACACGCTGGAGGACGTCGATAACAATGCGGTGACGCCGGTAGCGGGCCAGCCCATACTGAACGGAAATAGTTTCGGCGCGGTCGACCCGAGGAATGATGAACAACCCCTGGTTACCAACTATAGCCTGACAGTCGACCAACAGCTGGTTGGAAAAATGAGGCTTGAGCTTTCTTATGTCGGAAGCCACACCGATTTCATGCAATCGTGGGTGAACACGGACTCGGTACCGTTGGGGGTCATGAGCGACCAGGCCGCAATTCAAGCTCAGTACCCAACGCAGTGTGGCGGCAGCAATTTTTCTACAACCACCTGTGAGAATCTGTTCCGACCGTTCGCAACGTATTCCCAGGTCAACGAGGCCGTGACTGCAGGAAAAGCGCAGTACGACTCGTTGCAAGCCACGCTGCGCCGCAGTGTGGGGCGACTGACGCTGCAGGCAAACTACACATTCTCCAAAGCCCTGGGAGACGGAACGCAGGTCGCGAACGGCGGGTTAACCGGCGCACTTCCAGACTACGGTGCTCACTGGCTCTATGGGATTCTGCCATTTGATCGCGCCCACGTGTTTAGCGCGGCGTATGTCTACCGGTTCCCGGGGACTAACCTCGGCAGCAGGCTGTTGAAGGGACTTGCCAATGGATGGGAGCTTTCTGGCATCACGCAGATCGAAAGTGGCTCTCAGATAACTGCGGTTGCCAGCGCTCAAGGAAATGGGTTCCTCAACTTCGGGCTGAGTGATCCATTAAGCCCGTTGCAAGCGGTGGGCACGCCAGATATCACCCTTTACCCTCTGCTCACGTGCAACCCTTCAGTTGGAGTGCACCACGGGCAGTACGCAAATCCAAACTGCTTTGCTCAGGCTCCTGTCGGTACGCTTGGGACTGGATCCATGCCCTATATGCCGGGACCTTTGTACTGGAGCACCGACTTGACCGTAATCAAGAACATCAAGATCACGGAACGTCAGAACCTCCAATTCCGTTTCGCAGCTTTCGATCCGTTGAACCACTCCCTAGCGTCTTTCAACACGGCGGACAACAACCTGCATCTCATCTACCCAAATGCCGGAGGCGGTTTAACTTCGAACGCAACCGATCCAAATCATGCCTGTCCAGGACCGCAGTGCCAAGCTTTCGGCTATGCGGATTATGCCTTCGGGCATCGGGTGTTGGAGTTGGGTATGAAGTATTCGTTCTAATTCCACGCGTACAGGGAATGGCTCTTCCAAAGCTGTCCCCTGTATAGTTTTCCCTATGCCTGCCCGGTTCTTCCTCCTGGCAATCCTGCTGTTCAGCCTGCCCGCGTTGTCGAGCAGCGCCACAAGCATCGACGAAATTGCAAAGAAGGCAGAGCTGGCGCAGAACGCGAATCAACTCAACCAGGCAATCGAACTCTATCGTCAGGGCGTGCGGCAGCAGCCGAGTTGGAGCCAGGGGTGGTGGGCGCTGGGAACCCTGCTCTACGATCAAGATCGCTTTCTGGAGGCGAAGCTGGCATTCCGGCGTTTCGTATCGGTGGCGCCGAAGCCTGGACCAGGCCTTGCCTTCCTCGGATTATGCGAATACGAGACCCGCGATTACGATCAGGCGCTGAAACACTTCCGGGCGTGGGCGGATCGGGGATGGTCGGGCACGATGGAGTTGATCGACGTGTCCACTTTCCATTTCGCACTGCTGCTTACACGCGAGGGAAAATTCGTTGAGGCGCTTTACTTGTTGGCGGGTGAGGCCGAAAAGTCCCACAGCGGGTCGCTGCTGATCGAGGGGATGGGCTTGGCGTCGCTACGCATGCGGGCGGTTCCCGAGGGATATCCTGCTGAGCAACGCGAAATGGTGTGGCTGGCCGGCAAATCGGCGTTCTACGCGGCTTCGAACCCGCCTGCGTATCCGCAAGCCACGGAATACGCGAACCGGTTGCTCCAGCACTATAGCGACCGCCCGAACGTCCACTACTACGTTGGCACATTGTGGAAGTTCCAGGATAGGAATGAGGACGCGGCGAAGGAGTTCCAGAAAGAACTTCAGATTTCGCCGAAACATGCTCCAGCGATGATCGAATCGGCGCGACTTGCGCTTGACGATAATCGGGTCGAGGATGCGGCGACGCTGGCGAGGAACGCGTGCACGATCGAGCCGCAGAACTCTGAAGCTCATCGAGTGTATGGCCAGGTGCTGCTGAACGAAAAAAAGTATGAGGAGACCGCGCGCGAGTTGGAAATTGCCAAGCGGCTTGCGCCCGACAGCGCGCCGATACGGTTTCAACTGGCCACCGCGTACCGACGACTGGGCCGATCTCAAGACGCCAAACGGGAATCGGAAGCGTTCGACTTGTTAAAGGACAAGCAGATGGTGATCGCGTCACCGGAGGAAAAGCTCGGGAAGAATCCGAGACTCCTGAAATGAAACGCAGCTTCTCAATCTTTCTCTATGCAGCGAGTGCGCTATTGTTGTCCGGACAGTTGGCTGGACAGAGTACGCACGCTGCCGCCCAGCGGCCAACCTTTGAACAAGTGGCGAAGGACGCGGACCAGGCGCGCGCGGAGAACGAGGATGAGGAGGCGATCCGGCTCTACCGTCAGGCGCTGGAGTTGAAACCAGAATGGCAGGAAGGTCTGTGGTATTTGAGTGCACTGCTTTATGAGAAGGAGCGATATCCCGAAGCGCGAGATACTTTGCGACGGTTCATGGCGCTCGAGACGAACGCCGGGCCGGGCTGGGCATTGCTGGGGATGAGCGAATTTCAGTGCCGGGAATACACGCGGGCTTTGGACCATCTGCAGCGTGCGATGCTTTTGGGTATGGGCGATCGCAAAGACATGGTGCAGACGGTCACGACGACGGTGGCGGAATTACTTATCCGATTTGAGCGATACGACGATAGCCTCAATCTGCTTTTCAGAATGCTGGGAACGGGCACGGACAAGACCTTGATCCTAGATCCTGTTGGGTTGGCTGCTCTGCGAATGCCGATGCTGCCGTCAGAGATTCCTGCGGATCGTCGCGAACTTGTGCGCATGGCTGGCGAGGGATCATTTGCTTCGCAGACTCCGCAGTTCAAGGATACCGACAAGACCTTCAAGGAGATGGAAGAGAAATATCCCAACGAGCCGGGAGTGCATTTCCTGTATGGGGTATATCTGATGGACTTGCGGCCGGATGACGCAGTGCGGGAGTTGAAACGCGAACTGGAGATTTCGCCGTCGCATGTCCCGGCGCGACTCAGGCTGGCGGAAGTACATATTCAGAATCAGGAGTTCGATCAGGCTCTGGCTCTCGCGCAAGAGGCCGTGAAGCTTGAGCCTGAATATCCGTCAGCACATTTGATTCTGGGCGAGGCCGAAATGGCGAAGGGAGACTCGGCCGAGGGCATCAAGGAACTGGAACTCGCAAGGACTAAGCAGCCAGCGACACCGCGAGTGCACTGGGATCTGGTGCGCGCTTACACGGCGGCTGGGCGAACGGAGGATGCCAAACACGAAAAAGAAATGATTGAGCAACTCAGCCGCACGAATTCTGGGAACGATACGGTTCCCGCGGAAGGATCCGGTGACGCGCGGCCACAATAAATCTCTTCTCCTTATTGTGTGTGTGACTGGACTTGTGCTTCCCTCACCTCGTCTGTCAACCCAAGAGCCGCCTCCGTCACCCATTCACTTCAAATTTCAGTCCATTCCCTTTTCTCTCGATAGCTCAGAGACGCCCGAGAGACATGCTCCCGAAACGATGGCGGGCGGGGTCGCGGTGTTTGATTACGACCGCGACGGCAATCTGGACATCTTTTTCACCAACGGCGCGAATATCAGCACATTAAAGAAGGATTCCCCTAAGTACTGGAATCGACTATTCCATAACAACGGCGATGGAACTTTCACCGATGTCACCGAGAAGGCCGGACTGCGAGGGACAGGTTTCGATGTGGGAGTTGCCGTCGGCGACTACGACAATGATGGATACGACGACATCTTTATCGCGGGAGTGTACCGCAACACTCTCTATCACAATAACGGAGACGGCACCTTTACCGACGTCACGGAAAAAGCTGGTCTGAACAAACCCGACAAACAATTCGGTCGGCTCTGGTCGGTCGGCGGAGCCTGGGTCGACGTGAACAACGACGGGTTGCTTGACCTCTTTGTGGTGAACTATCTGAGTTGGGATGGCTCCAAGGAGCCGGATTGCAAATTCAACGGCAAACCCGAGTATTGCCATCCGAAATTTTACAAAGAGCTTCCCAACCAATTGCTTCTGAACAAGGGCGACGGGACGTTCGTCGATATTTCGGAGGAAGCCGGGATTCGCTCGCATCCGGGAAAAGGGATGGGAGTAGCGATAGCGGACTACGACGGCGATGGACTGCCCGATATTTTCGTGGCTAACGATAAACTCTTCAACTTCCTATTTCACAACAAAGGAAAGAATCGATTTGATGAGGTGGCGTTTGAAACCGGCGTCGCACTGCCGGAGCATGGGAATCTAATTTCTGGGATGGGAGTTGATTTTCGAGACATCGATAATGACGGTCATCCAGATATTGCGATTGCGGCATTGCAGAATGAGACGTTTCCGATTTACCAAAACACCGGCAAAGGCAACTTTCGCGAGATCACGGCGCGCAGTGGGATGACCACGTTGAGCAATCCGATGTCAGGATACAGCGTAAACATCGCGGACTTCGACAACGACGGCCGGAAGGATATATTTATCAGCCGTGGGGACGTGGCGTCGCCGAACATGTCGAGCCGGATTCGGATCGAACAGCCGAACACCGTGTTTCGAAATATTGTGGGTGGGAAGTGGCAGGCCCTCACGGAGGAAGCCGGCTTTGCGACCCAATCGCCGCAGCGCCATCGCGGGGCGGCGGTTGGCGATTTCAATCACGACGGCAAACTCGACCTGGTGGTTTCGGCCCTGAGTGCTCCTGCGGAAATCTGGATCAACAACAGTCCGGGCGGGAATCACTGGCTGGAACTGGCGCTACAAGGCACGAAGAGCAATCGCGATGGAATCGGCGCCAAGATTCGCGTCAGTGCAGGCGGAACTTCGCAATTCAATGAGATGACGAGCGCATCCGGCTACGCCTCCTCAAGTACCGGCCCGGTCCACTTTGGCTTGGGTTCAGCCAAGGTGGCGGACGAAGTTGAGATCCGGTGGCCCTCAGGGATTGTGCAAGTTCTCAAGGCGGTGGCAGCCGACCAGGTTCTTGCCGTGAAAGAGCCAAAGTAGGACTACCGCTCCGGCTGCGGGCCTTCGCGGCGGGCCTTTTCGTTGAGAGCCAGCACAATTTTGCGCTCTCGTTCGCTATCCTGCGGGCGGTTTAGCTTCGCATACAATGACGCGAGTTGAACGTGGACTTCGAGAAATCCCGGCGTCTGGCGCTCCACCGCCTCCAGTTCTTTTCGGGCCTTGTCTAGATTTCCATTTGCGAGATTGAGGGCGCCCACCTGAAATCGTGCGGTGGGAGAGTCCGGACGAAGCGTCAGAGCGCGATTCAGATAGGGTGTGGCCGCATCGTTCTCGCTGTCGTGGCGCAGCATTCCTCCCAGGTAGAGGTTTGCGTCGAAGTCGTTGGGATCGTTGGCGAGGGCATGCCGGAAGGCTGATTTAGCCGCGTCATTTTCTCCGCTACTCATCAGTGCCCTGCCGAGGAGGGTCCATCCACCGGGAAGGTTGGGGTTCGAGTCGAGCGCGCCTCGAACTGTAGCGGCGGCAGTCTTGAAGTCCCCAGAGGAATATTGGGAGGCTCCGGTTAGCAGAGCGGCCTCAGCCGTGTGACCATTTTTGAGAATCTGTTGGATGACGGCTTGCCCCCTTTGCATCTGGCCATCTTCGATGAGAGCGGTTCCTAAAGCGTAGTCCACGACGGGATCCGCCCGCCCGGCCTGGTATACAGGATCAAGCATGGCAACAACGTCTTTATACTTACCGAGTCGCAAGTAGCAGTCGACGAGAAGATAAAGGATCTGTTGGTTTTCGGGTTGTCGCTTTTGCAGTGTCGCTAATTCAGAAGCTGCCTTCGGAAAATCGGCCTGCTTGTACCATGCGAGGGCCAGATCGAGTTGAACGGTCTGGTTTTGTGGATCAACTTTCAGTGCCTCCTTGTACTGAAGAATTGCGTCCCCATAACGACCTTCATGGATGAGAGCCACTCCCAGATTCGTTCGAGCGCGCACGGAAGCGGGGTTCTTTTGGAGGAATTCCTGATACAGCTTGATAGCCTGCGGCACGTCCCCGCGGTTGTAAGCCTTGACCGCGTCATTGTAGAGAGACTCTGATGACGCCTGTTGGGCGTAGCCGAAAAGCGATTGAACCATCAGCGCCAGAATCAAGATCACGGGCGCCGACCGTTGGGATCGCATGAGCTTCGAAGACATGAAGAGTCGATTTTCTCACGGTTCGGAGTTAGCGGCGGAAATTGATAGGATGCTATCGATATCCGATCTTTGATCGCGACTGATGGATCCGCATGGCGAGGCGATTCAACCTAACGACGGCAATTCTGATCTGCATCTTCGGCTTGGCAGGCGTCGCCGGATTCGCCCAAACCGCGCCCTCGTTCAGCGATCTCGTGGAGCAAGCTGGCAGCGCTCGCGAGCAGAACAACGTGGCACGAGCGATCGAACTTTACTCCCAGGCACTGCAGGTCAATCCCAAATGGTCGCAGGGTTGGTGGTTTTTGGGATCGTTACAGTACCAAACACGAGCGTTCGCCGCAGCGCGCGATTCGTTGACTCGTTTTATCTCCATCGCTCCTGATCCGACACTGGCGTTCGGCCTACGCGGACTCTCCGAACTTGAGACTGGTGAATACCCGCGGGCTCTGACCGACATTCAAGAAGGCATTTCTCTAGGAGGGACAGACCGTCCGCCCAACGGTGAGACGTTGCGTTTTACTGAATGTCTGCTGCTGACTCGGCTGGGCAAGTTCAACCAAGCGTTAAAGGCGTACAAACTTCTGATTCAGAGGGGCGGCTCAAATCCTGAGCTACGAGTTGGGCTAGGACTTGCAGGCCTGCGGATGGCGCTACTCCCCAAGGAGATGCAGATCAGTCAACGCGAGCTGGTTGTAGCGGCTGGAGATACCATTTACGAGTTCATAAGCCATGGCGAGACGGCGGGAGCGCAGGCATTTGCGAACCTGTTCCAGAAATTCCCCGCGGCGCCGAATCTCCACTGCCTTTATGGAACATTGCTGTACGCATCCGATTCCGATCTCGCCTTCTCGGAGTTCAAGCGCGAACTAGAAATCGCACCCGGCAACGCCAGGGCGCAAGTTTTGATGTCCTGGGCGCTCCTGATGCAGAACCGTGCCTTGGAAGCGCTTCCCTACGCGAAGAAAGCAGTGGAGGAAACGCCGCAGGCTGCTGGAGCTCAAATCGTCCTGGGACGTTCATTGATCGCTCTCGGTGAACTGAAGGAGGGTACCGACCATCTGGAACGGGCTTTACAACTTGATCCGGAAAACCTTGAGGTGCACATTGCGTTAGGCGAGGCGTACTCGCGATCGGGCCGCCGAGAAGATGCGCAGAGGGAGCGATCGACGAGCCTGAAACTTGCACAAGATGGGGCATACTCCTTTGCGCTCCCTTAGGGCATCAGCACTACTACTATTAGCTATTAACGTCGCCGCCGCCGGACAAACGGCGACGACGATCACATCTCCGTGTGCGCGGTGCCATGCGGCACAAACGCTGCATCAGGCGCAGACGCCGATGGCGCACGCTCTCCTTCCTGAGGGGAAGAACCCTCTGTTCAACACGCACCCGAAATTAACAGCCACCCGGGGGGCGTACACCTACGCCCTTGAAACGGAAGGCTCGAACACCACCTATACGGTAAGCGACGGAACACATTCAATTTCCCTGCCCGTTCCTTGGACATTTGGCATGCGGATGCAAACCTGGGTGCTAGAACACAACGGGCACTTCTACGAAAGTATGGTCAGCTACTATCCGGTCAGCAGCGGACTCGCCACTACCGTTGGCGATGAGAAGTTGGCTCCGCAAACTCTAGAAGCGGCGCTGGGACGGGAGCTCAGCGCGAGCGAAACTAGACAGTGCTTTGGCTGTCATTCGAGCAATGCAGTTTCCGATGGCCAGCTGAAGCTCACTTCAATGCAGCCGGGCGTCACCTGCGAACACTGTCACACGGGAGCAACCTTGCATCTACTGGATGCCACTCAGGGCTTTCTTGATTCTGCGCCTCCCCACCTCGGTAAACTTTCGTCTGAAGGTGTCTTGCATTTTTGCGGACAGTGCCATCGCACGTGGGAGACCGTGGTGCGGAAGGGCGAGCGTGGAGTCTCGAATGTGCGTTTCCAGCCCTATCGATTGGCGAACAGCAAATGCTTCGATGGCGCTGATCCACGAATCAGTTGCATTGCTTGCCACGATCCACACAACGAACTCGTGCGGGATACCGCCAGCTACGATGCGAAATGCCTGGCGTGTCACGCGCTGAAATCGGCTCAAACAACGGCCTCGCCCAAGCAAGGCGCGAAAGCGTGCCCCACCCAGTCCACGAACTGCACGAATTGTCATATGCCCAAAGTGGAAGTGAACTCGCCGGGAGGGGTACTGAAGTTTACTGACCACACGATTCGGCGAGCCTTGCCGGGCGATCCTTACCCAAATTAGTGGAGTGCATCAGTGTGAGGCGGTGCTGGTTTGGGGCTGCGCTTCTGGCGCCAGAGGCAACGGGATCTCCATGGAGCCAAAACGATTGGCAATGCCGTCATGCACACCGAGGCGTAGCCAGGCCGCTGTGCTCGGGATATCGAGAACTTCCTGTGCGCAGTAGGCGCCTTGGCGGATTTCTTCAAAATCCTTCTCTGACAAATTCGGGTTTTACTTCGAGCCGCTGGCCGATCAATGTGCTCCCGTCGGCTCCGTAGGCAGCGAATAGAAATTCCACTTTGCCTTTGTGGGTCTCCGTTCCCGTCGACGCAAACGAAAGCTGCCTCCCCAGTACCGCAAAATCGACGAGGTAGCGCTGGATTCTTACCGCGTTCCAGGCTTTTTGTGATGCAAATGCCGGAAGCCGGGAAAGTTGCGCGATCTGATCGGGAGTAACTTCAGTCGGATCACCTTGTGGAAGAACGTGCGCCTCAAACACCAGATCATGCGCGGGCGGAGCACCCCGACGCATGGCGACTTCCACAGGAATCTCGCGTCGCGGGGGGCTTCTTTGTCGCGGGTGCAGCATTTCCTCCGGCGACGTAATCGTGCCGGTACGAAAGATGATAACCACTGTGACGAATGACCACTCGTATCTTGCGCAGACTTCCGTCGAACTTCTTGTTGGTTGGAGAATAGCTCAGAGAATAGTAATTCGCACCATCGTCGATCCCGCTGGATATGGCCTTCCGCAGTCCATCGGTATCGTAAAACGCATGGCCTCGGAAATCTTCCGCGATCTTGTCCATCGTCGCGTGCTCCGCATCTAATTGCTGACTGAACCGACCGTGGGCGTTGCTGAACGATCCGGGCGAGCGGTACACCCGAGCACTGGCTGCTCCGAAGGCCGGATTCACAGTCAATCCGCGAATATCCACTGGATACACGGCGATCCTCCCCAAGGTTAAGAGTTCTGCAGCCTGGCGTAATTCTGCACCGTAAGACATGGATGTGCCGAAAGGGTCGACAGGGTCGTTCCCCGGCAAAATCTCGGCCGGGACTGAACCGGGGAGCCAGATCAGATTCTTCCGCCCGGGTAATCCCTATTATCACCCTCGCTGTTGTCGTCAATTACTGCGCGACTGACTGATACAGCGGGACCTTTTCTGTCGCTTCACTTATCACAGTTCTTCCCGGAACATGGTCCCTCAACTGACCCGCTGGCTTGTTCGGATAGCTCTGACCATCGAAGGAAAGTATGGTCTCATAAAGCGGCTTTCCTGTCACAACACGAATATCATGCCAGCCGTTTGATTTCTCGGCTAGCACAGCGATCGGAGGCCGCACGGCGGGGATTTTCGCGACGACGTTATAGGAAGCGCGTTCGGAAGCTATGACCAGCATAGTGCAGCCGCCAGTTCCACACCAAGCAGCACCAGTGACGTAGACAATGGCTTCCCGCTTGCCATCGCCTCGCAGGTCGACGTATGCGGCCGAGTACCGTGTTGCTTTGGTTTCCTCAGTTGGAGCACCCAAGTAACTTTGTAGAAACTTACGCAGATGCTCGTCGCGAACAGAGTTTACCTGATTTTGTCCTTGAGGCAGACAGACAGCCACCTGGTATCCGAAAACGAGCAAGCAAATGACCGACATCAATGACTGAAACACAACGTGATTTTTTCGCACGCGATCTCCTTCAGAAGCAGTCCATCAGCGCAAGTACAGTAGCCCCGTAGTTGCTATCTGGTTGTGTCCCCACGTCAATCGTAGCCGGATTGCCGCTGATATTCCCCGTTCCAAAGTTATAAGACGCTGCAGTTGCCTGCGTGAGCTGATCCGGAGTGAAGTTTGGAAACTTCGCCGCAAGCGTATTCATGTTATTGGACAGCTTATTTGCAGAATAATCTGCAGCCCATGTTGGGTCAAACGCTTGTTGCACCGACACATTCGGATTTCCGCCGTTTGGCCCGAGGTCTATCTGCCATATCCCGGCCCCGTCAGCATTAGCGCAGCTAGGGTCGGTGGTACATCCTTGCCAAACGTTCCTAAATCCAGTTTCTTCTATGCCAACCGCAGCTAACAAAGCCGGATCGATGTTGTGAGCATCGGCAGCAGCTTGGATGGTGCCCCACATGGCGTTTGCTCGATCAACGGCACCGATATCAGCGTGCGCGTCGGCAAGACCTTCGGCGCATGGCGAGG
>Ga0335071_10003660_pt1 | contig 16156 bp, 10 predicted proteins | sample Lox_Sample_15_FD_206724 | JGI IMG/M metagenome (GOLD analysis project Ga0335071, IMG submission 206724) | Soil microbial communities from Loxahatchee National Wildlife Refuge, Florida, United States - Lox_Sample_1.5 | ecosystem: Environmental > Terrestrial > Soil > Wetlands | place: USA... | reverse complement strand
GTTGCGTCCCTCAGTACGACGGGAATGGCCTGGCGGAAATTGGGTTTCAGTCCCCTTCTCGATGGGGACGGTGTTGCGTCTTTGGGCGGGTGGGGCGCCATGGGATTTGGACAATAGTTTCAGTCCCCTTCTCGATGGGGACGGTGTTGCGTCAGCAAGTGTTGCCCTGGCTGTACCGGCGCAATTGGGTTTCAGTCCCCTTCTCGATGGGGACGGTGTTGCGTCCGCTCCTCAACAAGCACATTCTACAACACTTAAATCGCGTTCGGGAAGCCCTTTTTTCGCGGATTCGGTTTCTGCGTCGAACAGCCCCCGATCTGCGAATTCTGGCATCACCATACGTCTCCGCAATAGTTTGCGTACTCGCATTCTTCACACCGCTTCCTCACGTCGGTGGGCTCCGGCAAGCACCCGTATGAGACCATCTCGCGCATCTCGACAATAGCTTGGCGGACCTCGCGTCGCAAGCCATCGTCAATCGGCACCGGGAATACGCGCCCATCCGGGATCCGGTAGACGAATCCGCACCTGACTTGCTTTGCCATTTCCGTTTCTACCAGTAGTGCATAGCCTGCGAGCTGGAGCGAGTGGTTATGTCCGACCTCCCCGGAGGTCAACTTAAATTCCACGATCGCTGCCTCAGTATTCATCTCAAGCAACAGGTCCAATTTGCCCGCTAACCCCAGATCCTCATTCTGCAGCCAAACACCGAATCTACGAACGGCGCCCTCGAAACCGTACTCTCGCATCGTCCGCCGCATCTCGAGCTGTTCGACCATGTCCTGAGCCGCCTTCCCCTCACTCATCTTGTAGGTCTGCTTGCCCACGCCGGGCATTCGGTGCTGATAATACACGATGCGCCGACAATATGCCCATTGCTTCAAGTCGGTGACGCGCAATATCACTGGTCGTCCTCCGCCCCCAGTACCTTTAAGCGCGGTTTCTCGCGATCCCGCGCTTCGGCTTCGGCCTTCAGCTGATCGGCGTCGCGGCGGTACTGATCCAGCACCCACATGTCTTTCAGGTCCTGCTCGCAAACTGGAATGATACGGACACGCCCAGACTCGTTACCCAGTTCGTTCCTTAGCCGCAAGGCGAGTTCCTGGCGCCGATTCCGATTCATCTTCCCGAAGAACGCGCTGAACTGAATTCGCTCTAGCCCGTAATCCATGCAAGCATCCGCGATGCGTGTGCGCAGCCGGTCATTCTCAATGTCATAGATGAGCACCACCGACACCTCCGGGGCACCCTTGCCTTGTTGCAGAGGCTTCAGCACGCCGGTATATCGATTCTTCCGTGCCACGGCTTACCACTTGAACGAATATGATCGGTAGTGCCGCAGGCCTCGCACGGCACTTGCCGCAAGTCGGGCCTGCATTTGGATAATTGAGCGTATCTGGTGTTGCTTGCCGCGGTGCTGCTCCGCGGCTACTAGGCGCAGCAGCACACGGGAAGCGACGCTTTCCTTCGACGCCGCGTCGAGCATGCCCTTCTGGAGCACTAGTTGGCCTCCCTTGTTGAGCCACGAAAGGATGGGACGGTCGACGACGGGCTGCCGAAACTCCTCCATGAGATCCAGAACCAGCGACGGTTTGCCACTGCGCTCTACATGAAGAAAGCCGGCGAACGGCTCGAGCCCGGCGTTCATGACTGCCCCCCAAACATGTGAGGTCAGGATCCCATAACCGTAGTTGAGCGCGGCATTGACGGCATCAGCGGCCCCCTGGTGGGATCGGCCTGCAAAGCCGAGGGAATCGGGGAGCATGTTTCCAATCTGCTTCCAGTAGAGCCGCCCGCCAGTCCCTTCCAAACCCATGAGCCCGGGGCGGACTTCATCCGGCGTGGCGCCTTCGGTTGCAAGTGCGGAGCGCCGCAGGCGGCGGATGGCGACGGCGGTGCTTTCCAGGACGCCTTTCTTTTCTCCGTCTCGACTTTTTGCGAAATAACGAAGGAGCTTTTCCTGATTGTGCAACTTGCCAGCGACAATCCACCGGCATAGGTCGGCACCGCGATCACTCTGGCAAGCGGTGAGTTGTGCGCGGCGTGTCTCGACGGTCGCTGTCAGCATTGGCGACGTTATCAACGCCAGCGGCTTTCCACTGGAATTCAGAAACGCGATCCGAATTCCGCGCTCGCACAGTTCTTCGATGAGATCCGACGAAAGGCTGATCCCTCGCGAAGCGATGATGATCTCTTGCAAGCGCATGAGTGGAACCTGCGCACAGACCGACTTCCCTTGCTTGACAACCACCCGTTCGCTCTTCTTTCCGATGAACAACCCGAATCCGGAGACGAACAACTGCGATCCATTCTCGGTGGCGAGCAGGATTACACTCCCGTCGTCCGGGAGCACCGCATCGTCAACTGGTGGCAGGGGCAGCTCCAACTGCTCCGGTACGACATCAACCCCTCCGGTAATCAAGTTGTATTGGCCTTCCGAAGCCGGCGGCTTCCGGGGTGGGTTAAGAATTGAAAGTGGAAATGCAGCCATCCGTGATCCTCTCTCGTTGATGTTGAATCGTTCCTCTGCTCTTACTCACTTCTACGTGCCGTTCTTGGAATGCAAATCCAATCCCCCAGCCCCATAGGGGCGGCGAATGATATAGCACGAGAGTTCTTCGTTCCAGTAGATCTGATTCGCGAATTGACGGTACTGACGACCGGCGATGGGCACCAAATAGCGGGCCGCGCCCAGCCAGCTTCCCTGTGCCATCGCATCCGGGATAAGAACTTCTGGCAAAACTTCGTTTCCATCGAATAGACTCGCCCATTGTTCTTCCAGCGCCTCCCGTTCTTTACTCGACTCAAGCCCAAACGGTTTCCAATCATCGATAAACAGCTTCTGCAGAAGTGCCGTCTTCTCGCTTATCTGGCGTTCCAGTCGCACTTTCAGATCGGCAGGATACGAACGGTTCAGGAGTACATCCACAGCGCTGTCCGTGAGTTCAGTTTCATCTCGTTCACAGTATTTCTTCAGGACATCGGCTACCGCATTTAGGTGTTCTTTGACGTATGGAAGATGCGGCCTCACGCCTTGCGGAAATTTCGAGAAAACAAAAACTGGCGAGGGCGCGTGAAGACCCCGCCGGTTACATCGCCCAAAACGCTGCACTACCGATTCGATCGGTGCCAGTTCGCTAAAGCAAGCATCGAAATCCAGATCGAGCGAGACTTCAACGGCTTGCGTCGCGACCAGGACAACTCCCGACTGAGGCTGTATGCGAGATTCAATCGCCGCGCGGTCGGCGAAATGATACCTCGAGTGCAAGAGATGAGACTGAACATCCTGGCGCAGACGATCCCAAAGTTGGATTGCACGGCGAACCTGATTCACGACAACCAAGACGGAGCCACGCCGAGATGCGTCGATGATCAGACGGATTGCATCCTCACTTTGAGAGTCGAAGGGCAGCAGGGTCAGCCTGTGCCGAGCCTTGGGTGCCCATGGTTGTTGTTCGGGTACCGGCAGGATCTCCATCGTGCTGGCCAAAACCTTCTTGAGATGATCCGGAACCGTCGCGCTCATGAAGAGAACTCGCGCACCCAGGCGGCGCTCCAGAAAGACCAAAGCCGCCAGAGTCAATGCAGTGACTTCCGGTGCATAAGCGTGAATTTCATCCACCACAATCCGCGCTCCGCTGAACGCGACCATGAGCCGCTCGGGTCCGCGAGTCGCAAACAACAGTCGAATCACTGAAAAGACGGTGCCCACCGCCACTGGGGCAGCGAACAGTCTTGCCAGTTCATTTTGGTCCTTAGCACTCTTCTGAGCCTCCGATGGAGCATAGTCCAGCGTCAGGAACGACTCATACAAGTGCCTGGCTGAGCGACCGTGAAGAAGGCTGACAGTTTGATTCCAGCGCTCCGGGTGCGCAGACGCCGTTGAGTCCAGCCGCTCAATCAAGCGCTTCTGCATGGCGTTCAACGATGTCTGATACGGCAGAAGAATGCAAAGCCGGCCGTGTGCTCCAGATTCCGCTTGCCGCGCCGCCCAACGTAACGCGGCTTCGGTTTTCCCGCTGCCGGTCGGTGCGATCAGGAGTGCTGAGCCCCGGTATTCGCCAACAGTCAGTTGATGCGGCTTCCAAGTGAAATCCGGATACATGTTGTCCACGTCGCGTCTGGCTCGGACAGCCGTTCGGATCTCGTTCACCTGAAAGCTGGCCAGATGATCCGAGGTCAGCAGCCAGCCGCGAGCGTGAATGGCAGCAAGAACTGGTCGCCAATCACGCGACTGCGGCGTACCAGGTCTGCGCCGTTCGCCTGTCGTCATGGCTTGCATGAGACAGTCGGCCTGAGACAAAGCCCGAGCGATGCTCGCCCCATAATCCAGATCCACGAAATTAAGGACGGGATATGGTTCAAAAGAGGGCCAACCGAGGTAGGCAAAGATTTCAGGGGCACGCCACAGGATCTCGTGGAGCAACGCCGCATCGACGGTTGGAATTCCGATACTCAGCTTCCCGAGATCAGTATGCTCAGAAGTCGCGTCTCCCATGAATCGGTCACGCAACTCTTGCCATCCGCGATGATGGGTGGCAATTGAGGCAGCAATCCAACGACACTCCACCTCGGGCACATCCAACCATGCCAGAAAAGCCAAGCTGAGCACCTCATGGCGGTTTCTGAATCGCGGCCCATTCGGTTGCAGTGCCGCTTGAAAACGCGGATGAACCTTCCCGAAATCGTGCATCAGACTCGCATAGGCAAGAACCCGATGCAGATTTGCTTCAGTCCCGACAGGCCACTCCGGTCTGTATGCCGCGAGAAACTGACTCGCTTGCCCACAGACATCGCAGAGGTGATTCAGCAGCGGGGCCTTGTCTCCGGACTTGGCCTGGAGGTGGAACATTCGATCGGCCAGATTTCCAACGCTAGGCGGAAGCACGAGGTCCTTGAACGGGCCAGAAATGCAGCCCTCGTTTAAGTGTGTGTCCCGAAAACTCTCGCCGCTCACTCGGATCAACCAAAAACTCGGCAGGCAGTTTATCGCGCGCGATTAAATCGTCCGTTCCGCCAAAGATCCGCAACGGTGGCCGGGTGATCTGCAGGTAGCGATCCTGAACCGCAAGCCGCCGCCGCTCATAGTCAATTAGAGATGGAAGCAACACAGTGGTTCCCGGCGAAACCCATGGCCGCCACTCAAAGGGCAATAGAGTGTCGGCAAAGAATGCGTCAGACGCATACTCGAGCTCGACAAATTGGGCCCGGTGGCATGTCGCGAGATCCTGCGACCGGCCGAGAATATACGAGAAATAGGGACTTGCAAAGGAATCTCGAAATCTTTCGAGACGGGCCACGTCTCCCGCCCTTAGATAGAGCGTGAGCCTTGGCTTCAATAAGAACTCACGGCGCTGAACGTTGGTTTCGCATTGAACATTAACGGGATGCGGCCAGCCGCGCTTGGCGAGTGTGGATTTCCCGGGACCATGCTCGATTGGTTGAATCGTTTCCAGGTCCAATGCTTTGCCAGAATGTTCGAAGGCATATGCGAACTCCAAGCCATCCGCATCGAACCACTCTCCAACGACTCCAGAGAGATGTCCATAGATGGTCGCAGGAGGCGGCATATCGAAGGTGGGCAGCCGCCCCACCTGAACGCGTGGATAACGGAACGACGTCGTCAATGACGACGACTCCACCTTGAGTACACTCATGCGAGCCATGTTGGAGCGCTCGTATCGAGGTCGACAATCAGCTTACGAATCACTTCCACCGGGTGGCCCAACAATGATCCCTGCAACTCGTTTGTGACCTTCTCGAGATTCCCACGCTGTTCATCCAGGTACCCTTTACTTAACCCGGCGTAAAATCCAGACAATAGATCGCTTCTGAAGACTGAGACCGTTTCGCTCAGAGCGTGATCTTGAATCTTGGGCGTGCCGTCCTTCTTGTCAGCGCCGATCGCCGTGCCAAACAGATGGTTCCCGCCTTTCGCGACGGCGAGGAAAAGCAGCTTCGGAGCGACGTCGGTGTAGTGAAGCGCTTGTTTCGCACCCCCGCTGATGCGGCTTAGCCCCTCCAGCAGTTGCTTTAGGCGCGCCTTGCGGGTATCGAGGTCTAGCTCGAACGCCTTATTGTTATCGTAGGGTGCCAGGCCCCGGGTCTCCGCTATTCGTTTGCGGACCTCGTCTAGGTGCCTAAAGCCAGTGCGATCCACGTGGTAGAACCTACCAAGCATCCGAAGATCAAGAGAAAAAAGTCCCACAAGGGTGGTGCGGTAGAATTCGTGGACGTGTGGGACTGCATCGCCTTCGCCGCGCGACATGTTTCCATAATCGAAACCGAGTTCCTTAAGGGGGCTGACGGAAATCAGCGTACTGACCTTGAAGGGTGATACCCGCGTGAGCGTAACAAAGCTCTTTCCGTCTTTCTCCTGGCCGGTGAGTCCCTTTGCAGCCCATTCCTTGTCGATTTCTTTGGAGCTTCCAGGAGCGCGCATGTAGCCAAAGAGATCGTCTTCGGCATACTCGATGGGGTTGGCATCAGTGTAAGCGATCTTTGACTCGCGGAAAATTGGTGCGGGAGTCCAGCCGGGCACATCCTTGAGAGTGTCCCGCAACCAATACCGAAACGCCTGGGCGGAAACGTATGGCAAAATTCCTTCGCGGGTGCGGACGTACTTGACGGTACTCCAATTGTCATATCTGCGTTCCGGCTTCGACATCTCGACCTGCGAGCCAAAGTTGTTCAATGCCGATGCCGGACAATCAATCAAAAACGCTCCGGATAAATGCGCCATCTTATCTTTGCTCCTGAATCTCTTCAGATTCCAATTGGGGTAGATCCTTCAGCCGCTCTTGGGGCAATACCTCGATCAAGCGAATGAGTATCAGCTCCCGAACGAGACCTTCGTCGCGTGGCGAGGCATCCTCCTCACTGGTCAAATCGAACGCTTGGAGAATCGTGTCGGTTGCTAACGGCACCTCATTGCCACGCTTCATACGGTCACTAATTTCGGTAAGCGTACGAATATAATTCGTGAGGCCTTTTCTCTGAAAGAGACGATCAAGGTAGCTTTCCGCTTGCCGTGAAGCTGCGATTTGGCCGGCAAGCTCCTTGATCGCATTAACTTGTTCCTGGGTCATCTCCAGCACCTTTCTAGCAAAGTGACACACGAGATCAAATACACCTGCTTCACGGCCAGCGTGCGGAGTGAAATGGCGATGGATGATCGCACTTCTCCCAACAGGTCCGCGCCGCAGCATATTACCAATGTCTTCAAAGAGGAAATTCCGTCTGTACCGCGATGGATTACTCTTCGCAGGCGTTGTCGCCGCCTTCGGCGTGCGTGGTTTTGCCGGAACCGTTTCCCAAGCGCTGTCGCGGATTGTCCGATAGGCAGAAAACTGCTTCGCAGTGCGAAGAAACTCCAGAATGTCGCGTTTCAATCTGATCTCTTCAAAATCCGGACCGCTGCCGTAATTTGTCATGTGGCAGCCGAGCAGATCGACGAGCGGCAGCTCCGCCGCCGCCGGCGTTTGAAGAACTTCCTCGGCTGCTTCGAGCAAGCGTGTCGATGGCCAGTTCAGACTAGGCACCTGCTCCGGACTTGCCTCGATTATTTGTGAAACCCGCTTCGTGAAATTCGAACTAAGACAAAACATCCAGTCGTGGTGCGGAGTCCACCAGAACAGAGGGCGTCCGTTCACTTTGAGCGTTGCTAGTGGATAGAACTGAACGGCGAATAGGCAAGCCGAACAGACTGGTAGTCCCGGCTCGCCGCCTGGCCCCGCGGTCATAGTTGCGGCGCCGGTCAGCAGAGGGATTGTGCTTCGATCAGCAATCTGCTGTGCCGACCGCCGGCAATATGCACATTCCCGTTCTGGGAGGGCTGGCCAATCGAATGCGCGCAAGAGAGCATTTTGTTGCTGCTCCTTATTCGCTGCCCCCATCGTTGCGTTGCACCAGCAACTGTTCGGAAAGTGAACGGTGAGATATGCGACCCATGCGGTCTTGGAATAGAGAGCCGCTAATTCATCGGCTTGCCTCGAAATGTCTGCCGCAGTGAAACTGGAACACGGTTTGTCGATGCGGAATTCAAGGACGGCCGCCCCTGCATCCACAAACGGGTCTCCGACGAACTGGATGGTTGGTGACATCTGAACATCCATAACTCGCCCGCACTGATATCATCCACTCGACGAGCCAAGTGAACCAGATCCTCGTACCGAGGCAACTTCATCCCCTGATGCCTATAGAACCAGCTACCGACAGACCGTAGCATTTGCCCTTGGTTGCTAAGTATATGAAATATCGCGAGTTGTGTCAAATCGTCTTGGGCCGCTCCAGGTAGTAAGCGGTGGCATCAAAGCATCGGCGAAACCAGCAGGCACCCCTTCCCCCATACTGTCTGGCGGCCCACGCCGACCCAGCTACCTAAGCGCAAGTACGGCATGAACTCATCGAGATTTCCTTCATACTCGACTTCGCCCACGAACCCGCCCAAGAAATGTCGTTGGCCGGTGCGTGTAGAGAGTCGATCCACAGCCGCCCTCTGCAACTCGCAGCGCAGGATTCGAACTTCCGCCGCGCGCTGTCCGAGAGCTCGGAAATCGATCTCGAGGGGGCCATCGCCATAAAGCGTCCGGAGCGTGCTGATGCGGTCGCGCAATCGACCGAACAGAATGCCGAATTCCGGACGTTCCGCGACTTGGTGCCCGCTCTTGAGTTCCGTGGGCGTCTCGAATCGTACTCGTACCTGTTCCACGCGCCCAGGGACATCGCTCAAATCCATTGCGATGGGTGCTGTCAATTCGCCCATGCGGCCACGCTCGCCTTCAAAGACTCGGGCTATGGTCAACCCGCTCAGGTCCAGTTGATCGACGGCTGAAATGTCCGCGCGCGCCCTGCCAGGTCCCAGTCCCTCCCGTGCGAGCTGGGCAAAGGCCATCACAAAATACGCGAGCGCCGGGTCCCTTACATCGAAAATGTGCACGTCGAAGTGGAAAGCCTCACCTTGCCGAACCGTGCTTCCATCCAAGTGCGAGGCTCGGAACACGAAGGGGCGCGGCCAGTCTACTAACCCGCTTGGTCCCTCGCCGCAGGCGGCTTGCGGTTCAAAAACACGTGCGTACGGGCAGGTGCTGCGCACATCGCAGATCTTCGCGTCTTGGCAGGTCGGGACGCAAACCAATTTGCGAAAGATGTTGCCGAACGCGCCACGCACGATATTGCCCGATTTGTAAGGCGGGAAATAGAGCGTGCCCGCCGAATGAAACCGAAACCGAAACCTGTAGAATTTGAACGTCAACGCGGCCAGAATAGCATCCTTCTTGCTGTTTGGTTGCTCTACGAAGCCTCGTTAGCCGCTCTCCCGGGCAGCGTCTGCGGTTCCTATGCAATCGACCCAGGAGAGCATGCCCCTTGGCCCGTTAGATTCTGGGGCGTCGTGTCATACCCCCCAAGCTTGGAGGTGCACTTGGAATCGTCGGAAGTAGTGCCTGACAACGTCATCGAGGAGATCGCGAACATCCTGGCCAACGGGTACTTTCGAATGGTAATGGCGGAAGCCAGGAGCCAGAAGACGTGGCCGACGCCCCAGATCACTTTAAATGACAACCCAGAGCGGGATGAGTCCCAAGGAGGTCGTCACTTTGGATGAAGCCAGCAACACCGTTTGCCATCGCGGCTCCGCAACAATTGACAATGTTCGTGTGGCGCGCTGCGCAATATACACACGCAAGTCTACTGAAGAAGGCCTCGATCAGGAGTTCAACTCACTTGACGCTCAGCGTGAGTCCGCGGAGGCCTTTATCTTGAGTCAACGCAGCGAGGGACTTGTCGCCCTCCCTCATCGGTATGACGACGGTGGATTCAGCGGCGGCAGTATAGATCGTCCCGCACTTAAGCGCCTCCTGGACGACATTGTCGCTGGAGCAATCGATTGCGTAGTCGTCTATAAAGTAGACCGGCTGAGCCGGTCGCTGATCGATTTCGCGCGCATCATTGAAATCTTCGAGAGGCACCATGTCAGCTTCGTTTCGGTAACGCAGCAGTTCAATACCACGAATTCGCTTGGCCGCCTTACCCTCAATATCTTATTGTCCTTCGCTCAGTTCGAGCGCGAAATTATCGCCGAGCGAACGCGAGACAAGCTTTCGGCGGCGAGGCGCAGAGGCAAATGGATTGGGGGTCGCCCGGTGTTAGGCTATGATATCGACTCGCGTTGTAGCCGACTGATCGTCAACACCGATGAATCATTTCAGGTCCGCACAATATTCGATCTGTACCTGGACTACACTGCCCTCGCCTCCGTAGCCAGGGAGGCTAATCGCCGTGGCTGGCGGACGAAACTCTGGCTTACGAAACAGGGTGTCTTCCAAGGAGGGCAGCCGTTCACGAAGGGGCGGATCTTTCGTTTGCTGAGAAACCCGATCTACCGTGGCAAGGTCGCCTTCAGAAACCAGATTTATGACGGTGAGCACGAGGCAATCATCGACGCTCGGACATGGGAACGCGTTCAGCACATTCTCACCTCGAATGGCCATGATGGAGGCCGCGAAGTGCGGAACCGTTCTGGCGTCCTCCCAAAGGGGCTGTTGCGATGCGCGCGCTGCGGCGAGGAGATGATCCTCACTCGCCGCGTAAAGGGGGTACCTGGTCGTCGTTACTACGTCTGCGTGCAGGCGCGGCGACTAGGTAGGGGGCATGATCGAACCGCACGAGTCTCTGAATTCACGGTGATGAACGCCATCCTTTCAGAGGTTCGCCGAGTGGTCGCCGATCCCCGCGTAGTTGCCCGTACAGTAGCCAAGACCGAGGACCGGGTAGGCACCTTAATCGACAATCTGACATGTGAGCACAAGGCCACCCTTCGTGCATTGTCCGGAATGCAAGGGAACGCAAGAGTGGATCACCTGGAACGGATCAGTCAGATAGAAACTCGGTTGGAGGAGATCGACCAGGAGATCCGAAGGCTCAACCGCGAGACCCTGCGCGGCGATGTGACCTCTGCGCTCCTGAGATTCTGGCCGGTGTGGAATTCGCTCAACAGCCGGGACAGAGCTGGCATTTTCATGTCGCTCATTGAACGGGTTGTCTACGACGGCAGCATAACAAATAGACTTGTGATGAAGCTGCGCGGTGTCGCCGGTGGAAATCAGTAGGGTCGCCGCTCCCCTCGGCGGTCACCCACAACACAGCAACGTGGGGTGACTTCGCGTTGGCGTTCTGGACCCATCGCGTTCAATCGTGGGTTCAGGAACTTCTTCCTCCAGCAGATCTGTTCGATAATTCGGGCGCCACAAACGCATTAGGGTGCGAAATCTCAGGTTCCTCTGGTTGACTGGTTGCCTGTCTTCACTGACGCCTGCGCCCAAGGTAGGGCTGGAGCTTTCAAGAATCAACCAATTCTCAAAGGTGCTTCGATTCTCGCACGTACTCTCCAACAGCAGAATTTCGAATTATGCCAGGTGGAGCTGACTTCCATTGCGTCGGAGCAGGGATCCAGCCACCAATTCTTCGATTACGGACTCGATGAGTGCGGCGTTCTCGGCGCGCAATCGGTCGATGCCGAAAATCCGCGCCACGGCCGCTGGTAGCGATTCCTCGAACATCCCAAACTGATCCTCAACGAGATAGAGAATCGCGAGCCCGATTTCCTTCGGCGAAATCTGCTCAATTGACCGCTTGGTTGAGTCTGTAGGCACGCGGAATGATCCCAATTCCTGGCCCGAAACGAAATAAAAGCGCGACCTCGACTCAGCGGTCACGCCGCTCCGTTGCTGCGCGAAGGCCAATGCACGTTCGATATTGGACTGTACATTCGAGCCGGCCCTGGCAATTCCGTGCAGTTCCTTGAGCCGCTCCACAAGCAAGTCATGATGAATCGGCCCTTCCATCTGAACCAACTCGGAAATGGTGCCCGCCAATGTGACTGAGAAGCTCGCGTCGAGCAGGTGTTCTCGGGATAGGCCAAGTCGCGGCTGAAAAAGCGCATAAGGGACGCCCGGCTTGTACTTCCGCGGAACTTCTGGCGCTCGATGCGTCTCCCCGGCCGAGGATCGATTCGCCGGTGGGGGAGTGGGGTTGGCTGGCGGTGCGTATATCGGATGATCCATCGGCTCATGTTGCGCCTGCTCTACGCTCCTGAGAATCCCGGCGATGGCATTTTCGCGATCGTGAAACCATTCGGTAGACCAGAGGCGATGGATGCGCCACCCCATCCGCTGGAGAACCAGCTGCCGGAGGAGATCACGATCTCGCGCTGTCCTTGCACTGTGATAGGCGATACCATCACACTCAATCCCTAGCAGGTACCGCCTATCGTCGCGTGGATCGCGGATTGCCAAATCGATCCGGTAACGACTGGCTCCGACCTGCATGTCTACGGCCAGCCCGCGGTCGACCAAAGCCGCTCTCACGGCTTCTTCGAACTCGTTTGTTTCCGCGTTCGTGCGGACCGGCGCCTCAGTCGGAAGCTCGCCATCCCGTTCCGCGAATTCCAGAAAGCTTCGAAGCGCAACCGCACCCCGGTTGTTCGGGTTCACCCCTCCAAGGTCCTGGGACCTGAGACTGGCGACGAGGATGCATTCCCACTTGGCCCGTGTGACAAGCACGTTCAGACGGCGCCAACCGCCTTCGATATTGATGGGACCGAAATTCATGCTGAGACCACCGACATGATCTCTGCCGTACCCAACGCTGATGATCATTGTGTCTCGCTCGTCGCCCTGGACATTCTCAAGAGATTTCACGAACACCGCTTCGCGGCGGCCCGGGTCGAAGACGTGGGCGAGATCCGGCCGTTCTCGTAATGCCTCGGCGATCGCGTCCTCGATCGCTTCCTTTTGGCTGAGATTTAGCGAGACAATTCCCAGCGAGCGGTCGGGATGCTGATCAAAATGTTCGACGGCCAATCGCGCGACCACGCGAGCTTCGGGTCTGTTCATCCGGCTGCGGCCTCGGTCGTAGATGCCATCAGGCACCCTGACCAAGCGGACACCCTGCCCGTGAGCGTTGCTATTAGCAGCCGGGAACGTGATGAGTTTGTTGTCGTAGAAGAAGTGATTCGAGAATTTTATGAGCCGTTCGTCCCGGCTGCGGTAATGCCAACGTAGATCAGATTCTTGGAAAACGGGAACGACTGCCACACACTCGTCGAGCAGTGAGTCGAGCGGAGCCTGTCCCTGGGTCGCATCATCTTCGTCCTCCTCCTCGGGCGCGAGAGATGCCTCGAAAAAGGACGTTGGCGGCAACTGATTGCGGTCGCCGGCAACCACGACTTGTGATGCTCGAAGCACTGCCGGCACCGCTTCAGCTGTGGGCAACTGGGAAGCCTCATCGAACACCACGAGATCAAAATGAAATACGTCTGGCTTCAGAAACGTGGAGACGGAAATCGGGCTCATTAGTAAACACGCCTTGAGCGCCTGAAGGACATGAGGAATTTCGGCGAACAGCTTTCGGAGTGGCTTTATTCGCTTTCGCTTTTGTAATTCCCGTCTTAGGATACCGACCTCACTCGCGCTTGCCGTCACGTCTTCCGCCTGCCGAACTCGTGCTGAAGCCGAAGAGGCGGTAACCTGCGCTCGAGCGATAGCAAGGCGCCGCACTCGAAGGTCAAGCTCGCGATATTTCTCCAGCAGGTCAGAACCTTTGGCCTCTGTGAACCCTGCAAGCAAGCTGCTGCGATCCAGCGCGCTGCTAAGCCATAGCCGCAGAAATCGGCGTTCGAAAATCCGGGGTGCATCCGTCGCACTGATCGACCCGAAACTTTCCAGGAATCCAGACAACCCGGACGAAGTACAGCGCTGAACTGCCCGATTAAGCAGAACCCATTCCCGTGCCCGATGCATCAACCCGAGCAGACAAGTTGCCTTTTGTGCAACCTCTGGAAGCGCAGCGCGACTCGCCACCTCGGACCGAATGAAGCCGGCTGACCAGTCGGAATCAAGCCGCTGCACCGCCGCCTGCAAGTCGGTGTTGGGCAGTAGCGCGAGCGTTTCTTTAGCGGCGCTCTGGACTTCTGTGCTGACGGACAGCATTTCCGGCGCCTGCTTACCGACGGCCGCAAGAGCCCGTTTGAAGAGTCCGGCAACCGTGAACGAGTGGGCTAAACCCTTCAAAACCGCTGCATTCAAGGAATTTTCCGGTGAGAGATGTTGGGTGAGAACGGAATTCTGCTCGTCAAACCACCGCTCGATTTCTATGATGCGCTGGCACTTAGTACATAGGGACGCGATTCGGTCCCGTGTAAATAGAATTCCAGGGCACAGGCTGTCCTGGACCCGGGCTCGCCATTTCCAGTACGCCGGCCGTAGAAGCGCATGCCAGGCAGCAAAGCGACACAGAACGGGCGACAGGAATGTTGCCATATCCTTGGGCGTCCCGTCGATCACCGTGCGAACGTCAGACGCAAGGTCGTCCAGTTCGGTCCGGAGCTGTGCGCCTTTGGTGAACAGCTCAGCCATCTCCGCAAGTCGATCTTCGGTATGTTTCCACCAGCCGTCAGGCAATCGGTCTGTTTCGCCGAGGGCCTGGAGCACACTGGACAAAAGAGCCCAATTGCTCCATGAAAGCGACCGCGCACCCGGAATCAAACAATCGAGCCTTTCGGCGAGAGAACTGATTTGTTTTTCGGCATCCGCAATGGCCCTCAGAGCGGATTCAAGGCCTTCCTGCTCTGCCAACCCGAACGCCTTTGGCGAAAAGCCGCACCAAGGATGAGCAGAGCGCTGATCGAAAACGGCCGCGTTCGAGGCGAGTTCTTCGAGAGCCCGGACGCGCTGGTCGAAATCGTCCCTCGATGCATCGAGTGGATTCGGCCACGGGAGAGGGCCGCGAACATCTGGGACGGCATTTAGTTGTGCCAAACGGGCGTTCGCGCGGTATATCGACAAACCGAAAGGCTGAAGGGTGGCATGCAACTCGCGCGCGTAAGCATTTAGGTCGTCACGCACCCGGAGCAGCGTCTGGAGTTCGCGCTCCAGCGCCTCTCCGTCACGGCTAGTCTCGGCCTCGAGCGTACGCCGGAGTTCGTCAATGACTTTCTGCTTTCCGGCCTTGGTGCTGTGGGCTTCGAGGCAGAAATCCTGCAACCCAAGCTCTTTAAGCCGATCATAGACGACATTGAGCGCTGCCATCTTTGCGCTCACGAATAGCACTTTCTTGTTTCGGGCGAGCGCGTCAGCAACCAGGTTCGCAATCGTCTGGCTCTTACCGGTCCCTGGGGGGCCATGAACGACAACGTGCCGGCCCATCGACGACAACGTTAGCGCCGCAAGTTGGCTGGAATCCGTCGGCAGCACGGGTATGGGTACGGTTGCAGGTGTCGGGAGAGAATCGAGGTCGTGCGGGAGGGATTCGGATGTGCCAGCCGGTCTGCTTGCGCCGGATAGTGCTGCAACAACAGGGTGGGCGGCGGCGGCATCAACGAGCGCATGAAGATCACGATAGATGACCAGTGATTCAAAGGAAAAAGTGCTTAGCCAAACCTCCTCCGCGACCTCCCACCGTTGTTCTTGAACGGCTCGCCGAATGCTCCGCAAGAATGTCGTGAGCGATTGCTTGTCCGGTTCATCTGGTATCTCGGGCAGTTGGATCTTGTGCCGTTCACGCAGGTAGTACTCAAGGGCGGGGTTTACCTGTGGGTCCTCGTCCGCGATACAGAGCCTGAGCGACGCGTCCGGGCCTTTACTCTCGAACTCGCACGGGATCATCCATAGCGGACTGACTGAATCACCGAACTGATCATCCTTCCATCGCAGGGCGCCGAACGTTATATAGAGCGTCGTGACGCCGCGCTCTTCCAGAGTTGTGCGCGCGTTGTCGTGGATGCGGCGCAGCCGGCGCATCAGATCGAGGGGCTTCGCCTCGAAGGAAATGTCACCGGGTTCAACAACGAGGTCAGGATCTTCGTCCGGTGTGAGCAGCGATTGCTGCGGCTGCCGCGTCCGCTTCCGGACAAGCGGCATTCGAAGTTGCGTCTCGTCGATTGCGAAGGCAGAGAAAATCTCATTCAGGCCCGGTTCAACAGCAAGGAGCTTCGACACGCGAGACCTATTGAGCCCTATTAAGGGGTTCGACTTCGTCAAGTCGAGAACTCGGTCCTGCCAGCGTCGCATCTGCACCTTTACGCGATCCCGATCAATCGCGCCCATGGCCGGGGACATTGTCCTCACCCCAGTCGGCGTGCCTGCTGTCTTTTCATCAT
>Ga0335071_10003657_pt1 | contig 16165 bp, 13 predicted proteins | sample Lox_Sample_15_FD_206724 | JGI IMG/M metagenome (GOLD analysis project Ga0335071, IMG submission 206724) | Soil microbial communities from Loxahatchee National Wildlife Refuge, Florida, United States - Lox_Sample_1.5 | ecosystem: Environmental > Terrestrial > Soil > Wetlands | place: USA... | reverse complement strand
CAGGACGGCGTCAAGGAGCCGATCGGCATGGATGCCAAGCGGCTCGAGGTGAAGGTGCACCTGGTCACCGGCGCCGTCACCGCCGTGCAGAACATCGTCAAGTGCGTGCATCGTTGCGGCCTCGAGGTGGTCGACCTGGTGCTGCAACCGCTGGCCTCGGGCATTGCCGTCCTGACTGACGACGAGAAGGATGTCGGCGTCTGCCTGGTGGACATCGGTGGTGGCACCACCGACCTGGCGGTATTCACCCAGGGCGCCATCCGGCACACGGCGGTGATCCCGATCGCCGGCGACCAGATCACTTCCGACATCGGCATCGCCCTGCGCACATCCACGCCGGATGCCGAGGACATCAAGATCGACTATGGCGTTGCCCTGCAGCAGCTGGCCGATCCCGATGAGATGATCGAGGTGCCCGGCGTCGGCGACCGGCCGGCCAGCCGGCTGTCGCGGCAGACCCTGGCCGGTTTCATCCAGCCGCGCATCGAGGAGATCTACCAGAAGGTGCGCGAGGAACTGGTCCGCAGCGGCTACGAGCGGTTGCTGCGCGCCGGCATCGTGGTCACCGGCGGCGCTGCCGCCATGCCCGGCATGATCGAACTGGGCGAAGAGGTCTTCCACAACACGGTGAAGCTGGGTGTGCCCTCGTACGACGGCAGCTTGCGCGACATCGTGCGCAATCCGCGCCATTCCACGGTCATGGGGCTGCTGCTGGAAGGGATGGCGCAGAAGAAGAGGGGTCTCAAAGTCCAGGGGCCCACGAATGTCCGGCAAGTCCTCGCCCACATGCGGGCCTGGTTCGGCAAGAACTTTTGAGTACGTCAACAGGAGGCGAACATGTTCGAAATCATAGATATCGTGGAACCCAACTCGACGATCATAAAAGTCATCGGCGTCGGCGGCGCCGGCGGCAACGCCGTCGAGCACATGATCCGGGAGGGCGTGCAGGGCGTCGAGTTCATCGCCTGCAACACCGACGCGCAGTCGCTCAAGATGTCCTCGGCCGACGTCAAGCTGCAGCTCGGCCCCGGCCAGGGCGCCGGCGGCAAGCCGGAGCGGGCGCGCGACCTGGCCATGCACGAGCGGGAGGCGATCGCCGAAGCCATGGATGGCGCCCACATGGTCTTCATCACCGCCGGCATGGGCGGCGGCACGGGTACCGGCGCCGCGCCGGTGGTCGCCGAGGTGGCGCGGGAGAAGGACATCCTGACCGTCGCCGTCGTCACCAAGCCCTTCGAATTCGAGGGCAAGCGCATGCGCCTGGCCGAGGAGGGGCTCGCCGAGTTGCAGCAGTATGTCGATGCGCTGATCGTCATCCTCAACGAGAAGCTCATGGAAGTCCTCGGCGATGATGTCAGCATGCAGGATGCGTTCAAGGCGGCCGACAACGTATTGCGCAACGCCGTTGGCGGCATCGCCGAGATCATCAACGTGCCGGGCCTGGTCAACGTCGACTTCCAGGACGTGCGCACGGTGATGGGGGAAATGGGCAAGGCGATGATGGGCTCGGCCACCGCCGCCGGCGTCGACCGCGCCCGTATCGCCGCCGAGGAAGCCGTCGCCAGCCCGCTGCTGGAAGGCATCGAGCTCTCCGGCGCGCGCGGTGTGCTGGTGAACATCACGGCCAGCCGTCAGCTGGGCATGAAGGAAGTCAAGGAAGTGATGAACACCATCAAGGCCTACACCCACGAAGAGGCGACGGTGATCTTCGGCACCGTCTTCGACGACACCATGGAAGACCGTCTGCGCGTCACCGTGGTCGCCACCGGCCTCGGCGGCAAGATCGCCAAGCCGCGATTGGAGACGGTACCCACCTACAACGTTCGCACCGGCACCGACGATTGGCCCTACGCCGATCCGATCGCCGCGCCGGTGGCGGAAACGGGCATGCCGCAGGTGTTCACGCCCAACCGCAGCCGCGGCAACGCCGCCGTCGATGCCATGAGCGCCAGCGGCGTCGACAAGTACGACATTCCGGCCTTCCTGCGCCGGCAGGCCGACTGAGCAATCGGCATTGACGCGCTGACGGCGGCCGCCGGCTCCTCGAACAGGCCGGTGACCGATGTCGGTGCGGGGCATCACCTTGGCCGCTCCGGGGGAATTCGCCTCCTTCCGGAGCGGCATTTCGTTTAACATTGTGCCCTGCGGCATCGCCGCATGTCCCCATGCTCAAACAGCGAACCCTCAAGTCCATCGTCCAGGCCACCGGCGTCGGTCTTCATTCCGGCGTCAAGGTGAAGCTGGTGCTGCGGCCGGCGGCGCCCGGCACGGGGATCGTCTTTCGCCGGGTGGACCTCGATCCGCCGGTGGAACTGAAGGCGGATCCCTATGCCGTCGGCGACACGCGCATGGCGTCCTGCCTGGAGAAGGATGGCGTCAAGCTCGGCACTGTCGAGCACCTGATGTCGGCGCTCGCCGGGCTGGGCGTGGACAACCTCTACGTGGATGTCGATGCGCCCGAACTGCCGATCATGGATGGCTCGGCCGGACCCTTCGTCTTCCTGCTCCAGTCGGCGGGCATCGAGGAGCAGAAGGCCGCCAAGCGCTTCCTGCGCGTGTGCAAGCCCGTGCTCGTCGAGGAAGGCGACAAATGGGCGCGCCTGGATCCCTACGACGGGTTCCGGCTGAATTTCTCCATTCGCTTCAACCATCCGGCCGTCGATCAGTCCGGCACCCGCGTGACCGTGGACTTCGCGGACGACTCCTATGTACGCGACATCGCCCGGGCGCGCACCTTCGGCTTCACCCAGGACGTCGAGGCGCTGCAGGCGCAAGGCCTGGCGCTGGGCGGCAGCCTGGAAAACGCCATCGTGATGGACGAGTACCGGGTGCTCAACGCCGAAGGATTGCGGCTGCCGGACGAGTTCGTCCGGCACAAGGTACTCGACGCCATCGGCGACCTCTACCTCGTCGGTCATCCGCTGCTGGCCGCCTTCTCGGCCCACAAGTCGGGCCATGCCATGAACAACCGGCTGCTGCGGGCCTTGCTGGCGGACAGCACCGCCTGGGAACTGGTGTCCTTCGACCGTCCGGAGGCGGCACCGGCGGCGGTGCTCAACCTCTACCCGCAAGCCGCCTGATGTTCCTGCTGCGGATCGTCGGGGTTCTCACTGCCATCGCCATCGGTTCGGGCATCGTCGCGTACCTGTTCTCGGGCGATCGGCGCTATCTGCGCCTGTCCTGGCGCATCAGCAAGTACGCCCTGATCTTCGTGTTCGTGGTGCTGGCGCTGATGCTGCTCGAACGCGTTGCCGTCATCCTCTAGGACCGCTCGACCAGCCGCCTGATCGCGGCCCGCAAGGCGGAATCCTCCGGCAGGCTGTCCGCAAGCGATGTGAGCGATCGCTTCGACTGATCGCCAATTGCCAAGGGGCGGTCCGTTCGTGGCGGGCGGCGAATTTCGCCGGCAGGTTGCACGCGGGTTTCGATTCCGGTAACCTCCGCCAGCTCATTTTGAAAAGCCTTGATGAGCCTGGGTTCAATCTGCCGCAGTTTGGCAGCGACCGCGTTGTTGGCGGCGTATATAAGGATTCTCCCCGACTTGATGTTGGCGATCCGCGACTGCCGCGCCAGCGGCGTCGCGGACTCGAGAATGCGCTGCAGGCGCCCCAGGCGCCGGGCGTGACCGGACAGCCGGGCCAGACCGGCGTCGGCCATGATGCAGTCTTCAAGGCTGCGGGCTTGGCGTCGCAAGGATCGGCAGAATCGAGAGGAGCAGGGAAGTGCATATTATTCTCGTCTCGGATCGCCTGACAACGGCGAAGACCATCGTGCTCACGCGCCGCCATCTGGCGATGGCCACGGCCGCGCTCACTGTCCTGGTGTTGAGCCTGTCTTCGCTCTTCTCCTACATGACGGTCCGCCATGCGGCCGAAATTCGCCTGCCGATCCTGCAGGACATCGTGCAGGCCGCCAGTGCAGAGCAGACGCGGGCCAGCCACGAGTTCGTACGCGAAAACCTCAACGCCATGGCGGTTCGCCTCGGCCAGATGCAGGCCCAGTTGCTGCGACTCGATTCCATGGGCGAGCGCCTGGCCACCATGGCCGGCGTCAAGCCGCAGGAACTCAAGGCGGTCGAGGCCGGCAGGGCCGACGGCCGCGGCGGCCCGCTGATCCAGCCGACTTCCCTGTCGGCCGACGAACTGAAACGGGCGGTCGATACCCTGTCGACCCAGCTCGACCGCCAGGGTGATGCCTTGTCGCTGCTGGAAACCCAGATGCTGGACGAACGCATCCGCAAGAGTGCGCTGCCCAGTTCGTTGCCCATCGAGTCGGGCTGGAACGCGTCCAGCTTCGGCTGGCGCATCGATCCGATCACCGGCCAGCGTGCCATGCACGAGGGCGTGGACTTCCCGGCCGACATCGGCACGCCGATCAAGTCGGCCGCCGCCGGCATCGTCCTGAACGTCGAGCACCATCCGGCCTACGGCAATTTGGTCGAGGTCGACCACGGCAACGACCTGGTGACGCGCTACGCCCATTGCTCGAAGATCCTCGTGCAGCCGGGGGCCCTGGTCAAGCGCGGCCAGGTGATCGCCGAGGTGGGCAACAGCGGCCGCACCACCGGTCCACATCTGCATTTCGAGGTGCGCATCAAGGGGGTCGCCCACAACCCGAACCATTTCCTCGAAATGGCGCAGGCCAACGGTGCCAGGCTGGCCAGCCGACATTAACGCTCCATGACAGCGGCGGGGTCGGGCCGACCCCGCATGCTAAAATTGACCTTTTGCCTTCATAAGGCGGCCCGTCAATGATTTCCGGCCTACTCAAGAAGATCTTCGGCAGTCGCAACGACCGCCTGATCAAGCAGTATTCCCAGACCGTCCTTCGTATCAACGCGCTCGAGCCCGCCATCAAGGCGCTCACGGACGAGCAATTGCGTGCCAAGACCGAGGAGTTCAGGCAACGCCTGGCCAAGGGCGACAAGCTCGACGATCTGCTGCCGGAAGCCTTTGCCGTCGTCCGCGAGGCGGGCGTGCGCGCGCTGGGCATGCGCCACTTCGACGTGCAGATGATCGGCGGCATGGTGCTGCACCACGGCAAGATCGCCGAAATGCGTACCGGCGAAGGCAAGACACTGGTCGCCACGCTGCCGGCCTACCTGAACGCGTTGATCGGCAAGGGCGTGCATATCGTCACCGTTAACGATTATCTGGCCAGTCGCGACGCCGAGTGGATGGGCCGGCTGCATCGCTTCCTTGGCCTCACGGTCGGCTGCAACCTGACCCAGATGTCGCACGCCGACAAGCAGGTCGCCTACGCCGCGGACATCACCTACGGCACCAACAACGAGTTCGGCTTCGACTACCTGCGCGACAACATGGTGTATAGCCCGGCCGAGCGCGTGCAGCGCGGGCTCGCTTATGCCATCGTCGACGAGGTCGATTCGATCCTGATCGACGAAGCGCGCACGCCCTTGATCATCTCCGGCCAGGCCGAGGATCATACCGACCTCTACGTCAAGATGAATGCCGTGCCGCCGCTGCTCGAGAAGGGAGAGGCAGCCAAGACCCAGGAGGACCTCGACACCGGCGACTACACGGTCGATCTCAAGTCGCACCAGGTGCTGCTGACCGAGGAAGGCCACGAGAAGGCCGAACAGATCCTCGTCCGCATTGGCCTGCTGCCGGAGGGCGCCAGCCTCTACGAGCCGGCCAATATCCTGCTCATCCATCACCTCTACGCTGCCCTGCGCGCGCACAACCTGTTCCACCGCGACCAGCAATACGTGGTGCAGAACGGTGAAGTCATCATCGTCGACGAATTCACCGGCCGCCTGATGCCGGGTCGCCGCTGGTCCGACGGCCTGCACCAGGCGGTCGAGGCCAAGGAAGGCGTCGCCATCCAGTCCGAGAACCAGACCCTGGCCTCGATCACATTCCAGAACTACTTCCGCATGTACGGCAAGCTGGCCGGCATGACCGGCACCGCCGACACCGAAGCCTACGAGTTCCACCAGATCTACGGCCTCGAGACCGTGGTCATCCCGACCAACAAGCCGATGGTCCGCAAGGACGCCAACGACCAGATCTACCGCACCGCCGCCGAGAAGCACGGCGCGATCATCGCCGACATCAGGGATTGCCACGGCCGTGGCCAGCCGGTGCTGGTCGGTACCACGTCGATCGAGAATTCCGAGCTGTTGTCCGGCCTGCTCGACCAGGAGAAGCTATCGCACCAGGTGCTCAATGCCAAGCAGCACGCCAAGGAGGCCGAGATCGTCGTCCAGGCCGGCCGGCCGGGCATGATCACCATCGCTACCAACATGGCCGGCCGCGGTACCGACATCGTGCTCGGCGGCAACATCGAAAAGCAGATCAGCGCGCTGCGCGACGACGAGAGCGTCCCGGCCGCCGACAAGGATGCGACGATTGGCCAGCTGCGCGCCGATTGGCAGAAGCTGCACGAGCAGGTGATCGCCGCCGGCGGCCTGCACATCATCGGTTCCGAGCGCCACGAGTCGCGGCGCATCGACAACCAGCTGCGCGGCCGCGCCGGCCGCCAGGGCGATCCGGGTTCTTCGCGCTTCTACCTGTCGGCCGAGGATCCGCTGATGAAGATCTTCGGCGGCGACCGGCTGAAGGCCATCATGAACTCCAAGCTGGTCGCGCTGCCCGACGGCGAGCCGATCGAGCATCCGCTGGTGACGCGGCAGCTCGAGTCGGCGCAGCGCAAGGTCGAACAGCGCAACTTCGACATCCGCAAGCAACTGCTCGAGTACGATGACGTCGCCAATGACCAGCGCAAGGTCATCTATCAGCAGCGCAACGAGCTGCTCGACGTCGACGACATCAGCGAAACGCTGACGGCGATGCGCCAGGGCCTGGTGCACGACACCTTCCGCATCTACGTACCCGAAGAGAGCGTCGAGGAACAATGGGACATCGCCGGTCTCGAGAAGGCGCTGGCCGGTGAACTGCAGCTCAAGCTGCCGATTGCGGAGTGGCTGAAGGCGGAGCCCAACCTTTCCGCCGACGAGATGCTCAAGCGCATCATCGCCGCCGCCGATACTGCCTACGCCGAGAAGAAGGCCATGGTGGATGCCGCCGCCTGGGCCGGCTTCGAACGCAGCGTCATGCTGCAGAACCTGGACATCCACTGGCGCGAACACCTGGCGGCGCTCGACCATCTGCGCCAGGGCATCCACCTGCGCGGCTACGCCCAGAAGAATCCGAAACAGGAGTACAAGCGCGAGTCGTTCGAACTGTTCGAAGGCCTGCTGCAGGTGATCCGCACCGAAGTGACGCGGCTGCTGATGACGGTCGAGATTCGCTCCCCGGAGCAGATCGAGGAGGCCGAGCAGCAGCACCCGCAGGTCGAGAACGTGCAATACCACCACGCCGACTACGACGAGGCGCTTGGTTCGACGGGCGCCGACGACGAAGCGGCCAAGGCCAGGCCGATCGAACGCGCGATGCCGAAGGTCGGCCGCAACGACCCCTGTCCCTGCGGCAGCGGCAAGAAGTACAAGCACTGTCACGGAAAGCTGAACTGACGTCGTGGCTCCGAAGAACCGCTCCGCATCATGGAAACCATGTCCTTCGCCGCACCTCCAGGCGGCAGGTGGTCCTGCCTTCTTCCGCCCTCTCCCTCGCAGGGGAAGCGACGGATTGGCTCGCTGCGCTCGATAGTCGCCCGGCCCTCCGATTCCTCTCTTTCACGTTGCCCCCATTCACCGGAGAGAATGCTGAGTGAGCGGAGAAAGCCAGGCGAGTCGCCCGTGAATCCTCTGTGGCCTCTGCGTTCTCTGCGGTGAGATATGCTGCCGCGAACCATCGCTGAAGACGACGACGCGGTCGTCATCCTTGATCAGACGAAGCTGCCGCGTGAGATGGCCTTCGTCCGCCTGACCACGCTGGAGCAGGCGGCCAACGCCATTCGGGTCATGCAGGTGCGCGGGGCGCCGCTGATCGGTGCCACGGCCGCCTACGGTGTTGTCCTGGCGCTCCGGCAGGGTGTTGCGCTTGAGCAGGCACTGGCGACGCTGGCGGCAACGCGGCCGACGGCGGTGAATCTTCGCTGGGCGCTCGAGCGCATGAAGAAGCGCCTGTCGGGCGTGCCGGCCGATCGCAGCATCGAGACCGCCCGGGCCGAGGCGCGGGCGATCGCCGGCGAAGACGTGCGCGCCAACGCCGCCATCGGCGAGCACGGATTGCCGCTGCTCGCGGCGATGCCGAGGCGGCCGTTGCAGGTCATGACGCATTGCAATGCCGGCTGGCTGGCCACGGTGGCGCATGGCACCGCGATCGCGCCCATCTATGCGGCTCACGCCCAGGGCATCGCCGTCCATGTCTGGGTTTCGGAGACGCGGCCGCGCAACCAGGGACTGTTGACCGCCTGGGAGCTGGCGCAGGCGGGCATCGCCCACACCTTGATCGCCGACAACGCGGCCGGCCTGTTGATGATGCAGGGCAAGGTCGACTGCGTGATCGTCGGTGCCGACCGCATCGCCGCCAACGGCGATACCGCCAACAAGGTCGGCACGTATCTGAAGGCGCTTGCCGCCCGGGCGCATGGCGTCCCGTTCTACGTGGCGGCACCGGTGTCGACGATCGATTTTGCCTGCGCCAGCGGCGGCGCGATTCCCATCGAGGAGCGTGCCGCCGCCGAACTCGGTTTCGAAGGCATGCCGATTGCCAATCCGGCCTTCGACGTGACGCCGGCGGCCTTGATCACCGGCATCATCACCGAGCAAGGCGCCTTTCCCGCCGACGGCCTGTCGGCAATCAGGCGATGAGCGACGCCGAAGCCGGGGCCGCGGTGCTGGCAACGGCGCGCGCCATGAATGCCGAGGGCATCAACCGCGGCAGCGCCGGCAACGTCAGCGTCCGCCGGCGCGACGGCTTCCTGATTACGCCCACCGGCATGGCCTATGCTGTCTGCCAGGCCGACGACGTGGTTTTCGTCGGCCTCGACGGTCGTGTCGAAGGACACCGGCGGCCTTCCTCGGAGTGGCGGTTCCACCGCGACATCTACCAGGCAAGGCCGGAAGCCGGCGCCGTCATCCACGCCCACTCGCCGTTCGCGACCACGCTCGCTTGCCAGGGCTGCGACATCCCGCCTTTCCACTACATGATCGCCCGTTTCGGCGGCCGCGACGTGCGCTGCGCCGGCTATGCGACTTTCGGCAGCCAGGAACTCTCCGATGCCGTGCTGGTCGCCCTGGCCGACCGGCGCGGCTGCCTGATGGCGCACCATGGCATGGTGGTTTTCGGCGATGACCTCGACAAGGCGCTGGCGCTGGCCATCGAACTCGAGGCGCTTTGCGAGCAGTACTGGCGCGTGCTGCAGATGGGCGAGCCACGCCTGCTGCCGGACGACGAGATGGCGCGGGTGCTGGACGCCTTCGAGGACTACGGGCGTCAGCCGGGCTGATGGCCGGTGGTCCTTCGGCGGGCGCCGGGGTCTGCTACCATCCGGATCACCTGACTGTGGATGACGACGATGGCGAACGGCCAGCGGGCAACGGCGCCCGCATCGGATAGGACCGGCGACAGCCCGCCGAGGAGCGAACCCTTCTATCGCCACGTCGTCGACAATGCCGTCGACGGCTTCTTCGTCATCGACCAGGAGCGGCGCTTCATCGAGGTGAACGACACGCTGTGCGTGTTGTTCGGCTATCGTCGCGACGAGGTCATCGGCCGCTCGCCTGCCGATTTCGTTGCCGCCGAGAGCCAGGACGAGTTGCGTGCGCAGATGCAGCGCATCGACAAGACCGAGCACCGGCATTACCGGCTGAGCGCTTTGCGCAAGGACGGCAGTACCTTCCCGATCCTGCTCAACAGCACGACCTATCGCGACGATGCCGGCGAGGCGGCGGGCGCCTTCGGCTTCGTCACCGACCTGACGCCCTTCGTCGAGGCCGAGCAGGCGGTTGCCACTTCCGAGCGTGAGCTGCAGCGCATCCTCGACCACATGCAGGACACGTACTACCGTACCGATACCAGCGGCCGCATCGTGCGCGGCTCGCGTTCGGTGACCGACCTGCTCGGTTATCTGCCGGAAGAGATGCTCGGCCGGCCGCTGGCCGACTTCTACTGTCACCCGCAGGACCGCGAGGATTTCCTGCGCAGCCTCGCCACCAGCAATGGCTCGCTTTCCGGTTATCAGTCGCGGTTGCGGCACAAGGATGGCCGCGAGGTCTGGGTGCTCACCAATGCGCATTACCTGCGCGACGCCGCCGGCAATGTCGTTGGCGTCGAGGGAACTACCCGCGATAACACCGAGCGTCGGCGCATGATCGAGGCCCTCAAGGCGAGCGAAACCCGCCTGGGCGCGCTCATCGAGACGCTGCCGGACGCCGTGCTGATGCAGGATGGCAAGGGCCACCTGCAGATCGTCAATTCGGCGGGACTCGGACTTTTTCGGCTGCGCGGGGTCGACTGGCTGGGCATGAGTTCGGCGGTACTGGCCGCGACGAGACCCGAACTGGCCGCGGCGATCGCCGGTGATACCGCGGGCGGACCGGCCGGCGAACGCGCCGGCGAACCGACGCACAGCGAAGAGACGGTCGTCGGCGAGGACGGTGTGGCGCACTACTGGGAGTTCGTCAGGCTGCCGCTGTTCAACGCCGATGGCGGCCGTCGCGGCCTGGTCGTCGTCGCCCGCGACCTGACCGCCCGTCGCCGGGCCGAGGAGGACCTGCGCCTCGCCGCCCAGGTGTTCGAGAACAGCGGCGAGTCGATCATGATCCTGGACGCCGCCTACCAGGTCGTGTCGGTGAACCGCGCCTTCACCGAGATGACCGGTTTTCGGGCTGTCGAAGTCCTCGGCAGGACACCCGGCGTGCTGCGCTGTGACCTGCATGACGACGAGTTCTACGAGCGGTTGCGCCATAGCGTCGCCGAGACCGACTACTGGCAGGGGGAGATCTGGAGCCGGCGCAAGAACGGCGAGGCCTATCCGGAATGGCTGGGCGTTTCGGCGGTGCGCGGTCCCGACGGCAAAGTCACCCACTACGTCGCCATTTCCTCCGACATCAGCGAGCGCAAGGCCGCGGAGGCGCGCATCGAGTTCCTCGCCCACCACGACCCGCTGACCGATCTGCCCAACCGTCTGCTGCTCAAGGACCGGCTGGAGCGGGCGATCGCCCATGGCGAGCGGACGCGAAGCAAGGTGGCCCTGCTGTTCATCGATCTCGACCGTTTCAAGACGGTGAACGATTCGCTCGGCCATCCGGTTGGCGACCGCCTGCTGCGCGAGGCGGCGCAACGCCTGCGCGCATGCATCCGCGCCATGGATACCGTCAGCCGCCAGGGCGGTGACGAGTTCCTGGTCGTCCTCACCGAGCTCGACGATGCCGACGCGGTGACCGGCGTCGCCGAGAACATCCTGGCGGCGCTGGCGGTGCCGTTCTCGCTCGACGGCCACGACGTGGCGATTTCGTGCTCGGTCGGCATCGCCGTCTTCCCCGAGGACGGTCGCGACTTCGACGGCCTGCTGAAGAAGGCCGACATCGCCATGTATCATGCCAAGGAGGCCGGCCGCAACGCCTTCCGCTATTACTCGGAACGCATGAACATCGATGCCCTCGAGCGCCTCGACCTGCAGAACCGGCTGCGTCGCGACCTCGAGCAGGGCGAGTTCCGGCTGCACTACCAGCCGTTGGTCGAACTGGCCAGCGGCCGCATCGTCGGCGCCGAGGCGCTGGTTCGCTGGAACAACAAGGACGTTGGCCTGGTGCCGCCCAGCCGCTTCATCACCGTCGCCGAGGAGAGCGGCCTCATCGTCCAGCTCGGCGACTGGGTGTTGCGCGAAGCCTGCCGCGAACTGCGCCGCTGGCACGATGCCGGCCACACTGACCTGTCGATGGCCGTCAACCTGTCGGCGATCCAGTTCCGGCGCGGCAGCGTCGACGAAACCGTCATGGCCGCGCTGGCCGATGCCGGCGCCGATCCGGCGGCGCTGGAGCTGGAACTGACCGAGTCGATCCTGCTGCAGGGCGCCGAACACGTGCTGGCGGCCGTCCGCCGCTTGAAGGGCCTGGGCATCCGCTTGTCGATCGACGACTTCGGCACCGGTTACTCCAGCCTGGCCTACCTCAAGCGCTTCGCCGTAGACAAGTTGAAGATCGACCAGTCGTTCGTGCACGATCTGCCCAGCGATCCCGACAGCGCCGCCATCGTGCGCGCCGTCATCCAGATGGCCAAGAGCCTCAACCTGCTGGTACTCGCCGAAGGCGTCGAGACGGCCGCCATCGCCGACAACCTGCGCCTGCTGCGCTGCGACTACGTGCAGGGTTTCCATTTCGGCCGGCCGATGCCGGCCGAGGAGTTCCGGGCGCTGATCGACCAGCGCCGGCGCTGACGAAGGCCGCAGGCCCGGTCTACACCAGGCCGACGCTCTTCAGCTCGTCCTTGAGATAGGCGTAATACACCGGCGCCGCGATGACGCCCGGCAGGCCGAAGGCCGCCTCCATGGTCAGCATGGCCAGCAGCAGTTCCCAGGCGTGCGCGGAGATCTGGTTGCCGACGATGCGGGCGTTGAGGAAATACTCGAGCTTGTGGATCACCACCAGGTAGCCGAGCGAGACCAGCCCCATCTCCGGCGAGTGGGAGAGGCTGACGACGACGATGACCGTGTTCGAGACCAGGTTGCCGATCACCGGCAGCAGGCCGACGACGAAGGTGATGGCGATCATGGTCTTGGTCAGCGGCAGGTCCACGCCGAACAGCGGCAGCACGACGAGCAGGTAGATGCCGGTCAGCGTCGTGTTGATGGCCGAGATGCGCACCTGGGCGAACACCACGCGGCGGAAGGCCTCGGCGACGCGCTGGGCGCGCTCGGCCAGGGCCATCGCCAGCCGCCCCTGGGCACGGCCGGCGGTCGCCTCGCGCAGCGCCAGGATGGCGCCGATGACCAGGCCGATCAACACGTGCACGAGGCCGCGGGCGGTGTGCTTGCCGGCCAGTTGCAGTTCGCCGGCGTGCTCGCGCAGCCATTGCACCAGCAGGTCCTTGAGCGCGTCGGCGCCGGTCGGCAGCGACGTGCTGGCCCAGTCGGGCAGGGAAGCGCGCGCCTTCTCGACGATCTCGGCGAGCTTGCCCATCAGGCCGCCCATGCTGCCGGCATCGCTGCGGAAGATCGCGACGATGCCCATGACGGCCAGTACCACGGCGGCGATCATCGCCACCGCCAGCAGGCCGACGGCGACCAGCTTGGCGCGCTGGCTGGTCAGGTGCCGCTGCAGCAGGGGCGCCGTCAGGTGCACCAGTTCGTAGACCAGCAGGCCGGCCAGCAGGGCCGGCAGCAGGTGGATGGCCAGGATGAGCACGAGCGTTGCGCCGGCGAGCAGCCAGGCGGCGATGTTGATGCGATTGGCGGGCATGGCGATCGAGGGGGGAGGCAATTGGCGCATTGTCTCCTGCCGGCCGGACGATCACAATCCCGGGGGCAGGCGGGCGGCGTTCAGAGTATCGGCACGCCCTGCTTTTCGCCGCGCTCGAACACCACGTTGGCGCGACCGACGATCAGCGAGTCGAGCGGGCCGATGCGCTCGCCGTCCTTGTTCGCGTACGGCAGGCGATGGAGGATGTAGCGCATGGCGTTGAGGCGTGCACGCTTCTTGCAATCCGACTTGATCACCGTCCACGGCGCGTCGGCGGTGTCGGTGTAGAAAAACATCGCTTCCTTGGCCTTCGTATACTCGGCCCACTTGTCCAGCGAGGCGAGATCGATCGGCGACAGCTTCCACTGCTTGAGCGGGTGCACCCGTCGCTCCTTGAAGCGACGACGTTGTTCCTCGCGGCTGACCGAGAACCAGAACTTGATCAGATGGATGCCCTGACGCACCAGCATGCGCTCGAATTCGGGCGCCTGGCGCATGAATTCCTCGTACTCCCGTTCGCTGCAGAAGTGCATCACCTTCTCGACGCCGGCGCGGTTGTACCAGGAGCGGTCGAACATGACGATCTCGCCGGCGGTCGGCAGGTGCTCGACGTAGCGCTGGAAGTACCACTGGCCGCGCTCCGTCTCGGTCGGCTTCTCCAGGGCGACGACGCGGGCGCCGCGCGGGTTCAGATGCTCCATGAAGCGCTTGATGGTGCCGCCCTTGCCGGCGGCATCGCGGCCCTCGAACAGGATGATCACGCGCTGGCCGGTCTCCTTGATCCAGGCCTGCAGCTTCAGCAGTTCCGCCTGCAGGCGGAACTTCTCGCGCTCGTAGGAGCGTCGCGACATCAGGTTCTTGTAGGGGTAGCCGCCTTCGCGCCAGTCCGGATTCAACTCGGTATCGGGATTGAGGCCGGCGGCCTCGGCCGCCGCCCGCTGTTCCTTCAGCACGCTCCTGAGCAGCCGGACGGCTTCCGTGGCGGGCAACCCGGCAGTAATGTCGCGGATCGCGTTGAGCCGGCGGCTGTGTCCGGCATCGGTCGCTTCGGCGACGGCGTGCGTTTCCACTGCTGCCGGTGGTGACGTGGGACCGATGTCGCCGGCAGCGGCGGGACGCACGCGCGGGCGCCGCTTCGGCGTTGGCGGAGTGGTGGTTCGGCCGCCGGCGCGGGTGGTGGGTCTGGTCATGTCAGGACTTTCCGAACAGGTCGTCCAGCGGGTTCTTCTTCTGGCCGGAATCGGCGGCCGCGGCGACCGGCTGGCCGGCGAATTCCTCCTCGATGTTGTCGCGGAATACGCTCCAGGCCGAGGCGGCGTTGGACAGGCGCCGCCAGATCTCCTGGTCGACGCCGCCATATTCCAGCGTCTTGCCGTCGTCGAAGCGCACGCGCAGCTTGCGGCTGTCGGCGTCGTAACCGATGGCGCGCAGCCTGCCCGAACTGACCGGCCTCATGTCCATCAGTCGCCTCCGCCGTCGTCCGCAGCGGCCGCCGATGTCGCCTGCTTTTGGCGCAACCGCTGGTTCTTGCTGTCGTCGGCGAAGACGAAGCGGCCGTAAAGCACGCAGCCCTTCATGCCGGGATCGCAAGGCAGATCGTTGATCCTGGTGCAGATGTCATCGACTTCGTGGGGACACCCCCAGCCGCCCGCCATGCGCTTCTCCGATGCCTCGGCCCGCCTGCCGACAGCGCCATTGTTGCCAATCTTCGGAGTAAAGTCGACACCTCGTCGCCAAAACCAAATGACTTTCCCGTTCGACGTCCAAGGCTGGGTCGATGCGTTGGCCCGCAAGATTCTCTACGCTTGGGTGCGTCCCCAGGTATTCCCGGCTTCTTCGCCGGAAGAACTCGGCCTCGATCCGGGCAGGCCGGTTTGCTACGTGCTCCAGGACCGGCGCTATTCGAACATCCTGGTCCTGCTCGAACAGACCGAGCGCGCAGGCCTGCCGGCGGCGCGTCTGCCGCTGACCGCCGGCACGGTGACGGCGGCGCGTTCGTTCTTCTTCATGACCCGCGGCCAGCCGATGGTGGGGCCGGCGCAGCGCCGCTACGGCCACTCGCCGCTGCTGATCCGCCTGGTGAAAACCGCCATGGCCGATCCCGGGTTCGATGTGCAACTGGTGCCGGTGACCATTCTTTGGGGCCGCTCGCCGCGTTCGCAGGATTCGATCCTCAAGGCGCTGTTTGCCGAGACCTGGCGGCCGCCAGGCCACCTGCGGCAGCTGATCGCCGTGTTGCTGCACGGTCGCGGCCTGCTGGTACGGTTCAATGCGCCGCTGTCGCTGCGCGAGTTCGTCGGCGAAGGGCTCGACGAGGCGCGCACGCTGCGCAAGCTGTCGCGCACGCTGCGCGTGCATTTCCGCCGCCAGCGGCAGATTGCCATCGGTCCCGATATATCGCATCGGCATACGCAGGTGGGCTTGCTGCTGGCGACACCGGCGGTGCGTCAGGCGATTGCGGCGGAGATGGCGGCGTCCGGGGCCAGCGAAGCCGAGGTGGCGGCGAGGGCGCGCAAGCTGGCCTTGGAGATTCCCTCCGATTTCTCCTACGGTGTCGTGCGGGCGCTCGAACTGTTCCTCAACTGGCTGTGGACGCGGCTCTACGATGGCATCGAGATTCACAACTTCGAGGTGGTCGAGCGCATCGCGCCGGGCAACGGCATCGTGTACCTGCCCTGCCACCGCAGCCACATCGACTACCTGCTGCTGTCGTTCCTGATTTTCCAGCGCGGCCTGACGCCGCCGCACATCGCAGCCGGCGCCAACCTCGACATGCCGATCATCGGGCCGCTGCTCAGGCGCGGCGGCGCCTTCTTCCTGCGCCGCAGCTTCAAGGGC
>Ga0335071_10003656_pt1 | contig 16166 bp, 17 predicted proteins | sample Lox_Sample_15_FD_206724 | JGI IMG/M metagenome (GOLD analysis project Ga0335071, IMG submission 206724) | Soil microbial communities from Loxahatchee National Wildlife Refuge, Florida, United States - Lox_Sample_1.5 | ecosystem: Environmental > Terrestrial > Soil > Wetlands | place: USA... | reverse complement strand
GAATCTCTACCGTACCCTGAGGGTCCGAAGCGTGAAATCTGAAAGCGGCGAGATGCTCCCGTTCATCCAGGAAGACAAGAACGACGACGCTGATTTCGCGGTGATTCTGCCCAAGCCGCTGGCACCAGGCGACCACTTCAAAGTCGTTACCGAGTACGAAGGCAAAGAAGCAGTCAGTAACGAGGGCAGCGGAAACTACTTCCCCAATCCGGCGGCCCGCGAGAACTGGTACCCCAGCAATCCGGGCAGCGGTTTTGGAGAGTACGCCACCTACGACATGACGTTTCATATTCCGAAGGGGATGCAGATCGCGGCCACGGGAGTGCGACTCAGCGAGAGCAATGATGGCGGCCAGAACGTCTCTGTATGGAAGAGCGAGGCTCCGCAAACAGTGGCCGGATTCAGCCTGGGTAAGTTCAAAGTGGAAGAGGGCAAGCTTCAGAAGCCGGAGTATCTGGTGCAATCTTTCGCAAACCAGGAGCCTCCAAACTGGGTGCAGTCTCTGCAGCACCTTGCAGAAGGGGATCTGCCGTCCCAGAACAGGATGGACGAGGGGTTTCAATCCCGGCCACAGGTTGCGCTCGGAACCATGAGCACGGTCAACCTGAACAAGAAGGCCCTCGCGGAAGGACAACTCGCAGTTCAGGTTTACACCGATTACTTCGGCCCGTCACTATTCAAGCATATGCAACTCACGCAGCAGACGGCCTGCAACTTCGGTCAATCTTGGCCGGAATTAGTGTGGATCCCGATCTGCTACTACTTCGACACCACTGTACGTCATCAGTTGGGCATGGATTGGGGCGACCGCGGTTACTGGAAGGTGGTCACTCCGCACGAAGTTGCCCACCAGTGGTGGGGACATACCGTCGGTTTTGATTCCGGACGCGACCAGTGGATGAGTGAGGGTTTCTCCGACATGTCGGCCTCGCTCTATCTCACGCTGATCGAGAAGAATCCCAAGAAATTCATCGGCTTCTGGAACGACGAACGCGAATTGCTGCTCGAGAAGAACGCCCAGGGTTTCCGCGCGATCGATGCCGGTCCACTCACCATGGGATACCGCGCCAGCAATTCGCGCACCGGGTTCGACGTCACACGCCGCCTTATTTACCCCAAGGGCGCCTACATTCTGCATATGGTCCGCATGATGATGCGCGACAATCGCACCGGCGACCAGCACTTCAAGGAAACCATGCAGGACTTCGTCAAGACCTACTCCGGAAAAGCGGCCACTACCGAGGACTTCAAAGCCATCCTGGAAAAGCATATGACCCCCGAAATGGATATTGAGGGGAACCACAAGATGGACTGGTTCTTCAATGAGTACGTTTATGGGACGCAGTTGCCGACCTACAACCTCAGTTCTTCATTCGATGTCGGCCCAGATGGGGAAGTGATCCTGAACCTGAAGTTGTCTCAGTCCAACGTCGACGACAAGTTCGCGATGCTAGTACCGCTTTACTTCGAACTGGCCGACGGCAGTATTTACTTCTTCGGCCGGGCCCGAATCATGGGCAACAAGTCCCTCGAGCAGAAGATTCCTTTGAAGGGGCTGAAAACAAAACCACGGGCCGCAATGGTGAATTACTACGACGACGTGCTCGCTTCTCCGAACTAGTCAGAAAAAAAAGGGGCGCGCAGGCGCGCCCCCTTCCTGCACAGAAGGTATGCTGCAGCCTGTTACTTAGCCGAACCACCCTGCATGCTGTCGCTGGAATTTCCTACTTCGAGGGCGAACGGCTTGCCCGCAAACCGGATGCCTGCGAGCTTCCGGGTTCCGTCTCCGTTATCGGTCACGACGGCCGCGTCGTCTTTTGTAGGCGTCTTCATGTCGACGAGCTTCGCCGGAACCTTCGCGACTACGTTCCGGCCCTGGAGAATGCTCACCTCCACATTGGGACCGCTGCCGTCCCATTCCAGTTTGTAATCGCCCGGTTTGAGTTTGGTCCCGTTCACCAGTGTGGGATTTTGCAACTGCAAGTGAGCTTTTGTAGCGGCGAATGCACTGGAGGTTAGCATCAGGGCCAATCCCAGAACCAGACTCTTCGAAATTGTCGCGAACTTCATGGCTGCTCCATTTTCTTTCCCGAGGGTGCGTCGGGAATCGGCTGGGGCGGCCCGGCTCGCGAGTGGCGTGAGAAAACGCTTGTGTTCCCCCGCCATTCGCCTAGAATGCTGAACGCTGGGGCTGGACTCACGGGCATTTGCCCGTGTTGCCGCTGAGGGGTTCTTCTCACCTGGGCCGCCAAACCGAGTGTGAGAGAATCCCCAGCCCCGCAGATTTTGTGTTTTTACCCCATTTGGCAAGCTTGCCGGGTGGTTCGCTCGCCGCTCTTGTTGTCTACGCAAACAGAGAGTGACTCGTTCCACGCTTCGACAATTTTTTTTCAGCTGCCACTCGTTGGACGACGTCTCATTCGCCGCGGTAGCAATAAAAGCGCATAACGAAATCAATAAATATGAATAGCCGCCCCCTGATAGGCGCGCCGTCACGCCGATCCGAGTTCACAACACATTTGCGAAGTGTCATTCGTCAGAAGTGTCATTCGCCAGACCTCAATCTCAGCCGCGCCGAATGCACCGGCGCGGGGCAACCATAGAAAAAGCGAGCGCAGGCTAGCTTTTCCTCTTGTAGTGAATCGGCCAGTTCACCTGCCAGGTTTTGCCGCCATCTTTGGAAGCCTCCCAGCTCCAGTCGAGTTCATTGGGAGAGATGTTCTTCCACACCATTCTCTGCATGATCTTTGCCCCGTCTTTCCTGGTGAACTCGCGTTGCAGGATCATCTCACCGGACTTGAACTCGCCAGTAAAGTCCAGATAACCGCCGGAATTATCGACCCAGGTCTGCTTCCAGCGCCCGGAGTTCACTTCATAGACCGACACACTCATTCCACGCAGCGGCATGGCGTCACCGCCGGAGAAATTCTCCTGCACGATACAGCCGTCGAGAATGCGCCTGATGCTGTTGGTGCCATGAGCCGGCACCCCGTTGTCGCCCGGCCAGGTCAGATCCCACTCTCCAACCCAAAATTCGAATTGCTTCTGTTCCGGCGCAGAGCAAGGATTGGATCCTGCCGCTTGCTGGGCGTGAATGTGCGGAATGGCGAACAAAAACAAAACACAGTTCAGAACGATACGTTTCATCGGGTCTCCCCCCGCAGTTTGACGCTGCGGGAGAGGAAACGTTTCCATATGCGTGTGCCGCGATCGAATGCAAGAGGGGCGAAGCCGGTACCGTGCCCTAATCAGCGTGCTGGCGCTCGACCGACCATATGCGCGCCTGGTCCTTTTCGAAAGGATAGACGTGGACCATCCAGTTCAAAATCACGGGGTGGAAGGTCCCGCCCGCAGCATCACAGGCTTCCTGCGTGTTGATGGAACCTCGCAGTCCAAATTGCGGATGCGCTTTAAAGAGCTCGAGGCGGCGGTCTTTCGGGGGCGCGCAGAAGTTCACGTGCTCATGCCACTGCGCCACGCTGAGCGGAATCCTCTGATCAAGATCATCTTCGCTGAAGCGCTTCGGGGCGGTATACATCACGCCAATAAGCTTGTAATCGTCCCCGTGTTTCTCGTACAGCAGAGAGGTAGGGTGATCCGGGTTGAAGCGGAATTGCGCTTCCGCCCCGTAGCCGTAATTGGTGAAGTGATACATTTTTTGCGGAACATTGGGCAGGAAGATCTTGAACCCCTCAGCCAGTGCCGCGTGGTAATCGAGGTACTTCTCTGATGCTTTGCGCGCCGCCTCTACGATTTTCTCCGCTCTCTCCGCATCACCCGGCTTCGGCTGGCGCAATGCCGTCATCTTCATGTGCGGTCCCATGTCCATGTGGCCTTCCATCGAATGCATCACATGCTCCGCACCGCCATTCTCGGCAGCATCCGTCCCGCTCATGTGAGACATGCTTCCTTGCGAACCCGGCATGTCCATTCCGGGCATGGGTTGCGAATTGCCCGGAGTGTCTTGTGCTTGCCCCCAGGCAATGCTCGCGACCAGGATTGAAGCCAGAACGAAGACACGATGTCGCATCGAATCCCCCTGAAAAGATCCCACCTCTGAGAACCCTGAAGTATTCGAGATGTTTCCGGGAATAATCCGAATTCGGGGAGTTACGGAAGTAATCCAGTACCCCGGACTTTCCCTCCAATTGGCGACTGCGCGTCCTTTCTGATAAACATCTAGCTGCTTGACTCCAGAGACCATCGTTTTTCTTTTTGCGGCGGGCGCACTTGGCGGCGCCCTGAATTCGGTTGCTGGCGGAGGCAGTTTCATTGCGTTTCCCGCGCTCCTGTTCACTGGGGTGCCGCCGATTCCCGCCAACGCGACCAACACGATCGCCTTATGGACCGGCGCCACCGCCAGCGGCGGCGCCTATCGCAAGCGTCTCGACCTCCCGCGCCGCCTCATGATTCCGCTCCTGGTCGCCAGCCTGGCGGGTGGCCTGGTGGGCGCGTTCCTGTTGCTGAAAACCCCGGCCCATACCTTCATGCGTGTACTGCCCTGGCTGACCCTTGGTGCCACGCTCTTGTTCTCCTTCGGAAGAACATTGGCGCGCAAGCGGCGATCCGTAGTCGAGCACGAAGCCTCGACTGGCGCACTTTCGGTCGCCACGTTCTTCCAACTCGTGGTTGGCGTCTACGGCGGATACTTTGGCGGAGGCATGGGCATCGTCATGCTCGCCATGCTCGCGACTCTCGGAATGACTGATATCCATTCTATGAACGCGCTGAAAAGCGTCATGGGATCGGTCATCAATGGGGTCGCAGTTGTGACCTTCGTGGCAGCACACGCGGTCTATTGGCGGCCGGGAATTGTAATGATTGGCGGCGCGATTCTGGGCGGCTATCTCGGAGCACACTATGCCCAGAAGGTGCCGCAGGCCTGGATCCGCGCGTTCGTCGTGGTGGTTGGCACAGGAATGACTGCCTATTTCTTCTGGAAATCGTACTAGGTAGGGGTACGGGTCAGAGGGCAAGGGCCAGTAGGTCGACTGGCCCTTGCCCCTGACGCCTGCTTTCACTGCATCGGCGCGGATACGTGCTCGTGCACGATCAACCATTTGCCGTCCTCGTTTTCGAAGACGACAGTCCAGCGGAAGTTCCCCATTTCTACTTTACCGGCCTTGGTGGTCATTTCTTCTGCAATGGTTGAGGTGGCCCAGACCACGTCGCCGTGCGGGTGCAGCGCCGCATCATCGTTCACTGTAAACTTCGCGCTCTTGTATCCGGCCAGCACGTTCCGCACGCCTTTTTGATATTCGTCCCAGCTGTTGTACTTCAAGGGGGCGATATCGAAGAACGTGTGCGGACCAGGGGCGTAATACTTCGCTGTGTTGTCGGGATTCAGTGTCGCCCAGCCATCCCAGATCTTCTGCAGGTAGGCCTTATCCGGAGCAGGTCCCGCGGACTTCTTCATGGGTGATTTCTTGGACTGCGCGGCGCTGCTCAAACTCAGGGCGAGAAGGCAGAACAGAACGGTCGCGGTACGTTTCATGGAAAGCCTCCTTAATTCCGGCGGAATTCTCGCATACGAAGCGGCGAAGCACAAAATCAGGTCACTTGTCCGGCGGCATTCTTAATACAGAACCTAAGGGAGGCCCCCCAAAGGGTTTGACCCCTTAACGCAGGCACGATAAACTAATTGGGTTTGCCTGTACTGCCGACCCGTTCTGGGGACGCATGCCTTGGCTCGTGGAGCGCCGAGGCGGAAAACACAGCAAGCAAAGGAAAATCAGCAAGGCCGCCGAACGCGCCCGTGTGCGCCCCGGTTAACAGTTTTCAGGCTGATTTCAACGATATCTCGGAGGCAGAAGCATGTACGCGGTCATCCGCGCCGGTGGGAAGCAATACCGGGTGGCGCCGGGCGATGTGATTCGAGTGGAGAAGCTGGCCAATGGTGGACTGATCGAGTTCCCCGTGGTTGCAGTTTCCAGTGAAGAAGGTCATGTGGCCAAGCAGGACGGCGCGCGCGTCGTCGGCGAAGTGGTCGACGAGGGCCGCAGCCCGAAAGTCCTGGTCTTCCATTACAAGCGCAAAAAGCAATACAAGAAGCTGCGCGGCCATCGACAGGCCTTCACCGCCGTGCGCATTACCGAAATCGAGTCGGGCGGCCAGAGCTTCAAGGCGCCTGAGCTGCCGAAGAAGGAAGCCAAACCGAAAAAGGCGAAAGCAGCCGACGACTCAAGCGGTGACACGCAGGCAAAGCCGTCCGCAAAAAAGAAGTCGGCCCCCAAAAAGGCAGCCAAGAAATCGGCAAAGAAGAAGTAGCTGAGTACTGACTACCAACTACCAACTACGGGACATTTATGGCTCACAAAAAAGGACAAGGCACATCAAGAAACGGCCGCGATTCGAATTCACAGCGGCTTGGCTTCAAGGCGTTCGGCGGCCAATTGGTCCCCGGCGGCACCATCATCGTTCGTCAGCGTGGGACGCGCGTTAAGCCTGGCCTGAATGTCGGCCGCGGCAAAGATGACACGCTGTTTGCCAAGATCACGGGCCGCATCAAATTTCTGGACAAGGGTTCCATGGGAAAGTTCGTAACGGTCGAGCCCGTCGAAGCCAAGTAGATAGGAGATTGTGGAGCGGGCTGCTGCCCGCTACTCGAGAATGAGCCTCGCCTATACGGTCGGGGCTTTTTTGTGCGCGAGCCGGGAAGATATTGAATGAACCGCAAGACAGTCCTGATCCTGACATCGGCGTTGGCAATCACCACGGCCATCTACGCGCAAGCGGGCCAGGATTCTGCCCCGCAGTCCGCTCCGGCGGCCGACTACAAGCTGCTCACCGCGATGGCCAATTGCGTCGACATGACGTGTCTGAACGGCTACCGCGAACAAGTGGGGAATCATAAGCTGGCCAGGATCGTCTTCTACGAAAAATGGGTTCTGCTGGAGCACTCGAAAGCAGCTGCCGAAGGGCTGCTGCGAAATCTGCCGCAAACGGAAACGGAAGAGTCGGAGCTCATGACTTTGCGGGATAATCACCAGGGCTCCTCTGAATCCAAGGAGAGTGCCACGGGGTTAGCCGCGATTTACGAGAACTGGCCGCAGTCGATTGCAGACGGTGTCCTGGTGTTCCCGCAATTTCTTCCCGTATACATCCGCTATGGGCTGCTGGCTCGCCACGACATCCATTCTGATTACACCGGCAACGAAGAGCGGGTATGTCATGCAGATCCGTCTGCCTTCCAGGCGGCATTCGATCGGTTGGATCGCAAAAGTCAGAATGAGTTGAGGAAGTTTGTATTCAACCCGGAGAAGTGCCGGGCGATATTTTTCAGCGAGGGCGACTGAGGCATAAGAGGTTTCTGCACGATCTCCTATGTTCATCGATGAAGCCAAAATCCGAGTGAAAGCCGGTGATGGCGGCAACGGCTGCATGGCCTTTCGCCGGGAGAAATTTGTCCCGCGCGGAGGTCCATCCGGTGGCGACGGCGGCAAAGGTGGCGATGTTGTCATGGAATCGAGCGAGCGCCACAACACGCTGGTGCATTTCCGCTTCAACCCGGAGTACAAGGCGGACCGCGGGCGCCACGGCGAGGGCTCGAACAAAACCGGGCGCGAGGGGTCAGACATCCTTCTCAAGGTTCCCGTGGGGACGATCGTCTACGATGATGAGACCGGTGAAAAGGTGTTCGACTTCACCGGACCCGACCAGCGCATCGTGATTGCACGGGGAGGCCGTGGAGGACGCGGCAATGCGCGATTCGCGACCTCGGTCCACCAGGCCCCTCGCGAGCATGAAGCCGGACGGCCGGGCGAAGAACGCGTATATCGGCTGGAATTGAAACTCCTCGCCGATGTCGGCTTGGTGGGATTCCCGAATGTGGGCAAATCGACGCTAATCTCCCGCATCTCGGCGGCGCGTCCCAAGATTGCCGATTATCCTTTCACTACGCTCGAGCCCAACCTCGGGGTCGTCGTTGTCGGCGACGCGAAAGATGAGATCAGCTTTGTGGTCGCCGATATCCCAGGTCTGATCGAAGGCGCCCACACCGGCGCCGGCCTCGGCACGCAGTTCCTGCGGCACATTGAGCGCACCAGGTTGCTGGTTCACCTGGTCGATGTGTCCGATGGCAGCGGCCGCACAGATGTGCTCAACGACGTGGAAGTCATTACGGGCGAACTCAGCAGTTTCGGAGCTCACCTGGAAGATAAGCCCATGATTATGGTCGCCTCCAAGATCGATGTCGCGAACGAAGACAAGCTCGCGAATCTAAAACGCTACTGCAAGAAAAAAAAGCTGAAGCTGTACGAAATCTCAGCCGTGACCGGAAAAGGCATCGATGCGCTGAAGTATGCCATTGCAGAGGAAGTGCAGGCTTTACGCAAGACGGACGCGGAGAGCGCCGAGACTAGCGATAGCACTGAAGAGGATAGGGATTCCTCGTTTCGCTCGGAATGACAAGCGTTTAAAGGTAAAAGGCGGCCTGCCGGCCGCCCCTCCTCGCCCTTCATCGATCGTTAGTAATCCTTCCTAGGCTCTCGGAATCGGTCCGTGCTGAAAGTGATACTGCAGAATCCGGGCCGCCAGCGCCGGACTCAAGGCGCCCGAATTCGGAGCTACCGTGCGCACAACCTCTCCGCGGCATACCACTTCCGTGGCGGAAAGCCCCGCAATCTCGGCCGGCAAAACCAGATTGATCTCCAGTTGCGAATTCGGTTGCAGCGCCTCGTCGGCTTTGAACAGCATCCCCGAGCGGCTGATGTTCTCGGTGGTGCCCTCATGCCAGATCTTCTCGCCGACGCGGCGATAGCGGAGCGGCAATTGCAATTGGAACCTTTGGGCGCGGGTGGGTGACAGATCCCTCGCCATCGAGCGACGTGGTACAGCAGACTGCATAGCCATAGCGGCCTCCGGGGGAGTTGAGGTTGTGTCGAGCACTTCGCGCACTTTGGTTTTCAGGTCGCGAAGGTTGAAGGGTTTTTGCAACAGGCGCACGCCCGCCTCTAGCGTGCCATCTTGTCCGACCACGTTTTCCGTGTAGCCGGACATGTAGAGAACTTTCACGTTCGGACGAATCTCAGAAATCCGTTGGGCGAGCTCGCGGCCGTTCATCCCCGGCATAATCACGTCGGTTAACAACAGGTGGATTACACCCTCGTGGGCCACAGCAATTTGCATCGCGACCGCACCGTCCGCCGCCTCGATCACCGTGTACCCCTGTTTCTCGAGGAACTGTCGCGCCAGGTAGCGCAAGTTCGCTTCGTCCTCGACCACCAGGATGGTCTCGGTGCCCGGTTCTACGGCGCGCGTCTCGGTTGGTACCTCGACCTGCGCGGTCGCCGGCTCGCCGATTGCTGCCACGCGAGGAAGATAGATCTGGAACGTTGCCCCTTTTCCGACCTGGCTTTGTACCCAGATGTATCCGCCGCTCTGCTTGATGATTCCGTACACGGTGGAGAGGCCCAGTCCCGTGCCTTTCGGTCCTTTCGTCGTAAAAAACGGCTCAAAGATGTGTGACTGCGTCTCCGCATCCATGCCGGCGCCCGTGTCGGTCAGCGACAGCATCACGTAATCGCCCGGCTGTAATGGGGCGTGGAACCGGGCGTACTCTTCATCAAGGGTCACGTTTGACGTCTCGATGGTCAGCTTGCCGCCGGAAGGCATCGCATCCCTCGCATTTACGGCGAGGTTCATGATGACCTGTTCAATCTGACCCGCATCAGCACGCACCATCCACAGGTTTTGGGCGGGACTCATGACCAGGTCGATGTCTTCCCCGATCACCCGGGTGAGCAGCTTGAGGTTTTCGGTAACAATTCCGTTCAGGTCAACAATTTTCGGAGCCAGCATCTGTTTGCGGCTGAACGCCAGCAACTGGCGTGTAAGCGAAGAGGCGCGCTCCGAGGCGCTGGCAATCTCCTGGGCTGGGGCTCGCAGTTCCGGCTGATTCCCGAGTCGTTCCAGCAGGAACTCCGAGTAGCCGGAAATCACCATCAGGAGATTATTGAAATCGTGTGCAATGCCACCGGCCAGGCGCCCTACGGCCTCCATCTTCTGTGATTGCCGAAGCTGCTGCTCCAGGGCGCGGCGCTCCGTAATGTCTTCCGAAAAGAGCTCGAATACTAGGCCTTCGTCGCGGCCGTTGGTCACCGAACGGCCCGAAACCCTAACGCCAGTAGTGCTCCCGTCCCTGCGCTTCCATTCTGCGTTCAGGCCTTTGAACGGGGTAGAGGCACGAAGGAAGTCCGCCAGTTCGAACCATTGGTCGGCATCCGCGTACAGGTCGTACACATGTTGCCCGATGAGCTGTTCGGGCGATGTATACCCGAGCAGCTCGAGAAACGCCGGGTTGACGTCCAGCAGCTTGCCTGTCGAATCGCAGCGGCAAATCCCGTACGGAGCGTTTGTCACTAGCGAGCGGAAATTCAATTCGGAACGCCGCAAGTTCTCCTGCACGGAACGCAAAGCCGCGTTCAGCCAGCAGATCAGCATGGCCAGGAAGAAGAAAAGTGAGAGCCGAATGATGGCGGTTCGTAACTCCGCTGGGGTATGCTCACCGGCGAGGGCAAAGTACGCGCTCACCGTCAGGGCAAAAGAAGTCGCAACCATGCCGGGCTTCCATCCCCCGTACCAGGCGCTTACCATGACCGCGACACCAAACAGTGCCAGTCGGCTTTCTGATACATCAGCCAGGAGTATGGTCGGGATCAGCGCAAGCGCCGTGCTGAGTACGGCGACCCCATAGCGCAGGATGGGGACACGAGCGGGCGGTATGCGGAGTAGGGGGAGGGTTACTCGCATGACTGCATGCTAGTGCGAAACCCGGAAACGTGATAGTTACAGGAGTTCATTTGGTCGGCGACCGCGACCAGGTTGTCACTCGAAATCGGTCAGTTCTCCCCCGCGACAGTGGACAATGGGTCGGGTCTGTACCTTTGGCCAGATCAGGGAAGGTGATAGGGATGGCTGCGGCATGAATATCGGGCTCTTCGGCGGAACATTCGATCCGGTGCATCGCGGGCATCTGGCCCTGGCGCGCGCGGCTCTTGAACAATGCAAGCTGCACCGCATCTATTTTGTCCCCGCGAATGTTCCTCCGCACAAACAGAAACAGCCGCTTACACCCTTCCTCCATCGTTTCGCCATGCTGGCTCTGGCCACCGCCGATGAGAAAGCTTTCGTGGTGTCGCTTCTGGAAGCTCAGGAACTGGACGGCGTCGGGCGCAAAGGGGAGCAGGGGAAGCCGAATTACACGGTCGACACGGTGGCACGGCTGAAGCAGTCGCTGAAGGCCAATGACAAGCTTTTTTTGCTGATCGGGATGGATGCCTTCACCGACATCTCAAAATGGCATCAGCCGGAGAAGCTCTTTCGCGAGTGCGAATTTCTTGTGGCGGGACGCCCCGGCTACTCTCTGGCTGACGTGGCGAATGCGCTTCCCCCCAGCCTTCGTCCCCGCGCGGAGGTGACCAAGCCCTTCCAGAAGCAGCCTGCGCAAGGAGACCTTGTGCTGCCCGGCGTCCATATCCATCTCCTGGGCGACTTAAAACAGCCTGTTTCCGCCACGGCGATCCGCGAGGCCGCTGCCGCCGGAAAGCCCCTGGGCCGCTTCGTTGAGCCCTCGGTCGCTGAATACATCCGGAAAATGGGGCTGTATAAAGGTTCACCGGCCCGTGGTTGACAGCTTGCCATAAACAACTGCGAGTAGCGATCATCAAAGCGCCGCGCCTCAGTTACAATGAAATTCGAGCTAGTGACCAACGACTAGCGACTCACGACCAAAAGGACTCCATGGCTCAGAACCATTACGTCACCAAACCCAAGCGGCGCAACAAGAACCCCAAGCGCAAAGACCCTTCTTCAGCCACCATGGCGAAACTGCGCCAGCACGCAGCCGCCGACGCGAAGAAATCAGCCCAGTAATTACCGATGTTGTCCATCTTGTCTACAATCAGATTCGATACACCACCCGACCCATCATCATCGACCGCATGAAGAAGAGCGAACTGAAAAACCAAGTCTCTGCCGCGATTCAGGCCTGCCTGGAAAAAAAAGCTGAAGAACTCAGCGTATTGGAGATGGAAAAAGGGTCGGGAGCATTCACCGACTACTTCGTTCTGTGCAGCGGCACCAATCCCAGGCAGATTCAGGCCATCGCTGACGAAGTCGAGCTTCGTTTAAAGGGCGCGGGGCTTCGCCCCACGCATGTCGAAGGCTATAACCAGGCGGAGTGGGTGCTGATCGACTATGTCGATTTCGTGGTCCACGTCTTCTCGGAGAAGGCGCGGAAGTTCTACGATCTGGAGCGCCTCTGGAAGACTGCCAAGCATTTGCAGCCCTCCGACCTGAAATCCGCGCCTCGAAAACGAAAAAGCACAATCCGCACCGCCCCAAAGAAGCGCACAAAAAAGACAGCCTAGCGGCATCACGTGGCGGGCGGTTGGGCTCTCTCAACATGTCCATGGAAACGCACCCATGGCGTTGCCATAACGGAGCTCACATCTTGGTTTGAAGAGGGTTTGTGAAAATCAAGATTGCCTGGATCGGGAAAACGAGAGACCCTGCCATCCAGGCCCTCACCGACGAATATTTGAAGCGCATCTCCCGGTATACCCAGGTGGAAGCTCTCGTCCTTCGTGACGAAGCGGCCCTCAACGGCCTCTGCAGCAAAGCCGGGCCGGTCCATAAATCGACCCTGTGCCTGATGGATTCCCGCGGCAAGGAATTCACTTCCGAGCAGTTTGCCAGATTTCTCGGGGATTATCAGGACCGCAATCCTCTGCCCCTGGTATTCGCGATCGGCGGCGCCGACGGATTCACCGACGGGACCCGGATGCTGGCCCAAAACATGATCTCACTTGGGAAAATGACCTTCGCCCACGAACTGGCCCGCGTGGTCCTGCTGGAGCAGGTTTATCGGGCCTTCGCTATCTTGAAGGGACATCCCTATCATTCGGGACATTAGCCAAGCTAACCAGACGCTTCGACTCAAGATCAGAAATCATCCACAACAACCGACTACTGGGTTACAGTCGCCTGGTAGCTGACGGTCTGCCAGTGCCCGGCACGCCTTACCCAGACCCGCGTATAGCGATAGGGGCCGCTGAAGTCTTCCCCAAGTTGATGCCCTTTCACGTCGGCGCGCGCCGTGACAATGGCGGTGTCCCCATAAACTCGCACCACCATGTCAGTAACATCGATGGATTCATAACGCAACTGCCCGCTCTTCCGGGCCGAGAGTGTGTCCTTTTTGGTCGTGATCTGTCCCAATGGCGTAATCGCAACGTAGTCATCCGCCAGCGTTTTCTCGGAGAAATCGGCGTCCCGGTGCAGGCTCGCCTCCTTGGCCTGCCGTTCCATGTCGACAATCTCCCGGATTGTCTGCTGATCTCCGGAATCAGCGATTCGAGGGTGAACAGCCACATGCTGGGCGGAAAACGCGGGCAAGGCGAACAGCCCGCAAAACAATAACACCGCACACCTGTTGATCACGATGAGACCTCCGCGGTTTGCGAGGGGACAGAGATCCGCCTGACCGAGCTACGCAACCTGAGATGCAACAGTTCCGTGGAAAAGTTCGCCGCGCGAAAATTCCCGAGCCACTTTATTCTCCATGCTACAAAGTGTCAGCCGAGTGTCAAGTGAAGGACCCTCAATTACCACGGATCAGGTTAGCTGTTTGTCAGTATGTCTGTCTCATCTTGCGTCAGCTCGCTGGCAGACGGGCCTCAGGGTCTTGGTTCTAGTAGAATCAAACGTTCGGTCTGCCATGCCTGATATCCGTCGTGGTCTCATAATCGTCAATACCGGGCCGGGCAAGGGCAAGACCACGGCCGCCATGGGAACTGCGCTGCGCGCCGTCGGCCAGGGAATGCGGGTGTTGATGCTCCAGTTCCTGAAAGGCTCCTGGCATTATGGCGAGCTGGACGCGGTCCAGGCCTTCGGCGATAAGTTCGTGATGCGCCAGATGGGCCGTGGCTTCGTCAAGGTCGGCGCCGAGAAGCCGGACCCGGAAGACGTCAAGATGGTCGAGGAAGCCTGGCTTGAGGCCCACCGCGCGATTCATTCCGGCGAATGGGACTTAGTCATCCTCGACGAGATCAATTACGCCATTAGCTACGGCATGCTCGACCCGGCCAAGGTAGTCGCGAGCCTCAAGAGTAAGCCGGAGATGGTGCATGTCATCTTGACGGGCCGCAGCGCCCACCCGACAATTGTCGAGGTCGCCGACACGGTCACAGAAATGCGCCAGGTCAAGCACGCCTACGAAAAGGGCGTAATGGCGCAGAGAGGAATCGAATACTGAGTGGCGGGTTACCGAGTCTCGAGTTGTTCTCGGAACCCACAACCCGGGACTCGGGACTGAGTTATGGCTTGGTTTAAACGCGAATCCGGCGAGCTGGACACCTCGGGCGAGAAGAAAGTCCGCACCGAAGGCTTATGGGTCAAGTGTGAGAACTGCCGCCAGATCATTTGGAAGAAAGATCTGGAAGAGAACATGAACGTGTGTCCCAAGTGCGATAAGCACTTCCGGATCGACGCCCGCACCCGCATCGCGCAGTTGCTCGACGACAATAAATACGAAGTCTTTTCTGGGGACATCGCTTCCACAGACCCTCTCAAGTTCGTCGACCTGAAACCCTATTCTTCCCGGCTGAAGCAGGCGCAAAAAGACACGGGCTTGAGAGACGCCATCATCAATGCCGAAGGCAAGCTCATGGGGCGTTCCGTCATTGCCAGCGTGATGGAATACTCGTTCATCGGCGGCAGCATGGGGGCGGTAGTAGGCGAAGCCATCACGCAGGCTATCGAACGGGCCGGAGACAAGAAGGTGCCCTTGATCATCGTCTCGGCTTCAGGTGGCGCCCGCATGATGGAAGGTGTCATCAGCCTCATGCAATTGGCCAAGATCTCGGCTGCGCTGGCCCGGCTCGATAAGAGCAAGGTTCCGTACATCTCTCTGCTTACGGATCCTACAACTGGCGGCGTGACGGCCTCCTTCGCCATGCTGGGCGACTTGAATATCGCCGAACCCGGAGCTTTGATCGGATTCGCCGGCCCCCGCGTCATCGAGCAGACCATCCGCCAGAAATTGCCGCCCGGCTTCCAGCGCAGCGAGTTCCTCTTGCAGCACGGCATGCTTGACGCCGTCGTCCCGCGCAAACAGCTCAAGGCCTACATCGGTCGCGCGTTGGAGTTCATGGCTGCGTAGAGTAGCTGTCAGCTATCAGCCTTTAGCCCTCAGCTCTATCTTTGTGTACATTGCCTGGGCACCCCCCTTCCATCTCATCGCAGCTGATAATCTGATAAGTTCGGCTGAAAGCTGACGGCTGAGAGCTGAGAGCCTCCACATGTCCTACGAATCCGCGGTAGCGAGCATGTTTGCGCTAGGTCACGAACTCGCGCAAACACCCTCGCATAAGTTCGACTTGGCACACATGCGGGTTCTGCTCGGAGAACTAGGACACCCGGAGCATACCTTCAGGAGCGTGCTCATCGCGGGGACCAATGGCAAAGGCTCTACCTCCGCCACCCTGGCTTCTATTCTGCGGGCCTCCGGCCTGAAAACCGGCCTGTATACCTCACCTCACCTGGTTCGCATCAACGAGCGAATTCGAATCAACGGTCGCGAAATCCCTGATGACGACTTCGCCCGCCTGCATTCCGAAGCAGATCAGATGGCGGACCGGCTCGTCTCTCGCGCCGAATTGCCCTGGCATCCCAGCTTCTTCGAAATGATGACCGCCATTGCGTTCCTCTACTTTGCGAGGGATCACATTGACCTTGCCGTACTCGAAGTCGGGATGGGCGGAAGGCTCGACGCGACCAACGTGGTGGAACCGCTGGTCAGCGTCATCACCGACATCTCGCTCGATCATCAGAAATATCTCGGGAATACCGTCGCGGAGATTGCCCGTGAGAAGGTCGGTATTATCCGCCGTGGTGGGGTTGCGGTCACTCTGCCCCAGCAACCGGAAGCCAATGATGTGATCGGGAATACGATTCTTGACCTGGGTGCGCATGGGGTCAGCGCGGTTCAGTACGTGCCTCCGGTGTCGCCCGCGAGCGGTGAGTACCGTGTACCGGGTGCGAATCCTCTGTACCGATATCCGCTGGCAGTCATGGGAAAGACGATCGTGGTTGAGACGCCTCTGGTTGGACGTCATCAGCTGCGAAACATCGCTCTCGCCGTCGCTACCGCGGACGAACTGGCGAAG
>Ga0335071_10003655_pt1 | contig 16167 bp, 14 predicted proteins | sample Lox_Sample_15_FD_206724 | JGI IMG/M metagenome (GOLD analysis project Ga0335071, IMG submission 206724) | Soil microbial communities from Loxahatchee National Wildlife Refuge, Florida, United States - Lox_Sample_1.5 | ecosystem: Environmental > Terrestrial > Soil > Wetlands | place: USA... | reverse complement strand
CGGCCTGTAACTCAAAATTGAACCCGCGGCAGAACCGTTTGCGCAGCGCCAGCCCCCAGGCTTTGTTGATCCGTCCACCGAAGGGCGCGTGGATCACCAGCTGCATCCCGCCGCCCTCGTCGAAGAAACGCTCGGCGATGATCGTGGATTGGGTCGGCACATCGCCCAGCACGACTCGTCCTTCGAGCACGTACTGAATCAGTTGTTCCGCGCCCGCCGTATCGAGCCCGCACTCCGCTCCAAGCCATTCGACCGTTTCGGTCACAACCGGCAGGTTGCGCCAGCCTTCCACTGGGACCACGCCCGGCAGCCGGTCGCTGATCTCTTTTCGCAAATCACCCAGTTGCTCGGAAAGTTCCGCCGTCCGCGACGGTGCTTCACCTCTCCAGAACGGCACGCCGGGAGGCTCACCATGCGCATCCTCCACCAGCATGCGCGACGACCTGCCTTCGATCCGCCGGATGCGCCACGACGTGTTTCCCAGCAACATGACCTCGCCCGCCATGCTTTCGACTGCGAAGTCTTCGTCCACGGTTCCCACCACCGCGCCGTCAGGTTCGGCGACCACTGTGAATTGCGCGTTGTCCGGAATCGCACCGCCACTCGTGATCGCTGCCAGCCTTGCTCCTCGCCGCGCCCGCAGCTTGCGATTCACTTTGTCATGATGCAGGTAGGCCCCGTACCGTCCGCGTTGTGCGGCAATTCCTTCCGCCAGCATCTCGATGACGGCGTCGTATTTCTCACGCGACAGGTTCCGGTAGGGATATGCCCTCTTGGTCAGCGCGAACAGTTCATCTTCATCCCAGCCGCCGGAGGTTTCGACTACCCCGGTCTTCGCGTCGGGCGCCCCACCCTTCCGCGTTTCTTGCGGAGGACGGGGATTGTCGTCGGCGTTGCCCTGACTGTGCGCTCCAGTCGCCACCGCGCAGCACGCGACAATCTGCTGCGCGAGTACATCCAGCGAGCCTTCCGGAAAAATCAGGCGGTCGAGTTCTCCCCGATGGATGGCTCGCACCAGCACGGCGCATTCGGCCAGGTCGTCACGTGTCGTCGCAAAGAATCGTCCCTTGGGAACCGCTCCGCGCCAGTGCCCGCTGCGCCCCACACGCTGCAGCGCCACCGCAATCGACCGTGGCGAGCTGATGTGACAGACCAGGTCCACCGTCCCGACATCAATGCCCAGTTCCAGCGACGCCGTCGCCACCAGTACTCTGATTTCGCCGTCCTTCAGCTTCTTTTCCGCTGCGAGCCGCAGCTTGCGCGACAAGCTGCCGTGATGCGCGGCCACATTCTCCTCGCCGAGAAGTTCGCCCAGATGGTGCGCCATCCGTTCCGCCAACCGTCGCGTGTTGACGAACACCAGCGTCGACCGATGCTCGTTGACGAGCTGCACGATGCGGGCGTAAATCTCACCCCACATCTCATTCGTGGCCACAGGGCCGATTTCCGACGCTGGAACCTCCACGCCCAGGTCCAAAGTCCGCTTGTGCCCGATGTTCACGATCACCGGCTCCGGACGCCCGTTGCCGGCAAGAAACCGCGCCACCTCTTCAATCGGCTTTTGGGTTGCCGAAAGTCCGATCCGTACCGGGCTACGATGAGTCAGCACCTCCAGCCGTTCCAGCGACAGCGACAGATGCACACCGCGCTTATCATCCGCGACTGCATGAATCTCATCGACGATCAACGTCTCGACATCCCGCAGAATTGCCCGGCTTTTCTCCGCTGTCAGCAGGATGTACAGCGACTCCGGCGTCGTCACCAGGATGTGCGGCGGCCGCCGCAGCATGGCCTGCCGGTCTTTCATCAGCGTGTCGCCGGTGCGCACCGCCGTCCGAATCTCTGGCATCAGCATTCCGCGCTCGCCTGCCATCTGCAAAATTTCGCCGAGAGGAATTTCGAGGTTCTTCTGAATGTCGTTGCCCAGCGCCTTCAATGGCGAGATATAGAGAACTTCCGTTCGATCGCGTAGCTCACCGGCGAGTGCTTTTCGCACCAGGCGATCAATACAGGCGAGAAATGCGGCCAGGGTCTTGCCGGAACCGGTAGGCGCCGAGATCAGCGTGGTATGCCCGGCCAGAATATGTGGCCACCCTTGCTCCTGGGGTTCAGTCGGAGTCGCAAATCTCCGGACGAACCACTCCGCCACCAGAGGATGAGCCCAGGAAAGAGAGGAGGGAACAACCATTGCGGTATTCTAGCCCGGAAATCCAGTTTCGTAAAATGTTCGCCTTGGGTACAAAACTCTGCTCACTGCAATGTGTAATGGAAATCGAGGATTCCTATGCGCAGTTCGCAATGGGATGGTGAACCGGGGCGAATGCACCGAATGCTAGAATCGCCACGTCATGTCTAAGCCCCGGGCCAAGAAAATCAAACTCATCCTGTTCGACGTCGACGGTGTCCTTACCGACGGCAAAATCTGGATATTTCCTGCGCCCGCCGGCGCTCCTCCCAGCAAGCTCGAACAATCCAATCCGCAGCGCGGCGAGGGCGGATTCGGTTTCCAGAGCGCCAGCCTCATCGAGGCCAAGGGCTTTCACGCGCACGATGGTACAGCCATTTCGCTGGCTCGCCTCGCTGGCCTCAAGACAGGCCTCATCACCAAGCGTATCTCCGAAACCGTCGCTCTCCGCGCTCGTGACCTCAAACTGGACCATGTCTACCAGGGCATTCAGGACAAACTCACCGTCTTCCGCGAGATCCTTAACAAGGAGGGAATCACCGCATCCGAAGCCGCTTTCGTCGGCGACGACGTGATCGACCTCCCCGTCATGCGCCAATGTGGCCTGGCCATCGCCGTCAGGAACGCCCGCCCCGAAGTCAAAAGCGGCGCTCACTGGATCACTGCTCATTCCGGCGGTGACGGCGCCGCCCGCGATGCCGTCGAATACATCCTGAAAGCGCAAGGGAAGTGGAAGACGGTAATCGAGGATTACGTCTCGGAACGAGGTGGCTAGAAGGGTGACCGATTCAACTTGGCGTTTCGACAGTTCGAGACGCTGCGAGGCAAACAGAAAAAACACCCACCGATCGCTTGCTTGGGGCGTGCTCGGGTTAGTGATCGGTGGGCTGCTTTGTTCTCCTTACTCACCCTGTTGTTTTCAGGAGTAGTTGCTCTCTTGAACCCTGCCGGCTGGAGAAAGTTTCGCGCCGTCGACCAAAAATCGGCAAGTCTCTAAGTAATTGTATGGGAATGGGTTATCGTGCTTCCTGTCAGGTCCGGGCCACCTCACTCCGGGATGCCCAGGGGTTTGGTGCTCATCAGCTCCGCAAACCGCGGATCCTTCCTCAGTTCGGCGAACTCGCTGTCCTTGTAGACGTTACCGATGTCCTTGTAGCCCTCTTCCATCGCCTTCCGAAGGTATCGGAGCGAGCGGTCATTGATGCCCATCTTGGCATACAGCTTCGCCAGAACGTAGTCATACCGTGCCCGGTCGTCCGGGGAGGGCAGTTGCGCCTGGACCCCAGCTCGCGAAATGCGCTCAAAGATGTCCGGATCGAGCGCCAGCGCTTTGCCGTAATTCTGAGCCGCCTTGTCGAACTGCTTCTTGCTGAATTGGGCCGCTCCCAGATTGCTGTAGTAGGACGCGGCGTCGGGGTTCAGCGAGATCGCTTTTTCATATCGGCGAATGGCCCTTCCGTAGTCGTGTACTTCGTAATACACCACCCCGAGATTGTTATAGGCATCAGCGTGATTGCGGTCGATCTTGATGGCGCGCTCGAAACTCTTACGGGCTTCTTTGTAGCGTTGCAACTGCAGGTTGCAGATTCCCATTTTGTTGAACATCGCCGCGTTGCCCGAGGACTTCTTGAATGCCGCTTCGTAGTAGTCAATGGCGTCGAGGAAATTTTTGTCGGCGCGCAGTTCGTCTCCACGTTTCTCCAGTTCCTCGGCCGTGGCCCCCGCAGAAGGCGGTTCGGCTCGGCGGATCGGCGGAGGTCCCACCTGCACCTGTTCGCTGTTCTGCGGATACGCCGGCAGGATCCCTGCCAACAAGAAGAACGCGACGATCGCGCGCTTACGGGAAAGCATGAGAACCTCCCCACGGGCAGCGTCCAAGATTTCAGACTTCCAACGTTTCAAGACACAATTCGGTTGCGAATCCGCCCCATAGCCTGCCGCCATCAGCCTTGAAACCTTGAAACTCTGTAGCCTTGCAACCTTGCCTTCATTGCGGCTTTGCGCCGCTGTCTTCTGGCTTAGACGGGGGCGGAGCGTTTTTGTCATGGCTCTCTCCCTTGAACGCGTCCGCAATCTTGCCGAAGAAACCACGCTTCTTCTTCGCCGCATCCCCGTCTCCTTGGACACCGCTGCTGGCCTGGGGGTTCCCGGGAGGCGGTAATGGCTTTTCCGAATTTCCGCCGAAGATCCGCGAGAAGAATCCCTGCGTCCCACCGGTCGAATCGCACGTGTCGCGGGGTTCGGTTCCAGCAATGAATGCGATCGTATAAGTGTCTGGACAGGAAGGTGTTGCCAGCCGGTTCGTGACCTTATCCAACAGCACGTCCACCACACCCTCGGGCTGGCTGAACGCGCGCACATCGGAATACTGCGGCAGCGCGACCGCCTTCTTCATGAACTCCGCCCAGATCGGCGCTGCCGTCTGCGCTCCGCTTAAGCGCAGGTCGCTGTAGTCGTCGTATCCCACCCACACGATGCACAGCAGGTTCGACGTGTAGCCCGCAAACCATCCGTCGTGCGAACTGCCCGTCTTTCCTGCCGCAGGAGCATTGAACCCGCGTGCCCGTACTGCGAATGCGGTCCCGAAGTTCATCACGCCTTCCATCATGTTGGTCATGATGTAGGCCGTGCGCGGATCGAGCACCTGTTTCTTTTCCGTGCCGAAATTCATGACGACGTCGCCCTGCGCGTTGCGAACCGAATTCACCAGCACCGGCGAGAGCCGCACTCCCCCATTCGCAAACGCCGTGTACGCCGCGGTCATGTCGACGGGAGTGGCATCATACGCGCCCAACGCCATCGCTGGGGTCGCTCTTACCGAAGTGATTCCGGCGCTCTTCGCCAAATCCGCAACCTTGTCGTAGCCAACTTCCTCCGCGACTTTCACGGTCGCGTTGTTCAGCGAAAGGGCCAGCGCATAGCGGAGCGTGACATCGCCGTGATATTCCTCTTTGTAGTTGCGCGGTTCGTAGATCTGGTCGCCATAGGCAAACGTCGACGGCTGATCCGGAACCGTCGACGCGGGAGTCAGTATGGTCGCCGATCCATCCAGTCCTGTATTCACCGCCGCTGCATAGACGAACGGCTTGAAGATGGAGCCGGTCGGCCGCTTGGCCAGCGCGTGATTCAGTTGGCTCGTACCATAGTTCCGGCCGCCCACAAGCGCTTTGATTTCGCCCGTGTGTGGATCCATTGCCAGCAGCGCCACCTGCGCTTGCGGACCCGGCGTCACCGTCGTCTCATACTTGTTCTTGCCGACTTTCACTCGCTTGGTCCGCATCTTGGTGACCTGATCATCCACCAGCTTGATGCCCGTTTCCACCGCTTGCGCCGCCGCCTTCTGCAGATCCGGATCGAGGGCGGTGTAGATCCGGTACGACTGATCGTTCATTTCGCGTTCGTTCATCTTGCCGATGACGAAGTCGCGTACCATGTCGACAAAATACGGAGCATCGCTGGCTTCAACATTCGGGGGTGCCAGCTTCAAGGGTGTCGCTTTCGCTTTGTCGGCTTGATCGCGCGTAATCGCCCGCGTTTCGACCATGGCCTCGAGCACGGTATTCCGCCGCTCCAGGGCCCGCTCCGGATGGCGATACGGTGACAGATAGCTCGGCGCCTGGATCAATCCCGCCAACAGTGCCGCTTCCGGCAGCGTAATGTCCTTCAGGTCTTTGTTGAAATACGAGCGCGCGCCTTCGGCGAATCCCGAAATCGTGAACGATCCGCGTTGTCCCAGGTCCACGCGGTTGGCATAGAACTCGAAAATCTGTTGCTTCGAGAATTTCTGTTCCAGCTGAACTGCGATCAGCATCTCGATCAGCTTGCGCTTGAGTGTCTTTTCAGGCGTCAGAAAGAACGCGCGCGACAGCTGCATCGTGATCGTCGATCCGCCCTGTTGGTGCCGCTGGTGCGTGAAATCGACCCACGCTGCCTCTGCCAGCCGCATGAAATTGACTCCACCGTGTTGGAAGAAGCGCCGGTCTTCAATGGATGTGACCGCGTCCACCATCACCTTGGGAATGTCGTCGTATTTCACCAGCGAGCGCTTGGAGCGCTGCTCCGCATCGAACAGCGACGTCACCAGCTGCGGCTCCAGTTCATAAGCGGCAAGGTCGCCCGCCGACTTGCTGTTGATCGTTGTTACCTTGCCGTCCGCAACCGTGATGGTTGCCGGCTCCGCGCTGTGGTAGGACTCCGGACCGGGCAGGATCTCAATCGAGCTGCCGCGCACGTGGTAGGTGCCCAGCATCGATTCGCCGTCTTTCTCGCCGTACCCGGCCCGCCGCAGTTCCGCTGCGATCTCCCGAACGCTATATTCCGATCCGGCACGTACGACCTTCGGTCCCGCATAGATCTTGGCCGAGTTGGTAAAGACGGGCCCGCGAAACCGCTGCTCGATGATGCGGTCGTACTTTACATAGAAGTAGGAAAAAAAGCCCACCACCAGAACCGACACGGCCACGAATGCCAGCAGCGCTGCCCGTATGATCGGATCGCGCGGCAGCATGCGCTGGTCTTTCTTGCCGCCATTCGATACCCGCGGGATTTTCAGCTTAATGGCCACGATGAGCGCCGTAATAGCCTGAACGGAGCAATTTTCGCCCCAACCTTCTTGGCCGGCGGAAGTGAGTCACCTGCCTGATTCTAAACCACCAGCTGACTCTCGCTCCGCCTAGATGCGTGTCAAAGGAGAGACATCCCGTGCCCGCAGCGACCCGCCTCCGGCGCCTTCAATTGGGTGGTTCATGAGAAGCAGGAGAGTAACGAAAGCGCAGTCAAGCCTTGGTAGCACGGTTCGATTAGGCCGCTCCGGTTAGGCAGCCTCTGCGGCGGGGCCGCTCGTTTCCTGGAGATCCTTTAACGCTTTCTGCCCCTGGAACCAGCGGAACACAAAGAACGCGTGAACGCCAAACGCCCACAAGGAAAACATGGTGATGAGGGCGAGCATATCGGCCGCGTACAGAACGATTCCGGCCAGAAAAGCCCAGCGATTGCCCTTGCGCGCGGCAAGTCCCAACCCGACAAGGATCAGCAGCCACGCGGCCTCAGCTCCGTACACAGCTGCCGAATAAGACGTTCCCAGTGGGCGCCCGTAGAACCTCAGGAGATCAATCACGCCGATGTTGACGAGGATATTCAGCCGGAACGGAAACACTGGAAGTATTCCGGAGCCCAGCGCTGCAATGCCCGCAGCCCAGAAGAAGTAGTTCGCGTTGTCCAGGCTGTCGGCACGTAACTCGGCTCGCCGTTTTTCTTCAGTGGCCTGATACTCAGTCTCAGTTTGTCCGGCGCCGACATTCAAAGTTTGCATAGGGTTTTTCTCAGAGGACCGTACTACTGTTCTTTGCAGATTTCTATCAGATTTCCTTCGACATCCCGCACTTCGAAAAACTCCATATCACCGCCGTCCTCGATCGGTCCGGTGAGAACTCCGCGGCTTGCCAGTTGTTCATGCGCCTTCTTCAGTTTGTTCGAGAAGATCACAGAGACCACCGGATTCGGACGATCAAAACTGGCCTGCTCCACTTCCGCACGCGCACTCAACAGGATCGTAGGCTCCCGCTCGCCGGGAAGTATCAAGGCAACATCAGAAGGTAGAGGATCGTCCCAGTCCGGCGGCACTTTTGCCGCCTGACAGTCAAAGGTGTCGATCCACCACTGTTTGGCGGCTGCCACATTCGAATAAGTGAGCGCGATCGATTCCGTGTAGAACAGGCTCATACCACCAACCTTACCGGCTGCTGAGGCTCAGCGAACCTGGGGACACTGCGGAAGACGTGCGATGATAACACGGAATAAATTAAAGGTAGAGATCGGAGCTAACCGCGATGCGAAAGGGAACATCCCGGAGTGAAAGTTCAGCAAGCGGCGAGTTGACGACTTACCACGTCCCCTTATTCTTGCTCGAAGGATGAAATTCGAGAGTCGTGGAATAACCGGGTAATTCCACCGGAACCGTGTAGTCAATGTCAATCGAGAGCGTGCCTGTGCCGGCGGATCCCTTCCGCGTCACGTGCACCTGCTTCGCCGTCAGTTCGATGTCGTATTCGCGCGCGTGCTTGATGATGGAGTCGCGAATATCGTCTTCCGAGCGCGTGCCGTAGGTCGATTGCAGCGCTTCGTTCTTGACGTAGTCTTCGAACTCGTAATTCGAAAGATACGGCGGAATGACTTTGATCCCGACGATCGCAACTGCCACCATCATCGTGATCCCCAAGATCGCTTTCACTGTTCCCATAGCGGTGGTTCGGCCGTTTCCCAGCTTGGAGCCGTGAGCGTTCAGCGGCGAGCGGGCAACAGGCCTCGAAAGTACTCCCTTATAGCGGGAATCTTAACGTCGGTAGACTGCCGAGTCGAGCGCTGAACGACTTCCACAGTGTCTTCGGTAACTTTCTTTCCGACGTTGATTCTAAAAGGGATACCCACCAAGTCCGCATCTTTGAACTTTACCCCGGGCCGTTCATCTCGATCGTCGAGGACTACGTCGAGTCCGTCCGCTTCCAGATCGCGCGCGATCTGCTCAGCAGAGGTCCGGATCTTGTCATCGGCGGTGTTGGTGGCGACCACGACGACTTCAAATGGCGCAATCGAGGGCGGCAGCCCAAAGCCGTTCTCGTCGTTGGACTGCTCAACCGCCGCGGTCAGAATTCGCTCGATGCCGATGCCATACGAACCCATGATCGGAGCGACTTCCTTTCCGTTGCGATCGAGCACACGAGCGCCCATCGAATCGGAATACTTGTAGCCGAGCTTGAAGATGTGTCCGATTTCTACCGCTGTATCGATGCGCAGAGACGCGCCGCAGTTGGGACAGTTATCTCCCGCGTTCACGCTGCGGATGTCGGCTGCCACCGTGTACTGAAAATCTTTTCCCGGCGTGACGTTCTTGAAGTGATAGTCGAGTTTGTTTGCGCCGCAGATCATGTTGACGCGTCCGACCAGCGCCTCATCCAGCACGACCAGGGTTGCACAGGGATCAGCGCTTGCCTTCCCATCCCACACGCCAAGCAATTCTTTTGCCTTCACGACGAGCCCAACGGGACCGATGTATCCCGCAGGACCCTGGAAGTACTTCTCTAACTCCTCCGTTTGCATGGTGCGCAGTTCGCCCGCCTTCACCAAGGTGAGCAGCTTGGTTTCATTCACCGTATGATCGCCGCGTAGGAACGCGACGACAGGCTGTTCGATCGTTTTTCCGTCTTCCCCCGTCTTCCGCACCATATACGCAACCGTCTTGATGTCCTGTTTCGGAGAGACTTTGAGGAACTCCGCTACGTCCGCGATCGCGCCCTTTCCCGGAGTGTGCACGAGCAACGGCTTGCCGTCGCCCTCGGGTTTCAGGTCCTCGACCGAATCCAGCTTCGATGTTGCCTTCTCCATATTCGCCGCGTAGTTGCACTTTTCGCAGCTCACGACGAGATCTTCGCCCGCGGGCGTGCGCACCATGAATTCGTGTGACTGCGATCCGCCCATCGCGCCCGAGTGTGCCTCGACCACCACATATTTCAGTCCGCAGCGGTCGAAGATCCGGCAGTACGCGTCGTAGTGCTTGAGATAGGAAACATCCAGGCCAGCGGCGTCGATGTCGAACGAGTACGCGTCCTTCATGATGAACTGCCGCACGCGCAACAGTCCCGCCTTCGGACGGGGCTCGTCGCGGAACTTGGTCTGAATCTGATACCAGATCTGCGGCAGCTGCTTGTAACTGCGCAATTCCTTGCGCGCGATATCGGTCATGACTTCTTCGTGTGTCATGCCTAGGCACAAGTCGGCGCCCTTGCGGTCCTTGAGGCGGAACATATTGTCGCCCATGACCGTCCATCGCCCGCTCTCTTCCCAGATGTCGCGGGGATTCAGTCCGGGCAGATAAAACTCCTGCCCGATCTTGTCCATTTCCTCGCGCACGATCGCCATGATCTTGTGGATCGATCGGTTGCCGAGAAAGAGAAAGGAGTAAATGCCCGCGCCAAGTTGCCGGATGTATGCCGCGCGCACCAGCAGTTTGTGGCTCGCGACTTCTGCGTCGGCGGGAGCCTCTCGAAGTGTAGGAATGAACAGTTCAGACCAGCGATGCATAGTTATGTTTCCGAGTCGCGAGTAGCGAGAAGCGAGTCGCCTGAGCGACAGGCTTCCGTTCATCGCTGAAGAGAATTTTCCATTGTAAATGATGGACAAGCGTCGATCGGGCGTCCGCGGCGGACGCAAGGCTGCTGCCGACTGCTGACTACCGACTCCTGACTACTGCCTTCACGCCGCCAGCCGCTGCAGAATTTCCTTGCCCAACTTCTGCGCTTCGCCGAATGACTTCTGATATTCGACGAATATGCGATTCAGTTCCAACGACTGGTCGGCCGTCAACTTGTGCCGCAGCATCATGTCGCGCACGTGTACCGGATTCGGCAGGGTCGCGTCTTCCGTCAGTTCTTCGAGTGCCGTCGAGGGATTGTAGTGATACATACGTATATTTTATCGAGACTCGCGCAGCGGCGCCCGACACCCGACGCCTGCGACCTGACACCCGGATTCTTCATACCAATTCACGCCGTTTCATCCGGCCTCCATGGATACTTCCCGCCACCGGCCTCACCATCACACTCAGCTGTTTGGGGCGCAGGAGACGGCGTATGGCAAAGGTGATCGAGTTCTACATCCCGACGAGGTTTCAGAAAAAGTTGAAGTGGATTCCGGCGGAAGAGCGCGGCAAGGTGCTCGAGTTCCGCCCTCCACTGCCAAAGTCGGCGTGAGCCTTGCGGAGCGTTACTAGTTCCTCACCGTTAACACAGGACAGTCGGCGCGGCAGACGACATCATATGCGGTGGCCCAGGGCATTTGCGACGGCGTCTCCGAGCGCTTGGATCGGTTCAATCCCATGAGGATCGCATCCACCTTCATCTTGTCGGCTACCTCCAGAATCTTCTCGCTCACCGGACATGCCGTGCCGAACTCAATCACGATCTCCGGCTTCGCTGCGAGCCCCGCATTCCGTGTCAAGTCTTCGAGTTGACGTATCGCCGCCGTGCGCGCATTCTCACGCATCGTCACAAGGTCGGAGGCGGTGGCCCAGTGGAAGCCCTCGGGCATGGGCACGGGCGGGAGGACATGGAGCAGCACCAACTTCGTCCCGAAGTGGTTGGCCGACGAGATCGCATAGGGCAATGCGTGCAGCGACGCGGGGCTGAAGTCTGTGGCAAACAGGAACGGCCGGAACGCGCGATGCCCTTCGATGGGTCCTTCCGCGGCGGATCCAGGGCCGACTGTCAGCACCAGGCAATCGGCGTGGTGGAAGATCTGCTCGGCGACCGAGCCGAGCACGAGTTTTTTCAGGCCTCGTCGAGCGTGCGTGCCGACGACGACCATCTCGACCTGCTCCTCGCGGATGGCGTTTTCCAGTTCTTCCCAGACTGCCTTTCCCGGGCGCACGATCACTTCGTGGCGCAATCCCTCAAGCGCGCCGCTCTTCACCAGTTGCTCTTCCAGCCGGCGCGCGTCTTCGCCCGCGATGTCGGTTGCGATCGTGGCCGCGTCAGGGCCAGCGAGCGTATATCCCAGCGACGACACGACATGCGCCAGGTAGAACTTCGCTCCATAGTGGCGCGCGATGGAAAGTGCGTAACGAAGCGGTTTGTCGGAAGCTTCGGAGAAATCGGTCGCAACCAGGACAGAGTTCAGCTGCAGGACAACAGCGGGAGCGATGAGTGACATGTGACCTTCTTTCGGAGATCGAGGTCTCGATGTCGGTCTCTACTGACCTATGTTCGCACGAGCGCGAGACGCGCGCAGTGACCGCGATCACGGGAAGATGCCAGCGCGGCCGAGAGTTTTGCGCGACGAGGGTAGAGTTCTTTCGTTGAAGAATTTGCCGATTTGAGCACAAAAGGCAGGTTTACTCATCTGTAATCCTGGGTACCCCTCCCCCCTCCCCCTTCCCGCGTCAAAATATCCGGAATCATAGGGTTAGGCTGCACAGAGCGGGCAAAATCTTGAACCCCAAGGGGTTAGAGGCAAAATCTTCGAAAGAAAGAACTTACATTTGTCAATGAGCTAATATTATGTAAACTATATTCTCTACAAGAAATAGTCCATTGTCAAGAAGTTGCGGACGAGGGGCGCCCTCGGACGATTGCGCCTGGCCTGGGCGCAGCACATGGAAACCCACTCTTCGACTTCGCTCAGGGCAGGCTCTGGGGCACCCACTTTCTCGATAGCGTCGACTAAGTTCGCCATCGGCCCAAACTTGACCGTGGACATGGGCGACCGGTCCGACGAAATGTATGTTAGTATCTCGTCCTTCTTCCCCTTTCTCTTCCCCAAGGCCCAGGGACTTCATCTAGGAGGATGAGTCATGTCTTCAAGAATCAGCTTGTGCCTTGTGATATTTGTGGCAAGTACATTCTGCTTTGCCAAGCCGAAACCCGTTCAGAAGCCGCTCGAAGGTGAGTTCTGTACCGAACCAACGATTACCCGTGGATACTCAGCGGATCAGGTCAAGGATCAACCCGACAACACTGCCGACCTTCCATCGGTCGTACAAACGGTTGAACAAGCGCTCAAGTGCTATCAAGCCCTCACAACTACCGGTTCCGAAGCCGCACAGCCCAAAGGGCTGCCCAAGCTGAGCAGCGCCGTGTTCGATTTCAAGACGACAACGGCCAAGACGGTTGGATTCAGCATCTCATTCTTCATCTTCAAGGTTGGGGCAAGCCGAGAGAAAGATGCAACGAATGATGTCAGTTTCACATACAGCGTCCCAAAGAATGTGAGCCTACCGAAGGGGCCAGGTTTTGCGAAGCCAAGCGCCACGTCATTCTTTGATCAACTGGTAAAGGACCTTCAAGCGGCAGCAAACACCGCAAAAATGCAAAGCCAGGCGCTCGGGATGCCGCTCAGCAAAGTACAAATTTCAATTTCGTACGGAATCAAGTTCGATGGGAGTGTCTCTGTCAATGCTCCTGTCCAGCTGGTGACGATTGGCGGCAATGGCGATTACAACAAGAACAACACGCAGAGTCTTACTTTGACTTTCGGTGAGTAGCGGGAGCGCAGGACGCATCACTGGTTCGTGGGTTGTGCGGCTGAAGCCGTGCCCTTCCCACTCAGGATGACAACGTAGAGAGAGAATCGAGAACGCGCCTCGCCGTGTGATAACGGATCAGTGATGACCTAACTCTCCTTCGAGCGTCCAAGTCGAGACGGTGCCACCATGCTCATTACGAGAAACACGTTCCCAACGAATACGCTCCGAGGATTGCTGCCACTGGTTCTAACACTCACAGCTTATTTGTTGGTTGTCCCGCTGTGCGCGGCGCAGATGACCGCTGACGACCGCGAACACCTGCTGGTGCACTTCCAGATGACTACACAAATGCTGGCCGAGCAGGTGCGCGGGTTGTCGCCGGCCCAGCTCGAGTACAAAGCTTCTCCGGACCGCTGGAGTATCCGAGAATGTGTCTCTCATCTGGCGGTGGCCGAGCTCGACTATTGGCGCGAGATCCAGGCAGCCCTCAAGAAGGCCCCGGATATGAAGGACAAGAAGTCGTCGGCGACCGATGCGGACATCATGTGGTACGGCATCGATCGCGTAGTGCACACCAAGACTGGCGGCGGGCACGAGAAAGTTGACACCTATAAGGACCTGGGCACGGCGCTCGGAAAGTTTCAGGCGCTGCGCGCCACCATGATCGAGTACATCAAGACCACCAACGACGACATGCGCGCCCACAGCTTTGGCGATGGCGGAGACATCATCGATTGCTGGCAGTGGATGCTGGAAATCTCCACGCACGCCGAGCGGCACATCCAACAGATTCGCGAGGTCAAGAACGACCCGAAGTTCCCGAAGAAGTGAGTGGGTGGTGAAAGTTAAAAGGCCCACCCTCTTTCGCAAAGAACGCGAAAGAAGGATGGGGCACCCACTTCAGCTGATCCAGTTTTCCCTTGACTCGAAGCTGTTTCCGGAACACAATCCGCGCCAGTCGTCCTTTCGGCAATTCCCGTCGAGTTATCGGAAGCGCCCTTCCCTGAGACGATCCGTTAGCGGGCCCCGCTACGAAACCAATCGGAAACTGAAACCGCAACTCCTCAGGCCAGGCCGAGGAGAGGAAGGAGCGTCTTATGACGCATCGATCCATCGTACTTACGATTTTGCTCACGATGCTGGCGCTGGCGTCCTTGAGCGTGGGGCAGGAACTGCCATTGCAATATGCCGTGAAGTTTGTGTGCGGCAAGCCCGACAGCCGCGTGGTGGCCCCGGGAATGTATTTCACATCGGTGAACGTACACAACCCGGGACGCGAGGCCGCTGGATTCCTGAAGAAGTTCGCGATCGCATTGCCCGGCCAGAAGGCCGGTCCGGTGACCAAACTGATCGAGGCCAAGCTCGGTTCGGACGAGGCATTTTCGATCGAGTGCCGCGAAATCATCTCGCGAACGCACGCGCCGGGCTTCGCGGAAGGTTTCCTGGTGATCGAGAGCAGAGTGGAACTGGATGTGGTCGCGGTGTACACGACGGCAGGATCAACCGGGCAGGTGCAGACGATGGAAATCGAGCGCGTGCCGGTGCGGCGGACACCTTAAAGAGGGAATATCACGAGCGAGAATGAAGAGGGGTGGGTTGCGGCGCTTGTACATTCCCGAAAAGTCAAAAGCCCCACCCTCTTTCGCAAAGAACGCGAAAGAAGGATGGGGCACCCACTTCAGTCCTGCCACTGACTACCGGTTCATGTTCCTTCGTTCCAGCTCGCCAGATATTCTTCCTGTTCCGGCGTGAGGCGGTCGATCTTGATGCCCATCGACTCGAGTTTGAGCTTGGCGACGCGCTTATCGAGTTCCACGGGAACGGTGTAGACCTTCTTCTCGAGCGTCTTGGCGTTCTTCACCATGTACTCGCAGGAGAGTGCCTGGTCGGCAAAGCTCATGTCCATGACCGACGCCGGATGTCCTTCGGCCGAGGCGAGGTTGATGAGGCGGCCTTCGCCGAGCAGGTTGATGCGGCGCCCGTCTTTCATGGTGTATTCGTCGACGAAGTTGCGCGTGGTGCGCTTCGAGGACGACAGCTTTTCGAGCGTCGGGATGTCGATTTCGACGTTGAAGTGGCCCGAGTTCGAGATGATCGCGCCGTCCTTCATGAGCTCGAAATGCTGCTTGGCAAGCACGTTCTTGTTGCCGGTGACGGTGCAGAAGACGTCGCCGAGCTTGGCGGCTTCTTCCATCGACATGACGCGGAAGCCATCCATCACGGCTTCGAGCGCTTTTGTCGGATCGATTTCGGTGACGATGACTTCAGCGCCGGCGCCGCGGGCGCGCGAGGCGAGTCCGCGTCCGCACCAGCCGTAGCCGGCGACCACAAACTTCGATCCAGCGAGCAGGAAATTGGTGGCGCGGATGATGCCGTCGATGGTCGACTGGCCCGTGCCGTAGCGATTGTCGAACAGGTGCTTGGTGTCGGCGTCGTTCACGGCGACGATCGGATAGGCGAGCACGCCTTCCTTGGCCATGGCGCGCAGGCGGATGACGCCGGTCGTCGTCTCTTCCGTTCCGCCGATCACGCCGGCGAGTTCCGACTTGCGCTTGGTGTGGAGCACCGAGACGAGGTCGGCGCCATCGTCCATGGTGATCTGCGGCTTGTGATCGAGCGCCGCCATGATGTGCGCGTAGTAGCTCTCGTTGTCCTCGAACTTGATGGCGAAGACGGGAATGTTGTGGTCGCGGACGAGGCTGGCGGCGACGTCATCCTGCGTGGAAAGCGGATTCGAGGCGCAGAGCGCTACATCAGCGCCGCCGTCGCGGAGAGCGATCATGAGGTTCGCGGTCTCGGCGGTCACGTGCAGGCAAGCCGAAATGCGCACGCCCTTGAGCGGCTGGTTTTTGATGAACTCTTTTCGAATGATCTGGAGAACCTTCATCGACTGGTTCGCCCACTCGATGCGCTTCTTGCCCAGATCGGCCAGTTCGAAATTCTTTACATCACAGGCAATGCTTGGTGT